>Ga0116167_1000356_pt1 | contig 44882 bp, 34 predicted proteins | sample AD_JPNMR3_MetaG_FD_89794 | JGI IMG/M metagenome (GOLD analysis project Ga0116167, IMG submission 89794) | Active sludge microbial communities of municipal wastewater-treating anaerobic digesters from Japan - AD_JPNMR3_MetaG | ecosystem: Engineered > Bioreactor > Anaerobic > Digestate | place...
CTGCGTGTTCTTCTCGCAGGTGAGGTCGTGGCTGCTGCACCCGGTGCGCGGGGGATAGGGGCAGTACTGGACCATCACATTCGGCTCGGGGAACACGCGCGTGGGCGGGGGTGAAGTGGCGTTAGTGTAGGCGAGCGTGAGGATGCGCTTATCCGGGTACTTGCGCGCCACCTCGCGCGCGATGTGGTTCACGTAATCGAGGAGGCGGTCGGTCATCACTCCGGGGGCGCCATCCAGGCGCTTGCACTCCTCGCACTCGCACCAGGCGTGGCCGTCGCCCTGAGAGACGCCGAAGAAGGTGCGGTCCGGCTGCTTCTCGATGAGCGCCAGCAGGCGCTCGGCGGAGATCCGGCGCACGTCGGGATTGGCAAGGCAAAGGTGGACGTCAAACCGGCGCGCGTCGGGATCCCGGGTGAGGCGCCGGCCATCCTTCTGAAGCGCGAAGTATTCGGGGTGCTCCTTGTGGTAGGTGTCGTAGGGGAGCAGGTACTCCGCCGAATGGACGATATTCCCCGGCTCGCCAATCGCGCGCGGGTCCATGATATCGTCCTTCGGGGTATGCCCCAGCTTCAGGTTGCCGGTGAGGTTGCGAAACTCGAAGAACGGCTTCGCGGAAAGGGTGCACTCGGGGATCACAAGCGTGTCTCGCCGGGGGATCGTCTCGCAGTTAGGCGCGTAGAAGCGACAGCCCAGGTGGCGGAGCAGCGCATACGCGCCATAAACCGTCCCGACATCGCGCCACCCGCAGATCCCCGCGCGCCCGCCGCGCACGCGCACGACATAGCCATCGGGCGCCACGGCGTTAAGCTCCTTTTGCGAGATGAGCCCCGCGGCCACCGCGGCCTGTCCCACCAGGATCGTCCCGGCGGGGGCTCCCTTGCCGCTCGCCACCCCGCGCTCCAGGCGCCGGCCGATCATCTCCTCCAGAATGCTCGCCAGCTCGTCGGTCGCCAGTGTCTCGCGCGCGGTCGGGTTGGTCCCGGTAAGGATCGCGGTCGCGTCCGCTCGCGGGGCGAGAGTGATCCGGCCCGGGGAGCGCGCGGGATCGGGCGGCTCAACACGGACGACGAACCTCGCGACGGTCTCGCCCCCCGCGCGCGCCGGGGGCGAGCTGAAAGACCACACGCCGCGCCGCGAGGCATAGCGCTCATGGCGGGCATCAAAGGGGTAGACGGTGCCAAAGTCGAGCGCCTCGATGACGATCTTGCGTGCCGGCGTCTTTAACGTGAACCCCTGGCCCGACGGCGCCAGGCCGCCACGCACCGGCGTCGCCGGTATGGGCTCACGATGCGTGACCAGGCCCGCGGCATTCCACACCTCGATCACGCCGTCCTTGGTGAGGGGTTCCGGGAACTGCAAGAGCGAGCACTCCACCGGCCCTACCGGGACGCCATCCTTCACCGAGAGCCGGATCGTGATCCGTGCGGTGTTCCCATCCAGCTCCAACCGATAGGAGAAGGGGCCGTTCTGAAGATCGGCGGTGAGGGTCGCCGTCCGGCCATCGGGAGAGACCTCCACCGTCCCCTTGTTCCACGCATCAGTGGAGCTGAAGACCGCTCCCTGATACTCCGGGGCGAAGACGTGAAAGTAGGAGCCACCCGAGATCACCTCGCCGCGATGCGTGAGGGCGAGGCCCGTGGGTCCCAGCGTCGCGGTCCAATCACCAGACTGAAGCGTCACCGGGGCGGCTGGCGCCGAAATCGCAGGCGCCGCGAGAGCGACAAGCAGCAGAAACATGGCGAGCGAGTGCGAGAAGGTCATGGCCGTCACCTCCCGACGAGAAGCTCTCGCGAGGCGCGGGCAACCAGGCCACGTGAGGGCTTCGCGTTGCTCTGTTCCTTCGCGTTTCCCGCGGCGTTTCCTGTGTCCGGCGGCATCCGGGGCCCTGGCGCGCTCACCCTTTCCGGCCGACGACGATGAGCCGGCGCGAGGAGGGGGTGTAGTCGCTCCCATCATGGTCGCCATAGGCCGCCTCGAGGGTAAGGCCGGCCTTCCGGAAGAGCGAGCGAAACTGCGCCCAGGTGTACCAGCGAATCGACATCGGGTAGCGCTCCTCGCGGCCATCCTCCTCGTGGATCCACACCGATTCCAGGCGCTGAGTGCGGGCGTTCCAGTTGGTGAGTAGGACCCAATCGCTCTCGGTCATCACCGGACGGAGGCGGCGGAGGACAAAGTGTCGGTTCGGCTGCTCGATGATGAGGCGGCCACCCGGGCGGAGCGCGGCCACCATCCCGCGCAGCACCCGCAGGTTCTCCGCGTCGGAGAAGTAGCCGAAGCTGGACCACCAGTTACAGACCGCGTCGAAGCCTTCCCGGAGCGGGAGGCGGCGCAGATCCGCCTGGCAGAATTCACCTTTCAGGCCCTCTGCCTGGAAGCGGGCGCGGGCACGCTTCAGATAGTCATGATTGATATCCACCGCGGTCACATGGCAGCCGGCGCGCGCCAGACGCACGGCGATGCGTCCCGCCGCGCTCGGGGCATCGAGGACCCGGTCGCCCGCGCGCAGCCCCAGCAAGCGGAGAATGCACTCTGCCTCCGCGTCGCTCCCCTCTTCTTCCTTCACGTAGATGAAGTCATGCACCTGGATGAACCAGTTGTCGAGCACCGCCATCGTACTACCTCGCCAGCCCTTCGATCGCTTTGGCCACGGCCTCGCGCGCGGCGAGGAGGGCGTCCGGGTCCGGAAGGATCTTCGTGGAGTAGCGCCCGCCGGCGTTCGGGATCGAGACGAGCGCGCGTGCCTTCTCCAGGGCCTTCTTCGCGGCATCCAGTCCCTTCGCGCGCGGGCCGGCTTTTGCCACGAGCTGGCGCAGCAGATTGAGATACTCGTAATCTTCCACGCCTTCTCGGGCCTGCTCCAGGCGGACCGAGGTCACCGGGCCATCCACGCCGATCAGGTGTCCCGGATAGGCGAGAAAGCCGTCGCCGTTGGGATAGCGCACCCAGGTCGTCTTGCCCGGCTCGCCGCTCTGGCGGATGTAGCTATGCCAGCCGAATTGGTACGGGTTGTAGGTGAGCCAGTCGATCCCCCAGAACTCGTAGGCTTCCACGTCGTAGTGGAAGCAGTAGTGCGGCAACAGGCGCTCCACGGCCAGGTACGGCGTGTCGGTGCACATCTGGCCGTCCGTAGTCCAGCGGACCCGGGTGCCGGCCTGCCGGAGCTCCGCGATCTTCTCCGGCTTGACGATCCCGTAGTGGCCGATGCCCCACAGCGAGAGGTATCCGTCCCACTCGGGCACGTGGTGCCACGTGCTGCAATAGATCGGGATCTCGGGGTCGACCTCGCGGATCATCTCGCACAGCGCCTGCATCTGCGCGATGATCTCCGGGCGGGAGTAATAGGGCTCATCCGAGATGTAGAGGACGAGCTTCTTGTGCCATCCCTTCGCCTTCACGTGCTCCCAGTAGGCTTTCAGGCAGGCCTGGTAGGCGCGCTTGTACTCGGGCCGGAGTTTCCGCCGGTCCACGCCTTCGTACGGGTAGTTGCCCTCATACGGCTTCTCGCCGAACTTCTCGGCGGGCGGGTGCCCCCACCCAAACAGTGTGAAGTGCGACGGCATGTACGACGTGGGCAGCTTCAGGACGTTGAAGTAGTACTCCGCCGCCTTGTCGTACTCGGTGAAGTCGGTGATCACCCGGCCGTTCTCGTAGCGGATCACCGGGTTGGGCAGGATCCGGTCCGGGCAAAGGCGGCGCTCGGCCATGAACTTCCAGAACTCGCGCCGCTCCTCGTCCGCGCTCTTGCTGGGCGTCGTCCACATGGGCCCGCGGCGCACGTCGTAGATGGCCCCGACGTGCGCCTCATCCGGGAGGGTGAAGCTCCACACGTGCACCGTGTAGGGCACCGTGGCAATCCGCTTTCCGCCGGCGACCAGCCGAACCTCCCCGGTGTAGTCCCCGGGAGCGGCGTCCTTGGGCACCGAGAAGGTGATCCAGAACGGCTGGGTTTTGTTCGGCTCCAGGTCGAAGGCGTCTCGCGGGAGAAGCGGGTCCGGCCACATGCCAACCCAGCCATCCGAGGCGCCAGTGCTGGTGGGGAACTTGCGGTGCCACTCGGGCGTGTTGCTGCTATAGTAGCTCGTCTTGTGATCCACCGGCACGTAGCCGACGACGGCGACCTCGGGCGCGGGTAGGCGGGCGCCGGTGCGATGAGCAGGCGGCGTCACCTCGATCCGGATGCCCTGGATCGCGGCCGGGCCGCGGACAGCGAGCTGCAGCGGCTCCTTCTCGTTCCGGGCGGCAGAAACGCGCACCTGAGCAGGCACCCGCGGGGGCACGTCCTCTTGAAACACCTTCACCAGGGGATTCACGGGCCAGATGGCCAGGCGGGTGGTTATCGGGGCCTCGCGCGCCTCGAGCACGCCCGTTTCGGCCGGGGTGACTTCGGCGAGAAGGACGCCGTCGTGCCACACCGTGCCGCTCGCCAGCATCGTCAGGTGGAGCTGGAAGTTGGCGATATCGTCCGGCATCGTGAAGAGGCCGGAAAGCGAGGTCCAGTCGTTCGTCCCGGTGAGCGCCGGGCCAGTGGCGGCGAATTTCTGGCTCTCGCAGTGCTCGCCGGCCATGTTCCGGTAGTGGGCATGAAGCTGCACCGAGCCGTTGCGGATGTCGCGCGTCTTTAGCCAGGCGGCGTAGAGGTAGGTGCGTCTCGGTTTCACCGGCACATCTTGGCGCCAGCCGGTCCAGGCCAGCTTCGAGTCGTGCGGGATCTGCATGCGGACGCACCGTTTCCCGAAGAGGCCGGCCTCATCCAGGCCCATCCGGGTGCCGGCGGGGCTCTCGCCCTCGGCGCCGCCGGGCCATTCGTCGGGGAGCGCGGTCCCCTGCTCGAAACTGGCGTTGCGCGCCAGGTTGCGCGGGCCATCCAGAAGCGCCTCATAGCTGGCTGTGGTGCCCGGCCGGATCCGCGGATCCGCGGAGAGATAGATGAAGTAGGTGCGTTCGGTCCGCGCGGGAATGTCTCCTTCGATGAGCACTCCCTGCCCGAGGAGGCAATGGGGCACGACGCGGTCGCCATCGGTGACGCGAATCGCCTCGGGGCGGATCTTGCCGCGCAGCCGGGCCATGAGCCCGGAGAGATCCACATAGGCAAGGTGGGCGTCGCGCGCCTCGTCCGAGAAGTTGCGCACGCGGATCGGCACGCGGTGGCTCCAGGTGATGTCGTCCCGCGGATTCTCATCAAACCACTTCGCGTCCGCGCCGGCGCGACGCAAGGAGAGGCGTTCCGGCTTGCCGGCGCGCGCCAGAAGGCGCGGCTTCTCCGTGCACTCCAGGCTCACGTCGTCAAACCAGGCGGTGCCGGTGCCGCGCAGCACCGTCCCGAGGCTGGCGCGGTTTGCCTCCGGGGGCGCGGTAAACTCGGCGGTGACTTCCCTCCAGTCGTAGGTCCCCTCGCCACCGCTTAGCATCGGCGCGATCATCATCGGGTTTTGCGCGTTGCCGACGTGGATGTACCAGCCGGCATGGCCGCGCACGTTCTCGGCCTTCACCCACGCGCGCATCACGTACTTCGCGCCGCCGATGATGTGGATATCGCGCTGCCGGGTGGCGATCCAGGTCGGCTCGGCACCCTCGGCAACCACCGTCTTGAGGCAGCGTTTCCCGGAGCGCGGGTTCTCGGTGGTCCAGAACAGCTGGTGCTCGGGATCCTGCCGGTCGTGGATCCAGTGGGCCGGCGTGTCGCCGGTGCCCTCCTCCACGCTCCCGTTGCGCACGCCCGCCGCAGCGTTCAGAAAATCGGGCACGGCCCAGGCCACCGGATTATCAAAGTAGAGGTAGTAGTGCGCCGTCCCGCGCGCCGGGCACTCCGCGGGAAGCGTCAGCGTCGATCCGGCGGGCACCGAGCCCCGGGTCACCAGGGAGCCGGCGGGGCTGGTGACGGCGAAGAGGAGCTCCTGTCCCGCGGCGTTGCACAGCCGGATCTGAGAGACGGGCACGCCGGCGAGATCCGCCTCGCCATCGCCCTTGCCCACGTGCAGGACGACCGGCTCGCCCGCCGCGTCGCGTTCCATCTCGTTGTAGATGGTGACCGGAATGCGCTGGCGCCATAGCTCACCGTTGCCCAGGTAGAGCGGGTGGTGCCAGCTTTGGGCGTCCGCCCCAACGATGGAGAGGAAGAAGAGAAGCGCTGCGCAGTGCTTGATCATCTTTGGACCCCCTTGCCGAGTCTGGTTAGACCCGTGGAGCAGCATTCCTGCCGGTGGGGATGGTAGCACCCGCTGGTCAGCCCCGGCGCGTTTGAACACCGGCGTCAGTGGCTAAACTCCCGTTGGGCCAGGCAGCACGCGCTGCCGAGGAGGTGTGCATGGCCGACGAGCCGAGACAAGACGACCGCCCGCGAGGGAGAATGGCAATGAGATGGCCGGTAGAGATCCGGGTTGTGCTGATAGGCGCGGCGGCATTGGTGCTCTATCACGCGGTGGGTGGCAGTTGGCCTGGAGCGGCCCTCGCCATCACTTTCATGCTAGTCTACCTGGCGATCCTGGGTCTGGAGCGGGTTGTCCGGAGGTAAGCCCCCGTGTGAGCCGGGATGTAGGGGAGCATTCACGCACAGAGGCCCGATGCGCGGCAGGCCCCCCGCGTGCGCTTTGTCCCGATCTAAGACCTGGCCCATACGGGGTAAGCTGAAAGCGGGCCGGGGTAAAGAAAAACCCCGACACCGCATGGTGCGGCACGCATGATCCACCCTCCGTAAGGGCGCCTCTCTCTGCGCCCGCCCGTGGCCCTCCTGAGCTCTTACGCCGGCTCCTCTCAATGCAGAGAACGCTCTGCTTCCTCCGAACTCCCCCGCCCGTGTTTGCGATTCCCTGACCGGTGCCAGGTAGACCCGGGCAGGAATACACCGCCCTCTACTGGAAGAATCTGGCGGCAAGCAACCCCGGGATCGGGGAGAGGGTGGGAGTTGAGATGCCGCAGGAACGCGATGAGATAGAGGAAAAGATCGACGAGTTCCTGGAAGGGCGCCCGCGCTCGAGCTACCTGGCGGAGCTTCGCGCCGCGCTGGCAAGGCGCCTGGAGGGGACCCGCGCTGCGCTGAAACAAACGGAGGATCCGAAAGAGCAGGAGAAGCTGCGCAAGGAGATCGCCGAGATGGAGCGTCAGGACGAGGTGCTGGCGCGCGAGGAGCTGATCACCGAGTTCGTGGAGGATTCGGTGCGCGCCACGGTTTCCTGGTCGCTCCTCAAGCCAGAGGATGACGAGGGGGAGGCATGAGCGCGCCCCCCAAGGCCCGGCTCACCTGGCGTTCGATCCTGCTCGGGCTGCTACTCATCCCGCCCAACTGCTACTGGATCGTCCAGATGGAGCGGGTGCGCAAGGGCCCCTACGTCACCAGCATCTCCCTCTTCGCCAACGCGCTCTTCGTGCTGGTGCTCCTGGCGCTCGTCAACGCCGCCATCGCCCGCCGGTACCCGAAGCGAGCACTGAGCCCCGCGGAGCTGCTGGTCACCTACTCCATGGTCGCGCTCGCGTCCGGGCTATGCGGCATGGATTTCGTCCAGGTGCTGATGCAGATCATCGGGTACGCCGCCTTCTTCGCGCGTCCTGAGAACGCCTGGGCTGACCTTATCCTCCCGCACCTGCCGAAGTGGCTCACCGTGCAAGATACAGAGGCGCTGAAGGGCTACTACTCCGGCTACTCGTCGCTTTACCAGTGGTCGAACCTGCGCGCCTGGATGGTGCCGGCGCTGGCGTGGACCGGCTTCGCCGCGGTGCTCCTGTGGATCATGCTCTGCATGAACGTGGTGTTCCGGCAGCAGTGGATGGCGCGCGAGCGGCTCACCTTCCCGATCGTGGTGCTCCCTCTGGAGCTGGTCACCCCTGGGTTGCCACTCTTCCGCAACCGCCTCATGTGGGCCGGGTTCGTGCCCGCGTTCGTGATCAGCCTCCTGAACGGCCTGGCGCTCTTCTATCCTTCACTGCCCCACCTCAACGTGGGCCAGTATGACTTCCTGCAGCGGATACTCCGGACTAAACCGTGGTACGCCGTGGGCTGGACGCCGGTCACCTTCTATCCCTTCTGCATCGGGCTCTGCTTCCTGCTGCCGGTCGACCTCCTCTTCTCGTGCTGGTTCTTCTACTTCTACTGGAAGGCACAGAAGGTCATCTCGAACGCGATGGCGTGGGACGCGACGCCGCGCTTCCCCTTCATCGACCAGCAGGTGTTCGGGGCGCTGATCGGCCTGGCGATTGCCCTCCTCTGGACCTCGCGCGGCTACCTGCGCGAAGTGTGGCTTGCCGCCCAGGGAAAGCCTTCGGAGGTGAGCAATTCGCAGGACGCAGTCTCGTACCGGTCGGCGCTCATCAGCATCGGGATCGGCGTCGTGCTCCTGGTGCTCTTCTGCCGGCTCGCCGGGATGTCGTGGGGGATCGCCATCGGCTTCATGCTCCTCTACCTGCTGATCTCTTTCGTCGTCACGCGGATCCGCGCCGAGCTCGGCCCGCCGGTGCATGATTTCCACGGCGTCAGCCCTGACCTGATGATCCCCTCGGCGCTGGGGACCGTGGGCGCGCGCCCTCAAGACCTCTCCATGATCTCGCTCCTCTACTGGTTCAACCGCGCCTACCGCTCGCACCCGATGCCGGTGCAGATGGAAGGGCTGAAGATGGCGCAGATGACCAGTCTCGACAGCCGGGGAATGGTGAAGGCGCTCGTCCTGGCCGGGATCGTGGGGATGGTGGCGTCGATCTGGGCATTCCTGCACCTGGGGTATTCGCTGGGCACGGCGGGCAAGTTCTGGTCGGGCTACAGCTATGGAACCCAGATCTTCGGGCGGCTGCAAAGCCAGATCACCGCGCCGGTGCCGCCGCAGATGATGGAGCGCTGGGCGATGCTGTTCGGCCTGGTCTGCTGCACCGGGCTCTCGGCGATGCGGGTGCGCTACCTCTGGTGGCCGTTCCATCCGATCGGCTACACGATCTCCGGGTCGTGGTCGATGAACCTGGTCTGGATGCCGATGCTGATCGCGTGGGTCCTCAAGGGGAGCATCCTGAAGTGGGGCGGGCTGCGGCTCTACCGAACGCTCCTCCCCTTCTTCCTGGGCCTCATCCTGGGCGATATCATGATGGGCTGCCTCTGGAGCCTGATCGGGATCGCTCTCGGAGTGGAGACGTACTCGTTCTGGGGCGCCTAGCCCGCATTATTCATCAGAATAATGAAATGAAAAGAAGTCTCTCAGGCGTGGCCCAGGTTTGTGGGCGCTGCCCTCGAAAACACTCTGCCGCCGGGCGCTTGTGGCGACAACGGAGTGCCACCAGGCAAGAGACTTCTCTTGAAGTATTCTGGTGAATACTTCGAGCTAGCGCGCCACGCACGCGGGGAGCGGCGCCGACCCCGTGGAATCGCGCGAGGGGGGCAGATGCCGCCGGCGCGTGCCGGTGCATCACGCCAGGGGGGTCTCGATGGAATGGACAGCGTTCAAGGCGATACGCGCGCCCTACTCGCGTGAGGTATGGGAGCTGACGCTCGAGGAGCTGGCGGCATGCCCGCTCTGCTCCGGGACGACCTTCCTCATCCCCTTCCCCGCCGGCGGCGCCTCAGCCGCGGGTCTGGAGGGCGCCAGCCCGCACGAGCTGCCCCCGCTCGATGCCGCCATTTTCCTCTGCTTTAACGAGGATTGCCTCAGCATCTACGTGATCATCTTCAGCGAGGAGCGCCGGGAGGAGTTCGAGGCGCTCATCCCCTATCTCCGCGAGGCCGGGCGCCGGGCGCTCGGCGATGCGTAAATAGGTGCGATCTTCGCAGTCACCCTCCCCTTTCCTTCCCTGCAACAATGGGCGTCTCTCTCTCGCCGGAAACGCGCCCGCGAGCTGTCGCGTCCTGGCATTACACCGGGATGCCGCGTTGAAGGCGCGCGCCGTTTGGCGCGTGGTTAGGAGGGGGAACGTTGTGGTCATGAGAGCAGCCAGTTGGGTTCTGATCCTCGCGGCGGCTACTTGGATTGCATCGGCTGCCGCGGAAACACCATCGCAAGCGCGCGCGCCAGCGTCGCAGAACCCTCCCCGCCTGGTGGTCAACGGGCGGATGGTGCAGACGGATATCGCCCCGCGCATCATCCAAGGGACTACGCTCGTCCCCATCCGGTTTATCGCGCAGGCGCTAGGCGCGAACCTCACCTGGCAGCCCGCCGGGCGCGAGGCGGTGATCGATTACGAGGGGCAGCGCGTTGTCGTGCAGGCGGGCGCGGAGACGCTCGTTGCTGGCAACCGCAGCATCCGAACGCGCGTGCCGGTGCAGGTGATCCAGGGGCGCACGATGGTCCCATTGCGCGTCGTGGCCGAGACGTTCGGCGCCGACGTGCGTTGGGATCCGCAGGCACGCACGATCTACATTCGCACAGTGGATCAGCCTGCCGCGCCGCCCAGCCCGGAGGAGCCGGCACAGCCAACGCCGGCAGCGCAAATACAACAGTCGGTGGAGGTGGGCCTGAGCACACCGCAAGCGGAGTATCCGGCGGGCGCGCCCATCGAGTTGACGCTCCGCATTCGAAACAGGGGGAGCGAGACGGTGCGCCTGCTGATGCGCACCGGCCAACTCTTCGATTTCATCGTCCAGCGCAATGGCGAGGTGGTGTGGCGCTGGTCAGAGGGCCGGGCATTCACCCAGGCAGTGACGCAGTTGGTGTTGTTGCCAGACGAGACGCGCGCGTTCACCGTGCGATGGGACGGGACGGACAATACCGGTGCTCGCGTGCCGCCGGGAAGCTACACCGTCACCGGCAGGGTGACCCATGCGCTGGAGGTGCCACTTCAGGATACCCGGGAGATCCGGATCACGGCCGCGCCGTGATCCCCGGCAGGGAAACGAAATAAGGAGTCTTGAGATGATGGTCGAGCTCGATGCACAGGAATTCCAGGGAGCGATTGGTGACGCGGTGAAGGTGCTCCGCCAGGTCGCCAACGACGAGAGCCAAGACGGCGAAACTCGCGTCGAAGCGGCGGTGGCACTCCTCGAATTCGCCACGCATCTCCATTCCAGCGCGGGACCGGAGGGCTGGTACGAGGAGTATGAGGAGGAAGAAGAGAAGTAGCAGGAGGCCCGGGGTGGTGTTTCAGACCACCCCAGGCCTACCAGTGTGCTGAATACGGACAGGTCTCGGTGGCCCGGGCGCCGGCTATCGTCGCGCGAGGCCTCATGACGCCGCGACGGGCGTTCGGCCATCGGTGTCGAGCACCCGCGAGATCGCGAGGAAGTTCTCGCGCCACCGGTTCTCGGGCACATCCTCGGTGATGCCCACGAGAAGCCGGTCGCCCGGAGCGGCATCGCGTAGGATCTGGCGCGTTGTCTCCTCGATCGTCTCGATTGAGGCGAGGTGGACGGAGGAGGGGTAGTTGATCCAGAGGACCTTATCCGCCCACACCTCGCGCGCATCGGCCATGCTCATGTCGGTGTCCGGCGCGGGAGTAAACGCCTCGATATAGTCCAGCCCAGATCGGGCGACGATATCGGCCCACACGCGGTTGTTTCCATCGAGGTGTGCGCCCAGGAGCTTCCCCTTCTTATGGAGGACCTCGGCGGCCTCATCGTAGTGGGGCGCCACGTACTTCTCAAAACGCTCGCGGCCCATCACATCCGCCGTCTCGTTGCCGCCGTAGTTGAAGGCAAGCGCCGGCGAGTCGGCAAGCAAGGGGTAGAGGCTCCGCAGCTTCTCCACGAGGGCGTCATACAGCTTCATGATCTCGTCGCGGCGCTCCACCCATTCGATGGCGAAGGTCTCGACCCCCATCATGGAGACCATGATCTCGTGCAGCGGCGTGGAGCCCACCGCGCCGCGGAAAAAGCCATCTTCGCCAAAATCGGCCTGAGCCCGTTCAAAGGCGGCGTAGTTGGGCAGAAACTGCCGGTCCTGGATCAGGAAGAGGAGCGGCTTATAATCCTCGGGCGTCTTGAAGATCTTCTCCACATGCCACGACGTGAACCCCGCCGGCCGCGTCAGCGTGCTCAAATCGCCGACTGGCGTATGGTAGATCGTGCGGGTATAGCGCACCCCGTCCTGGGTGAAGATGTGGCTCTCCACGGTGACGTTGGGCGTGATCGTGTTTACCACCGGCACCGTCCGCACGACGATGCAGAGGCCCTCGTTGCGAAGCTGCCGCTCGACGGCGCATTGGGGGATCTTGCTCTCATACACGGTAAAAGGCACCTTGTCCGGCATCTCGCCCCGCAGGACAGCCTCCACGCGTGCTCTCGGTGTCATTGGCTTCTCCTTTCAGAATGAAAGATGATTCCGCGGGGGAGTTGGGGGGTCCTTCTTCGCCTGGAGCATGATTGGGGAAACCGGGGAGGCGAGACGACGCCCGACTCCCGGCGTGCTATGACGTGGCAGCAGCCAGCACGCGATCGATATCGACGTGCTTTTCGACCAGACGCTGCGCCAGCTGGATCGTTTCGGTATCGTTTGGCTGCATCTTGACGGTGAGATCGTGGATCTTGGAGACGACCGAGTAGCTCTCATCGTCCACGAGCACCACGGGAATCTGGGTGCGCTTCACCAGGCGCATCACGGTGGCATGCGGGAGAATACCGCGCGTGAGCACAATGCCAGAGACGCAATACGACTGCCTCTCGCCCATGACGCAAGAGCTCATGGCGGCAAGAAGCAGGTCCTCCCGATCCCCGGGAAGGATGGCCAGGACACCGGGAGCGAAGTGATCGAGCGCCGTATGAGGCGACATGGTGCCGATCACGCAGCGCTCGATCTTGTGGTCGAGGGAATCGCCGCCGTTGAGGAGCCGGCCTTTCAGGCCATCCACGACCTGACGCACCGTCGGGTTAGAGAGGCGTGGCCGGAGGGGGATCACCCCGAGGAGATCGACGCCGAAGCGCGCCAGGCCACGGCCGGCATAGTCGCGGATCATCTCGAGCTTTTCGGGAATCGCGCGGTTGATGATCACCCCGATCACCGGCACGCCATGCGCGGCGAAGAGACAGCGGTTGAGCATGATCTCATCGATCGGCCGGCCGATGCCACCCCCGGTCACCAGGATCACCCCCGCGCCCAAGTGCTGCGCTACGCGCGCGTTGGAGAGATCGAAGACGGAGCCAACGCCGGCATGGCCGGTGCCTTCGATCACCATGAAGTCTCGGCCCTGCGACACCTGGTGGAAGGCGGCTGTGATCCGATCCAGCAGGTCATCAGGCCGGGGCGCGTCGATATACTCGCGGGTGAAACGCGACTCCACGGCGATGGGGCTCATCGCCGCCAGCTCCTCCTCGCGGTCCATCACGGCAGCGACGAGCACGGCATCCTCGTCGATCTTCTGGCCGTTGACCTCCGTATAGCGCTGGCCGACCGGCTTGATGAAGCCGACATCGAGCCCGCGGTTCTGCAGAGCAGCCAGCAACCCGAGAGAGAGTGTCGTCTTCCCCTCGTTCTGGTGAGTGGCGGCGATGAAGACCTTTTTCATCCGTCGGTACCCACGGCGTTCTTCTCATGCTCGCGCGCGGAGACGGCCTGAAGCGCGGTGATCGCGACGATGTTGACGATATCCTCCGCGGAACACCCACGCGAGAGATCGTTGACCGGCCGGGCCAGGCCCTGAATAAGCGGTCCGTAGGCCCCCGCGTGCGCCAGGCGCTCGGTGAGCTTGTAGGCGATGTTCCCGCAATCGAGGTTGGGGAAGATCAGCACGTTGGCACGTCCGGCCACGGGGCTCTCGCCCTTGACCTTCGTCTTGGCCACGGAGGGAACGAGCGCCGCATCGGCCTGGAGCTCGCCATCCACGAGCAGATCCGGGGCGCGCTTTCGCACCAGCTCGGTTGCCTGCACCACCTTGTCGACCAGCGGGTGCTTCGCGCTCCCCTTGGTGGAGAAGGAGAGCATGGCAACGCGCGGCTCGGCACCGGTGAGCGCGTGGAACGACTCCGCGGTTTCGATCGCGATCTCGGCCAGCTGCTCGGCGTCCGGGTCGATCACCATACCGCTATCGCCGTAGGCGAGCACTCCGTTCGCGCCATAGGTGGGATCCGGGAGGACCATCAGGAACCAGGCGGAAACCGTCTTGATCCCGCGGGCCGGACGGATGATCGTGAGCGCCGGGCGAAGCACTTCGGCGGTGGCGTGGATCGCGCCCGAGACGTAGCCATCCGCCTGGCCAAGCTTCACCATCATGGCGGCAAAATGGATCGGATCGCACATGGCAACGCGCGCCTGGTCCGGGGTCATCCCCTTGGCCTTGCGCATCTCATAGAAGCGGTTAGAGAACTCCTCAAACCGAGGGTCGGTGGAGGGATCCACAATCGGAATGTCGCTGAGATCGGTACCCACGCGCGCGGCGGTTGCGCGCACCTCTTTCTCACGGCCCAGGAGGATGATCTTTGCAATACCCTCGCGCATCACCTGCCCGGCAGCAATGACGTTCCGCTCCTCCTCCCCCTCGGGAAGCGCGATGGTCAGGCCGGCGCTTTTCGCGCGCGCCTTGATCTGCCCAATGATATCCATCAGTCTTATCTCCTCATCCCACAGCGATCGCCGGGAGTGGCCCCGGACGAACGGGATCACTGAACTACTTTATCATGCCCCCGCGCGTTCACCTGCCGGAAGCCACGATGGTTTCGGGGCGCGCTGCTACAGCCCGGCGCCGGATCCGAGGCGGTGGTAGGCGGCCGTCACCTCGTGGATGCACGCGGCTTCGGCGGGCACATCCGGATTCAGGGCACACACTCCGGTCAAGATCTTCTCGGGGCCCTGTGGAATCCACTCCTCGACGAACTGCGCGTCGGCGGGATGGAGCCGGCCCTCCTCATCGACCGCGCGGAAATGGAGAGCCGCAGCAATGCCAAGCAGCGTGTTTGGCGCGGAAAGGCCGTGGCGCAGGCCGAGGCGCAACGCTCCGACCAGACGATCCTCGGGGGAGAGCTTGCGCGGCAGGTCCCGGCCCACGCGGAAGATCGTATCGCCCAGGGCACGGTTGGCAAAGCGCCTCAGAAGGTCCTCGATATGCTCGCGCTGGTTTGCCTCCGTGAACTCCTCGGGATACTCGCGGATAAGCGCCCGCGCCGACTCCCACATCGCCCCCTCGGCTACCTCGCGCACATCCGGACGCTCCACCGCTTCCCACAGATAGACCATGCGCGGGTCGCACACATAGCCGACGTAGGCGGTGATTGCGTGTCCCAGGTTGTGGATGAACGACTTGCGGTCCACGTAGGCACGCATGTTCTGCTTGGGATCGAGCCCCGGCACGTTCGGAATGGGGCCGCGGAAGCCGCGCGCGTCGCAGATGAGCGTGTTGTAGGCCTCGGCATGGACGGCGAGGGGATCGGCGGCGCGCTGTGCCGCGGTCATGATCGGCACCATCTTGCCGATGCTCGTCTCCACCAGGCCCAGGCTTTCGTCCAGGGGGAAATCACCCGGCAAGAGGGCGGCCACGCCCTCGCGCACCGTGGCAGCCGCCCCGCGCAGGTTCTCGCAGAGGATGATATCGAGCGGGCCCCGGCCCTGCTCCCGGCGCGCGCGGAGCGCTGCGGCGATCACCGGAAAGAGGTGCGGGAGAGCAGCGGGTCCTACTGCCGTGCCGGCAATATCGGCGGTGGTCAACTCGGCGACAACCTGGTCACGGTCGCGGCCGTCCACCGCGCGCACATTCTCTACCCAGATCGTTCCCGGCGGGTCGTCCTTGATCTCGACGCGGTAGCGCCGGCGCTCATTGAGGAGGCGGATGACCTCTGGCACGACATCGGCAAAGACCACTTCATACCCGGCACGCGAGAAGAGTTGGCCGATGAAGGAGCGGCCGATGTTCCCGGCGCCGAACTGTACAAGCTTCATAGTATTCCCTCAGCAGCGTTCGACAGCGATCGCGACGGCGCCACCGCCCCCGAAGCAGAGAGTGACCAGGCCGCGCGGGTGATCATAGCGCTTCATCGCGTAGAGGAGCGTGGTGAGCAGACGTGCGCCAGCGGCGCCGAGCGGGTGACCCAAGGCGACAGCCCCGCCGTGGACGTTGATCGCGGCGCCGGGGAAGCTCGCCTCGAAGAAGGGAAGCTGAATCCCAAAAGCCTCGTTCGCCTCGATGATCGGGAAATCGCCGGGCTGGCCCGCGGCGCGCAGCGCCTCCGAGAGCTCGTTGGCGGCATCCACGGGCGCGGTGAGAAACTCTGGTGCCGGGCAATGCACTCGCCCACACGCCACCACCCGGGCCATAGGCGTCAGTCCCAATGCCTTCACGGCGGCGCCAGAAGCAACGACGACGGCCGCGGCGCCATCCGCAGGCACGGAGGCGTTGTAGCTGCCCGCCGGATCGTCGGCGCACTCCTCGCGCATCGCCGCCAGCTTCTCGTCGGAGACCACTTGGTCGACGGCAACGTCGCCACACGGCGCGATCTCGTCGACGAACCAGCCACTCTCGATCGCCAGGCGCGCTTTGCGGTGGCTCTGCTCGGCATAGGCGTTGATCTGCTCCACGGTGTAGCCCTGCTTCTTGGCAAAGGCAAGGGCATATTCGCGCATAAACTTGCGCTCGGTAGGCCAGAAGAGGCCGTCGTAGCTGACCGAATCCTTGATCTCAAGCGCCTTGAGCTGCTCCGGCTCGGCGCCATCGAGGGCCCAGCGGTAGGCGCCGGCGCGCTTCATGCGCGGTCGCTTTCCCTTCTGGAACTCGCCCGAATTGCGCGTGAACTTGGGACCGAGAAGGTACGGCGCCTGACTGCGCGCCTCCATGCCACCCGCTACGCCGACCTGCATCACCCCGGCGGCAATCGCCTCCACGGTCATATTCACCGCCTCGAGCGCGGAACCGCAAACAGAATCGACGCACCGGGCGACGATGGTCTCGGGGAGACCAGCCTTCACTGCGGCCGCCTTCGCGGGAGCCATGCCCAGGCCGCTCTTCACCACGTTGCCCAGAGTGGCCGCCTCTACGCGCGCTGGATCAACCCCCGCGCGCTCCAGCGCCGCCGCAAGGGCAACCGCTCCCAGATCAACGGCACTGAACTCCGCCAGATTGCCATCAAAGCGCCCGATGGGCGTTCGCGCTGCCGAGCAGATGAAGACGTCTTCCTTCAAGATGAGATGCATTGTTCTTCGATCCTTACGAATAGCGACCGGCACTCCGGCACATCGCCGCGTGCATTCCGAGCTATGATGCGAACCTGGGTCAGGCAGATCCAGCTTCTCGGGCGCCCACTTCCCCGTGGCTTCAGCACCCCCCAACGGGTCCCGGGCGTGGCGGTCTCATAGGAGCGCGGGCCGTGCAGGCGCACGTGCCGGAGCCAAGCAGCCACGGCTCCAGAGGCACTTCTCCGCCGATCCGGAGGGGACGTTACACTTCGTCCCATCGCCACCTCCAGACCAGCTGGCGATGGCTCTTGCTCCCAGGGGGTGTCTGCCGCAGTACAGCCCTGCCCCCATTCTCTGTCGTGCTCCACACCTTATTATACTCCAGGACGCCAGCCTTGGGAAGAGCACCCTGCCGGCACAGCGCAGGCCATCTGAATGCCGTGCCAGGGCGTCCCGCGGCGAAATGGCCGTCGCAGGCGCGCGGAGCAGATGTATCGTGAGGAAGCGTTGGGATTCGCAGCAGCCACTACTGCGCGTGCGAAACTTGGGGTCTAGGACCCGGCGGGGAGATCAAAGAGGGCTTCCAGAACCGCGGCAACACCATCCTCGGCGTGATGGGGCGCGATCTGGTCGGCAGCATCCTTCACCGCGGGCTTCGCGTTCGCCATGGCAACACCCAGGCCGGCCCAGCGTAGAGCGGGCACGTCGTTGAGCGCATCTCCGAAGGCAATCGTCTTCTCCTGGGGGACGCCAAAGTGCCTGGCGACCACGGCAAGTGCCTGGCCCTTATCCACGCCCAGTGGCATCACCTCCAGGTAGTCCGCGAAGGAGGGGGTGATGTAGGCACGGTCTCCGTAGACAGGAGCCAGGCGGCGGTTGAGCTCCGCGATCCGCTCCGGCTCTGCGAAAATGAGGAGCTTGGTGGGAGCACGGTCGGTGAGCTTCCGCAAATCGCCCACGGCATGGAAGGGGACGGCGCACCGCTCCGCGTAGAGCTGCGCCCACCGGTTCGCCTCGCGCACATAGAGCGTATCGTCGAGGTAGTAATTCAGGTGCAGCCCCTCGCGCTCGCACAACGCCACGATCTCGCGAGCAATCTCGAGATCCACCCGCCGGTGCAGGAGAACCTCGCCGGTCGTATCGCATTTGATGAGCGCACCGTTATAGGAGATGATAGGGGTATCGAGCTCAAGCGCGCGCTGATAGGCGAGGGTACTTGCGTGCATCCGCCCGGAGCTGATCACCGCTTTCACGCCCAAGTCCCGACACCGGCGCACCGCCGCCCGGTTGCGCGGGCTGATCTCCAACTGGGGGTTGAGGAGAGTCATATCGAGGTCAAGCGCGATCAGCTCATAGGGCAGGGATGACACTGGAATCCACTCCTTCAGGGCGCGAGCGCACAAAAAAGGCCGCCTTCCACCGAAGACGGCCTCGCCATGGTACCCCGTAGGGGAATCGAACCCCTGCCGCCAGAATGAAAATCTGGTGTCCTGACCTCTAGACGAACGGGGCGCTCCCCGCGCGGACAGCTTATTTTACCATAAGCGGGGGTCTGGGTCAAGAACGTATTTTCCACGCTGATACCGCGGGTGAGGATGCCGGACGCGGCCTTCCCACCCCCCGCTCTCAGGCCGGCGCCTACTCGGCGGCTAGCGTCGCGGGGCCCTCGACGGCTAGGATCTCATCGAGACACGCATCCACCATCACATCGAACGCGGGACTGGTGGAGCGCTGGGCCAGCACGGGATACCGCTCCAGCACCATTTGTCGGGCCCGCTCGCGCAGAGTCTCCAGACGCTCGGGATCGATCCCCTCGCGCGATCGCGGAGCCAGCGGGGCTTCCTCGACGTCGCGAACTGCCGCCCCACTCTCGCCCGCCGGTCGCTTGCGGACGCGCGTCCCGGCCGGCTTTTCATCGGCGCTCTTGGCAGAGGTAGCGCGCGCGGTCGGCTTCGGCCGGCGTGGCTCGGGAATCGCGTAGTCCTCCTCGATTGCCCGGCGCAGGTAGCCGGCCGGGTTACGGCGGATGCGCGGGCTCTCCTCGGCGCAGAGCTGGTCGAAGGCATCGACGTGCTTCTGGATATGCTCCTCGCTGAACCGCGCTGCCAGTTCTTCGGCGGCCGAGCGCGAGATTCCGCGCGCGACCAGCATCTCGACGGTGGGATCGCCCAGGGGAGTGAGCGTTTCCTCGGCATTCATCCGCGGGCGCTTGAAGGTGTAGATGACCTTCTCCTCGCCGTCGCGACGGCGGGCGTAGTTCACCTCGGCCAGGAAGCCCTTCTCGATCAGCTCCTTGTGGGGCTCTTCGAGGCGTCGCTTCACCTGCGAGGGGAACGCGTCGTGAACTGGGAGTTTCTCTGCCAGGCGCATCACTCCGATCTCGAAGGTCCGGTTGTTGTACGCCTTCTTATCCAGAAAACGGAAGAGGCGTTTGGCAAGTGGCGTGCGCAGGCTGAGGTAAAACTCGATATCCAGGTTCTTGACGTAGCCTGACTTGACGCTCTCGAAGAGGAAGGAGCTGAGGACCACGTAGCTCATCGGCAGCTCTGGCGAACGCGCGCTCTTTCGGCCCGGCTGCTCGCGATACAGTTCGTACGATTCGAAGATATGGAACGCCTTACTCACGTAGGAGCGGGTGCGGTTGTCCCAAAAGGCGTTTTTCGAAGTGATCGTGGTGCCGACGAGGCGGTCCAGCGACTGCTGGATGCGATCGTACTCCCGCTTCGAGATATCCTTGCCGAGGATCCGCAGGATCTGATACCGCGTGAAGGGGATGGTTCGGTCGCGGAAACCCCCGTCTTTCAGGATCTTCATCAGGGCGATGTAGATATCCTCATCGATGGCGAGAGGCAGCCCATAGCGGTCGCTTCCGGTAACCACCCAACTCTGGGTAATCACCTCGCCGGTCTCTGTGCGCACCTGTTGCTGCACCTCGATGGTCTTCTGGTTTTCGGAGACGCGCCGTGTCAGGAGCGTGAAGGGATACTCCGCCAGATTCATCTCGTCTTTGCCAACAGGTTGTAGCACGGTCTCGGGCTCCTTCTTCGTCATGGCTCGCTCTCCCGTACGAACTACTCGGAATCACAAGGGTGACAGCTTCCCTCTTCCTAATTGAGGAGCATCACCACCAGCCCTGATCAGATAGTGTTGATCAAGGCCTCTGTCTGCAAATTCAGACGGCGGCGAAGATGGCTGGAAGCCGCGTCGTTATTGGGTTCGTGAAAACCTCGTTTGCTTGAAAACACAGCTTTCGTTGTCTGAAAGCACACTATATTCGCCGGCCGAATTGTCCCATAGCACAGCACTCCCTGCTCGGTAGCACGGTATTCCCTTGCCCCGAAACACGGTATTCCTTGCCCGAAGGCACAGGGAACAGAAGTGTGCCTTCGACCGGCGCTTGCTCGGTGACACACTATTCTACCGTACCCGGGCGGTAGACGGGGGCGGTTTCGGGGCCGAATCGGGGGCAAATGGTGGCGTACTGCTCCAAAACACACTATTTTGGGGCTGTTCGCCGGCTTTTGGAGCAAGATTCCGGCGTTTCTCCGGCACCCCGGCGGGCGGGATCGTCGCTGGACGGGTGCTGGCAGGCTGATCTGGCGTCGGCGGACTCCGGTCTCGCCGGAAGCGTGCGCGGGATCGACCCGCCGGGCCCGTTCGAGTTGTCCGAAAACACACTATTGAGTTCCCTCATCTAGCGAGCCAGCCTGGCGAAAAGGCGCCACGAGGCGCGCTCTTGTCCCGAAACACAGCATTGCCCAGTGACGCCCCCTCCTCAGTTGTCTCATAGCACACTATTCCTGTCACTCTCTTGTCAAAATGCGGCTGCACGACCGGTCGATCCATGCGCGGGTTGTGGCTGCACAGCGGCTTGTTCGAAAACACATGATTAGCGGTTGGGTGCGCGGTGGAGGCGTGCGGGCACGCAATTCGCGAGCGCTTGGCATTGACAGCCGTGGTAGTGAACGCTATAATACGCGCAGGCGATTGGCACTCCGGCAGGTATTCTCCTTCTGGAGTGGTCGCTGCTAAAGAGGCCCTGCCCTGGCATCGAGATGGCCAGGGGGGGATCCGGCGTGAGGGCGGGCTGGACCGGCTTTGGCCAGGGTTTTCCGGATGGCCGTGCCGCACTCTCCACGGATTACCCGGTGTATCTTCCCGGATAGGGTGGTCTTGCTGTCGGCACCGAGGGTTCGGCGAATCCGGCGCCTGGCTGCCAGCCGGTGATCGTGATCCTGGCGCACAGGCCAGATGAGGGTTACACTCGCTACGGCGTCGGAAAGGAGTGTACTGCATGAAATGGCTGCCGCTCGCCGCAGCGTTCGTCACATCAATCCTGCTTTTTCCCGGATGTGGAGGGTCGAGCGCCACTGTTCGCATGACCCAGCAGGCGCCGGTGCTCCGGAGTGTTGAGATTACCCCTGAGGATCTTCGTTTCAGCTTTGATGGAGGGAAGATAACCCTTCGCGTGACGGTTGACAGCGAGCGGGCTATCCATGCCGTCACCGCGGAAAGATCTCTTCTGAACACGCAGAAACCGGAGACGAAGCTCTATCCTCTCGTGCCTGTCACTGGCGGGGCGAATGTGTATCAGACATCGGTCGATGTGCCAGCCAACACGCGCCCCGATGGACAGCCGGTTCACTACAGGCTCTCCGTCTTCGCAACAGATGTCGCGGGCGTCCAATCCGACCGGGTCGAGCGCGAGATCCGCGTCGCGGCTCCAGACGCTTCGGGTCTGCCATCGGTGCCTTTCAACCCGTGACACCACGAGACGGTTGATCCTCCGTCAGGATCCGGAGAGATCCGCTCACGCCATCGGATTGATCTCGTGCGTGTGCCGGCGCGTTCTCCAAAGCGCGCGCTGCTGCACGCTCCGAGTGCGAAGGCGCCGCGCGATCCTGCCTGAGGCTGCTGGAGATGCCGGAGAGTGCTTCGGTGGATGACACCAGCCTGGTGGGGAGCGGGGCGCACGCCAGGGCATGACCTGGCCGGCGTATCACGGGAAGTGACTGGCAGTGGGCATAAATCAGCGTTGGAGCGGCGAAGGGGCGATCCGTGCGTTCGTGGCGGTGCCTCTTCCCGAGGATGCGCGGTCGTGCGTGGAAGGGGTCCAGCGCCGACTGCGCGGCTTTGCAGGAGTGAAGTGGGTCGAACCAGAGAATTTCCACGTCACGCTGCGTTTCCTCGGCAACAGCCCTCCCGAGCTTGTGCAGCGTCTTGCTCAGACCCTCCTTCGAACCCTCTCTGATCAAAAGGCGTTCTCGCTGACGCTGGCTGGTGTGGGCGCGTTCCCGAGCGCGCGTCGGCCCCAGGCGATCTGGGTGGGCGTGAGCGAGGGGAAGAGCCGTCTGGAAGAGCTGGCGCGCATTACCGAGGAAAGCGCCGTTGCAAGCGGCTTCGCGCCAGAGGAGCGGCCATTCCGCGCACACTTGACCATCGGGCGTGTGAAGGCGTCACCCGCCCCATCTGGGCTGAGCGCGGCGATCATGGCAGAGGCCGAAGGGGCGGAGATTGCCACGATCACAGTGGAGAACGTGGTCCTGATGCAAAGCGAGCTGCGCCGCTCCGGCCCCATCTATACGCCGATAGAGTGCTTTCCACTTGCCAGGGAGTAGGGTGGCATCAGGAGCTGCTGCCCAATACTCCCTTTCGCGATCCAGGGGGCTTTCGTGCCCGTCATAACCGATATCAAGGAGCAGGCGCGCAATAAGCGGCGTCGGTCGGTCTTCATCGATGGCGAGTACGCGTTTGGCGTCAGCCTCGATGAGGTGGTCGCATACCGCCTTGCGGTGGGCCAGGAGCTCTCTCCAGAGCGTCTGGAGGCCGTGATCGCCGCCACGGAGTTGCGGCGCGCCAAGGAATCGCTCTTTCGGCTTCTTTCCTACCGGGCTTACAGCGAAGCGGAGCTGAGAAGCAGATTGCGCGCGAAGCAGTTTACGGATGAGGTCATCGAGCGCGCTCTGGCTGACCTGCGTGGTTCTGGCCTGGTGGATGACCGGCAGTTTGCCGAGACCTTTGTACGTAGCCGGATCTCTTCAGGCCGGTCGGGCCGGCGCCGTCTCGAGTGGGAGCTTCGCTCGCGGGGCATAGAGCCTCAGGTGGTGGAAGAGAGCCTGGCAGAGATTGGCGAGGAGTCGGAGTATCCCCTCGCCCTCCAAGTGGCGCAGCGCCGCTACGAACGGCTCCGCGATGAGGCGCCGGAGGTGCAGCGCCGGAAGATTGCCCTGTTCCTGCAAAGGCGGGGCTTTGCATACGAAACGATCTCAAGAGTACTGAGTATGGTCCTTCCTCCCGAGTGAGTGGCGCCGGACGTGGAAGCCGGGCACGCATTGAGCCGATAGATGGTTGTGCAAGCAGGGTGTACGCGCGGGACGCATCCTGGATGCGCCCTGCGGGTAGGCATCCAGAGCGGCCGACTGCACACTTTGCCATAGCCCTTGCTCGCTCTCCAGAGCGCTGCCTGCCTGGGCCGGGACGGAAGGTTAGGAGAGTATAGCAATGGGCAAGTGGGAACTGGTCCAGGTATCTCTCATTATCTTCTTCCTCTTTCTGGTCTATTTTCGAGCGTTGATGAACCTTCGCCTAAAGGAGCGAGAGGCGGATCGGATCCTAGAGGAAGCGGAAGAGCAGAAAGAAGCGAAAAAGCGGGAGGCGATCCTCGAGGCACGCGAGGAGATTCAGCGCCTACGCACTGAGGCGGAGCGCGAAATCCGCGAGCGCCGCGCCGATCTGCAGCGCTCGGAACGGCGGATTAGCCAGCGTGAGGAGAATATTGAACGCCGCCAGGCCGCGTTGGAGCGCCGCGAGCGCCAGACCCAACAGAAAGAGCAAGAAGCAAACCGCCTGCACGAGGAGGCAAGCCGCCTGGTAGAGGCTCAGCGCCAGGAGTTGGAGCGCGTGGCTCAGCTTCCTGCCGAGGAAGCCCGTCAAATCATCCTTCGCCGCGTGGAAGAGGAGTGCCAGCTCGACGCGGCCCGCCTGGTGAAAGCGATTGAGGCCGAGGCGATTGAAGAGGCCGAGCAGCGCGCGCGCAAGGTGATCACCCTGGCGATCCAGAAGTGCGCCGTGGACCAGACCGCGGAGACCACGGTCTCAGTCGTCACGCTCCCCAACGACGACATGAAGGGGCGCATCATCGGCCGCGAGGGCCGCAACATCCGCGCCTTTGAAACGCTCACCGGTGTCGACCTGATCATCGACGACACCCCCGAGGCGGTCGTCATCTCAGCCTTCGATGTGGTCCGGCGGGAGATCGCGCGCATTGCCCTCGAAAACCTGGTGCTTGACGGCCGGATCCATCCCGCGCGCATTGAGGAGATGGTGCAGAAGGCGCGCGCCCAGGTAGAGCAGGAGATCAAGATGGCCGGCGAGCGCGCCATCCTGGATACGGGACTCTCTGGCGTGGATCCGGAGCTGATCAAGATCCTCGGCCGGCTGCGCTACCGCACCAGCTACGGGCAAAACGTCTTGAAGCACTCGATGGAGGTCGCCTATCTGGCGGCCGCCATGGCCTCTGAACTGGGCCTGGATCCTCTCCTCGCCAAGCGGGCCGGCCTGTTTCACGACCTGGGCAAGGCGGTCGATTTCGAGACGGATGGCCCGCATGCGACGATCGGTGCCGACCTCGCACGCAAGCATGGCGAGCCGCGCGAGGTGGTCCAGGCGATTGCCGCGCACCACGCCGATGTGGACCAGGACAGCGCCTACGCCGTTCTGGTCCAGGCCGCCGATGCCATCTCCGCCGCGCGTCCCGGAGCCCGTCGCGAGGGCCTGGAGACCTACGTCAAGCGTCTGGAAACTCTGGAGCAGCTGGGCGATTCGTTCGATGGGGTGGAGAAGACCTTCGCCGTGCAGGCCGGCCGGGAGATTCGGGTGATGGTGAAGCCGGACCGGGTGACTGATGAGGGCGCCGCCAAACTCGCGCGAGACATCGTGAAGCGCATCGAATCCGAGCTGGAATACCCGGGTCAGATCAAGGTGACCGTCATCCGTGAGACGCGCATGGTCGAGTACGCGAAGTAGCCCGGCCTAATCCCCGGCTCCTTCCCTGTCCTCCGGCTGCACGCCGGCCCCAGGGAAGGGGGGCTGCCGCGGGGGGATGAGGAGAGCTCCGGATGGGGCGATGCCCTGCAAGGCTGGGTCGCGTGGCCCGAAGGACCTTTCTTGGGCGTGCGCGGTTGGCTGGATGCGAATATGTGCGGGGGCAAACCTTTAGTGTTCGCCTTGTTTCCAGTGAGGCAGGGCGAACAGTGAATGTTCGCTGCTCGCCCGTATTGTGAAGGGGAACCGCCGGGGCGTGCGTTAGACGCCCCGGCGGCCTCAGTTTACCGGGTGGGTTACTCGGCGAGAAGCTCGCGCGCGTTGCGCACCACCTTGGCCGCGTCCGGCAGGTTCTCCATCTCGAGAACGGCGGACATTGGCGGCGGCACGTTGTAGGCGGCGACGATGCGCACGGGGGCCTTGAGGCTCTTCCATGCGCGCTTCTGCGTCTGGTAGGCGATATGCTCCGCGAAGCAGCCCGTCTCTGGCGCCTGGCAGAGGAGCAGCGCCCGGCCCGTCTTCTCGACCGATGCCGTCACCGCGTCGTAGTCGAAGGGGATGAGCGTGCGCGGGTCGATCACCTCGGCCTGGATCCCCTCGGCGGCGAGCATCTCGGCGGCTTCGAGGGCCACATCGACCATGCGGCTGTAGGCGACAATCGTGAGGTCTTTCCCCTCGCGGCGGATCGCCGCCTGCCCGAACGGCACCAGGTACTCTTCCTCCGGCACGACTCCCCTCTCGGTGTAGAGAAGCTGGTGCTCGATGAAGATCACCGGGTCGTTATCGCGAATGGCGGTCTTGAGCAGGCCCTTGGCGTCATAGGCTGTCGAGGGCATGACCACCTTCAGGCCGGGGAACATGGTGCACATCGCCTCGAGGCTCTGCGAGTGCTGGCCAGCATACCCCTTGCCGCCACCCACGGTGGTGCGCACGACCATCGGCACCAGCGCCTTGCCGCCAAACATGTAGCGCACTTTGGCCGCCTGGTTACCCGTCTGGTCCATGGTGAGGCCCATGAAGTCGATGTACATGATCTCGCAGACGGGCCGCAAGCCGACCATCGCGGCGCCAACGGCCGTGCCGACGATGCACGCCTCGGAGATAGGCGCGTTGAAGACGCGGTCGCGGCCGAAAGCGGCGAGAAGGCCAACCGTCGCCTGGAACGCGCCGCCGTAATCGGCGACATCCTCGCCATAGAAGATGACGCGCTCATCGCGGAGCATCTCTTCGGCGAGCGCCTCGGCGATGGCGTGGCGATAGAGGATACGACCCTGACCGTCGCGGCGTGCGCGACGCAGCTCACCCACGAGCTTGGTGTGCTTGAAGCGGGCCGGCACCTCGTCGCACATCGTGTTGGAGAAAAGCCCCTCCTCGATCTGCGCCGGGTCTGGGTCGGCACTCGCGGCGGCGTCGATGGCGGCCTGGCGCATCGCGTCGGTGCACGCCTGCTCCATGGCGGCCACCTCGGCCTGGGTCATCACGCCGGCAGCCACCACCTCCCGGGAGAATCGGGCGATGGGATCGTTGTTGCGCCAGGCCTCCTCCTCCTCGGGCGTGCGGTAGGTGGTGCGGTTATCGCTGAGCGAGTGGCCGTAGTAGCGATAGCAGAGCGCCTCGAGGAGCACGGGACCCTGGTCACTCCGGCAAAGAGCGGCCCCGCGCAAGACAGCATCCCAAACCGCGAGGACGTTCATGCCATCCACGACCTCGGCGTGCATCATTTCCTTGTTGTAGGCGGCGCCGCGCCGGGCAAGATAGTCGACGCCGGTCACTTCGCCCGCCTGCTGGCCGGTCATGCCGTACTGGTTGTTCTCGATGACGAAGAGGAGGGGGATTCCCTTCTTGAACTGATCCTGGGCGGCGAAGTTGCACGCTTCGTGGAAGATGCCGTTGTTCGTGGCGCCATCACCGACGATGCCGACGCAGATCTTCCCCTCGCCCAGGCGCTGTGCGGCGAGCGCCGCGCCGGCGGCAATGGCGCTGCTGCCACCCACGATGGCGTTCGCGCCCAGGTGACCAAGGTGGAAATCGGCGATGTGCATGCCGCCGCCGCGACCGCGACAGTAGCCGTCTTCCTTGCCGAACAGCTCCGCCACGGTCTTATAGAGGTGGGTCTTCAGGGCGCGCTGTAGCAGCTCCTCCCGGGTGCCCTGAGCATTCGGGTCACCAAGCCAGTTTTTGAGCTGCTCGGCATCCATGGCACGCAGCGCGTAGACGCCTTTCGCGATGGAGTGGCCGTGCCCGCGGTGGGTGCTGGTGATGTAATCATCGCCGCGGGTCGCGGCCATCACGCCGACGGCCACTGCCTCCTGACCGATGGAGAGGTGGCTGGCGCCGATAAACTTGAACCCGGGCGCCGGCGAGAACTTGTTGTTCTTCATGTCCACGATGAGCGCCTCGAAGGCGCGCACCAGGAACATCGTCTCCAGCATCTCGCGGGCTGCTTGCGGGGTGATCCGCCCCGCCTCAATCTCAGCGCGCAGCGTCCCTGAATAGCGGCACTTGGGTATCTCTCCAAACCGAAGTGTCTCCGGTTCACAACGCGGCATTACGTCCAATTCACGCATCAGACACTCTCCCACTCCCGATAAAGCGTGACAGCCAGGGCGTGTGTCGGGAGGCGCAACGCCCGTCACTCACCCGCGCTCCTCATCGGGACAGCGCGGAGAAGCCGTGCCGCCCGTGTCGGCCCGGCTCAACCGGCCGGGTGGCAAGTGAGTTCTTCGAAGTATTCACGGGGACTACTTCCGACAGGTTCGTTCGACAAAGGTGCGCATTCTCCTGGCGCGATCCTACCGGCGATCCTCGCGCCCATGAGGGAGATCCGGTTCCATCTCGCGATGCCAGGCGGGCGGGGGCAGGCTCGCGGAGGCCCGCAGGGCCTTTGCGGGAAAGCAGCGCGGGGTTTCAGGTCGGCGCTTGGGCAAGCATCGCATGGCCCTATTTTGACGCCTTGCTGCCACGGTGATATAATAGGGGCCGGCGGATCGGCACTGGCCACTCTGACGCATGTCTTCCGATGGGAGCGTCGGCACGGGCACGGGCCCTTCGCTCACCCGGTCGCACCTCGGGCGTTTCTGAGGCGCGGGGTGGCTGAACATCGCGAGCGAAAGGACCCCCGCGGCGGGGCATATGAATCAACGCCCCGGCTTTACCGATGGGCACCTACGTGAGGGGTACCTCGGAAACGTGGGCTGGCAAGAGCCTTCTCGACGCCGCGCTCAGGCCTGAGCGGGGTATGTCCATAGCAAAATGATGGAGAGACCGATACCACCGCGTATGTTGCATCCACGCCGGCGGCGGAAAAGCCGGCTCGTGCGCGCCCTCCTCGCCCTCCTGTTTGTCGGGATGGGTATTGCGGCGGGAGCCATTTACCACCTGAGCCGGCCCTTCGTCACGCCCGGAGCGGGCCTGAGCGAGCAAGTTCGCGAGATCCGGATCGCAGCCACAAACCCGCGTGATGCCTTCCCCAACAAGAGCCGGCTCTACATCCTATGCCTCGGGATCGATGCCAACCACACGTCGAAGGGCATCATGCACACCAAGAATGCCCGTTCCGACACCATCTTCGTGGTTAGCCTGGATCTGGATGCGAAGCGCGTGGGTATGCTCTCGGTGCCGCGTGATACGCGCGTCGAGTTTGCCTATGGTCGGGGCACCGATAAGATCAACGCGGCGCACGCCATCGGCGGCGTTCCCCTTGCCAAGGCGACCGTGGAGCAGTTTCTCGGCATCGAAATCGACCATTACGTCGTCATCAAGATGTATGGCACCAGAAACATGATCGATGCCATGGGTGGCGTGGTGATCGATGTCGAGAAGGATATGGATTATGACGACAACTGGGGCAACCTCCATATCCACCTGAAGAAGGGCCGACAGCGCCTGAATGGGGAGCAGGCGGTTGGCTACGTGCGTTTTCGCCATGATGCGGAGTCGGATTTCGGGCGTATGCGCCGCCAGCAACAGCTTGTCAAGGCCGTTGCCCGGCAGTTGATGACGCCCTCCACGCTGCTCAACCTGGATAAGCTGGTGGATATCGCGATGGAGAATACCATCACGGACCTCAGCCGCTCCCAGATCCTCGCGCTGGCGCATCTCTTCTACAATGTGCCCCCGGAGAAGATCTACACCGGGACCATCGCCGGATACGATTACCGTGGCAGCAACGGCATCTGGTACCTTGACCCCAGCGAGAGCAAGAAGGAGGCGCTCGTAGGGTGGCTCCTTCGCGGTGAGGAGTGGTATCGGAATGGGCTGATCACGGTGCGCGTCCACAACGCGTCCGGCATCAACGGGGTGGCTTCGACATTGCGCGATATCCTGGCCGACCAGGGCTACCACGCGATCATCGGCCGGTCGGAGCGCGGGGAGCGGCAGCCCCTCACCCGCGTTGTCGACCTCACTGGCAAGACAGAGGCCGCTCAGGAGATCGCCCGTCTCCTCCCGAACGCCCGTGTGGATCCGCCCACCGATGACGAAAAGCCGGAGCCCGGCGGCCCCGACATCCTGGTCAAGATTGGCACCGATTGCGCGAGGGCGATTGGTCGCTCCTTGTGATCACGAGACGGGCACGCCACGGATGCACGATGAGAGGGGGCCAAACCCCGGCGAGTGGAAGGAGTAGCGCCTTTGCCGAGCCGCACCTCGCAAGTGCCCCTCCCGCTAGATGTGATCCTCCAGGGCGATTGCCGGCAGGTGCTCCAGGAACTCCCCGAGGAGTGCGTGGACCTGGTCTTCGCCGATCCGCCTTACTACTTGCAGCTGGGGGAGGAGACGCTGCTGCGCCCGAACCTGACTCGAGTGGATGGCGTGGATGATGCCTGGGACTCGTTCGGGAGCTTCGCGGAGTACGACGCCTTCACCGCGGAGTGGCTGCGCGCTTGCCGCAGGGTGATGAAGGAGACCGCGACGCTCTGGGTGATCGGCACTTACCACAACATCCATCGCGTGGGTGCCCTCCTTCAGGATACTGGCTATTGGATTCTGAACGAGATCGTCTGGATCAAGCGGAACCCGATGCCGAATTTCCGCGGGGTGCGCTTCACGAATGCCCATGAGACGCTGCTTTGGGCCAAAAAGTCGGAACGGCAGAAGCGCTACACCTTCAACTATCAGCTGATGAAGGAGCTGAACGGTGGCACGCAGATGCGCAGTGACTGGCTGATCCCGGTCTGCCGGGGGGAAGAGCGCCTGCAAGCCGATGGCCGAAAGCTACACTCCACACAGAAGCCGGAGGAGCTGCTGCGCCGGGTGATCCTCTCCTCCTCCAACCCGGGCGATGTGGTTCTGGATCCCTTCTTTGGCACCGGCACCACGGGCGCGGTGGCGAAGCGCCTGGGTCGGCACTGGATCGGCATCGAGCGCGACGAGACCTACATCGAAGCGGCGCGCGCACGCATCGAGGCGGTGCAGCCCGAGGGGCTTCCCGATAGCCACGTGGTAGAACGCCGCCGCCTGCCGCGCATCCCCTTCTCCACGCTCGTATCTGAGGGCCTCATTCCGCCTGGGACAACCCTGCACTTCAACCGCCGGTCGGATATCACCGCGCTCGTTCTCCCCGACGGCCGGGTGCGTCTGGGCGACGAGGCCGGGTCGATCCATGCGATGGGAAGGCGCGCCGGCCAGCTTCCCGCGTGCAACGGATGGGAGCACTGGTACCTGCGCGATCCGGCTACGGGCAAAATGTCGCCCATTGATGACGTGCGCGAGGCCTATCGCCGCCGGAAGCAGCCCGGGGGTGGCAGCGCCTGACCTGCCCCTGCCAAGAAGCGCAGAGGGACAATCGCCCATCCCTCCTCCTCCGCGATCTCACCTCGCGTTTCTATGGCTGGCCCATCACGTCGCGCCACCAGGAATAGGTATCCGGCTGCTGCGCCTGTGGCTGCGGCTCGGGCTGTGGTGGCGGGGCCTGCCCACTCCAAGAGAGCTCCTGGCAGTCGGGACACTGTGCGACGGATCGGAAGAGGCGGCGGTGCATCTCGCGTTTCTCGTCGCTCTCTTGCAGGTTGATCCACTCTCGCCGTTGCTCCATGTGCTTGGCGCACAGCACGAATGGGCGGCGGACGCCACTCGGACGCTCCCCTCCGACCTCGGGCTGCGCATCTGGCGCTGTGCCAACAGCGGACCGCGTATTGATCACCAAGCTCCCCCTTTCCCCCGGCGCCAGGATGGATTCCCCTGGCGGAACACTGACGGCATCGTTCCCTGGCGCGACCGCGTCAAACAAGGCATCACGGGACAAGCAGATATGATGCCAATGTGCGGTCACGCCCCGACCACCCCTCCCCGCACAACGGGGGAGAGAGGTGGAACAAAGTAGTGGTACGGTTCGTCTCAAGAAACGGAAGGCTCGTCAGGAGAGCCCGAACGCCGAAAGCCGTCGGAGGCGGGCGGGGCCTGGCAAGAGGCTGCTGCACGCTTCGCGTGGATGTGCGTCGGGCGGTCCGAAAAGGCAAACCCGAGGAAACGAGGGGGCGCAAAACAACGGGTCTACGTCGGTAGCTGCGTTCGCAGCGCCGATATGACAGCCGGGTTGCCGAAGAACTCGCGAGCAGAGAGCCCTTTTTAAGAGGGTCCGCTACCGGAAACTCGGCCATCCGGCAGCGGGCCCTTGTTGCTTCTCAGATGCGTGCTGTTCTGTGCGGGACAGCGGCGGATCCGTGGGTGGCATGCGCGGGAGGAGCCGCGTCGCGGATGGAGTCGCGAGAGCGAGTGGTAGGAGAGAATGACGTTTTTTCTCCGGAAGCAGGTGGCAGGGTGAATGGTAGGTTGGCTTCCGGAGGGTCGTGGCAGGGGATGTGGTAGGTCTCTCCATCAACGCGGCGCATGAAGTGATCCGTCGCCAGCAGGTTCCGCCGCGCAACGGCGCGCAGGAAGTCAACAAGGTTTGCACAGGGTGCCCGAGGTGACGGGCACCCTGTGCCCCGCCGCATCTCCGCCTGCCTCCTTCGCATTGACTTCCTCTCCGCCTATCTGATATGATTCTCCCGGAGATACCCTTCGTGGCCTGTTCAAAAGGTTGCTCACCCGACAAGCGCCGAGAAGACCGGAGCCATGCCTCGCTCTTCTCTCCCTCCCCATGAGGGGCTTGCCAGAGATGGTCTTGGTCCGAGCGCCGGGTGAGATCGGCAGGGGTGCTCGCCCGGAGAGGAGATTCCGTCCGTCGTGCTCGCAGCCAGGTCTATCGTCCCCAACTCTCATGCGCGCCTTTCATCGATTCGTGCTGCTCTCCTTGCCGGTTTCCTCCTCCTGATGGCGACTCCGGGTCAGGCCGCCGGCCAGCAGCCGGCTCCGTCGGTACAGCAGCCGCCCGCCGCACAGATACCCGTTCCCTCGCGGATCACCCGTCAGATCGCGCCTGGGATCCAACATGTGCAGGTCGTGCGCGAGAGCCAGGAGCAACCGCTCGCTGCCCACCTCCTCCGTGCCGATCCCAAGCAGCCCGGGTGGCGATTGGAGGTCCGGTCGGCCAAAGAGAGAATCATCACTGCGGATCCCATGCGCGGGCGTGATGTGGTAGGCAGAGTCGCCGCGCGCACGGGCGCACTCGCCGCGATCAATGGCGGCTTCTTCGCCGGCACGGGGGATCCCCTCGGCCTCCAAATCAGCGATGGCGAGCTGATCAGCGAGCCTTACCCGGGGCGGAGCGCCTTCGGGATCACCCGCGATGGGCGTGCCCTGTGGGGACCCGTCCGCTTCGCGGCCACGATCACCATCGGCGGCCGCTCCTTTCCGATCCACGGGGTGAACCGGCCTCGCGGCGCGAACGAGCTGATCCTCTTCACGCCCCGCTTCGCGGAGCGCACCGGTACCAATCCCTTCGGCGCCGAGGTGGTGGTCGAATGGCTGAGTGGCCCGCTGCGCGCCGGCGTCAAGGTGGAGGGGACCATCTCGGAGACGCGCTTTGCCCAAGGAAACACTCCGATTCCCGGAGAGGGCCTGGTCGTCTCGGGACACGGTGCTGCCGCGACCTTCCTCAAAGCCGCGAATACCGGCGATGCTGTCTGCGTGCAGATCCATCTGACCGGCGAGGCAGGCGAGAGCTGGGACAGGGCGTGGCAGGCGATCGGGGCCGGCCCGCGTCTCCTCAAGAACGGTGCCATCTGCCTCAAGCCTGGCGCCGAGGGCTTCCGGAGCGATGTCCTTCAGGGCCGTGCCCCGCGCAGCGCCATCGCCATGACGCGTGATGGAAAGCTGCTTCTCGCCGCCGTCGATGGCCGGCAGATGGTGAGTGCCGGCATGACCCTCCTCGAGCTTGCCGAGTGGTTGCGTGAGGAAGGCGCCGTGGATGCGATCAACCTGGATGGCGGCGGCTCGACCACGCTCGCCCTGCGCCAACTCGTGGTCAACCAGCCTTCCCAGGGGCCCCAGCGTCCTATCGCGAACGCCGTGGTGATCGCCCTCGATCCGCAGCCGGCGGCCGAAGAGGGGGAGCTCGCTTTGCTCGCGCCCGAGGGGATGGAACCGGTCGGAGACGCGCTCGTGATGCCCGCGGGCACCCGGGTGCGCTTCCGCGCGGCAAAACGTCTCCCGGATGGCACCTGGCAGGATCTTCCGGAGGATGCCGTCACCTGGTCGCTCGAGGGCCAGGTGGGGTTGCTGACGCAGGATGGAGCGTTCCTGCCGATGCGCGTTGGCTCGGGCACGGTGGCGTTCTCCACCGGCCAGCGGATCGCGCGGGCGCGTGTGAAGACGGTGGCGGGACCACCTGCCGCGGTCACCACTCGCTTTGAGGCGCCGCCTGCCTTGGGAGAGCCGGCCACCGTATGGGCCCGCGTGCGTGATGCCTATGGCAACCCTGTGACGGGGATCAAGGTGACACTCGGCTACGCGACGGCGGATGGCGCTCAGGCCGTGGCGCTGGAGACGGACGCGCAGGGCGAGGCGCGATGGGCTCTCCCACTGGCGCCGTTGCTTCCCGACGTGCCGGTGACGGTGGTTGCCGGGACAGCCCCGGCTGTTCCGGTGGAGGTGCCAGCGGCTGCATTGGCTCCGACCGGCACAAAGCCAGCGCCAGCGGGCGGTGCCGGAGAGGCTGCGGAGCCGGCTGTAACCCCTGACAAGGGGCGATGAGTGTGGATCGGGGCCAGGCGCGGGGACGTGACTACGCCGGCTCACCCGCGCTCGGTTGCATGGAGCAAGAGAGCGTTTGAAAGTACGAACTGGCATAGCTCTCGCGGCGGTATCGGTCGCGATGGTACTGGGGATTCTCGTTCGCGCGCATTGGCCGGTCCCGATCCGCGAGGTCGTGATCGATATGGAGCGGTTTGCGGGGAGGCGGGTGACCGTGCGAGGGGTGGTGGCTCACTGCTTTCAGGTGCCTCCTCGAGGCCGGGGTATCTTCCGCGTTCAAGACCGCACCGGGAAGATTCTCGTGGTCACCGATAAGAGCGTGCCGCCTCCGGGAAGACGGATCACCGCTCGTGGCTGGGTGCAACGCAGCAGGGTATACGGTCCCGTGATCGTGACTGGCCGGAGGGAACTAGAATGAGCGATCTCATCAAGCGACATGACCTCCTGGAGTCGATCCGGCCCCTGATCGAGCAGCTCGATAGCGAGGGACTCGATATTCTGCAGGAGTGGGTTCAGGAGCTGAAGCTCGCGCGTATCCGGCAGGCCGCGGGTGGTGACGCCGTGTCGCCGGCCCCGGGAGGCACAGCAGACGCCCGTGAGGAGTTCAGAGAGTTGCTCCGGGAGTGGGACAGCAAGAAGTAGCCCCCGCCGGTGGGCACTCTCGGTGGAATACGCGTTTCTGGCAAATGGGCGCGTCGTGCGGGCGCCAGCTGCTAGGGACAAACGCTTGGAGGCGTTTCGGGCGATGGGCAGAGGGGGCGCGTTCCACTAAGGAGAGGGGCGACATGGCGCTGAACAGAAGGTTATGGCGGGTGATGCGCGGCATGAGCCGCTCGGTGGGGGCTTCCCTGCGCCGGCCAGACCGCGCACACCGGGATGCGCGCGAAGAGGTGGAGCAAGCCTGCGCGGAGATGGAAGCCCGGGCGGAGATCGAAGCCAGGGCCTTGAACGGCGGCACGCCGCCTCCGGTGGCAACACCTCGGGAGCTGAGACTGCCAGAGACGCCCACCGTGGACGGGCGTAGTCCAGAGGGCACCCCCACGCTGGATCTGGGAGCGCAGGCAAAGAGCCCTCCTCCCGGCCTGGCCGCATTGGCTTCGCACTACGCGGCGCTCGGGTTGCCGCCGACCGCCAATCTGGAGCAGGTGGGGCGGGCTTACCGCAGGCTCAAGGAGCGGTGCAATCCGGAGCAGTTCCCGGACGATCCCATCCAGCAGGCGCGGGCGCGCCAGGAGGAAGCGCGTCTCGATGAGGCGTATCTCACACTCTGCAAGGCGCTTGCCCGCGAGCGCCGGCTCTAAAGCGGAGAGGGCGCAGGGCTTTTCGTTGACACCCTTCCGGCTTTTCGCTATACTACGAGAGGGGGAACAAGCCCCGCTACAGGAAGGGATACTTGCATGGAACTCGGCAGATTGCTCACGGCGATGGTCACGCCCTTTGACTCAGATCTCAACGTGGACTATAAAGCCGCCGAGCGCCTGGCACAACACCTCATCGACACGGGAACGCAGGGAATCGTGGTCAGTGGGACCACGGGGGAGTCGCCGACGCTGACAACGGCTGAGAAGTTGGAGCTTTTCAAGGTCGTCAAAGGTGTGGCCGCGGGCAAAGCTGCCGTCATTGCTGGCACCGGCAACTATTGCACCGCCGAGAGCATCGAGCTCTCTCGCCAGGCCGAGAAGATCGGCGTTGACGCGGTGATGCTCGTGGCGCCCTACTACAACAAGCCTTCTCAGGAGGGCCTTTACCAGCATTTCAAAGCGGTCGCGCAGAGCATCTCCATTCCGGTCATCCTCTACAATGTGCCCACGCGGACGGTGACCAACATCGAGCCGCAGACGATCATTCGCCTCTCGGAGATACCGAATATCGTGTCGGTCAAGGAGGCGAGCAAGAACCTCGAGGCTGTGGCGGAGATCCGGGCGAACACACCGCCATCGTTCCTGATCTACAGCGGGGACGATGGCGTGACGCTCCCGATCATGGCCGTTGGCGGGCATGGCATCATCAGCGTGGCAGGCCACCTGGCGGGCAAGCTGATCCGCGAGATGGTGGATAAGTTCGCCGCTGGCGACACCGCCGGGGCTTTGGAGCTTCACCTGAAGCTGCTGCCCCTCTTCAAGGCGATCTTCGTGACGACCAACCCCGTGCCGGTGAAGTATGGCCTCAACCGCATCGGGGTTCCCGTCGGTGGTGTGCGCCTCCCGCTGGTCGAAGCCAACGAGAAAGAGCGAGCCGTGGTGGACGCGGCCCTGCAGGGATTGGGACTAATCTAGCCACAAAGATGAGGGGCCCGAATGCCCAGGCGCTGCGCTCGGGCCCCTGCTTCCGTTTGAGATCGGGGGTGCGGCGATGCGTGCGGTACTCCTGATTGCGATCTGCTTGATCTTTGCCTCTCCCGCGCGCGGAGACGGCGCGGCCAACTCCGCCGCCTTCGACGAACCGCGCGTCACTCTCTCCTTTTCAGGAGCGGACCTCCTCGAAACCCTCTACCGCCTTTTCCAGGGAACCGGCTTCTCCTACGAAGCTCCCCGGGACGCGCCCGAGATGTTCTCTGCCGACCTGGAGAACGTGCCCCTGGAGACGGCACTGCGCGTGGTGCTGGAACCGCGTGGCTTCACCTTCACGCGCGAGGGCCGGCTCTACCGGATTGCCAGGCGCGAGGGCTACCGGAGTGTCGCCGAGCAGCTGGAGGAGGAGGATCGCGCGTTGGAACGCCGGCGCATCATCGAGTCGATCCAACGTCCCCCGCGTCGAGAGCCCCGCCCGCGCGTGCGCTTCGCACATGCGCCCGCATTGGCCGGGTTCGCCCCGCGTCCCGTCACGGGGATGCTTCCCGGTACCTATCTGAACGGCTCCTGGGTCCTGCCTTCCCTGCCCGCGAACCCGCGCCCCACTCAACCTGCGCCGGAGCAGGGCGGCTCGCAGACGCTGCGCCTCGGCCCACTCGCGATTGCCCTCCCGGAGGGCTTCCGGCTGCTGCCGGGCGGAGGCTTCGAGCTGGCGCTTCCGGCGGAAGGCACCACTTCCATCCAGGGTCCTCTCGGCCCCCACACCATCCCGTTCACCGCGCCCGGCATCGTTATCCGCCGGCGCTAGGCGAAATGCACCCCTATCGGGGCGGGACCGTGATCTCCCTCTCCCCTATCCAGACAGGACGCGGTTGCGGAAGAGTGCGAGGAAGCGTTCGGCATCAATGCCGGTGCAGACACGGGCATTGGTGCGCGTGCTCTTCCCGGGCCGCAAGTCGGCCACCGTCTGCCCCAGGGTGAGATCGCCGGCTGTCTCCACCTGGACATAGGCCTCCACGCTCTCCAGAAGCGTTGGGTCGATGGCGAGCGCGACCGTAATCGGGTCGTGCAGGTAGCACCCTGCGAAACCATCCTGCTCGATGTGATACTCGGTGTACTCGCGGGTGATGTCGCGCACGAAGCGCGCCAGCCGGCCCTCCACCTCGATGGCATTCACCTCACTTTGCATCAGGCAGACCTGGTGAGTCACGTCGAGGGGCACCAGGGTGACCGGCACGCCGCAATCGAGCACTATCTGCGCGGCGTGAGGGTCCACGAAGACGTTGAATTCTGCGACGGGGGTGGTGTTGCCATAGACGCGAAAGGCGCCCCCCATGATCAGAATCTCGCGCAGCCGGCGCATCCGGGCCGGGTTGCGGATGATCGCTCGGGCGACGTTGGTCAACGGCCCGGTGGCGATGAGAGTCAGTTCATCCGGGAAGCGGCCGATGGTATCGAGGAGCAGATCCACACCGTGGCGGGGATCGAGGCCCAGGCGCGGCTCCGGGTAGCGGCGTGATCCATCCGGCTCGAGGATACGGGTGACCCCGCCCAGGCCATCGCCCCCGTGCACCTCCAGGGCCGTCAGGAGCGGGCGCTCGATGGGATTCGCTTCGCCCTTGGCAACGGGCGGGAGCACGTCTTGCTCCAACTGCTCCAGCGTGAGCAGAGTGTTCCGCGCAGCGTGATCGACCTGGGTGTTGCCGCCCACCGTGGTGATCGCCTCGACCCGCAGCTCGGGTGAGCGCATCGCCAGCAGGATCGCGAGGCTGTCATCGACTCCGGTATCGCAATCGAGAAGGATCCGCTTCATTCGCATCACTCTCGCAGCCCAGCGGCGCGCCAGGCACCTCTCAGGGCTGTGGCGGTCGTGCGGGCGGCGTCCTCGGCGGGCATCTCGCGCACCCGCTGGCTGAACGGCTCTGGCGTCACCGGGCCGTCATAGCCGGCGGCCTCCAGCTTGCGCAGGAAGCCGGGCAGATCGATCACGCCTGTCTCGCCCGGCAGGCAGCGCACGTTGTCGATCTGGTCATCGATCGCCACTCCGGCGGGAGCGTCGTTTACGTGGACGTAGACGATCTGGTCGTTCGTCACGTGGTCGAGTTCGGCCAGCGTGCTGTGTGAAGTGTACCAGTGCCAGGAATCGAGGAGCAGCCCCACGTTCGGGCCAATGGCGGCGCAGAGGGCGAGCATCCCATCCATGGTGTGGATGAAGCCATACTTCTTGCCGTTGCGCTGCGTTTGGGGGCCAATGAACTCCAGAGCGAGGCGGCAACCGTGATCCGCGAGGATGCGCGCGATGGGCTGAAAGCGCGCGACATGGAAGTGGAAGTTCTCGTAGAAAGCGCGTTCATCGGAGGCGGACGGGATCCACTGCGTCACCCGGGTCGCGCCGATCGCCTGTCCGAGGGCCGCGAGCCGCCCCAGGTTCGAGAGGCCCTGCTGGTACTCCGTCTCATTGCCGCGCCAATTCACGGGCAATCCCCACCCGCCAGGGCGCACCCCCGCCGTGGCGAAGAGCTCGCGGACGGCATCGACCGAACTCTGCGATGCGATTTGGGCGGCTTCAGCGATGGAGATGTCAACGCCACCGAAGCCGTGCGCGCTCGCCAACCGGATTGCCTCCGGCAAGGATGCGCGGATACTGATGGCGCCGGGCGAAAGATTCATGAACATGCTGCTCTCCTCCGAGTGCATCGCGCGGAGCACGCTGGTGCGCCCGCGGGCCGGCATCCCGGCCATCTGGTGCTCTGTTTCGCCCGGAACGCCGCTCTCCCTGCCCCGCCACGCAACACCGCGATGCCCTGGGCAACAGACGAGTCTACCCACTGAGAGAAAAATACAAACAAATGCGTGGAACCGCTCTGGTTTGAGGGGGTCCTTTTTTTCACGGGGCGCAATTGGGGCGCCCCAATCCATTTGTTGCGCACCGGGCGCCGCTTGCGCGGGCTCGGCGCGGGCATTGATAACCTACCAGAAGGGGGAACCGTCTGTTGACACCCATGAAGACTCGCGACAGCGAGTCTATCGCAAGCGAACACCAGCGGCTTCGGACCACTGATAGGATCTGCAGTTTCCTATCCATCCATTCGCACCGGCTCAAGCGGGTTGTGGCGCCTTTGGCGCTCAGCATCGGCTTGCTGGGAGCCGGAGCACTCGGTCCCAGTGAGACCACCGGCAGCAGTCCGATTGCAGGAGCGATTTCATCGGCGATCGGATCGCCTGCCGCAGCGGCTACGAAGAGCAAGCGCGACCGGCTTGTATCGCGCGGCACCGTCAGCATGACGACGATCAACCGGATCATCCTCCAGGCTTCACGCCGTTACAAGGTGGATCCCGCGTTGATCCGTGCCATCGTGCGTGCCGAGTCGCGCTTTGACAACCGAACTCTCTCGCACGCGGGAGCAATGGGCCTGATGCAGTTGATGCCGGAGACGGCACGCAACCTGGGGGTTACCAATCCCTGGGACCCGACCCAGAACATCATGGCGGGCACGCGCTTCCTGCGCTGGCTGCTCGATGAGTTTGGGAGCACCCGGCTTGCTGTCGCCGCCTACAACGCGGGCCCCGGCGCCGTGAGGCGCCACGGCGGCGTGCCTCCCTACGCGGAGACTCAGAAGTACGTGAATAAGGTGCTCGCGTACCGCGCCAGAGGCGGGTAACTGCTGCACCGATCGATACATGCAGAGTGCCCAGAGCGAGGAAAGGCGCGCCCGATGGGCGCGCCTTTCCCACGAAGGGCGTGCCTCTACTTCGTGAAGGCCGCGTCGAACTGGATCTGTGAGGGCGTGAAGTCGATATCCCTCACAAAGGCCGCTGCCTCGCGAGCGCCATGCTCGCGGTCCATGCCACAGTCTTCCCACTCTACCGAGAGGGGGCCCCGGTAGCCCACCTGATTGAGGGCTCGGATGATCTCCTCGAAATCGATGCCGCCATGCCCTGGCGAGCGGAAGTCCCAGCCGCGGCGCGGATCGCCAAAATTGAGATGCGAGGCGAGGATGCTGGTGCGGCCGTCGAGGGTGCGCGCGGCATCCTTCACGTGGACATGGTAGATGCGGTCGGGGAAGGCGCGGATGAACTCCACCGGATCCACGAACTGCCAGTGGAGGTGGCTCGGGTCGAAGTTGAAGCCGAACTCAGGCCGGTTATCCAGCGCCTGCAGTGCGCGTTGGGCAGTGTAGATATCGTAGGCGATCTCCGTGGGATGCACCTCCAGGGCGAACTTGACGCCGCACTCTCGGAAGACGTCGAGGATGGGGTTCCAGCGCGCGGCCAGCTCTTTGAAGCCATCCTCGATCGCCTCCGGCGGGACCGGCGGGAACGAGTAGAGGAGGTGCCAAATGGACGAGCCGGTGAAACCGTTGACGACGTTGACACCGAGCGCCTTGGCGGCACGCGCCGTATTCTTCATCTCCTCGGCTGCGCGCTCGCGCACTCCCTCCGGCTTGCCGTCGCCCCACACGCGCTCCGGCACGATCGCTTTGATCCGCTCGCTGGGGATATCCAGCACCGCCTGGCCTACCAGGTGGTTACTGATTGCCCACACCTTCAGGTCATACTTGGCCAGGATATCGTGACGGCTCTGGCAATACCCGGGATCCGAGAGCGCCTTCTCCACATCAAAGTGGTCGCCTGAGCAGGCGAGCTCCAAACCATCATAGCCCCATTCATGGGCTTTCTCCGCCAGCGTCTCCAGCGGAAGGTCGGCCCATTGTCCCGTGAAGAGTGTTACCGGTCGTGCCACGTTGGTCCCCTCCTTCGTGAAGTGATCTGACAGGGTACAGCGTCAAGCGGACGGCAGCCAGCCAGCGGCCCGGGCATTGCCCGCGAAACCGCTACTAATAGATAACAGAAAGACGGGCGTCCGTCAAGGGCCAGGAGGAGCCCCCTGAGATGGGGAATCAGGATTCTCGAAGGTGACGCGCAACCCGGCGCGCGGAGCTTCAGCCCTGCGCGTGTGGGCGGCCCGCTCCATCCATGTCCTTATCTCGGAACTCCAAAGTAGCCCCGGCCGCCAGGTAGATCGTCACGCGCATCCCTTTGTCGGGCTCGCTCTCTGCTTTCACCGTCCCGCCGTGCGCGTCGACGATCTCGCGGACAATTGACAGTCCTAATCCCGAGCCTCCCGAGTCCTTGCAGCGCGACCGCTCCGCGCGGTAGAGGCGGTCGAAAAGCCGGGGCAGATGCTCGGGAGCGATCCCGCATCCCGTATCGGATACCCGGATCCGGATCTGCTCTCCCGCTCGGGCGGCCTCCAGCTGGACGCGGCCCCCAGCCGGGGTGTGCCGGATCGCGTTATCCAGCAAGTTGCCCAGAACCTGCGCCATGCGTTCCTCATCGCCCATGAAGAAGAGCTCCTCGGCCAGGGAGCTCTCGAGAACGATTCCGTGTGCCTCGGCCTCTGGGAGAAACCGGCGGATGCTCCGCTCGAAGAGGGCGGCGACGCTCACCGGCTCGCGGCGCAGCGGGAGTTGACCGCTGTCGATTCGGGAGAGCGTGAGCAGGTCCTCCACCAGACGGGAAAGGGCGGTCGTCTCCTCCTCGATGGCGCGCAGGCAGCGCTGCTGCCTCTCCCCGTTATCTGCCACGCCATCCACCAGGGCATCGACAGAGGAGCGGATGACGGCGAGAGGCGTCCTCAACTCATGCGAGACGTCGGCGATCAGCTCGCGCTGCCGGCGCTCGGACTCGGCGAGGCACGCGTGTGCGATCTGGAGGCGCTCGTGCTCGCCTGAGAGCCGCGAGACCAGCTCCTCAATCCGATCCGCCATGTGGTTGAACCGCTCCGAGAGCCGCCCCAACTCGGTGTGAGGCGGTATGGCGACGCGCTGGCTCAGGTCCCCGCCGGCCATCGCTTCGGCGGCGCGGGTGAGGGCATCGACAGGGCGAAGCAGGCGGCGGGAGAGAGCCAGACCAAGAATCCCCGCGATCACGAGCCCCAGGATGATCCGCGGGATGAAGGTTGAGGGGCTAAAATAGCTCGGCCTCTGGCTGAACCGGCTGACGAGAAGCACCCCGAAGGGCTCCCCCTCCAGATTGATTGGCGCGGCGGCGCGAAGGAGCCGGCCCTCCCGCTGCACGGCGAGCCGGCCATCGGGGGCGAGCGGCCGGCCATAGTTGGTCGCGCGCGCCGGGTTCGCGGGAAGCGCGCTGCCCGGCGCCACGCCGGTATCCACCATCACCTGCCTGTCGCGGTCGATCAACACGAACTGATAGGGCGTTCCTTCGGCAGCCACGCGCAGTAGATGGTCGAGCTCGTCCACCGAAGCACCCTTTGCGAGCGCATCCTGCACCACGTTGCCAACCACCCGCGCATGGTAGGGCAGCGAGGATCCGTGGTTCCCCGAGCGCAGATACCGCCCGAACGGCCCATAGAAGAGGCTGATGAAGAGGAGCGGCGTCACCAGGATGACGAGGAAAAAGCTGACCACCAACTGCGCCCGAAAGCTTCTGAACATGGGTGCCTCTCTTTGCAGTCCAACGCCACTACGTGAGGGCCTCGAACTTGTAGCCCGTTCCCCAGACGGTGTGCAAGTAGCGCGGCCGCGAGGGGTCGTCTCCCAGCTTGGCGCGCAGGTGGCGGATGTGCACGTCCACGGTGCGCGTATCGATATACTCGACCCCGGTGACGTGCTGGATGATCTCATCGCGGCTGAAGGCGCAGCCCGGGTGGCTAGCCAAGAGGAGCAGTACCTGGAATTCCGTCGGCGTCAGGCGCACCGGGCGACCGTTGACAGAGACCTCCTTGCCGGCGCGGTCGATGACGAGCCCGGGAAAGACGAGCGGCTCGTCGCGAGACGGCTCCGAGTAGCTGGCGCGGCGCAGGAGGGCTTTCACTCGGGCGACCACCTCGCGCGAGCTGAACGGCTTGGTGACGTAATCATCCGCGCCGATCTCCAGGCCCGTGATTTTGTCCATTTCCGCATCGCGGGCGGTGAGCATCAAGATGGGCGTGCGCGATTCCTGGCGGAGCCGGCGGCAGACTTCCATCCCATCCAGACCAGGCAGCATCAGATCGAGGATGATCAGATCGGGCGCTTGCTGGCGCGCCAGTTCCAGCCCGGTGATGCCATCATGCGCAGACAGCACCTCCCAGCCCTCACGCTGGAAGTACCAGGTGAGCACATCGACGATGTGAGCCTCATCTTCGATGATCAGAACACGGGCGCGGGACATGAGTCAATGCCTCTCTTCGTGCCTATTGTATCATGCCGGCGGTGGGGATGCAAATCGCTGCCCGGCACTCTTGGGATTCCGGCATAAGGAGAGGGCGCCCGCGCGCGCGGAGCTCGAAGCTCCGCGCTGCTTTCCGGCAAAGCCCCTTCGGTGCTTCTCCTCTCAGCTACTGCCGTTTTGAGACATCTGGGAGTATCCCCAACCCAGCCCGGCAGGGCTTCGCTCGCAAGCAGCGCGGTGATTTATCGCCGCGCGCCGGGTTGCGCGCTGCCTCCCAGGCTTCGGATTCCTTATGCCGGAATCCCAGCCGGAACTCGGGATGAGCGTTTCAAAGGGGGGGCCATCGTGGCCCCCCTCCCGATCTCTCGCGGCCGGGCCGCTCGCGTCTATGGCGCCCCGATGATGCCGTCGGTAGGCCCGGTTCCTCCTGCCGGCTCGGGAGGCGTGTTGACCGCCTTGATATTTCCCGCGCGCAGGGGATATTGGTTGTGGTACACCACGCCCTGCAAGCCCCAGACCACCATCCCGTTGCGCTCAAACGTGCCGCCATACGGCACCGCAGGCGAGTAGATCGTGATCGAGAAGTAGTCCCGCCCGGTTCGCGTGTCATTAGGATCCTCGGGGTTGCTCCGGTCCTCAATGAAGATGGCGAAGGTGTGCCCTTCGACACCGTTCACGACGGCTTCCCCGCTGATGACAGCCCACCAAGAGCGCTCGTGGAATGGGTCGTTCCGATAGCCGGAACGATAGTAGGTGATGACGCGGCTCTCCAGGGAGAGGTTGCCGCCTGACTCATAGACCAACCGATTCGGATAGCTGAGTCCCGTATCGGCGAAACTCACTGGCACAGCGACCGTGTGAGCGTTCGAGTCCGAGAACTGCACGTTCCCGCGGATTTCCCGCGGTCCCAGGAACTCGATTCCGAAGAGGCCGAAGAGTGCTCTCCCGGCGAACGAATCGGCTGCTGGACTCTCGAAGATTGAGCCACCCGTGAGGGCGCCGCGGGCAGCGCCCGGAATCTCGCCCCCGCCGTTGAAGGCGGCGAAGAAGTCCGGCGCCATCGTATCGACGTCGGTGCTCGGTCGCTCCTCGATCACCGGGTCTGTCGGCTCCTCAATCTCCCGTTCGAATTGGTCCTCCTGGAAATTGCTTTCGTCTGCTTCGACCAGGGCCGGCGGTGGTGGCGCGGTCTGCGGCACCTCCACCGGTTGCACCACCTCGGGGGCGTGCGTCGGCGGCGAATTGCCGGCATCCGAGCCCCCTCCCCCACATCCCGCGAGGGCCAGCACCAGGCAGGCCC
>Ga0116167_1000359_pt1 | contig 44531 bp, 20 predicted proteins | sample AD_JPNMR3_MetaG_FD_89794 | JGI IMG/M metagenome (GOLD analysis project Ga0116167, IMG submission 89794) | Active sludge microbial communities of municipal wastewater-treating anaerobic digesters from Japan - AD_JPNMR3_MetaG | ecosystem: Engineered > Bioreactor > Anaerobic > Digestate | place...
ATTTTTTATCAACCATCTATTGGCGGGTATGACGCTAAAATTATACTTCTTCCAACCCCGTAGGGGTGACTCTTATGGTAGCAATGGGATGGACACCTCTATCCCATCCCCTCTCCTTTACAAGGAGAGGGGTGTCCGTAAGGACGGGGTGAGGTTGTAGGAGAGAGGTGTCCGGTAAGGAAAGGTCAGATTTTTTATCAACCTATCTATTGGCGGGTATGACGCTAAAATTATACTTCTTCCAACCCCGTAGGGGTGACTCTTATGGTAGCAATGGGATGGACACCTCTATCCCTTCCCCTCTCCTTTTAAGGAGAGGGGTGCCCGATAGGGCGGGGTGAGGTTGTAGGAGAGAGGTGTCCGGTAAGGAAAGGTCAGATTTTTTATCAACCTATCTATTGGCGGGTATGACGCTAAAATATTACTTCTTCCAACCCCGTAGGGGTGACTCTTATGGTAGCAATGGGATGGACACCTCTATCCCTTCCCCTCTCCTTTACAAGGAGAGGGGTGTCCGCCAGGACGGGGTGAGGTTGTAGGCGAGAGGTGTCCGGTAAGGAAAGGTCAGATTTTATATCAACCTATCTATTGGCGGGTATGACGCTAAAATTTTACTTCTTCCAACCCCGTAGGGGTGGCTCTTTTGGTAGCAATGGGATGGCACCTCTATCCCATCCCCTCTCCTTTCCAAGGAGAGGGGTGTCCGCCAGGACGGGGTGAGGTTATAAATGAGAGGTGCTGTGAGGCGGGGTGAGGTGTTTATTGCTGTAAAAATAATTTGTAGGTAAAATTATTATTCTGGTTATTGGTACAGGGGCAGGTTTCAGCCTTAATGCTTAGCACGAATGCTACCCATTTCCTATACAATTTTACTCTAAAAGGCGAGAAATTTTGCTGGCAGAGACAGAAAATTTTTCCCGTCGTTGTTCGGTGACAAAAAAAGTGTAATTTATACATTTAAGATGAAAGGAATGTCGTAGAGAATGAAAGAAAATTGACAGGTGGTCATTGGTAAACAGGGTAACTTTGTGCAAAAACAATAATGATTGCTTATTTCAGATACTTTGTAGCGTTTACTATACTGCTGCATGGCAGCATTATAGTTTGTTCGCAGTCGGTTTCTTTTTTGACCTATAAGAATCCGGTTATACCAGGCGATCATCCCGATTGTACCGTAACAAAAATCGGGAATGATTATTATACGACAGGTTCATCGTTTAATCTTGAGCCCCAGCTATACCATTCTACCGATATGGTACATTGGCGTGTAATTTCGAAGCCGGTAAGTGCAACCTGGTCGGGTTTTGGCGATGCACCTGGCGGGGGTTGTTGGGGGGGACAGATGGTATATCACCACAATAAATATTGGCATTATTTTTCGCGTGCCAATACGATGTATTTTACCACGGCCGACAGTCCCGAAGGGCCATGGAGTGTGCCCGTAAGGGTAAACAATCCGCCCCAATTGCCCTATTCGTTGGGGTACGACAATTCCATTTTTATTGATGACGATGGTAAATGGTATCTGGTGGTAAAAAATGGCCAACCCAATAATGGTATTGTGGAATTAGGATCTGATGGCCAGCCAACCGGTGTGGTATACAATCTTAGTTGGTTAAATCCGGTTCCAGAATTACCATATAGCTGGGCTGAGGGGCCGGTAATATGGAAGTACAAGGGATATTACTATTACTCTTTTGCCCGCGATTTGAGTGGGGGGCAAAAAGTGATGCGAAGTAAAACCCTCACTGCTGATGCCTCGGCGTGGGAAATGTTGGGCGATTTTTTCAATGAGAATGACCCATTGAAACCCACCTCGCTATTTACCAGTCCCAACCATAGTTCGGCTGTGGTAATGGCATCAGATAGTACCTTTTGGGTAGTTCATCCCCTTTATGCAAAAGGCGAATGGCGTGGACAGGGTCGGCAGGGGCTACTTAACCAGGTATTTTACGACGCAAATGGTAAGCCCACTGCAATGTATCCAATAAACACCCATTTTACTGCACCACGTTTACCAAGTAGTGGCATACCCTGGATGGTTCCGAAGTCCGACTTTTTTGAATCAGGTAACTTAAATCCAGAGTGGCAATTCTATGGTTATACGCCAGCGAACCTTTTTTCGCTAACCGAGCGACCCGGTTGGTTGCGGCTTTCTCCAAAGACAAGAAGATTTAATCTGCTTTCGAAAAATGATGGTGAACACAATTATTCTTTGATTACCCGTGTCGATTTTGAACCGCAAAGTCCACAGGATGAAGCCGGGTTGGTTATTATGCGAGGGGATGAAAAAATGTTTGTAAAGCTGGTAAGTACTGTCAATGCTTTGGGTAGAAGGATAATACGTTTCTCCTTTAACGACGATTATTATCAAGCGGATAACCTGGCTGGAAGCATTGTATGGTTGAAGCTGGTTCGTGTCAACCATATCATCATGGCTTATTATAGTAAAGATGGAACAAGCTGGACACCTTTTGAGAGAACATTTGATATTTCGGCGATAGATTCATATTCCGATTTTTCCACTTTTACAGGTACTCGGCAGGGGCTTTATGTGCAAAATCGCAGTGCCTTTTTCGATTTATACATTTACCGCGATGCCTATACCCCAATACTGGCTGAATGCCCGGCTAATGAATTTGGTACCTGGCGGACTATTTCCAGCGATGGTAGTTATGTACTGGATAGCATTCATCACAACGACTGGGCACTGTTTGCTGGTGTTGAATTTGGGACAGGTACCTATGCATTTGCATGCGATTCGGTTGAGTTTGTGGCTTCTTCTGTGACAGGAGGCGTAATTGAGGTCTGGCTTGATTCCATTGATACCGGCGAAAAGGTGGCTGCCTGTAACGTTACGTCAACCGGTGGATGGAACGAATTTCGTGTTTTTAAGGCTAAGACAAAACGAATAACTGGACGGCATGATGTATACTTAAGGTTTTTGGGCGTACAGGCGAATCGTTTGATGCAATTGAAGTGGTTCGGATTTATTCCAGTGCAGGCTCCCCGCGTGACGAGTGCAGCTTCGTCGGCCGATGGCAAAAGCATAGAAGTAGTGGTAACTAATCCTATCGTTGCGAGCGATAGCCTGAGGGGATTTACGGTGTATGTTAATGGCATTGCTGAAAATATTGACAGTGTTCGTGTCAACAAAGAAAATCCCAGCCTTTTAAGAATCTATCTCCAAAATCCCCTTGCCATTGATGATACCCTTGCGCTGTCGTATACATCGGGTAATGTATTATCGGTCGATAGTCTGCCCTTGCAGGATTTCAATAATTTATGGGTAGATCATCGCATGGTGGGGGCAAGGCCATTGATTAAAACTATACAATCAAACCTGAATGGCGATAGCGTTAAAATTACTTTCTCCAAAAAAATACAAATTACTGAAGAACAGTGTTCAAGATTTATCCTACGAAAAAACCTTACTATAACACAAAATCCTTCTGGATGTCGATGTGGGGTGGATTCTTTAAGTTATACACTGGGTTTTTCCGAGCGGTTTTATTATGAGGATACCCTTGATTTGTCCTACCCCTTGAACGATATAACTGCCGTAAATGGTGGTGTGCTCAATGCTTTTCTCGATGCACCTGTGCAAAATATAGCAAGAGGTTATCCGTTACAATTGCGCAATGCCGAGGTACTAAAAAAAGGTACGGGTTTTTCCATCATTCATTTAAAATTCGATAAACCCATTTTAAAGGTTAATTATCCTGCTTCGGCTTTTTCGATATTTATCAATGGAAAGCATGCAAGTGTTAGCAGTTTAGTAGTTGCCCACGATACGGTTAAAATAACTTTTTCTCCTGCAGCCAGAACTGGCGACACCATCTATTTATCGTACGAAAATGGGAACCTGCAAAGTGTTTATTACGGGAAATTAGAAAATTTCTACAATTTGTTGCTAACAGTCCCCACCGGCACCCATTCGGTGGCCGATTATCCTATCGTTGAAGTTTATCCTAATCCCTCCGATGGACATATTAATGTTGCTGCAGATGAGTTGTTCAATTTGGTTCGTATAACTTCGTTGCAGGGTACTGAGGTGTTTCGCAAACGGATTAATCCTACCAGGTTTTTGCAATTGGCTTTGTCTTTGTCCCCTGGGCTATATATGATGGAAATAGAAGGGAACAAGATCAGGTACAGGCAAAAAATTGTAATCAAGTAAAATCAAAGCAGAGGAAATTTATTAAGAAAAGCAGTCTGTTAAGAGCAGCTTGTATGTGCATACAAATAAATTGTAAGTTAATTTATAACCAATTATATTGAAGGCATGAAAAAGGTAATTTTTTCTCTAATAGGTATCATTCCTTTGTTGCTGGGCGGTAGGATTGATGCGCAGCAGATAAGTGTGTACTTTGATAGTATCTACCAAATTATCAGAGGATTTGGGGGAATTCACATAACGTCCTGGACAGGCCGAGAGCTTACCCCCGACATGATGGAAAAGGCATTTGATAATGACCCGGGCGAGATGGGGTTAAGCATATTTCGTATGCAAATCAGTGAGGATACCATGGCCTGGAAAAATGAGTTATCCATAGCCCGATATGCAAGAAGCAAAGGGGCTATTGTTTTTGCTTCCCCCTGGAATCCTCCTTCTTACATGCGCAAGGTGAAGGGAACCTATAACAATGAAACCGACTATGAACTTCTGGAAGAGTATTACGATGATTATGCGCAACATCTCAACAAGTTTATATCCTTTATGGCCGACAGTGGGGTTCCTTTGTATGCTATATCCATTCAAAACGAACCCGATTGGCATGGATGGACGACCTGGACTTCGCAAGCGATGATAAAGTTTTTGAAAGAGCAAGGACATCTCATTCAAGCACCTATTATTGCTCCAGAGTCCTATGGATTCAGCCGCAGCTTCATCGATCCCCTATTAAATGACTCATTGGCAAATGCGCGAATTGCTATTCTTGGTACACATATTTATGGTACGCCCATAAGCAACTACAGCTATCCTTTAGCAGTACAGAAAGGTAAAGAAATATGGATGACCGAACATTTGTTGGGTAGCGACAAACCTGAAAGCAATACCTGGGCATTGGCTATGGTATTTGCCAATGAGGTTAATGCCTGCATGCAAGCCAATATGAGTGCTTACGTGTACTGGTATATCAGACGTTTCTATGGATTAATCGATGATGCAGGTAACATTACTGATAAGGGGTATGTCCTGTCGCATTTCTCCAAGTTTATTCGTCCAGGTTTTCGAAGAATACTTTCAAAGTCAAACAATCTTAATAAGGTGTCAACAACAGCCTTTAGAACCGATAGCTCGCTGGTGATTGTGGTGGTGAATACAAATACTAATGCAGTAGCGATTAATTTCAACATTGCAGGCTTGCCATCGAGCTTTGATTCTCTGGTACAATTTACCTCGTCAGCAACAAAAAAAATGCAAAATGACGGGATTATTCAAATCCATCAGGGGCAGTTTACTGCTACAGTCGATGCGATGAGTATTACTACTTTTACAACCCATTCGGGAAAAGGCGGGCGATATGGGAATCTGCCACCTATAGCCATTGCTGGGAATGATACAACTATCCTCGATACTGTGGGAAGTGGTGTTTTTGTGAACATATCTGCCTTAAAAAGTTATGACATAGACGGGGTGATAAGTAAGTTTAATTGGGCAAGAAATGGCTACCAAATATCCAATGAGGCTGAGTTGACTTTAAAACTGAATATTGGTACCCACACATTTTTATTATCGATAACCGATAATGACGGATCTACCAGCTTCGATACCCTTGTTGTAACAATTAAAAGTAACAAGACTACTCAACTCTGGTTGGAGGCAGAATGTACAGCATTGGGTGACCAATGGGATTTAATATCCGATGATCTTGCTTCAAATGGTTATTACCTGATGGTAAATCCTGCGTATGAATCGACCGATAGCTCCGCTACCGATATGTCACAGCTTCTACAGTATAAATTTAATATTACTGAAAAAGGGAAGTACAAAATATGGGGGCGTGTATTGGCACCAACGCCCAATGACGATTCGTTCTGGGTGCGCGTAGATGATGGAGATTGGATGGTATGGGACAATATTCCCAACAGTTCCTCGTGGGCATGGGACGATGTGCACCATCAGTCAAACGCTAACGATACGCTTTTTTTCTTTGATGTTGGAGAGCATACCCTAACAGTCAGCTATCGCGAAAACGGCGTAGCCATTGATAAATGGTATATTACCAATACCGGGAAAAAACCATCAGGTAAGGGAGGCGTCGCCGAAGGATGCTATAACGGAAATAACATAGCAACACTAAATGAAGGTCGATATGCAATTTTCCCCAACCCCGCCCGAAATGAGATATGGATACAGGGCAACGATCCAATCGAAAAAATATGCATTTACAATAGTAGCGGGGCTTTAGTTTATCGAGGAATTAGCGTTGGACAGATGAACGAACATTTACAAATTTCGTTACCGAATGGATTGTATATGGTTCAGGTTATTAGTGTTGGTGGAAAATCGTATTTTGAAAAGCTCATTATACGAAGGTAAATTTTAAAAATCAGCATGCAGGTGGGTTGTAGGGAGACCGCTTGAAAGAATAATAACAAGTATCCCGTGCCTACATGCTGGTTTTAAAGGATTATATTACTTTATAAATTTTACCGTTACATAATTATTGTTCAATCCAATTTTTGCAATGTACATTCCTTCTTTCAAGTTAACAGCATCGCCATTGTAAAACTTAAGGTTGCGATATACCAAAGCGCCCATTGCATTATAAATGCTTAATTGTACAGGGTTATTGTTGGCCAGTGCAGGTATATACAATCGATTGTTTTTAACAACGACGGTAAATTGTTGGCTCTGGGAAGATGGATTTTTTACATTCACAATAGCTCCCCTTTTAGCCCCTTGCTGATACAGCCACAATACATTTTCCTCGCTTAATGCAGTGCCCCAAATAGCATAGAGTTCGATTAAGCCTTTCCAGTTAGGGTCGGCATAAACGCTTTTGCCCAGAAAAGCACTTTCGTTCGATACTTTTGACAGCACATGATTTGCATCGAGCGTGTCGATGGCAGCAGTGGAGTCTTCCCCATATTTTAGCAGGGCACCATCTACATATAGTTTCATGATGTTGTTGGTGTCGATGGTTATCACATAATGATGCCAGGCCGAGTCGCCGATGTTGGCATTGAAACTTAGTCCGTCTTCATTAGACCAGGGTGCATCTTCGCCCACCGACATGCGAGCGGCAACCCCTGTACCCCAGCGCCCAGGAGTGAAAAATAAATAATTTCTACCTACAGAACCTGCTTGTCCAAAACTCCAGAGCATATTGGGGTTGGGCGAATTAAGGCTGGTATATGGCAGACACCATATTTCAATCGATGCAGCCTTATAATCTTTTAGGTTAATGACGTCGGCAGGTAAGATAAGATAACCGCTATTCTTAGCTGTATCGGACAGGTCGAGTACACCATTGTGAATGGTGGCTACCTCATCCAGTTCGCCATGGGCTTCCCCAATTTGGTCCATAGGCGTGTCATCTTCAAAGTTCCACAAATGTCGCTGGTCGTTAGCAGCAGGCTTTACCTGACTGAATACAACAGTTGCCATACACAGCATGCTTGTGAATGTAGTAATTAATCTTTTCATGGCATTATTGTTTTTGAGTTTATGCTTCAAATGTACGTTCATCAAGCCCAGAACTTATGTAAATATTCTTTCAATGACTGTAACAATTGTTTCATGTCGTATTCAACTTTGGAATGATGTATTTCTTAAAAAATTTGATTTTGCTTGTGTTTGGTAAAAATTATTATTTAAATTATTGAAAATCAATAATATGTAACGATATGTCAAAAATGAAAGAAAATTGATAGCCAATGAAAAAAAAATTATAGGGCTTTGCTTGTGAATCCAATTACTTAGCAGGGAAAATTTCAATGACCAAATATTAGCTTAAAAAAAATGAAACGAACATGTATTGCACTGGGCACAAACAAGCATGATGATAAGTATACCATAATGCCTGTAAAGTGGTTCGGGGTTAATACATGTGAGTTTCATCCGACCTATTTAAAAACCATTTAAAAATTATTTTCGGATGGAAAACAACTACTATGCTACACGTGCAATGAAATGGGTGCTACGGATGGTAGTCTGGTTACTGCTATGTATTCCAGCTACAATGTATGCACAGAAGAGCAAGACGGTGAGTGGTACTGTAAAGGATGTAACAGGGGCACCAATAGTGGGGGCTACTGTTATGATTAAGGGTACTACCATTGGGACATTGACCAATCAGGAGGGGAAATTTTCCATAAATGTACCCGAGGGAAAGGGCAATGTACTGGTAATTTCTTTTTTGGGTATGGAACGTCAGGAATTTGATGTAAGTGAAGTGAGTACCCTTGAGGTGGTATTGAAGGAGACAGAAGTGAAGTTAGAGGATGTTATTGTGGTAGGTTATGGTAGCCAGAAAAAAGAAAGTGTGGTGGGTGCCATTGCCCAGACCAAGGGGGATGTTCTGGTGAGAACCGGCGGTGTGACTAACGTTGCTTCAACGCTGACGGGTAATTTACCGGGGGTTGTTACAATACAGGGTACCGGTAAACCTGGTCAGGAAGACCCCATAATTTTGATTCGTGGGCAAGCTACATGGAATAATGCCAAACCATTGGTATTGGTCGATGGAATAGAGCGTTCGCTCGATGGACTTGATATTAATTCCATCCAGAGTATTTCGGTGTTGAAGGATGCGTCTGCAACCGCTGTTTTTGGGGTAAAAGGTGCCAATGGTGTAATATTGGTAACGACCAAACGTGGTACGGAAGGTAAAGCCAATATTTCGGTAAGTTCGAATGTGACCATGAAGGTGCCCTCGAAACTTCCAAACAAATATGATGCTTACGATGCGCTTCGGTACCGCAACATCGCCATTGAGCGAGAACTGGGATTAAGTCCTTCTTCCTGGGATTACATTACCCCTATTCCCGAGCTTAATAAATACAGAAATCCTGCCAACCAGGAAGAAGCCGAACGTTATCCAAATGTCGACTGGCAAAAAGAATCGTTCAAGGATTATGCGTTTTCATACAATAATAATATAAGTATATCGGGAGGAACTCCTTTCGTAAAATATTATAATGCCCTGGACATTATCAATGAAGGGGACGTGCTAAGGGTCAGGGAAAATAATAAAGGCTATACGCCGGGATATGGATACAATCGATTGAATATTCGAAGCAACCTTGACTTTAATTTAACCAATACTACCACCCTTTCGACCAATTTGGCAGGTATATATGCAAATCAAAAGGAAACCTGGAGCGATTTTGAGTATACCATATGGCAAAATGCTTATACCACCGCCCCAGATGTTTTCCCTGTTCAGTATAGTGATGGATACTGGGGTTACTGGTTGCAGGATGTTCAGGCCTTAAACTCGCTTAGAATTGTGTCCAATACGGGTATTCGCAATCGTAAAACCACGAGCTTAAATACCGATTTTACCCTTACGCAAGACCTGGGCATGTTGTTAAAAGGGTTGAATGTAAAAGGAACCTTTGCTATGGACAATCAGTTTGTCTCGGTAGGGGGTATTTATGATGATGGTAGTGCCTATCAAAAGTGGATTTCGCCCGATGGTCAGGTATTTTACAAAAATACAACGGGGGCCATCAAATACGACTATGTACTTCCCCAATGGTCGGTTCGTAGCGATCAAATGGATAATAGTAGAACATTGCGTAAAATGTTTTATCAGATGCAACTCAATTATGCCCGGAAATTCGACCGTCACGATTTTACTGCCATGGGACTTTTCAGCCGTGATAAGCTGGCTACCGGGAGAGAGTTTCCACACTATCGTGAGGACTGGGTATTCCGCGTGACCTATAATTTTGATGCTCGCTATTTCCTCGAAATCAATGGTGCTTACAATGGTTCTGAAAAGTTTGGTCCCAAATATCGATTCGATTTCTTTCCTTCAGCGGCCGTGGGCTGGTCTATTGCCGACGAAAAAATTGTAAAAGATAATCTTAGCTGGATCAATCGGTTGAAGGTACGTGCTTCGTATGGCTATATTGGTAACGACGATATATCCAATGTCGGTCGCTGGTTGTATCTGTCGCAATGGGCTGCTGGTGGTGCTTCGGCGCTGGGCTTAAATAACTATTCAACCAGCCCCTACACCTGGTACAGAGAAGCGGTAATTGGTAATCCCGAGTTACACTGGGAAAAAGTTAGAAAAACCAATATAGGGGTCGACTATGGATTTTTTAATTCGTTGGTGGAAGGTTCTCTCGATTTCTTCAACGATTATCGAACCGATATTCTGGTAGCTGGCTCCGATCGTGCTATTCCCTCTTATTTTGGAGGTACAGCTCCTGTGGCTAATCTGGGTAAAGTTGAAGTGAAAGGGTTTGAATGGGAAATTCGAATCAGCAAGACTTTCCCCGGAGGTTTTCGTCCCTACATCAATTTTAATATGAGTCATGCGGTGGACAAAATTCTTGAACGCAATGACCCTGAATTGCTCGACGATTATCAAAAGCAAGCAGGATATTCTATTGGACAATTTCGTTCGCATGTAATCACCGAATATTACAATACCTGGAATGAAGTATACGGTAGTACTCCGGTGAAAACCAATGACCATCAGAAACTGCCGGGGAATTACAACATCATCGACTTTAATGCCGATGGGGTTATTGACGATTATGACGTTGTTCCTAATGGTTATCCCGAACGTCCACAGAATACCTATAATACTACGATAGGCTTCGATTATAAAGGATTTAGTTTCATGGTTCAATTCTATGGAGTAAATAACGTAACACGTTACATGTCGTACGCAAATTTTGCGGTTAAAACCGATATTTTATACGACCAGGGTGAGTTCTGGTCGAAGGAGAATCCCAAGGCACACTCATTTATGCCTCGCTGGGCTACAGTGTGGGACTATTACGGAAATTTCTACGCATACGATGGATCATATCTGCGGTTGAAAAATGCTGAAATTGCTTATACCATTGACTCAAAAGGTATTCAAAGGTATGGACTTAAATCATTAAAGATATTCCTCAATGGTAACAATCTTTATTTGTGGACCAAGATGCCCGATGACCGTGAGTCGAACCTCGGACAATGGGGCGCTATGGGTACATACCCAACCGTGCGTCGTATCAATTTGGGATTAAAAATAACCCTTTAAAAAAACGTTGAATATGAAGACAATGAAGCATATTAAAATACTTCGCTACTCTATCCTGGTTTTATTGTTGGCAGTTTTGCCAGCCTGTGAAGAGTATCTCGATAAAGCCCCTGAAGCCGAAATTTCGGAAAAAGAAGTTTTTGGTACTTTCCGTAGTTTTCAAGGATTTGTCGAAGAGTTGTACCACTGTATTCCTGATTATACCAAAGCAACGTGGGTTGCTGACTGGAACATAGCCGATGAGTTATTAGCCACTACAGGGGCTAACTGGCGTTTAACGGTTGCTTTTGATAATGGCGATTACTGGGCATGGCAACATGGTAACGGATGGTCGCAAAGCTACCTTGGTAATCCAGCTGATGGTGCTAATACCGATAACAACGCTCACACCAAAAATTTATGGGATCTGTCGTGGTATGGTATCAGAAAATGTAACATTGGACTGCAAAATTTCGATAAGCTGGTAGCAGCTACGGAAGAAGAAAAGCGTGCAATTAAAGGGCAGCTTCTGTTTTTTAGAGCCTTCTTCCATTTCCAGATCATGAGTTTCTGGGGTGGAATACCTTACATTGATAAGGACCTGGCTTCGGAAAAAATGAATCTCCCCAGGTTAAGCTATCGTGAAGTAGCTTTGCGTGCTGCTCAGGATTTTGAAGAAGCAGCCCAACTGCTACCTGTCGATTGGGATAAATCGCCAGTAGGGCAACGTACCCTTGGCAATAATTACCAGCGTATAACCAAATCGGTGGCATTGGCCTATCTCGGTAAAAATTACCTGTATGCTGCCAGCCCCTTGATGAATCTGGTTTCAACCGGTAATGCCAGCTATGATGTCGAGCTTTGCAAAAAAGCTGCTGAGGCTTTCTATCAGTGTTTGTACCTATCATATACCGGGCAGGCTCCTTATAAATTAATCGAATGGGAACGTTATGAGGAGAATTTTTATACCCTTAACGATAAACTCCCCGGGATTCCCGAGCATCTTCTGGCAGCTCCTAACTATGGGGGTGCTCCTGATTACTACTCAAACTTCTCGTTGTTCTTCCCTCCCGTTTTGGGGGGCGATGGTAACATGATTTCGCCTGCACATAATTATGTTAAAAACTTTGGTATGGCCAATGGATTGCCTATTGACGATCCTGAGTCGGGGTACGATGCAACCGACCCATGGAGCAATCGTGACCCACGTTTTTACAAGTTTATTGTTTACGATGGAGTTCAGGTAGTAAAGGGTGGAACCAGCGCTAACGATAATGTACGTTATGCCAACCTATACAATGGCGGTAACTATCGCGATGATGGTACTGGCAGTCGCAGCGGTTATTTGTTGCGTAAGTTTATGAACCTAACTAATAATAATATTGATGCTGAAGGACGTAATATTATTGTATTACCAGCATACCTGCGTCTTGCCGACGTGTACTACATGTATGCCGAGGCTGTATTGCATGGTTACGGTACTCCGCAAAGTTATTATCCCGGTAATCCCGATTATGTACTTACGGCAGCTGATGCAGTAAATACAGTACGTGCCCGTGCTGGCGTACCCAATGTACACGATAAATATCTTACCTCTAAGGAAGCTTTTATGCAGGAACTCATACGCGAAAGAGCTGTTGAACTGTGTTATGAAGCAAACATTCGTTTTATGGACCTTCGTCGCTGGCTGTTGGCCGAGGATATGAAGTACCGGGTCAAAACAGCCATTGATTTCGATCGCAGTGGCACGCCTCCCAACACAAAACCCATCAATATGAAGGAGCGAACCGTGATGGTTCGGGTGGTAGAGAAAAAGCATTACTGGTTGCCTTTCCCAACCAAAGATGTGAACCTCTATCCAGAGTTTCCACAAAATCCTGGCTGGTAATCATTTATTTAACCATTAAAATTACGGATTATGAAACATCATACAAGTAAATATAAAATACCCTTCCTGGTTTTATATCTGCTGTTCTTTGCCGGGTTTATGGCTAACGGTCAGAATGTAAACCTGAAAACCCGTGTGGTCACCTCAGAGGGGAAGCCAATTGCCAATGCACTGATCACCAACGAAACGGGTAAAATTATGGCTATAACAGACACCACTGGACATTTTGAACTCTCCGGTGTAGCCGATTCAATTTCATTGTATGTGTCGGCCGATGGATTTCAGGCTGCAATGATTAAACCAAAGGTTTCCCTGGGTGATATAGTACTTGAGCAAGATCTTAGTTCACTTACTGCCAATGTGGCCTATCGTAATGTGTACAAGAAAAATTTGGGTACCGACGTGACCATTATCGATACAAAAAATCTTAGAGATTTCGATAATGCTTTTGGGGTAGCTGATGCTTTGAACGGTCGTACCAATGGTTTATTGTGGTATAATAACATCTGGGGGCTACAAAATGCTCAAGTTTTTGTCGATGGAGTACCCCGTAGTTTAGATGATGTTACTGTTGACGAGATTGAACATATTACGGTGTTAAAAGGTGCCCATGCAGTAGCATTATATGGTAGTATCGGAGCCAAAGGGGTAATACTGGTAACTACAAAGAGAGGTGAGGCCTACAAGCGTAGAATTGATGTGCGGGTAAATAATGATTTCGGTGTACCCCGTATGTATCCTTCCTATTTAAATTCGACCGACTACATGACTCTTTATAACGAGGCTCGTGTGAACGATGGCTTGCCAAAGTTGTATAGCGATTCTCTGATTACCAAATACCGTACAGGCAATCGCTATCAGTATCCTGACGTTGATTATTATTCCAGCGAATATCTGCGTTCGATGACCAATCGTACGGAGGCTACGGCACAATTTTCCGGTGGGAATAAGAATGCTCGCTTTTTTACCAATATTAACTTCGAGCGGGCCAATTCGTTGTTGAAAATAGGAGAGGGGAAAAATGAAAACGATCAGACTTTCCGTGCAAGGGGGAATGTCGATCTAAATCTTAACGAATTCATTTCCAGTACCATCGACGTAACGACCATTTTTTACAGTCGTCGTTCGGCTATGACCAACTACTGGCAACGGGCAGCTACTACATTGCCGTTTAAGTACACCCCACTTATTCCATTGGACTTGATTCGCACCGACTCTGTGCTTGAAATAGCAAATACCAGTCGTAATATTGTTGATGGCAAATATCTTCTGGGGGGATCGCAGGAATACCTCAATACCCCATTTGCCGACCTGTATGCAGGAGGTTATAACAACAATATTCAGCGAGTATTGCAGGTAACCAATAAGTTGCATTTCGATCTTAGTGCATTAACAGAAGGTTTGAGCTTTACCACAAATATTCATGCTGATTATCAGAATGCTTACAATCAGTCGATCAATAATAATTATGCAGTATTTGCTCCGGTATGGCGAAACGATAGTCTGGTTAACTTGATTAAATATGGCAACGATTATAGACCGGGGGTCGAAAACATCAATAATTCGTGGCAAAGAAGAAACCTTGGTGCCTCAGCTCAGGTCAATTACGATAAGCTGCTCAATGATGAGAACAGCCTTTCGCTGATGGCAGTGGCTTCGGCTATCCAGATACAGTCGACCGGCGAATATCAACCCAATAAGTATGCACATCTGGGGTTATATGGAAGTTACTGGTACAAGCAGAAATATGGTATCGACCTTACAGGGGTATGGGTCAATTCTACCAAACTACCCAAAAGCAATAAAATTGGCTTCTCACCTTCCGTGGGCTTTACCTGGCTGCTCAGTGAAGAAGAATTTATTAAAAATATTGATGCTATCGATTTCTTGAAAGCATATACCTCGCTCAGTATGCTCAAAACCGATTTAGATATTAATGACTATTTTCTTTATGAAAATTATTACGCTTCTCAGGGCTACTTTGCATGGAACGATAACCTCAATAATACCAGCAACTCTGCTACTGTTTCGTTGCGGGGAGCAAATCCCGATTTAAGTTTCCCAACACGTAAAGAGTTTGTTCTGGGTATTGAGGGAAATATTTTGAAGAATGTTGCCTTTAATGGGAATTTCTTCCTGATTCGTAACGAAGGACTTATTACTAAGCGCTTAAGTCTGTACCCAGGTTTCCTGTCCGATTACGTTCCCTTTACCAATTACAATGCCAATCAGTACACGGGATTTGACCTGTCGATTACTTATCATAAGACACTGAGTGCTGATGCTAAATTTTCGATTGGCTGGAACAGCACATACGTAACCTCTAAAGTTATCAAGCGGGATGAGTTAAATGCCTATGATTATCTCAACCGTACGGGAAAACCTGTCGACGCAATTTTTGGTCTGGAAAGCAAAGGATTCTTTACCAGTGTTGATGATATCAAAAATAGTCCGTTCCAGCTTTTTGGTGAGGTCAAACCCGGCGATATCAAGTATGTCGATCAAAATGGTGATAATATCATCGACCAGAACGATGAGGTCATGATTGGTCGTTGGATTTCTCCCTTTGTTTTTGGTACCCATTTTACTTTTACCTATAAGAAACTGACCTTGTTTGTGCTGGCTACAGGTTCGATGGGTGGTTATGGGGTTAAGACAAGCGATTACTACTGGGTCGATGGTGATGATAAATATTCGAAGGAAGTTTTAAATCGCTGGACCGAGCAGACCAAAAATTCGGCAACCTTCCCACGCCTGAGTTCTTTGCGTAATGAAAACAACTTCAGGTATTCCGATTTTTGGTTGTACAAAACAGACAGGATAGATCTTAGCCGGGCACAGCTTACCTATGCATTTGGCAGAAATACATTTCGTCAGGGATATTTAAAGGACCTGCACCTTTATGTCAGTGGTTCCAATTTACTCACCCTGGCGAAGAACAAGGATATCTTGATTTTGAATACTAACAGCGCTCCTCAAATGACCTATTACACGGTAGGGGTTAAGGCAATTTTCTAAACGTAATAAAATTGCAGATTATGAAACGAGCATATGTGGCACAACACACAAACAGGATTGAAGTTAATTCCGCTGGTTTGCCTGCCAATGGCTCAAAACTCGCTACAGGCGAGTGCTATCCGTCCATTTTAAAAATATTTAAAAATTATTTTCGGATGAAACGAGCATGTATAGCAATATTCACAAACGAGTATGAAAATAATTTTTCATACCTGCTTGATTTTAAAGCACAAAACACAACAAATGCGAGTTCCGTCCGGCCATTAAAAAAAAATTTAAAATTTATTCGGATGAAACAATTTTGTTCATTAATAAAAGAGAAAAGCAGTCATGGGATTAGCTGCACCATGATGCGTTCGGATAAAAAAGGGATAGGGAACCTTTTGTGGGTGAAACAACTGGTATTTGTTTTTCTTATAGCTGGGTTGCTCTCGGGATGTGAAGATGTGCTCAGCCCCGACCTGGAAAATCATCGCACCTTTGACGATGTTTACACCGATGCATATTTTGCAGAGGGGCTATTAATGAATGCATACACTCGGTTGCCATACAACAACGCATTCTATTCCGATGTTGCTACTGATAATGCAGTCATTAACGATAAGTTCAGTGCATACCGAAATATAGCCACCGGTCAATGGTCGGCTATTTACAATCCTTTATCGCAGTGGACTAATGCTTATACAGCCATCAATTACCTGAATCTGGTACTGGAGCATACCGACTCCATTCGCTGGTCGAAAAACGATACGCTCAGATATCTTTTTGCTCAGCGGCACAGGGGAGAAGCTTATGCCCTAAGAGCTTTGTTCATGTATTATCTATTACAGGCTCATGCTGGGTATGTAGGCACACAGTTGATGGGGGTTCCCATTGTTACCAGATTTGTTGATGCAAACAGCTATACTCCTTTGACGCGCAGTTCGTTTAGCGATTGTATCAATCAGATTTACAGCGACCTTAACGAAGCCGAGAAATATTTGCCTTTGGACAACAAAACGCTTACCGATGTTTCGGCTATTCCCTGGCAATATGCTTATGCGGGACTGGAAAAATACAATACGGTATTTGGCGATATTAATCGGCAGCGAATGTCGGGACGTATTGTAAAAGCTATTCGGGCGAAGACAGCATTGTTAAAGGCAAGTCCTGCTTTTGAAGGTACTCAGGCCGATTGGGAAGTGGCAGCCCGTTATGCAGGAGAACTTATTCAAATGCTTGGCGGAGTTGAGAAACTCGATCCTAAAGGGAGCTTGTATTTTCAGGCAAGTAATGTGAATGCCATTAACTTAACCATACGTAAGGACCAACCCGAAATGTTGTGGCGGGGTAGTTTGTTTAATTCGTACGATATCGAGTTGACCAACTTTCCTCCTTCATTGTATGGTAATGGACGTGTAAATCCCTCTCAAAACCTGGTCGATGCTTTCCCTATGGCAAATGGATATCCCATCGATCACCCCAACAGTGGTTATGATGCCAACAATCCATATGCTAACCGGGATCCGCGTCTAAATGATTTTGTTGTGGTAAATGGCGGTACGCTTGCTGGGAAAACCATTAAGACGGCAGCCGATGCAGCTTCCGATGATGCTATTGATAAAATACGAACTTCCACCCGTACAGGGTATTACCTGAAAAAATTGCTACGCGAGGATGTCAATCTCGACCCCACTTCACGGCAAGCCAAGTTACATTACAATCCTCAAATTCGTTACACCGAAATATTCCTGATTTTTGCTGAGGCAGCCAATGAAGCCTGGGGACCCGATGGGGATGGAGGGTTCGGTTTTACGGCTCGTACTGTAATTGGCGAAATTCGTAAGCGGGCTGGAATTGCTCAACCCGATGCATATCTTGCCTCAATTGGTTCGAAAGAGGAAATGCGCAATCTCATCCATAATGAACGTCGTATCGAACTTTGTTTCGAAGGGCATCGCTTCTGGGATATTCGTCGGTGGAAGGAAAATCTTTCGACCCCAGTAAAGGGTATCCGTTTTACCCAAAATACTTATACCATCGAAACAATCGAAAACAGGGTGTTTCAGGATTACATGTATTACGGTCCTATCCCTTATGAGGAAGTGATTAAAAATAACTTGCAACAAAACAACGGTTGGTAAACATAAATGGCTAAAAATCTAAAAAAAATGATTATGAGAAATAAATGGTTCATCACAATAACAGCACTGGTGCTTCTGGTTGTTGTAGCCTGTGAAAACGAGAAATGGGAATTTCCAGATTACAAGTATACCGCCGTTTACTTTTCCTATCAGACACCAGTGAAAACACTTGAATTGGGCGATGATGATATGTATGACAACAGTAAGGACAATGAACATGTCATACAGATATTTGCTACCATGGGTGGAGTATACGAGAATAAGCAGGATAGAATTATTCAGGTTGAAATTGATAATTCGCTTTGCGATAGCCTGTACTTCGACAGTGAAACGGGGGCACCCGTATTGCCGTTGCCGTCCAGTTACTACCAGTTACCTGCAAAAATGGAAATCGTTATCCCCAAAGGGAAGCTGATGGGAGCTATCGAGTTTAAACTCACCGATGCTTTCTTTCAGGATTCGTTGGCGCTAAACAGAAATTATGTGTTACCTCTGGTGATGAAATCAGTTTTGGGTGCCGATTCTATTTTGAGAGGAAAATCTGAAAAAGCCAACCCCGATCGTCGAATTGCCAGCGACTGGATTACTGTGCCTAAGGATTATATTTTGTTTGCAGTAAAATACATCAATCCATGGCATGCATTTTACCTGAGAAGAGGAATGACGGTGGTTAAAGGTAAAAATGGTAATTCGAATCTCGATACAACGATGATTTACCGCGCTAAATATGTCGAATTAAACGAGGTTTGTCAGGCTATTTCGAGCTCTTATAATAGCGTGGTGATTAATTTGATAACCAAAGCTGCTGATGGGAAAACCGATTTGCCTTTTACCCTTAATCTTACTTTCAACGATAATAATGAATGCACCATTACCCATCCGGCTAATGCTACCTATACCATAACTGGTACAGGTAGGTTCGTAAAAGGCGGTGATGAATGGGGGGGAATTCGTCGAAATGTAATGTATCTTAATTATAACATTGAATTTTCAAATGCCACCTATTCATTTACCGATACGCTTGTAGTACGAGATCGCGGTATTAAGTTCGAAACATTCTCTGCTGTGGTTAAACAATAGTTGGAGTGTAGTTTTGTTCTCTACATAGGTGTTTTTCTCGGTTAGACAGGGGGTTCATCCATGTACGACATGGGATGAACCCTTTTAATCTCAAATAAACAGCCTGTCTGGATATATCAAAATGCACGATGCACACGAAAAAATGAATAATTCATGTCTGTAATCTTACTTTTTTACTGATAATTTTAGAAAATAACATAAATACTTGTGCTATGAAAAATATATTAAATGGTTTTGTTGATTGTATCGGAAGAAAGTTTCTGGTTACTTTTGGGGCGGTAAGTATGCTATCCTTGCCAGCTTTTTGTCAGTCGGCGGGGAAGGTGTCGAAGGTTGCAAACGCACCTGTAATTAACAGGGTTGTTTATCAGGGCAACGATCAAGGATACAAGGATCATCCTTTGAAGGAGGATGAATTTTACAATCCAATCCTACAGGGTTGCTATCCCGACCCAAGCATTTGTAAACGAGGCGATGATTACTTTCTTGTGGTCTCGTCCTTTGCGTTTAATCCGGGGGTACCTATTTTCCACTCAAAAGATTTGGTCAACTGGAAGCAAATTGGTCATGTTCTGGAAAGGCCATCTCAGTTGAAAGTGGAAAATACTGGGATGGCGGCGGGTGTATATGCTCCTACCATTCGCTACAATCCTCACAACGAGACATTTTACATGATTACCACCCAGTTTGCTGGCGACTTTGGCAACATTGTGGTAAAGACAAAAGACCCTTTCAAGGGCTGGAGCGACCCCATCAAGCTTAAGTTCGAGGGTATCGACCCCTCGTTATTTTTCGACGATGATGGAAAGGCTTATGTGGTTCACAACGATGCGCCCGAAAAAGCTTTATATAACGGCCATCGAGTGATTAAAATCTGGGAATATGATGTAGAAAACGATCAGGTGATTCCTGGTACCGATAAAGTTATTGTCGATGGAGGAGTAGATATTACCAAAAAGCCTATCTGGATTGAAGCACCTCATATTTATAAGCGTTATGGCAAATACTATTTGATGTGTGCTGAGGGGGGAACTGGAGGTTGGCATAGCGAAGTAATTTTTAAGGCCGATCATCCCATGGGTCCCTATACACCTGCTGCAAATAACCCTATACTCTCCCAGCGTTATCTCTTTTCGCATAGAGCCAATAAGGTCGATTGGGCGGGGCATGCCGATTTGGTTGAAGGACCCGATGGCCAACTCTATGGCGTTTTTCTGGCTATTCGACCCAACGAAAAGGATAGGGTAAATACAGGACGCGAGACATTTATCCTGCCGGTAGATTGGTCGGGCGAGTTCCCCATCTTTGTAAATGGGCTTATTCCTATAGAGCCCAAGCTTAAAATGCCCAAAGGGGTAGTAAATATGACCGGCAAGGATGGATATCTGCCCAATGGAAATTTCACAATCGTTGAGGATTTTACTGCACCCGTACTCGATTATCGCTGGATTGGAGTTAGGGGACCCCGCGAAAACTTTCTGGTTAAAGTAAAAAATGGTATGCAACTAAAGCCTTTTGCGGTAAACATTAGCGAGGTGAAGCCCACTTCGACCCTATTTCTGCGGCAAATGCACAATAGCTTTTCATTTACGGTAACCATGCAATATAGCCCTATGTCCGAAAACGATCTGGCAGGAATTGTTTGTTATCAAAATGAAAAGTTTCATTATGTGTTTGGCATAACGAAAAAGGAAAAGACCACATACATTGTGTTGCAACGTACCGAAAAGGGGCAGTCAACTCTCCTGGCAAGCAAGCCCATAGAGGTGAAAAGCCCTGTGCATCTGCAGGTGAGCGCTAATGGCGACGACTATCAGTTTAGCTATTCTTTCAATGGAACCGATTTTGAAAATGTCGGTGGAACGGTGTCGGGTGATATTCTTTCCACCAACGTTGCAGGAGGTTTTACGGGTGCCCTGATTGGTATCTATGCAACTTTGGCTAATGACATCAAACCATAAAAGGGCTTTTTGATATCAGGGAAACTGAGTCACTGAGTTTTTCTCAGTGTCTCAGTTTTCGTGATGTTAAATTTTTAGTTTTACCAAAGGCTTATAGCTACTTGCAACAAAAATAACTGCAACTTACAATGAAAGCCATTAAATTAATTGCATTACTCAGTGTTTCCTGTATTTTAAGCATCAGCAATGGGGGTGCACAGATGCTCACTCATCAAAAGCCAGAAGGTTTTGATACTTACCAGGCAAGCATCCCTCATGGGAAAATTGATACGATTACTTACTATTCCAAAACGGTTGGCACATCCCGTAAGGCCTTAGTATACACCCCTCCAGGATATACAAAAGCTAAAAAATATCCAGTATTATATTTGCTTCATGGTATTGGGGGCGATGAAAAGGAATGGTTCAAGGGCGGACAGCCGCATGTCATCCTCGATAATCTTTATGCTCAGGGTAAGATTGTTCCCATGATTGTGGTTATGCCCAATGGGCGAGCCATGAAGGACGACCGGGCAGTGGGAAACATATTCGATAGCGTGAAGGTTCAAGCTTTTGCCAACTTTGAGAAAGATTTGCTCAACGACCTTATTCCTTACATTGAAAAAAGATATCCAGTCCTAAAAGATCGAGAACATCGGGCTATTGCTGGACTGTCCATGGGGGGTGGGCAATCGCTCAATTTTGGACTGGGTAATCTCGATAAATTTGCCTGGATTGGGGGATTTTCTTCGGCACCCAATACTAAAAAACCGGAAGAATTAATTAAAAATCCTGACGAAGCCCTGAAATTAATAAAGCTGCTCTGGATATCCTGTGGCGAGAACGACAACCTGATTTTTGTTAGTCAGCGTACACACGATTATCTGGTTAGGGTGGATATTCCACATATTTATTTTGTTGAGCCAGGCGGCCACGACTTTACCATATGGAAGAGCAGCCTATATTGGTTTTCGCAATTAGTCTTCAAACCGGTAAGTCAAGAGGTAATAAAGCAATATACAACTGCCGGAACTCCAGCACCAACAAACGTTCGTGGTGCCCGATATCCCCAAATTTTACCCGATGGACGGGCTATCTTCCGAATGAAGGCACCTGAAGCCCAGAAGGTACAGCTCGATTTACATAAAAAATATGACATGGTAAAAAATTCCGAGGGGGTGTGGGAAGTAATTACCGATTCCCTTACCGAAGGATTTCATTATTATTCCATTATCATTGATGGGGTGGCTGTTTGTGATCCTGCCAGTGAAACTTTTTATGGCATGGGGCGAATGGCCAGTGGTATTGAAGTGCCTTTTAAGGGCGACGATTATTATGCTATTAAAGATGTCCCGCATGGTGATATTCGTATTAAGCGCTATTATTCAAAAATTACGGGAAGCTGGCGAACATTTTACCTTTATACGCCTCCTGGTTACGATCAAAATATAAATGAAAAGTATCCTGTACTGTATATACTTCATGGAGGTGGTGAAGACCAGCGGGGCTGGGCACAGCAGGGAAAGACCGATTTAATTTTAGATAATTTAATTGCCGAAAAGAAGGCTGTCCCCATGATTATAGTTATGGTCGATGGGAATATGCCGCTACAGGCTTTTGGCGAAGATGGCTTATTGATGTTTGAAACTGAACTTAAAGAAAGTGTGATCCCATTCGTGGAAAAAAATTATAGAGTCAAATTGGATGCGAATTCTCGTGCTTTAGCGGGTTTATCCATGGGTGGATTACAAACGCTTTATGCAGGTTTGCGCAATACCAATTGGTTTGCTTATCTGGGCGTTTTTAGCTCGGGTTGGATTATGCCAATGCAGAAAGATTTGGCCGATAGACAATATGAATTTATCGCTAAAAACAAAAACAATATCATAACCAATCTAAAATTACTCTGGCTGGGAATGGGCGGCAAAGAGGATATAGCCTGGCAAAATTGCCAACTCATGCTTAAAAAATTCGACGAAATAGGGCTGAAATACATTTACAGCGAATATCCTGGAGGACATACCTGGCCTGTTTGGCGCAACAACCTTTACAACTTTGTGCAATTGATATTTAAGGAATGAAAGCTTGTACCGTAATTATGACGGGAAAACGTGCACATCATGTATAGTGTACATCCTACTTGCCAATGTGTTCAAAACGCATTACAGGCAAGAATTACTTTTAGACTATCATAAGAACTTTTAAACATTTCGGATGAAACGAGCATGTATAGCAGTATTCACAAACGAGAATGAAAATATTAATCAGTTTCGTTCTTGCCTATGTGTAGAAAGCTCATCACATGCGAGTTCCATCCGACCTTTTAAGAAAAATTTTTAAAATTATTTTCGGATGAACAAGTTGGTTACTTTATGGATGTTATGTATTACTTTCCTTTTTACTACTCAGCTGTTTGCCAATGAGTATACTATTACAAGTCCCGATGGAAAGATAGTAGTCAATGTGTGGCTGAATGAAAAAGGGGGAGTAAGGTATAAAATTTCTCATCTGGGAAATGTGGTGTTGCACGAATCGAAATTAGGGTTACTTAGGAGCGATGGGGATTTTTCCAAAAATTTAAAGTTAGATTCTGTATCAGGCGATATACGGGTGAGTGATAAGTATAAGTTGCAGCATGGCAAGCGTTTAAATTGCGAATATGTGGCCAACAAAAAGATTTTCTACTGCAAGAATAAAGTCGCCATGCCCATGCATATAATTTTTCAGGTATCCAATGATGGCGTCGCCTTTCGGTATTATTTCCCCGGAAAATCGGAAAGGAAGATAACTATTTACAAAGAAGTTACTTCTTTTCATTTCGATAGTGCAGCAAAAGCATTTCTGCAGCCATGCCCCGATGCCCGTACGGGATGGTGTTATTCGCAGCCCTCGTACGAAGAGTATTACCAGCTGAATATTCCAGTGGGTACGCCTTCGCCTTTCCAGGCAGGTTGGGTAATGCCTGCATTGTTTAACTATGGCAATTACTGGATTAGCATTACAGAGACAGCTGTGGATACCAATTATTGTGGGTCACGCCTGGGTCAATTTTCGCCGGATGGAGAATATTCAGTACAATTTCCTCAGCCCCAGGAATGTAGAGGGAGCGAGCCTTACCTTCCTGAGTCGCAACTTCCCTGGTACACCCCCTGGAGGATTATTGCTATTGCCGATAACCTGGGTGGACTGGTAGAATCGACCCTCGGAACTGACCTGGCTAACCCCGCCCAATATGACGTTTCCAGCTGGATGGAACCCGGTATTGCCTCATGGAGTTGGGTTATTTTAAAGGACAATGCTACCGTGTACGATGTTCAAAAACGTTACATCGATTTCGCCGCGCAAATGAACTGGCGTTATTGCCTTATTGATGCCCTGTGGGATACCCAGATAGGTTATGATAAAATAAAAGAACTTGCCGAATATGCAAAAACTAAAAATGTCAAAATATTGCTCTGGTATAATTCTGCAGGTGACTGGAATACTACTACCATTACGCCTCGAGATAAGCTCCTTACAACAGAGTTGCGGAATGCCGAATTCAGCCGTTTGAAAGAAATGGGTATTGCTGGCATAAAAGTCGACTTTTTTGGCGGCGACGGACAGTCGATGATGAAATACTATATTGATATTCTGAAGGATGCTGCAAAATATAATCTCGCTGTAAACTTCCATGGGGCCACCTATCCGCGAGGCTGGCACAGAACGTACCCCAATTTGGTTAGTATGGAGGCTATCAGGGGGATGGAATATGTTACCTTCAGCCAATATTTTGCCGACAATCAGCCCTGGCATTGTACCGTTATCCCTTTTACCCGTAATCTTTTCGACCCAATGGACTTTACACCCGTAAATTTCTCGGGAATTCCAAATATTCAACGAAAAACAACCGGTGGATTTGAATTGGCACTTTCGGTAATATTTACCTCTGGTATTCAACATATTGCCGAAACCCCCGATGGTATGGATCAGCAGGTCAATTTTATCAAAGAGCATATGAGCACATTGCCCAAAACTTGGGATGATGTGAAATTTATCGATGGATATCCCGGTAAGTTTGTAGTATTGGCAAGAAAAAAGGGGAATACCTGGTATCTTGCAGGTATCAATGGAGAAAACGCAGAACGGATAGTTGAACTAAATCCTGCCTTTTTGAGCAAAAAAAACAAAGGTATTTTGATTACCGACGCTGTAGATGGGAAAAATTTTATTCAACAAAATGTTGACTTCGGTAAATCGCTGAAAATTAAAATGCTTTCCTACGGTGGATTTGTTATCAGAACCAATTAAAATTCGCTACCTTTATGTTAAATAAAGAACGGATATTCCTTTGGATTTTATTTTCAACGGTACTGTTGAATAGCATGAAGTCAGAGTCTTTCCATAAGACAAATTACGGAGTAAAATCGACGGTCGGTAATGTTGAAATCGAAATTCAATTTTACAATCCTTCGACTGTCAGAGTTTTAAAATGGCCACAAAATACCAGTTTTTCAAAAAACAGTCTTTCTGTAATAGCCACCCCTCAAGCAACATCCCTTAGTTTTGATCAAAAGGACAATGAGGTAATTGTAAAAAGCAGTAAAATCGAAGCACGTCTGAATTTAGTCACGGGAAGTTTATCGTTTTACAGGTTAACAGGTGGTTTATTGCTGAAAGAAAAGGAAAACGGTACTATTTTTACCGATTTTGATGATGCTGGCAGAAAGACCTTCAGCGTTAGCCAATCGTTTGTACTTGAACGAAATGAAGCAATTTACGGTCTGGGCCAGCAGCAACAGGGAAAAATGGTGCAGCGTAATATAAAACTCAAGATGATTCAGGGGAATACCGATGATTATGTGCCATTTTTCTTATCTGTGAAGGGATATGGACTTTTCTGGGATAATTATTCACCAACAATTTTTACTGATACCCCCGACGAAACAGTTTTTGCCTCGGAAGTAGGTGAGGCGGTAGATTATTTTTTCATGGATGGAGGCAATGCCGATGGCGTTATCAGGCAAATGCGAATCTTAACTGGTAGTGTCCCCATGTTTCCCCTGTGGACTTTTGGCTATTGGCAAAGCAAGGAGCGTTACAAGAGTCAGGATGAAATTGTTGGAGTTGTCAGGAAGTATCGCGAGTTGGGGGTTCCTCTCGATGGCATCATCCAGGATTGGCAATATTGGGGTAATAATTACCTGTGGAATGCCATGGAATTCTTGAATGCCGAATTTTATGATCCGCAGAAGATGGTTGAGGATATTCATGCGATGCATGCGCATATCATCATTTCCATCTGGAATTCATTTGGTCCGATGACCAAACAGTACAAAGAACTGAAGGAGATAGGTGCATTACTCGATTTTATTACCTGGCCCGAGTCGGGTTCCGATAAATGGCCGCCAAGGCTCGATTACCCCTCGGGAGTGCGTGTTTACGATGCCTATAATCCCCAGGCACGTGATATCTATTGGAAGTACCTTAAAAATGGCTTGTTTTCGCTGGGTATCGACGGATGGTGGATTGATTCATCTGAACCCGATCACATGCAGTTCAAGGATGAGGATTTGAATAACTTAACCTATTTGGGAACTTTTCGCAGAGTTCGAAATGCCTATCCATTAATGACGGTAGGTGGTGTTTACACCCATCAGCGGCAGGAGACATCGGAAAAACGTGTCTTTATTCTAACGCGATCGGCATTTGCTGGGCAACAGCGCTACGGAGCCAATACCTGGTCGGGCGATGTTGTTGCTTCTTGGGAAGCTTTGCGAAATCAAATATCGGCAGGCCTTAATTTTTCGTTATGCGGAATACCTTATTGGAATTCTGATATCGGTGGGTTCTTTTTATGGAACTTCCCCAAAAAACTCGACGACCCTGCTTATCGCGAACTGTATGTCCGATGGCTTCAATTTGGAGCTTTCTGTCCTATGATGCGATCGCATGGTGCCGATGCCCCGCGCGAGATTTATCAGTTTGGCCATAAAGGTGATCCCATTTACGATGCTATTGAAAAGTTTATCAAGTTACGATATCGCCTCCTTCCCTACATTTACGCTACTGCATGGGACGTTACTGCTAATCACGCTACCATGATGCGTGCCTTAGTGATGGATTTTGCGCATGATTCCAAAGCATTGGACATCAACGACGAATATATGTTTGGGAAGGCAATCCTCGTTTGTCCCGTTACCGAGTCTATGTATGCACATGAAGATTTTGAGCACTTAAAGTCAAAAGAAATATATCTGCCCGAGGGTACCGATTGGTACGACTTCTGGACTGGGGAAAAATTACAGGGTGGGCAAACGATAACCAGGGAAACCCCTATCGACATCATGCCTCTGTACATTAAAGCGGGTAGCATTCTGCCAATAGGACCAGCCGTACAATATGCTAACGAGAAAAGATGGGATAACCTGCAAATACGTGTTTACGAGGGAGCTGATGGAGAATTTACCCTGTACGAGGATGAAGGCGACAATTATAATTATGAAAAAGGCATGTATGCAACCATAACATTCAAATGGGATGATAAAAAGAAAATTTTGACCATTGGGAAAAGAAAAGGCGAATTTCCTGATATGCTTGTTTCGCGCACTTTTAGCATTGTGAAAGTATCCAACAAACAAGGAATAGGGATGCAAGTGGAGGAAAATGTTGGTAAAATAATCCGGTATGATGGGAAAGAAGTAAAAATTGTACTATAACGTGATAGAAGACTGTGGAAAAACAAATAAACATTTTTAAGATTTAAGCATATGAAAACGCTACAGCTAACTTTTTTGATGTTTATTCAGCTGTGCTTAGTTGCAAGCTATGCTCAGTCGGATAAAACTATTGTCGAAGATTTTAAGCCTTCTTCCCTTAATCAGCCGGGACAGGAATACCCCCAGGTAAACTCTCAGGGCTATGCCCGATTCCGCATTTACGCCCCTGAAGCAAAAAGTGTAAAAGTAACATTGGGTGGACGTGAAGGAACAATACTCACAAAATCGGATGATGGATTCTGGACAGGTACTACTTCGGAACCACTCGATGAAGGTTTTCACTATTATCATTTAATAGTAGACGGCGGTGTATTCAACGACCCAGGCACCTTAAATTTTTATGGTTCAATTCGTTGGGAAAGTGGTATTGAAGTTCCTGCTAAGGACCAGGATTTCTATGCGCTGAAGGATGTTCCTCATGGTCGTGTAGTACAGGTACTTTTCCCTTCTAAAAGTACTAATTCTATTCGTCGTGCTTTTGTGTACCTTCCGCCCGACTATGAGAAAGATATCAATAAACGCTATCCTGTTCTTTATCTCCAGCATGGTTGGGGCGAAGACGAAACAGCATGGACGAATCAGGGACGAGCCCATCTGATAATGGACAACCTTATTGCCGAGGGTAAAGCAAAACCTTTTATCATTGTGATGACATACGGCATGACCAACGAAATTAAGTTTGGTGAACTCAGAAAGTTTGATATAAAACCATTTCAGACAGTACTTGTCGATGAACTCATTCCCTATATAGACAATAATTTTCGTACTATTCCCGATCAAAAGAACCGTGCAATGGCTGGTTTGTCGATGGGTAGTATGGAAACGAAAATGATAACCTTAGCCAATGCCGATAAATTTTCATATATAGGCTTGTTTAGCGGAGCATCTTTGTCAATGGACGATGTGAATAAAATCCCTGGATTCAAAGATAAAGTCAAGCTTGTTTTTGTAAGTTATGGAAGCAAAGAAATTGACTGGATGGTTCAACGAGGCAGGGAATTCACCGGTGGCGACCCAAGAGAAAATGTTGAAGCTTTGAAAAAAGCAGGTATTAACAGTGTATTATATATTTCGCCAAATACAGCGCATGAGTTTTTAAGCTGGAGACGCAGCTTACGTGAATTCGCTCCCATGTTGTTTAAGGATTAAGCTAATTTTAAAATTTAAACTAGATTTGTTCTGTATGGCACGATACTCATAAAAGCATGAATAATTTTTCAACATGCTTGCGATATGGCAAAAAAATTATTACATGCAAGTTGTTTCAGATCATTAACAACCTTTTAAAACATTACAGATGAGAGAGATTTATAAAGCAGCAAAAAATATTTTCGCTTTAGTTGTGATAATCGGTACGATAGGATTTACATCACTTTTTGGCGGTGGGCTACAACTTAATGAACTTGATTACTATGAAGGACGGGGAGTTAATGTATTGGTGTTCAGTAATCAATACAACGGGCTGTTCTTCGACGAAAAAACTGCAGGTATCGAAATTATTCATCATGGAGTGAGAACGGTAACCGGCGGATGTGTTCGATTGCAGAATACCCCTGAACAATGGGACCTGGTACCTGAAGTAGTTGATAGAAAAGTAGATAAGGCCAACAGCACCATTGAAGTTGTACTAAAATATCAGATGTACGATTTCACATCGAAAGTGATAGTTAAACCTTATAAGGATGGTGTTTTAATAAACGTGGTGCTCGATAAACCATTACCTCAATTTCTTGTGGGTAAGGCGGGATTGAATCTCGAATTTTTACCTTCTGCGTATTTTGAAAGAACATTCTTAGCGGATGGAAAGCCTGGTATTTTCCCGCTATATCCATTTAGTGGTTCAAAGGTGCGACCTGTCAGCGAAAAAGTGCCTCAATTTGGTGGCTTTTCTACCTTCGACGATCGTGGGCGTGGTGAGTTTATCGTCCCTGAACCCATTGCAAGGGGGAAAGATCTGGTGTTTGCCCCCGAAGATCCGGAACGTTTAATTAAAATATCTTCTGACTCGGATTTAATGCTTTTCGATGGCCGAATTGTAGCACAAAACGGTTGGTTTGTTGTTCGCAGCCTATTGCCTGCAAATAAAACAGGTAAAGTACTGGAATGGTACGTCGAAGTCAATTCTATTTCCGATTGGATACGTCAGCCGGTTATTGGGTTCTCGCAGGTGGGCTATCATCCACAACAACAAAAAATTGCCGTAATAGAGCTCGATCCTAACGATAAACCTTTAAACGAAGCGGCTGTCCTTAAAGTCTTGCCCGATGGCAAAATGGAAAAGGTATACACCGCTCCCGTTTCCGAATGGGGAAAATTCATGCGTTATCGTTATGTGAAGTTTGATTTCTCATCGATTCAAGAGACCGGGCTATATGTTATACAGTATGGCAATCAGCGAACGAATGCTTTCCCCATCCATTCCGGGGTATATGCCAATATCTGGCATCCTACGCTCGATGTATGGTTTCCAGTACAAATGGATCACATGAAGGTAAACGAGGCCTATCGTACCTGGCATGGTGTCCCATATCTCGACGATGCTTTGCAGGCACCCACCAATCATCAACATTTCGATTTGTACGAGATGGGGGCTACTACAGACTCTAAATACAAACCCTTCGAGCGCATTCCTGGCCTCGCTATTGGAGGATGGTTCGATGCCGGTGACTTCGACATTGAAACTCACTCGCATTGCAGCGTAGTATCAAGTTTTGTGGATGCCTGGGAAAAATTTAACCTCAAACGCGATCAGACTTATATCTCCCAACATGAACGTTATGTCGATATCCATCGTCCCGATGGTGTGCCTGATTTATTGCAACAAATCGAGCATGGCGTGCTCAATCTGGTTGCACAGGTTAAATATGTAGGACACCCCGTCAGAGGTATCAACGTGCCCAATCTGTACCAATATCATCATTTGGGCGATGCTTCTACCATTACCGATAATTTGCCCTACAATCCCAATTTAAAACCATACCAGTCCGATGGTAAATCGAGTGGCACGCTCGACGATAGATGGGTGTTTACCAATCGTAATATCAGTCTCGATTATCAAACCATTGCATCGCTGGCGGCAGCTGCCAGGGCACTGAAGAATTATAATGATACCCTCGCCGATCAATGTATCTTCTATGCTCAAATGCTTTGGAACGACAATAAAAATAAGGAAATTGCCGAGTCAGCCATGTCCGATAATCGTCGCAATGCAAATACAATGAAATTGAAAGCATCCCTTGAGTTATTTATTACCACCAATGACAAAGAGTATCATGATTACTTTCAAAAAAATATCTGGTCTGCACTCGATTCTAATTTGTACATGAATATGCTCACCGCTTTACAAGCATTTAAGTATATGGACCAGAAATATCGGGATAAGCTGAAAAAGTATGTTGTACAATGGAAAACATACAACGATAATCTTTCGAAAGAGAATCCTTATGGAGTGCCCATCCTCTCGCGTGGCTGGGGAGGTAATTATTTTGTGGTCAACTGGGCTATTGTAAATTATTATGCTGCCAGGTACTATCCCGAGATTGTTAGCCGCGATTATACCCTTAGAGGGCTGAACTATATTCTTGGCTGTCATCCCTATTCAAATGTGTCCTTTGTTTCGGCCGTGGGCGTAAAATCGAAAAAGATTGCTTACGGGAATAATAGGGCCGATTTTACCTTTATTGCCGGTGGCGTGGTACCCGGTTTATTGTTCCTGAAACCCGATTTTCTGGAAAATAAAGAAGACTGGCCATTTTTCTGGGGCGAAAATGAATATGTCATTAGTATTGGCGCTGCATACATTTTCCTGGCAGCCGCTGCCCAGGATCTTTTCATGCAATGATGAATAAATCTTAAAAAGTAAACCTATGATTCGAAGGGGTAGCATTTTATCGTTGTTGTTATTAAATGGATACCTGGTTTTTTCGCAAAATCCATTTATACGCAATCAGTTTACCGCCGATCCTTCGGCGCATGTATTTAATGGCAGGGTATATGTTTATCCTTCGCACGATATACCGGTTCCCGATGGAAAAGGATTGCGCAAGGATTGGTTTTGTATGGAAGATTATCATGGTTTCTCTTCCCAGAATCTGGTCGACTGGACCGACCATGGCGTTATACTCTCGCAATACGTTGTGCCCTGGGTCGATAGTACTACTTACAGCTTCTGGGCACCTGATTGTATCGAACGCAACGGTAAGTATTATTTTTACTTTCCTGCTTTAAGCCGCGAAAGAGATAGTGTTACCAAACGTCCTTTCTTTCGCATTGGGGTAGCCATATCCGATAAGCCCGAAGGGCCTTTTGTCCCCCAGGCAAAGCCTATTAAAGGCGTCATGGGTATTGACCCCTGCGTTTTTATCGAAAAGGACGGGCAGGCTTATTTGTATTGGTCACTCGGGCATATTTACGTGGCTAAGCTCAAGGATAATATGACAGAACTTGATTCTGAACCCATGATTATTGCCAATTTGCCCGAAAAAGGCCTGAAAGAGGGGCCCTGGGTGTTTGAGCGAAATGGATTGTATTATTTAACCTTTCCCCATGTGGAACACAATATCGAAAGGCTCGAGTATGCTATGGGTCATGGTCCTATGGGACCCTTCACCTGGACGGGTGTGATCATGGATGAGTCGCCAATGAACTGCTGGACCAACCATCATTCTATTGTCGAATTTAAAGGGCAGTGGTATCTTTTCTATCACCAAAATGCACTCTCGCCTCATTTCGACAAAAATCGGTCAATCTGTATCGATAGCCTGTTTTTTAATGCCGATGGAACCATTCGTAAGGTGCTGCCTACTCATCGCGGTGTTGGGCTGACCAATGCCTCCCAAAAAATAGAAATCGATAGGTATAGCAAAATTAGTGAACAAGGGGTTGAGGTTACTTTTAATGATACAACCCATACCTTTGAGGGTTGGAAAACTATTTTCAGCAAGAAAGGAGCATGGTTGCAATACAACAGCGTCGACTTTGAGGATAAAAAGTATGAAAATGTTGAAGTCAAATGTATTGCTCCAAAGGGCGGGGTAGTTGAGGTAAGGCTAAATGATATCAATACGCCGATAGCAAAAATCGTCATCCCGCCAGGCAATCAATGGCAGGTCATCAAATCAAAAGTTGTACCCCTGAAGCCGGGAATAAAACATGTAATTGTCACCTCGGCCGATGATAGGAAGGTTGAAATTGATTGGATGCGATTTGAGTGATGGTTAATGAGCAAAATAGCAAGTTTGCAGGCTATATTTTACATTTAATTGCCTAATTCGAAACATTCTTACAAGAATACATTGGCTGAAGTTTAATATTTTCGGGGGAAACTTAATATATATCATTTATGAAAGCATTAAAGATATTTGCTATAGTAGGGATAATTTGTCTAAGATTATTCCCTGTTTTTTCGCAACAGGTTGGTCAACAGCGGACATTCGAACCGACCTTTGTATCGTTAGAGAAGGTTAATCCTGTACCCGAATGGTTTAAGGATGCTAAATTTGGTATATATCTGCATTGGGGGGTGTATTCTGTTCCGGCGTATGCCAACGAATGGTACCCCCGAAACATGTATGTTCCGGGCTCAAACGAGAACAAGCATCATATCGAAAAATATGGTGATATTGCTGTTTGGCCATATCATAATTTCATTCTTGGGGCAAAGGATAAGGAGGGTAACTTTGTGCAGTTCGCACCGCGACTGAAATCGGAAGGGGGCAATTTCGACCCCGATGAGTGGGCACAACTGTTTGCCGATGCTGGAGTTAAATTTGCTGGTATGGTTGCCGAACATCACGATGGCTTTTCGATGTGGGCAAGCAAAGCAAATCCCTGGAATGCAAAAGATTTGGGTCCTAAACTCGACCTGGTGGAACTGCTCAGCAAGGCAATACGCCAGAGAAATTTAAAGCTGTTGCTTTCCATGCATCATGCCTACAACATCACAGGTTACTTTGAATATGTTCCTCCTACCAATGACCCCAAATTACAGATACTCTATGGCCGACAGGGTAAAGAAAAAAATGAAGCCCTCTGGCTGGACAAACATAAAGAAATTATCGATGGTTATCAACCCGATATTATTTATCAGGACTTTAATCTGCATCGTATTTCAGAGCCCATCTTGCTTGGTTTTCTCTCGTATTACTATAACCAGGCTCAACAGTGGAATAAGGAAGTGGTTGCTACTTTTAAGGACGGATTAAATACTAAATGTGGGGTTTTGGATTATGAACGTGGTGGCCCAACAGCACTTACCGATATATACTGGCTGTCCGATGATGCAATTAGTGCCACCAGCTGGTGCTATACCGAGGGGCTTACCTACTATTCACCTAAGCAACTCCTGCATTCCCTTATCGATAAGGTCAGTAAGAATGGCAACCTGCTACTGAATATCTCGCCCAAGGCCGATGGTTCGATACCCCAGGAACAAAAAGATATTCTTCTCACAATAGGAAAATGGCTGAAAAAATATGGAGAAGCCATATACAACACTCGTGCCTGGCAATGGTACGGCGAAGGTCCTACAAAAATGGGTGCCAACCATGGAGTGTTTATTGCACCCCAGGAAGGTACCGCCAAAGATATCCGTTACACCCGCTCGAAAGACAATACAACTCTTTATGCCATATTGCTTGGCTGGGAAAGGGGACAAAAGGAAATTAAATTATCTCTCCTGTCTACCGATCATATCAACCTTCAAAATCTCAAGTCGGTGGAAATGATTATGGGTGCTGAAAATAAATATCAGCCTTTGACATACCAGCAAACCAACGAGGGCTTGATCATTAATTTACCCGATAATTATTTCGAGGATGCTGCCTACGTAATTCGCATGAGCTTTGAGGGTACTATTCCGCCTCTCGACAATTATGCCGATATCAATGTTACCCCTCATTATTACCTGATTCCTGCTAATGAAAATAGCGGTCTAATTGTAGGAAGAGACTTGGTTCTTGCCAAAAAAAGAAAAGATGCAGCAAATCAGTGGAAACTTGAGGCTTTTGGTAAGGGATTTTACAAAATTATTAATCGGAAAGATAATCAGGTGTTGGAATACAATGCTGCTATCCAGGGTATAGGTCTTGCCAAAAATGCAAATAAGGATAATCAATTATGGAAAATTGAAACCACTTATTATGGACTCCTGAAAATAACGAATAAACAATTTCCCGGAAAAGTATTATCGATAAGTGGCGGCATAAACGAGGGAGCTAAAGTGATTACTGCCAATGCTAGCGCAGCTTCTTTTACGGGCTGGCAATTGAAGGAAGTGTGCGACCTGGGGCAGCAACCCTATAAACCGCATACAGTTCCAGGTGCCATCGAAGCCGAAGATTTTGATACGGGCTGCCCCGACGAAGCATTCCACGACCGTAACGAGGTAAACGAAGGTGGACAGTATCGTATGCAGGAAGGCGTAGATATTGAAAAATGCTCGGCAGGTGGCTTCAATGTAGGCTGGATTAACCGAGGAGAGTGGCTGGCATACACTGTTACTGTGAACAAAACGGCCACCTATCAGGTGTCGTTTTATCTTGCTGCAGCTTTCGAAGGCGGTAAATTCCACCTCGAATGCGACGACAAGGATGTGTCGGGTATAATTGATGTCCCCAGCACAGGCGGATTTCAAAACTGGACGGTTGTAAAGAAAAATGTCAAACTCGAGGCTGGTAAACACATCCTTAAATTTGTCGCCGATGGCGATAATTTCAATATCGACAAAATGGTTTTTGAGGAAATAGGCAAGTAAACTTTGCTGATTACAAATATTCTTCCGCAGGATAGCGTCAGAAAGATGCTATTTCCTGCGGATTTTTTTTGTGATTCAAAAAAAGGAAAATTTCGGCGTGGATAGGGATTTTTCTATGCAGCTCTTTATTTTTGATGGTAAATAATGTCTTCTACAAAAGTTTGTCAAGTGCAAAGGCTTGTATCAGTGGCTTTTTCAGTAGTTTTGTATACAGGCATGCATCGACCTTTTAGAAAAATTTTTAAAATTATTTTGGGAGGGACTAAAATCTCACTTCGCCATACGGTATCTCCCGCCATGTCATCCTCACCCCGTCCTAACGGACACCCCTCTCCTTGCAAAGGAGAGGGGACGGGGGTGAGGATAGAAAGGACGAGGAGTAGGGGGTGAGGTTAAAAGGACAGCGGCAGGATTTGAAATTAAAAAGTAGATAGTCATGAAGAGAAGAAATTTTAAAAGCCTTGAAAATTAGCCCTGGTCAAAATCTATGCATTGTGCGGTGGGCTGCACAAATGCGCGGCGGTGTGGAGCAGTGAATGGTCAAAACGGCAAGTATGGCCGCAGGGGCGCTTGTCGTTTCAAAGCGTTGGCAGGAGGAAAACCTGGTGTGGAAAAGCTGTAGTTATTCCGCATAGCACTGGCCATAATAAATGCCTCGGCCAACGATTTGGCTTACCCTGCCTGCCATACTCCGTTTTGACCAGAGCGGGTGGGGAATCATTTGTGCTTGATTTTCTTTGCTACTTTCTTGTATCAAGACAAGAAAGTAGGTGGAACGAAAATATTTGCTGAGACGAGGATGGATTGCAGTATCATCCTCACTCCACCTTACAGCCCCCCTCATTTACAACCTCACCCCGCCCTGTCGGGCACCCCTCTCCTTTTCAAGGAGAGGGGAAGGGATAGAGGTGGCCATCCAATTTCTACCATAAGAGTCACCCCTACGGGGTTGGAAGAGGTAAAATTTTAGCGTCGTACCCGCCAATTGATAGGTTGATAAAAAATCTGACTCTATCTTACCAGGCACCCCTCTCCTTGGAAAGGAGAGGGGAAGGGGGTGAGGATAGAAAGGATGAGGGGCTGGGGGTGAGGATAGAAAGGACGAGGGGCCGGGGGTGAGGATTGAAAGGGCGAGGGAAAGGGGTGAGGTTTTTGATAGGCTGTGGTGAGGTACTTCCAATTGCTACCAATATCCCACCCCTACGGGGTTACAACAAGGTCGGTAATTTTTCCACAGTTTACTGTCCGTCAACGTAAGGGGGCCCATGCGAGTTCCATCCGACCGATTTAAAAAACATTATTTTCGGATGAAACGAGCATGTTTAGCAGTATTCACAAACGAGTATGAAAATATTTATCAGTTTCGTACTTGCCTATGTGTAGGAAACTCTTAACATGCGAGTTCCATCCGGCCTTTAAAAAAATTTTTAAAATTATTTTCGGATGAAAGATTTTTGATAGTAAATGAAATATTTGTTACATGTTCATATAAAATCATTTGACATCTTTGAAGTTTGAGAAAAAGACTTTTAAGGAATGTTAACTTGATAAGTTTATGAGAAATATTGTTGGAGTTTTTTTTCTTACACTTTACGGGGTTTTATCTGCTCAGACCCTGCCATTTCAAGATCCCAAACTTAGTTTTGAGGAGAGAGCAAAAGATTTGATATCTCGTCTTACCCTCGAAGAGAAAGTTTCATTGATGTGTGACCAATCGGATGCTATACCTCGACTGGGTATTCGCAAATTCAATTGGTGGAGCGAAGCGCTGCATGGTTATGCCAATAACGATAGTGTAACCGTATTTCCTCAGCCCATAGGCATGGCAGCTTCGTTTAACGATGACCTGGTGTACCAAATTTTTTCGGCAGTTTCGGACGAGGGTCGCGCTAAATATCATGAACACCTACGCAGAGGAGGGGAAAATAAGCGTTTCCTGAGCCTTTCGGTATGGACGCCCAACATCAACATTTTTCGCGATCCTCGATGGGGGCGTGGGCAGGAAACTTATGGCGAAGACCCATACCTTATGACCCGTATGGGTGTAGCTGTGGTGAAAGGTCTGCAGGGGCCCGATACCGCTAAATATCGAAAGTTGCTGGCTTGTGCCAAGCATTATGCAGTTCATTCAGGACCCGAATGGAGTCGCCACGAAATTAACTTGAACAATATTGACCCACGCGATTTATACGAAACCTATCTACCTGCTTTTAAGGCATTGGTGCAGCAGGCCAATGTTCGGCAGGTGATGTGTGCCTACCATCGTCTCGACGATGAACCCTGTTGCGGTAATCGAAGACTGCTTCAGCGAATTTTGCGCGACGAGTGGGGGTATAAGTATATTGTAGTGTCCGATTGTGGTGCGGTTACCGATTTTTTTACCACGCACAAGGTGTCTTCCACGCCTGTGCATGCTGCCACGAAAGCTGTGCTTGCCGGAACCGATGTCGAATGCGTGTGGGATAATTATCCTTTTAAAACTTTGCCTCAAGGTGTTGAAAAAGATTTGATCAAAATTGATGATATTGATAGAAGTCTGATGCGCGTGCTTTACGGGCGTTTCGAACTGGGTGATTTCGATCCCGATTCGTTGGTGCCCTGGACAAAAATTCCTTATAATACGATAAACAACGACAAACATCGCCAGCTTGCCCTCGAAATGGCTCGTCAATCGATAGTGTTGCTTCAAAATAAAGACAATGTGCTGCCTCTTAACAAAACAAAAGTTAAAAAGATAGCTGTAATAGGCCCCAATGCCGATGATGCTGTGATGCTATGGGGTAATTATAATGGCACACCCATACGAACCATTACCATATTAGAGGGTATTACTTCAAAATTATCGCCAGAAAAAGTCTTCTACGACAAGGCTTGTGATCTGGTTGAGGATAAGGTTACCCAAAGCTACATTAGTCGTACCCGATTTGAAGGAAAGACAGGATTTAAGGCTACTTACTGGAATAATCGTGACTTCAATGGTGACGTGGTTATTACTCAAAACATCGTTAACCCTGTAAAACTCACTACAGCAGGTCAGCACGAATTTGCACCAGGGGTAAAACTCGAAGGTTTTTCGGCAAAGTATGAAACCGAGTATATTGCCGATAAAGACGAAGAAATTACTTTTAATTATGGCGCTACAGGCTACTTTGAGTTATTGGTCAATGGTGAATCGCTGGCGAAGACTTATAATTGGCGTACGCTTCCTTCAAAGACACATATTAAAGTGGAGGCTGGCAAAAAATATCTTATCGAAATACGATATGCGCAGCTGTATAATTGGCAGGCAAACCTTGAATTTAATTTTGGCCGGGAAGAGAATATCGATTTTAGTGGACTTATTGATAAACTAAAGGATATTGATATGGTAATTTTTGTGGGGGGCTTGTCGGGCAAACTCGAAGGGGAGGAAATGCCTGTGAATTACCCAGGATTCAAAGGGGGCGATCGCACCGACATTGAATTACCAGCTGTTCAGCGTAATCTACTTAAGATGTTGAAACAGGCAGGGAAAAAAGTAATCTTTGTCAATTGTTCGGGCTCGGCAATTGCGCTTACGCCCGAAACCAACTTCTGTGATGCTATTGTACAGGCCTGGTATGCTGGCGAAGCTGGAGGCCAGGCAGTTGCCGATGTGTTGTTTGGCGACTACAATCCATCGGGTAAGCTACCTATTACCTTTTACAGAAGCTCCGACCAGCTTCCCGACTTCGAAAATTATTCGATGAAAGGTCGTACCTATCGATTCATGAATGACGCCCTTTTCCCGTTCGGCTTCGGACTCAGCTACACTACTTTTAAAATTGGTGATGCTAAGTTTAATAAATTGCAAATATCGGCAAATGATTCTCTTGAGCTAACTATACCCGTAACCAACGCTGGCAAACGTGATGGAGTTGAAGTTGTTCAGGTATATGTTCATAAAGTAAACGATGCCGATGGTCCTATTAAAACTCTAAAAGGATACCAGCGAATTGAAGTCCCTGCTGGTAAAACCCGTAATGCCACAATAACGCTACCTTATTCAGCATTCGAGTTTTATGACCGGGAAGGTGGTAAAATGACCGTAATGCCGGGCGAATATGATATTTTGTATGGGAATAGCTCCGACAGCAAAGATTTGAAAATCAAGAAAGTTGTCATTCAATAATCAATAGAAACATGCTTAAGAAAATATTAGCAGGAGTAATTATTGTACTATCTTTTAATTTAGGATTTTCGCAACAAGCTCAGATAGTTGAGGATTTTAAACCCTCTTCGGTGAATCAGCCCGGGAAACTTTATCCGCAGGTGAACTCTGAGGGTAGAGTAAGGGTTCAGATTGCTGCGCCTGGTGCCAATCGTGTGCAGCTCGATATTGGCGGGGTAAAGTATGATTTGAAAAAGGATGCCAATGGAGTATGGACAGGCGAGTCGGCTCCTCAGGATGAAGGCTTTCATTATTATCAACTCAATATCGATGGCGCTTCTGTACCCGACCCAGGTACTATCTATTTTTATGGGGCAGGACGCTGGGGAAGTGGTATTGAGGTACCCGCTCACGATGAGGATATTTATGCCCTTAAAGAGGTTCCCCATGGATTACTAAGCGAGGTAATTTATTTTTCGAAAATTACACAGGCATGGCGGCGATGTATCGTATATACCCCTCCTGGTTACGAATCAAACCCCGAAAAACGTTATCCAGTGTTATATCTTCAGCACGGTAGTTTTGAGAATGAAACCAGCTGGTCGCGTCAGGGAAGGGCTAATTTTATTCTCGATAACCTTATTGCTGAAAATAAAGCAGTGCCTATGATTATCGTAATGGATAATGGATACGCTTTTAAACCCAACGAACCACAGGTGGTAACCAATCCCACACGCCCGGCCATGGTTTTCGAAGAGGTGATGATTCACGAAATCGTCCCCATGATTGACAGTCGCTTTCGTACTATTGCCGACCGCGAACATCGCGCTATCGCTGGATTATCGATGGGCGCTAACCAAACTATGCGTATCGTCATGAATAACCTCGATGTTTTTTCTGCCTATGGCGGATTTAGTGGCACTGCCAATTATCCAAGTCCTGATGATATTGATCCTACTACTTTTCTTGATGGAAAATTTAGCAATGGCCAGGAGGTTAATCAAAAAATAAAGGTGTTCTTCTTGAGTTTGGGGACAAAAGAACCCAATCCTTTCCCAGGATCAGTAGGAGCATTTCGTAAAATGCTCGAAAAACAGGGTATTAAATATGTTTTTTACGAGTCGCCGGCAACAGCCCATGAATGGCAAACCTGGCGAAGATCCTTATACCAATTTGCTCAGCTGATATTTAAATAAAATACTTGCCTATGTATTTAGGACACAAACTATCTCAACTACTAATCAACGTTTAACTAAACCCTTGAAACTATGAAAAATTTAAGGTTACTTCTTTTAGGATTATGTCATTTTGCTGTGTTTTCTTTAGCAAATGCGCAAATAGAAGATTTTGTAGTAGGTAATACTACTCGTCAGATGCTTGTATATGCACCTTCGACCATCGTTCCTGGTCGCCCGTTGCTTATTTCTATGCACGGATACAATCAGGATATCAACTACCAGAAAAATCAAACCAGATGGGAGGACGTAGCCAAGGAGGAAAACTTTGTGGTGGTGTATCCGCAAGGTGTCAATAATGCATGGGATATTTCGGGAAATAGAGATATTGAGTTTATCCTAGCTATCATCGATGAAATGGTGGCTCGCTATGGTATTGATCGGGAGCGGGTTTACCTTTCAGGCTTTTCGATGGGTGGGATGATGACCTACTATGCGGCTACCAAAATAGCCGACAAAATTGCTGCTTTTGCTCCTGTGAGCGGATATCCGTTGTGGAATAGCAATATCAGTAGTTCAAGGCCTGTTCCTATTATTCATGTGCATGGCACTGCCGATGATGTGGTAGCTTACAGTGGGGTGCAGACATACTTGAATGGATGGATTACAAGGGATAGTTGTCCTACTACAGCTGTTGTTACCAAACCCTATCCTGCCGACAAACCCACATCCAGTGGAACAAAATACTATTGGGGACCAGGTACCGATTCCGTCGAGATTGTTTTACTGGAAATCAGAGGGGTGGGGCACTGGCATTCAAACGATCCCAATGGGGTACATACCAGCCGCGAGATCTGGAATTTTTGTAAAAAATTTTCGCTCGGTTTTGGCGTTCCCAAATTTAAGGCTGCTTCGGTGTTAGAGGTTAATCCAAAACAGGTGTTGGTTACTTTCTCAAAACCAATAAAAACCCTGCCATCGTACGAAGGTTTTACGGTGAAAGTCGATGGAACACCTGCCGATATCGATACTGTCGTACAGCTCGATTCTGTTCATCTGGCCATTAACCTTATCAACAGTATTACTAAGACCAACGATGTTACGCTTTCTTACGCTAATGGAAATGTAGTATCGGTTTACAACAAGGCATTGGTGGCTTTTGAGGATACGGCAGTGGATAATCAATTGTATGGCTCAGCACCCAAATTAGTCGATCTTGTAGTTACCCAAAACGGAGATTGCCTTCTGGCAATATTCAATAAAAAAATGTTTTTGCCCGACGATCTTTCTACATTAACCTTAAAAGCTACCTACAACGGACAAAAAGCGGTTTCGCTACTCAATTGCAGCTATTTGGATAACGACTCAACGAAATTGGCCTTCCAGCTTTCCGATACCGTTTATGCCGATTATCAGCTTGTTCTCAGCTACACAGGTACCAACATTTTATCGGTCGATAGTGGTGTGTTTAAAAGCGATACTGCTTACATAGTAAATAATATGGCTAAAGGATTACCGGTACATATTGTTTCTGCCAGCATCGATAATAATGCCATTGCCATCACCCTAACATTTAGCAAGCCCATGGCGATGATTGATGCTCAAATTCCGCAACTCACCTTAAAAGTAAACGGTCAAACGGTGCCTATTAAAGAGGTGTTCAATATTAAAAACACCGTTAAAATGAATCTATTTAGCAACTTGTATCATGGTGATGTGGTGACGATTACATACGAGCCTGGCAATATCACGGCTGCCGATAAAGGTGCACTTGAGGCTTTTACCGATTTTGCTGTGGTTAATCCAATTGGTGCTCCTGCGTATACGCAAATACCCGGAAAAGTTGAAGCCGAAAATTATACGCTTCAATTTGGGATTGCAACTGAAACAACAAGTGATGCAGGAGGTGGATTAAACGTAGGTTGGACCGAAACCGGCGACTGGTTGGTTTATGCTATCGAAAATAATACCGACGAAACAGAATACAAGATACTTTTCCGTCTGGCAGCTCAGTCATCCGGTCCAAAATTCGATTACTACCTCGATGATGTAAAGATTGGTACAGTTTCGGTTCCCGCAACAGGTGGATGGCAGACATTTACTTCGGTGGTTAAGGATATTTCAATTCCTAAAGGAAAACACTATTTTAAGATGGTAACAGTTAACGGAGGGTTCAATATCAACTATTTTATCATTGATAAAGAATTCGTAAGCGTAAAACAGGTAAATTTCGACAATGTAAGCATATTCCCTAATCCTGCCTCTAACAGTATTACCATTAAATCGCCAAATTTTAAATACAATCGTATTGAAATTACTGATACCATGGGCAGGATAGTTATGAAAAAGATGGTTAACTATGCTCCAGAACTGATGCTCTCTTTAAATCTAAAAAGAGGAGATTACCTGCTAAAATTAAGTAGTGATGAGTCGGTTTATCATCAGAAAATTACTATTGTTAAGTAATAAGTTTTCCTTCTATAGGAAACAGTTGCTGGTATGAATTTTAAAAAAGTCTCACCCACCTTGCCAATGATGGGGGTGAGGCTTTTGTTTTTCACGAACAAAAAATGCAGGCTATGAAAACCAAATTTGTTAGAATAATAATTCCCTTAATTATTGCATGGATATTTCATCCAGTCTTAAGGGCAGGTGGTTCAGTTATTACTATAACCTATTATTCTACCACACAGAATACGGAGTGTAAGATGAATGTATATTTGCCGCAGGGATACAACGATCCTCAGGATTCTGTAAATTATTATCCGGTATTTTATCTGATACATGGAGGAGGAGAAAATTATACCCACTGGGTGAATTCTGGTAATGCCAAGACTACTCTCGATGAATATATTGCTGCAGGTAAGGCAGTGCCTATGATTCTGGTAATGCCCGATGGGAAAAATCTTGCCCCCGAGGTATTTAGTCAGGAACTCATCAATGATATCATTCCCTATATCGAAACTCACTATAGGGTTAAGGCCGATAAGGATCATCGAGGGGTTGGTGGCCTTTCGTGGGGCGGTCTGCAGGCAATGGATGCTGGCCTGTATCATTATGAATTGTTTGGTTATGTAGCAGTGCTAAGCTCGGGGTGGTTTACTTCCGAAACGGCTACATATAACAAGTTTCGAAATTTTCTTGCCGAACATGGGGCTGATATGGAAAATAGTATTCGTTATCTCTATTTTAGTGAAGGTACCTCTACCGATATTGCTTATACCAATGGTATGGCTACTTTGAAAGCCCTTCGTGATTATGGGATTACTGTACATTACTGGGAACATGCTGGTGGACATAGTTGGTCGGCTTGGCGCGAAGATCTTAAATCATTCCTTCCTTTCCTGTTTCGCGATTCTACTACCCGTTATGTTTCATTAGAATTTCAGGGAGGATCCATCGTAAATCCCACTATAATGACCCAATTGAACGCAGTGATTGATACGCCTCCTACGCCAGTTCGAACTGG
>Ga0116167_1000362_pt1 | contig 44456 bp, 40 predicted proteins | sample AD_JPNMR3_MetaG_FD_89794 | JGI IMG/M metagenome (GOLD analysis project Ga0116167, IMG submission 89794) | Active sludge microbial communities of municipal wastewater-treating anaerobic digesters from Japan - AD_JPNMR3_MetaG | ecosystem: Engineered > Bioreactor > Anaerobic > Digestate | place...
GGATCGTTCGTGTATGTGCCCAAGGTAGTGCGCTTCCCCATGGAGCTCTCGACCTATTTCCGGATCAACGCCGCCAAGACCGGTCAATTCGAGCGCACGCTGATCATCGCCGACGAAGGGGCGTATGTCAGTTACCTGGAAGGCTGCACAGCTCCGATGCGCGACGAAAATCAACTGCACGCGGCGGTGGTTGAACTTGTGGCGCTGGACAACGCGACGATCAAGTATTCGACGGTGCAGAACTGGTATCCAGGCGATGCCGAGGGCCGGGGCGGCATTTACAACTTCGTGACCAAGCGGGGCAAGTGCCAGGGCGTCAATTCGAAAATCTCCTGGACGCAGGTGGAGACCGGCTCGGCCATCACCTGGAAATACCCCAGCTGCATCCTCTTGGGGGATAATTCGGTGGGTGAATTCTATTCCGTCGCGCTCACCAACCATTATCAACAGGCCGACACGGGCACCAAGATGATCCATATCGGCAAGAACACACGCAGCACGGTGATTTCCAAGGGGATTTCGGCGGGATTTGGCCAAAACACGTACCGTGGCCTGGTGAAGATCATGAAGGGCGCCGAAAACGCGCGCAACTATACCCAATGCGACTCCATGCTGATGGGGGACCAATGCGGCGCGCACACGTTTCCCTATATTGAAGTGAAGAACAACACCGCTAAGGTGGAACACGAAGCCACTACCTCGAAAATCGGCGAGGACCAGATCTTCTACTGCCTGCAACGGGGCATTTCGGAAGAAGACGCGGTGGGCATGATCGTCAACGGCTTCTGCAAGGAAGTCTTCCGCGAACTGCCGATGGAATTCGCGGTCGAAGCCCAGAAACTGCTCAGCATCAGCCTCGAGGGCAGCGTGGGGTAAGCATTCCCCCACCTCGATGATGTACATAAGATTATAATTCACAAGTAACTAAGCCCTGATAAGGGCGATAGATGAGGTAGGTTTTAACCCAGGGATGCAAAAACAACGGGAATCAATCCCCTCTCCCTCTGGGGGAGAGGGCCCGGGTGAGGAAATCGAGTAGGGGCGGACTTAGGTGTCCGCCCCTAAAGAACGCCAACGCAGAAAATATCCCGAGAATTTCTCTTAAATCGTCCAGGAGAGACAAACGAATGCTGGAAATCAAAAATTTACAAGTGTCTGTGGAAGGAAAAAAGATCCTCAAGGGGATCGACCTGAAAGTGAATGCCGGCGAAGTCCACGCCATCATGGGGCCCAACGGATCGGGGAAAAGCACGCTCGCGCAGGTGCTGGCGGGCAACGAGGCATTCGAGGTGACCGAGGGGGAAGTCTGGTTCGAAGGCAAGAATCTGTTGGAAATGGAGCCGGATGTCCGGGCCTGCGAAGGCCTCTTCATGGCGTTTCAATATCCCGTTGAGATCCCGGGTGTCACCAATACGTACTTCCTCAAGGCCGCCTTGAATTCGAAACGCAAGTACCACGGTCTGCCGGAGTTGGACGCGATCGATTTTCTCGACATTGTGCGCGAGAAAGTCAAATTGGTGGAACTCGATGATTCGTTACTGAAGCGGTCGGTGAACGAAGGTTTTTCGGGCGGCGAAAAAAAACGCAACGAAATCTTCCAGATGGCCGTGCTCGATCCCAAACTGGCAATCCTGGACGAAACCGATTCGGGCCTCGACGTGGACGCCCTGCGGATTGTGGCTGGCGGAGTCAACCAACTGCGGAATCCCAACCGGGCCATCGTCGTCATTACCCATTACCAGCGGATCCTCAATTACCTGGAGCCGGATTTCGTGCATATCTTGGCCCAGGGAAAAATCGTCAAATCCGGCGGCAGCGACCTGGCTCATGAGGTCGAGGCGAAAGGGTATGATTGGCTGAAGGACGTGATTCCTGCCGAAGAGACCGTCGAGGTGTAAGAGGAGAAGCGGGTAAATGACCATCGCGTTGCATATTAAGGATCATTACCGTTCCGCTTTCGCGGAATTGGAAACCACGGTGGCGGGACAGGAGCCGGCCTGGCTGCATGAAATCCGCAAAGAAGCCCTGGCCCGCTTTGAGGCCCTCGGCTTTCCCTCCCACCGCGAAGAAGCCTGGCGGTTCACGAACACTGCCCCCCTGCGGGAAAAAACATTTCATCTGGCGGAAGCGGATGGGCGAGACACGCTGGGTCCGGCGGTCCGGCCTCCCGTGACCGGGCTGGACGCGTACCAGATCGTATTCGTGAATGGGCATTTCACGCCGGAACTTTCCATCCTGAATGGCCTGCCCCAAGGAACGCGGGTGGAAAGCATCGCCGCGGTGCTGCGGTCGGATCCGGGCAGCCTGGAACCGTACTTGGCTCGGCAAGGGAGTTATGAGGATTTCGTCTTCGCGGCGCTGAACACAGCGTTCATGCGGGACGGGGCTTTTGTGCGCATTCCGGCCGGCGCGGTCCTCGAAAAACCCATCCACCTGCTTTATTATTCCACCCGTTTGGAAACACCGGTGGTGTCGCACCCGCGCAATGTCATCGTGGCGGGAAGCGGTTCCCGGGCGGTGATTCTCGAGAGCTACGCCGGGCCGGATAACGCGGTCTACTTCACCAACGGCGTGACCGAAGTGAGCGCCGGTGAAGAATCGGACATCGCCCATTGCAAACTTCAGCGCGAGGGGCACGAGGCGTTTCATGTGTCCTTCTCGCGACTGGATCTGAGCCGGAGCAGCCGGTACGCGCATCATTCCATCACCCTGGGGGGAGGACTGGTGCGGAATGAATTGAACGCGCTGATGAATGGCGAAGGCATTCATTGCACATTGAACGGCCTGTACCTCGTGGATGGGAAACGGCACGTGGATAACCACACGCTGATGGTTCACGCCAAGCCGCACTGCGAAAGCCACGAAGTGTACAAGGGGATTCTGGATGAGCAGGGACGCGCCGTGTTCCGGGGCCGGATTCTCGTGGCCAAGGACGCGCAAAAAACCGATTCGAAACAAACCAATCAAGCTTTGCTCTTGTCCGGAGAGGCGGAAATCACCGCCATGCCCCAACTGGAAATTTACGCCGACGACGTGAAATGCACGCACGGTGCGACCACCGGCAAACTGGACGACGAGGCCCTCTTTTACCTGCGGGCCCGGGGCATCAACCTGGAAGACGCCCGCGAATTGTTGACGTACGCGTTCGCCAGCGGGATCGTGGAACAAATCCCGGTCGAAGCAGTGCGCGCGGAACTGGATCATGTGTTGCACAAGCGGCTGTCTTTCAGCCATTCGAACGAGGTGTCAGTCTGATGGTGCCTTCTGAATCCGCTCTGGCGGTTCCTGGATTGGATGCCAATACAATACCCCTGGATGTGTACCGGATCCGCGAGGATTTCCCTCTCCTCAAGCGGGAGGTGCACGGCAAACCATTGGTGTATTTAGATAACGCGGCGACCACCCAAAAGCCCCAGGCTGTGCTGGACGCCCTGATGGAGGCGTACAGCGGGTATTACTCCAATATCCACCGGGGGGTGCATTGGCTCAGTCAGCAAGCGACCACGGCCCACGAGCAGGCGCGCCGGAAAGTCAAGGAATTTCTGAACGCCCGCCATGAGCGGGAAATTGTCTTCACCCGTAACGCGACGGAGTCAATCAACCTCGTGGCTTCCAGTTATGGACGCGCCTTCCTCCGCGAGGGAGATGAAATACTCATCAGCGCCCTTGAGCACCATGCCAACATTGTTCCCTGGCAGCTGATCGGCGAGGAGAAGGGGCTGAAGCTGCGGGTCATCCCCATGAACGACGCCGGCGAACTGCTGTTGGACGAATATCCCCGGATGCTCACCGAAAAGACCAAGTTCGTGGCGCTGTCCCATCTCTCCAACGCCCTGGGGACAATCAATCCCGTCAAGGAGATGATCCGCCAAGCGCATGAGCGGGGCATCCCCGTGCTGGTGGACGGCGCCCAGAGCGCGCCCCATCTAAAAGTGGACGTGCGCGATCTGGATTGCGACTTTTTTGTCTTTTCCGGGCACAAACTCTTCGGACCTACCGGCATCGGCGTCTTGTTTGGAAAAGAGAAGTGGCTCGACCGCATGCCACCCTACCAGGGCGGCGGCGACATGATCCACTACGTTTCGTTCGAGAAGACATACTTCAACGAGATTCCTTACAAATTCGAGGCGGGGACGCCGCACATCGCCGGGGCTATCGGCCTGGGCGCGGCCATCGACTATGTCCGCGCCATCGGGATGGACGCCATCGCGGCCCATGAGCATGAGTTGCTTGAATACGCCACCCAGGTAGTGTCGCAATACCCGGAAGTGCGTATTGTGGGCACGGCGAAAAACAAAGCGGGTGTGTTGTCGTTCCTGATCGGAGAGATTCACCCCCATGATATTGGTACTATACTGGACCAGGAGGGGGTCGCGATCCGCACGGGGCATCACTGCGCGCAGCCGGTGATGGACCGTTTGGGGATTCCGGCCACCGCGCGGGCTTCGTTCGCCTTTTACAACACCAAGGAAGAAATCGATATCCTGGGCAAAAGTATTCAAAAAGTTCTCGAGGTGTTCCGCTGATGTCGTATCTTCAGGATCTCTACCAGGAAATTATTCTGGACCACAACAAGCGGCCGAGAAACTGCGGCAAACTGGACTGTGCCACCTGCCAGGCCAATGGGTACAATCCCCTGTGCGGGGACAAGATCACCATTTATCTGCGCCTCGAGGGAGACCGGGTACAGGAATGCACCTTCGAAGGCAACGGATGCGCCATTTCCACCGCTTCGGCCTCCCTGATGACTGAAATCATCAAAGGTAAGACCATCGACGAGGTCAAAGAACTATTCGAACGGTTTCATGACCTGGTCACCGGTCAGGAAGAACTCGATGAACTGAAAACCGGACTGGGTAAGCTGCAGGCTTTGGCCGGCGTCCGCGAATTCCCCATGCGGGTCAAATGCGCCACCCTGGCCTGGCACACCCTCAACGCCGCGCTGCGATCGGAAGAAACCCCGGTCTCCACGGAATAACGTACCCACGCGTTCTCTCCCTCCGGGGAGAGGAGCAGGGGGAGGAAATTGAGCGAGGGCGCTCCTGCCGGTCTCCTCACACGGCATGATGGATCAATATGGACATGGACGAAACCAATCCGAACCTTCAGGCGTTGCGGGAACAAGTCATCCAGCAGCTGCGGGAATGCTACGATCCCGAAATCCCCGTCAATATTTATGACATGGGGTTGGTGTATGACATCGACATCCAGGACAACGGCTCCGTAAGCATTCAAATGACCCTGACCTCGCCCATGTGCCCCGTGGCCGGTTCTCTGCCCATCGAGGTGCAGGAAAGGGTGAAATCCATCCCCGGCGTAAGTTCCGTCCAGGTGGATCTGGTCTGGGAGCCGCCTTGGAGCCCCGACATGCTCTCCGAAGCCGCGAAGCTCGAATTGGGGATTGAATAAGGTGGAATGATAATCCGCATGCCACCCCCTAGGGTTTTGTAAAATCGACCCTCCCGCTTCTTTATCGCTGCGAATATCCGGTCGGATACCAAGATCTGCTCCCACAACTAATCCACACCCGAAATTTTCTCCCATCCGTGACATTAGACATTTTTCCATCCGCCAAGATATATTTTTTAAGTAAAATCACTTTAGGAACGGCGGGATGAATCGTTTTTCTTGGTTTCCCATAGTATTTCTCATAAAATTGAACGGCGGCGTGTGGGGGGATGTGATCATCAACGAACTGCACTACCATCCGGCGGAAGATCTGCCGACCGAATTCGTGGAACTGTACAATCCTACTTCCCAACCCATTGCCTTGGAGGGATACACATTCACCGGCGGCCTCTTTTATTCGTTCCCGGAAGGCGCCGTCATCCAGCCGGAAGAATATGTTCTGGTGACCCGGTTTCCCACCGCTTCGGCGTGGCGGAATCTCACGGTCAAGAAATATGGACCGTATCATGGCGAATTGCCCAACGGGGGCGGATGGATCGTATTGCGCTCCCCGGACGGCTGGATGGTGGACGAAGTGGAATACGATGACAAGGCCCCGTGGGCCCGGGGCGCGGATGGATATGGCCCCTCGCTGGAACGGATCGCGCCGGATCAGCCGGGACTCGATTATCATTCCTGGCGGGCCTCGTTGGTGGCGGGGGGCACGCCAGGACGATCCAACAGCGTGGCCGGCACGCCCTCCCGGCCGCTGATTGTGGACTTCGAAATCCTTCCGCTTCACCCTACCTCCCAGGACAAGGTGCGGTTTCAAGTCTCCTTGGACAGCCCGGAAATTATTGAGTCGGTCACCCTGCGGATCGAGGCGGTGAGGGGCAACACGGCCCAGGCGGTCCAGGAGACCGGCATGACTTTGGATGTTCCACGTTCCAGCCCCACGGCCGCCGTTTATTACGCCACGATCCCGCCCAAGCCGTCGCAAACATTGGTCCGGCTTGGTGTGGAGGTGCAACGGATCACGGGGGAATCCATATACCTGCCTCATCCCGCCGAACCGCGCCCGTTTGAATCTTATTTCGTTTATGACAACGATATCCCCTCCGAGTTGCCCATTTTTTGGATTTTCCAACGGGTACGCTCGTCATTGCCCCCGGTGAGCAAGACGATTTCCGGCGTCGTGGTGAAACCGGTCACCGCCGGTCATGTGCGGATCTTCGACGGCGCCCGGATTGTCAACAGCCTCAACGGCCTCAAGATCAAATTTCTCAAACGGGAGGAATACGAGGGCAACCGCACACTCAACCTGATTCCCGAGAGTCCGCCCGAAGGCACCACCGCCGGTCCCCAGTCGCCCCATGTGGAGCAACTTTCTTTTCAAATCTTTCGCGATTTCGGCGTGCTGGCCCCGCAAGCCACGTGGATCCGGGTGATCGAGCGCAACCGGCATACCCAACGGATTGTAATCCAACAACCCAATGAGAATTTCCTGGAATTGAACGGCCGCGATCCCACCGGCAATCTCTACAAAATTGCTTACAACGAGCCGGGCGGCTACACCAAAAAGACCAATGTCCTCGAGGGCGATGAGGATTTTCAAGAGTTAATGCAACAATTGAACTCCAAAAACGCCGCCATGCGCGCCCAGGCGCTCCGCCGGTATTTGGATATCGAGGAGGTCATGTCGTATGAAGTGGCCTCCGTGCTGATGAGCAACTGGGATGGGTTTCACAACAACCTTTTTCTGTATCACAATCCTCCACCCATTGACCGGTGGGAGTGCATCCCTTGGGATTTGGACAAGACCTTCGGATACGCCAATGCCTCGAGCCCCATGTTCGTCCGGATGCCGCTGACCTATCCCTTGGATGGCCGGGCCGAACAATCTTCGAGGGAACCGGGACGCATCTCCCGCCCGTTTCATAGCGATCCCGAATTGAACGCGGAATACATCCGGCGGGTCGGACGGGAGTTGGACGGGCTGTTCTCCAAGGAGCGCGTTGGGGGGATGATCGACGCGGTGGAAGACTTGTTGCTGCGCGATCTGGAATTGATTGAGCAATATACGAATCAATCTGGGAACACACGGCGTCAACAAATCCTCAATTCGTATGACACCATGCGGCTGTTCATAAACCTCCGGCACGCCTATCTTCGCGGCGTTGTGCCGGTTCCCGTGGAGGACTGGTATTTGTACTAGGCGAATCCGGCTTTCGCTGATCCACCTTGTGTTTCCTGCGGCTCACCGGCAGGTTCGCCCCCTTCCAGCCGGATACCCCAACAACCCCTGCATCCTCCGGGCAAATCATCTACAATCCCTCCCAAAACCATTGATCCATGGATCGGATTTGATTTCCCAGTAAGGGAATACAGGGAAAGATGATGCCGCGGTACCAAATCGCCTGTCACACGCGCGCCTGGAAGCCAGAACAATGGAAAGAATCCTTGGATGAAATCGCCGGTTTGGGCTTTGCGGGAGTGGAAGGGGTATCCGCCCTCTTTGAAAAGTTCGCGGATAAGACCGAACTGGCGAAGAAACACCTCCACGACCGGCACCTGAAACTGGCTGCCTTGGCCGGGAGCGGCGTGTTCACCATTCCCGGGCGGCGGGAGGAAATGCTTCATCAGCATAGCGCCCTGGCCCGTTTTCTTCAGAAACTGGGGACACATCATCTATTGGTGACGCTTGAATCCCGGGAGATCAACGAGTCGCTCTCTCACGATTTCAAAGCGGCGGCCGCCTTGCTGGATGAACTCGGCAAACGCTGTTTGGATTTCTTCGATGTCTATCTCTGCGTCTTGCCTCAGCGGGGCAGCCGGATCGAAACCGGGGATGAAATCGACCGGTTTATGAACCTCGTGGACCTGGATGCCGTTTTTCTTGGTTTGGACACGGGACAGTTTGTGCTCATGGAAGAAGAACCCGCAAAGATCCTCAAAACCTATGGCGAGTGTGTCCGGCATTTGCATTTCAGTGATCCCGTAACGAATGAAAAAGAGGAAAAAGCCGGCCCGGCCGGTGCTTATCCGGAGTACGGCGCGCTAGGAGAAGGGAGAATGAATTTCGCGGAAATCAAAGATATTCTGGAAGTTTTGGACTACCACGGATGGATCACGGCGGTGTTCGACACCTCCCACGAACCGCCCCGGGAAACCGCGGAACGGTCGAAGCGGTTTCTGGATCACTTATTCGGAACGGGAGAACAAGCCTTATGACTTCCACCAAGCCCTTGCGGTGCGTGGTGTTGCTTTCGGGCAGTGGAACCACGCTGCAAAATCTGATCGACCAACAAGAGTTGGGGCAATGCCCGATCGAAATCGTGCGGGTCATCAGCAGCCACAAAGAGGCCTTCGGTCTCGAACGGGCGCGCAAACACAATATTCCCGCCGTGGCTTTTCACCGGAAAGATTACGACACCTGGGAAGCGTTCAACGAGGATCTTGTACGGGCCGTGGACGAGGTCAAACCCGATCTGATTCTGCTGGCGGGTTTCATGTTCCTCTTCCGGCCCGGTCCCGAGTACCATGGACGGATCATGAACGTGCATCCCGCCCTGATTCCCGCGTTCTGCGGCAAGGGAATGTATGGGCATCATGTGCACGAAGCCGTGCTCGCGTACGGGGTGAAAATCACCGGAGCCACCGTGCATTTCGTCGATGAAGGCTACGACACAGGTCCGATCATCCTCCAAAAAGCCGTGGAGGTGTACGACGACGACACTCCGGAAACCCTCGCCGCGCGGGTGCAGGCGGCGGAACGGGAAATTTATCCCGAGGCCATCCGGTTGTTCGCCGCCAACCGCTTGCGCATCGAAGGCCGCCGGGTAAAGATCGTCGATCCTCCACTCCTTGATCCTTCCATGTAGCGGCCCCGGGGCAAGGAAGCCCCCCCTCAGGCCGAGACGAAGGCTGCTTTGGATCTTAGTTTTGGCCCGCAGAATCGGATTGGCATAAAGAAAGATAGAAGAAGATTTTAGGTAACTAAGGAAAATAAGGATCACGTGACTTTCCCGATGTTTTCCAATGAACCATTCCTCTTACTCCTCCCAGTGAACATGCACCGCGCTGAGCAAAATCCCCAGTAACCGTTCGTCGCCGTTGGCGTACAACTGGCCGGGCGACCAGGGATTGTAAACCAGGATGCGGATCAGCCGGTCTTCGCCGGTTTCCAAGAAACCCTGGCGGACCGTCCAGTGGTTGGTTGTCAGTTCGAATAAGAAATCCGTACCTGCGCTGGTGGAGACGAGGCCTTTCAGCGGTTCGTGAGTATGTTCCGGCCGTGCGGCCAGCAACAGAGAGACCTGCACCCGCTGAAGGGCAAAGGGAATTCTCAATAGCGCTTCCCGGCTTGAGGCCCGGTACACCAATCCTTCCGGAGATTTCTCCAGACCGTACCACCCCTCCTCCAATGCCAGGCGGTCGTTGTTCCCGACGGTAATGACATGGGAATCAATCATGATGGAAAAATTTTCCGCGTATCTCTTCTGGAATGAGAATCGGAAAATGCTACTCCAATTTGGTTTCTTTGTCCAAAGTATCTCACGGATAGGCATTTACTCAAAAAACGGGCGGCCCAGGCCAAGAGACGTTTTTTTGGTATAGCGGTTGCTCAATCAAGCGGAGAGAAGATGGAAACTCACCCCAGGATAAGCGTCCATGTTAACCGGTCTGTATTCGGCGGCTTCGGGAATGATCATTCAGGAAAGGGTACAAGACACCCTGGCCTACAACCTGGCGAATTCTCAAATCCCGGGATTCTGCCGGGAAGAAGTCGTAGTTCGTTCGTTTCCCGACGTCATGTTGTCCGCCACGTACGGCCGTTCCGTTTCCCAACCTGAGAATCCCCGCTACCACCAGACGATTGGACGCCTGGGCACGGGAGCCGGTATTGATTGGATTTACGTGGACCACTCAGCCGGCCAAATGGTCTATACGGGAGATTCCAACGATTTGGCGCTGTTCGGCGATGGATTTTTCACCCTGCTTTCGCCGGATGGCCAACGCTATACCCGCTCCGGCAACTTTCATGTGGACAAGGAAGGATACCTGGTGAATTCGCAAGGGTATTACGTCATGGGACAAGGCATAAATAACGGCCGCCAGCCTGGACGGATTCAGGTAGGGCAGGAACATTTCCACGTCGATGGCTTCGGGCAGGTTCTGGTCCAGCGGCCCAATCAGCAAGGCATCATGAGCAACGTGGTGCTGGATCAAATCCGCGTGATTGACTTTACCAACAAGGACAAATTATTCCGGGAGGCGGGCAATATTTACCGGGTGGAAGAGGACGATGCGGATAATTTCAAAATACCGGTTGAATTCCGGGTGGCGCAAGGATATTTGGAGAAATCCAACAGCATCCCCACCACCGAGATGGTTAAACTGATTGATTCGTACCGGATTCATGAAGCCAGCGCGCGGGTCATCCGGGCGCTGGATCAGACCTTGAACAAGGCCGTCAACGAATTGGCCCGGTAAACCGCCGGACAATCCCGGTTAAAACGGATTTTTCATGGGAGGCAGGAGGCCGCGACCATGCTACGAGGATTGTTCACCGCCGCCGCGGGAATGCAGGGCATGTCCTTCATGGTGGACACGATCGCCAACAATCTGGCGAACGCCAATACGTTTGGATACAAGCGGACCACCGTGGATTTTCAGGATCTGCTGTATCAAACCATCAAACCGGCCGGATCCTCCGCATACCAAGGGATTGAACTGCCGTCGGGCATTCAAATCGGCCACGGGGTGCGGGTGGCCGCCACCCGCCGGGTCTTCAATGAAGGATCCATGCGCAATACCGAAAATCCCCTCGATGTGGCCATACTTGGGAAAAAAGGATTTTTCCAAGTGACGCTGCCCGACAATACCACCGGGTACACCCGGGACGGCGCGTTCAGCCTCGACCAGGCCGGCAACCTGGTGACCTCCGACGGCTTGCGCATGGAACCCAACATCCAGATTCCCCCAGACGCCACCGCGATCAACATCAGCGCCGAAGGCATCGTCTCAGTGGTGCAACCGGGGAATCTGATCTCGCAGGTGGGTCAGATCCAGCTGGCTTCCTTCGTCAATCCGGCCGGATTGGCGGCCTTGGGCAACAACCTGTTCGTGGAGACCGAAGCGTCTGGACCGCCTATCACCAGCAATCCCGGGCAGGATGGTTTGGGAACCCTGGAGCAAGGCTTTCTGGAAAATTCCAATGTCAGCGTGGCTGAAGAACTGGTCAACCTGATCACGGCCCAGCGCGCCTTCGAAGTCAATTCCCGCGCGGTGCGGACCGGCGATGAAATGATCCAAACCGCCGTGAATTTAAAGCAATAACGAGAGTAGGAGAGGGTGGGAATGCCCGGCGGGCCAAAACCACGAGTTGATCCACTTCACCTCCCTCACGATGCGTAAATCCTGGTTAATCTTACGATCTCGGAGATCACGGAGAAGGAGGTTGCCGTGAAAGGTTCGTGGAGCGGGACGGTTCTCCTTGTCAGTTTGGAGGTGGCGTTCGTTCTGGGCGCGGGAGTCCCCCGGGCTGGAACGCAAGGTGAGCCCACGATCATCCGTCTTCCCGGGACTTTCCGGGTATCCCGCGCGGATGATCAGGTCATCCGGCTGGGCGATGTGGCCGAATCCATTCAAGCCCCGGATCCGGAAACGAAGCAGAAATACGAAGAACTGATCGTCATGAACGCCCCGGGGCACGGTGAACAAAACCGTCTGCCCCGGCATTACATTCTGCAATCCATCCGACAGGCGGGCCTCGATTTTTTCAATGTCCAATTCACGGGGGCCAATCTCGTCGAGGTCTATGGATACGGATTGAAAATCAGCATTCAGGATGTCCTGCAAGTACTCCAACAGAAAATTCAACATGAAACCGGCTGGAGTGATGACGAATTGATCCTGCGGATCATTAGCACACCTGCCCGCGATGTGTGGATCGCTCCCGCCGAGCGGGTGGACATCACCTTCGACCGGGCTTCGCCCATGACACTGGGGACCACACGCTACCAAGTCCGGCTTTTCGTCGACCAGATCCAGGTGAAGGATTTCCCGGTCGTGGTCTTGGTTCAACACCGCCGCAAGGCCTACATGCCCGTCCGTAACCTCAAGCGGGGGGAGGTAATCGGTCCGGACGATATCCGGGAGGTGGTGCTGTATTTCGACAACGAGATGCTTGACCAGCAAACCGCTGACAGTCGGGATGAAATCATCGGCCAGCAATGCCGCGTTCCTCTCGCGCCGGGGGAAGCGATCCAGTGGCGGGCGCTCAACGTAAATTACATATTGAAACGGGGAGATCCCGTGCAGATTGTCTTGAAGAGCGAAGGCTTGACCTTGCAGACACTGGGCCATGCCCAGGGACGCGGGGCGGTCGGGGATATCGTGCCAGTCAAAACCGCCAACACCGGCCGGATCGTCAAGGGGCGGGTCATCCAGCGCGGATTGGTTGAATTGGTGCAATCGTAATGGTATGCAACAGATCACTGAAAAAAGGAAACCTCTCCATGAAAAGAATCCCTTTAATCACTCTTTCGATCCTAATGCTGCTGGGGATGAGAACCTCCATACTTGCTTATTCCAAATCCCTATGGACAGAAGACTCGGCCATGAATTTCATGCTTTCCGGCGCGAACGCCCACAAAGTGGGAGACATCCTGACCATCCTCGTGCAGGAAGACAACCGGGCCAACGATTCCGCGGACGGCGAAAGCGCGCGCGAGCATAAGTTTAATGGCATTCTCGGCACGATTTGGAACAATCCCTTTATGGACAAAGCATTTGGCGGCGCGGACAACGGTCCCCGCTTGAAATTCGATTCCACCAACGAATTCAACGGCAACGCCGCCGTGGACCGTTCCAACCGCTTCACTTCGCGCGTGGCGGCCACCATTGTCCGTATCGATCCGGCCGGGAATTTCCTGATCGAAGCCCGCAAGACCATCCGCGTGGGCGAGGAACACAAGACCATCGTTCTGTCCGGCAAGGTGCGGCCGCGCGACATCATCAACAACACGGTATACTCGTACCAGGTGGCCGATGCCGAAATCAGTTACTTGGGCGACGGCACTTTGAGCAAGATGTCCAATCCCTCCTTCATCCAAAGGTTCTTCAATTTCTTGTTCTGATACTTGTTCTGATTGAAGAGGCGAGGGATTCAATGCCGGGGATATGGCCACGTGTGCCGGGTAAAAGCATAGCGGGCGGGAAAGGACAAAACCATGTGTTGGAAGGCCGCGCCGTCGCGCCCGGATCATCTTCCGGGGAGAAGGATCATTTCGAAATCCATTAAAGCCACGCAAGGATAATCCACTATGCCCTATCCAATTGGATTTCATCCTTTACGTTCGATGAGAATAAATATCTTCCGGCGATGGACCGGCGTGTGGATGACCGGAGTAGGGTTGCTCATCCTTACAGGGTCTTCCATCGCCCCGGCCCAGCCGGTCATCTCCCGGGTCAAGGACATCGCCCAGTTGGACGGCATTCAAGACAACCCGCTGATTGGTTACGGACTGGTCGGCGGGCTCGCGGGGACTGGGGACGGACGCCGGGGCTTCACCGCGCAGACGCTGACCAATCTCCTGGCCAGTATGGGTATTAATGTCCTGCAACCCGATGTCATCACCACGGAAGTCATTCCTGACAACGTGGCGGCGGTCATGGTTCTGGCCAATCTTCCCCCCTACGCGCGGCCGGGAACCCGCATCAACTGCACGGTGGTTAGCATCGGCCGCGCGTCCAGTTTGCAGGGAGGCACCTTGTTGCCCACGCCTTTGAAAGGCGCGGATAACCAGTTTCATGGCTTGGCATATGGATCGCTCTCCATCGGCGGATTTGCCGCCGCCGCGGGCGGTGGTGGCGGGCTGGGCGCCGGTTCGGCCTCGGTGCAAAAGAATCATCCCGCGGTCGGGATCATCCCCAACGGAGTGGTCGTCGAAGGCGAGCCGGTGTTTCACAATGTCGTTCAGGAAGGCAACACCCTCCGGTGGTTGTTGCATACGCCTGATTTCAAAACCGCTTCCAACCTGCAGCGGAAGATCAACACCTTGGCTGGGATGAACATTGCCCGGGCCGAAGACGCCAGCGCGGTGCGGGTGGCTGTCCGCATGGACGCCAACGGCAACATCCTGCTAGGGACTCAACCGTTTCATTCCCTCGTGGACGCCATCGCCTTCATCGATGAGGCGGAGATCGAAACCGACGAGCCGGCTAAAATCGTGATCAACGAACGCACCGGCACGGTGGTGGCCGGCCAGCATATCCGCGTGCGCGACGCTGTCATCGCCCATGGGCCGTTGCGCATCACCATCGAGACGGTTCCTGAAGTCACTCCCGCCGGGTGGGGGATGGGCGGCGCGCCCGTCACGACCCAGCAGGCGCAAGTGACTGTCACCGAAGGCGACAAGGTTACCACCGTTCAGGGAACGACGATCGGCGAAGTGTTGTCCAATCTCAACGCGCTGGGTTACACCCCCCGCGACCTGATCGCCATCCTCCAAAACATGGCGGCCGCTGGGGCGATCAAAGCCCAAATCGAAATGATTCAATAACCGGGGAAAGGGGCACCCATGGATGATTCTTTCAAGCTTCAATTCCCAGCAGCGGTGGCCTCTCCCCTCGAGGGGCAAGCCGAGTCGCTGCGTTTGAAACTCCTGACCGGCCAGCCGCAAAAGATGGACGACCGCCAGATGCGCGCCATCGCCGACGAGTTTGAAACTTTGATCATGCGCCAGTTGCTCAAGGAAATGCGCAAGACGGTTCCTCACAATGGGTACATCGAGCAATCCTTCTCCACCGAAATGTATATGGAAATCGTGGATGACCATCTCGCCCGGCAGCTTGCCGAAACCAACGAACTCGGACTGGACCGCATGATTTATGAAGAATTGAAAGAAAAGAACCGCCAACTCGTGACACCGGCTGAATTGCATGCCCAAAAAACGAATCAAGAACTCCAGACTGAAACAACCTATTCACCGGATACCGGGCTGCGGTTCATGCCCTTGACACCAAATACGGAAAAATTCCTGGATCTCCGTCCGCCCGGGCGGATGATGGAACTACCCCAAGGCCGGAATCCATACCTCCCGCTTTCCGGCCATCCCCGCGTCTCGTCCAGCCGGATGGAATCTCCCCTGAGGTGGCAGCCATGAATCTGAAATCCCTGTTGATCATCTTGCGGGAAGAACAAAAGGTCCATGAAAAATTGCTACTGGGCAAACGCAAGGAACAACAACTGATCGTCACCGGCCACCCTGCTGCGCTCATGGAAAACACAAAACAAATTAGCGCATGGGCCGGGCAAGCCCGGGAATTGGAAGAACAAAGATTCCAGATAGTGGAAGAACTGGCGAGGGAATGGGGGATTACAGAAAAGCCGGTCACACTCAAGCGTTTGGCGGGAGTTCTCCCGCCGGAGAACCGGGAAGAACTGGAGAAAACCGGAGAACGGTTAAAAATCCTCGCGCGGGAAATCCAGACCGCCAATCAAGCCAACGCGCGTCTGTTGCGCCGGTCTCTCGAAACACTCCATCAAGAAATCGCCCGGTTCGTCAAACCGGAAGAAAGCGGAATATATACCTCGCGGGGAACCAAGGCGCAGGGACAAATCCCCCGGGCCGGTTTAAACCTCCGGGCTTGATTCGGCCGCCAGGTCCTTGGTTTCTGGATCTGGAACCGGCACGGGGGTGGATTCCCGCTTATAACCCAACCAGATTAATAAGGTCACAAACAACAACAAAAAGTCGCGAACTAACACCCGGGTTCCCACTTTTTCCGCGTCGGAAGTGCCGAAACACCCGCATTCGATGTCCAATCCCCGGAGGATGGCCGATTGAATCGCCACAATGAACACGGCAAACAGGCCTGTGGCAATCACCAACGCGCCTTCCATCCAAATCCCCAAGATTAGGCACAATCCCGTGATGATTTCCACGGGAGGCATGACGATGGCGGGTATGTTGACCATGGCAACCGGTAGAATCCGGTAATTTTCGATGCTTTTGGCCATCCCGGGCATATCAAAAATCTTGATCCAGCCGGCGTAGATCAAAACCGCGCCCAGAATGATCCGCAATCCCAGCAACGTAGCGGGATGATAAATGCCCTGCATGATTTTTCCCCCTAGGGTTTCGGCTGGCTTTGCGTTCATGGTTCCTCCCCGGGAGTCTCGCAGGGCATGTCTCTTTGCTTCCATTCCAACCAGCCGCCGGGATACAAAAACAGATCCTGAAAATCATACTGGCTTAAATAATCCAGCACGTCGTGACTTTCCGCACAGGGACCGCCCTGGCAGTAGACGATCAGGGGGAAATCCCGGGGCAGACTCTCGCCGATGGCAAGAAATGCCGTTTCGAAATCCGCGGCGGGCAGGTTGACCGCGCCTGGCAAATGACCCAGCCGGTATTCCTGGGCCTCGCGGGCGTCGATCACGATGGCCGATCCTTCCTCGATGCGTAGCATGACCTCCTCGGCGTCCAGGAGGGGCCATTTTTCCCCCCGCGTGTCGGGAAGCCGCCAAAATGGCAAGGGATTCTGAGAGACCGCATTGATCGAAAAACCAGCCACCATACCCGCGAGGCAGATAAAAAAAGCCTGTTTCAGGGCTTGTTTCATAATCCATCCTGTGAGATTGGATACCGGGCCGGTTCAGCCGCGCGTCCCCCGCACCAAGGCGGAAAATGGCAAGGTCGTTTCCGGTTCGGCCGGGAGATTGGTTTTGAAAGTCAGATTCCCGCTGATGTAACCCGGTTGTTTCGGCGCGGTGAAATTGATCAGGATGCGAATTTTGCCATCCGCCGACTTGCCAGTCACCTGGGCGGTTACGGCTTCCGAATCCGAGGTGATTTCGGTGAATTGCAAATCCGGCATACCCGCCGGGGAAGGTAAACTGGCGATCACTTCGATGCTCTTGGTTTCGCCGGCATTGACGGATCCAAAAAAGACCCGGTTGCGGCTGAATTCAATCACTCCCACAATCCGCGCGAACACCGCCACGTTGACGTTTCTCTGCTTGGGATGATCCGTCTCGATCATCAATTGGTCATTGATGATTTTTTTCTCTTTGCCGGACCGCACCGTCACTTGAATGGGAATCCCATCGGGAGTGGGCTCTCCAGTCTTGACCGACAATTCAGGGAAATTCACCTTGGTGGCGAGAATTTTGAATGGCTCACCGTCGACATGCTTCATAAAAATTTCCATCGTTTGTTCCGAATCGAAGGGAACATTGTTGAACAGAAACGAGGTTTTCGGCGTGAATTGCCATAAGGTCTTTACGTCGGCTTCCAGGGCAAGTTGCACTTGGGGATTTTCGGGATCGTTGGTATCCAAAATTACCCGTTCGCTTTTCTTGACCGGCGCCGACGTCCGCATGGTCACAGACACGATGGCCGAGGCGCTAGGTAGCACGGTGGTCGCCGAGAGGACCGGCGCCGTGCAACCGCAGGTTTTAGAAACCTTGGTGATTTCCAACGTCTCAGTGCCTTTGTTCCAGAATACGAAATCATGATGCAATTGTTGATTGGGAAAGGCGGTTCCAAAATCAATGATCCGCGAATCGAATTCGATCTTTGGTTGAGACCAGGCAGGAACCGAAAAACATACCGCCACGACGGCGGTCAATGGAAGGACTTGCCATCTCTTCATGATTAGTCTCCTAACAAATTCATAAGATTTACATATACCAATAAATTTCCACCGAACAAAACCCCTCTTCTCTTTAATAGTATCAGCCTTTAAGGGATCATGCAATTTCACTCTTCCGGTATTTTTGAGACAGACAAAGTCAGACCGGATGCTGTAACAAAGGAATCCGGCGCGGGCAGTTGGCGAGAATCTCTTGCACCTGGACCCGGATCATCCGCTGAGCGGACGGGCCGAACCGGGCCTTGGCTTCCGCTTCGTCCTCGAGGATTTCCGCCCGGCCATTGACCCGCACCCGTTGCCGCGTGGAGAAATCAATGAACAGCATGCCGATATGGGGATTGGTCATGAGATTGCCCAAGGTTTGGTACAACCCGTTTCCCGGATAATCCGGAAACAAGAGTGTGGTCTCATTTTCAATGATCAAAGCGGGATATCCCGCCTTTTGCGCTTTTTCATCGATTCCCCGGAACGCGCAATCGCAGCGGCCGCGCGCGTCGGCGGTCGCCACGAAAAAGAATGTCTGGCGCCCGACGAATTCCGCGTAATCCGGTTCGAGACGGGTCTTGATGATTGATCCGATTTTTCTCTGCAATGGCAAAAAGGTCCCATAACGCCTCTGTGCCTCCACTTCACCGGGATGCAGCAAAGGATTCGGCTGGGAGTGGGATGAGACGAATCTCCGGCGGATTTGCCGGATCGCTTTTTGTAGCAGGTTTCGCATGAGGTGCATTTTATCCAGAACCGAGGTCTGGTACACGGGAAATGGGGCAAACCTGCTGGCGGATTGTCACTGACCCGTATACCGAAATCGGATTTCGTGAGAATCCGCGTTGGTTGGAAGAGATGAAGTGCAAATCGATGTTCTATTTGAAATAATCAAATTATTTATATTGGTCGAGCAAGATTTGCGGTAAATTTGAGTGAGACTCCCTTTCCGCTGAAAACAGCGGTTCTTCCGGCACGAGCCAATACCGATCGTCCAGAGTCGGTTCTCCCGAGACTGATGCAGAATTCGGCTCCGGTTCCGGATGCCAATTGAAATTCGTAGTCTTCAACCGGGTTTCTCCGGAATCGGTGGATAGTTCTCCCGTGGCGGGCTTATCCTTCGGAGCCGCTTTCAAGTCGGCTTTGGCCTCGGTGGGAACGACGACGGTATTTACCGGTATATTGGTATACTCGATTGTGGTGCCCAAATAGATGGAATTGGAATCCTGCCCGGTTTCACTTTGATAGAGGCCGAAAGTGGACAAAGTATACCGCTTATCATCCCATATGATGACATCTCCATTGCTGTGATACACGTTTCTGTCCAAGTAAACCGGGGTGGAAGCGGCGCTGGACAGTTTCAACACGGCCGTGTTGGGAGCAACGTTGAATATATTGTTTTCTACAATCATACCTTCGGTATGCGCGTGCCCGATGATGATTCCATTCAAGAAATGGTTGAATGAATTGTGAGCGATTTCTACTCGGCCGCCCGCGCCGTCTTTGGCAACGGTGACACCTACAAATGTCCCATTCCGCCCGGTTTGGAACAGGTTGTGCGCTATGAACACTGGGCCGGCCTGATTGGTGATGGCAATTCCCCGGCCGTCTTCAATGAGGCAATGGCGGATCGTGACGTCCGCCGAGCCGCCAGCGACTTGAATGTTGTCCGCGTGCACCCCGTTGTCATGATTGTAGATATGGCAATTTTCGATGACCGCGCCCCGCATGGCTTCCAGCCGGATGCCATCCCCATCTACCCAAAAATGATTCTCAAAAACGCATGAATTGATGATCTGCAGGTTAAATAAGAGATCAAAAGAAAAACTGGCTATCCCCGTCCGGTTGTCATATGCCACACATTCCTCGATAACCGTATCGGAGGAAGCGATTAAAATCCCATTTTTCGCGTTCAACCGGAATGTGCAATTTTTGATGATGGCGTTGCTCCCTTTTCCTGAATACAGGCCATTTTGGTTGGCTTTCTCTACGTGCAAATTCTCGAACCGGTTATACCGGTTACCCAAGCCGGTGCCATTATAAATCCCGGTGTCGAGTTTGGAGATTTCTAAAAGATGGGTTTCGGGTCCCGCGCCCGTGGTGGTTTTCACATACAATAGCCGATGGTTTTTATCCAGCGTCCATGAACCAGCCGACATGAACTGACGGGTCGTTTCGATATTCGTAGTCCAAGCTACCATAGCCAGGCGCCGGTCATCTTCGAACACCTGTTGGGGAATCCAGTCACAATCCATACGGAAAATCCCCGATCCGGCATCTGTCCATTGATCCGGGGAGGGGGCCACCGCGCCGCTGATCACGGGATCCGGGCCGTCTCCATAGGCCCTGACGATGACCGGCGATCCCGGCGCGCCAGAGCTTTTCATCACCATCGTTTCCCGCCAAACTTGCCCACGGCGCAAATGAATAATGTCCCCCGGAGTGAACAGCGTGGTGCGGATCTTGTCCAATGATTTCCAGGGTCTCGATGCGGATCGGCCGTCATAAGCATCAGAACCGTTCATATTGTCTACGTAATACTCTACTCCCAACGCATTGCCCACAAAGAACCACACCATAACGCATTGGATAAACCATCTTCGCATTTTTCACATCCTTTTTCTGGATTTTCCTATATCAGATAATATTGATAATTGTATCCATTATGAATCGAAATGCAATATAAATTATCATTATTAGGCATAAAAATGCAAAAAAACAATAGGATATGGCCTCCTCGCATGATCTTGATTCGATCTGTTTAATATAAATAATTTGCTTAATTAAATATATAAAACCGAAAAACAAAAAAAATGCCACACCCTTTTCTGCCTTAAAAGGTCTGCTCACCATATCAAATTCCTGTGATTCCATCAGGCCTATTTTGAAAGAAAATGCCAATTCCTTTCGGCTGGTTGACTTCCAGGAAGGGAAGGCGGGAGCGCGGTCAGCCTATCATTTTCTGAACGGCCAATGCTATTTCAGGGAATTCAAGGGGAGAAACGGTCTGGCCGGGGCGAACGGTTTGCCTCTCTTCATATCCAGTAGGAGATGGGGTCCGGAACACAGTCACGGTGAGGTTTTCCACATTGGCGAGCCACACTTCGGGGATACCGAAACGGGCGTACAGAGGGACTTTCACTTCGCGGTCATATTCAAGGGACAAGTCGGAGACCTCCACGATCAAACAGACATCCGCGGGGCCGGGGATTTGGTTCTCGTAGAAACCGGCCCGCGGCTTCAGCAAGGCCACATCCGGTTCGGGTTCATTGTAAATATCGAGGCGGATTGGTCTTTGGGTGATCACCATTGCCCTTTCCGGCGGGAGATCGCCATGAAAACAAGCCACTATTTGATTGACCCACGCCATATGCCGCGATCCGATAGGTGGAAGTTGAATGATTTCTCCCTCGATGAGTTCCACGCGTTCGTCTTCGCGAAGGATGCCCGAACGCGCCATGATGTAATATTCATCCACCGTAAAACGCCTATTGAGGATGGAATCCGGCATGATGGCCACCTCCCTTTCCATTCTACCCGTTTTAGTATAGGCCGGATTGAGTATCAGGATAAATATAAAGCGGGATTGCTCCAAGGGAATCCAAGGGAAACACCGGGGGGGTCGTCCTATTGATTCAATTTAGAGAGTAGTTTCTCGTACCGGATCTGGTAATTGCGGTTGGAAGGATCCAGAGTCAAAGCCATACGCATGGCCTCGATACTTTCCTGGACACGCCCGTTCACATAATACGCGTAACTGAGCCAATCGTAATTTTCCGCGCTGTTCTCGGCTTGGATCACCCGTTCCATAAGTTGCAACGCCCGGGAAAAATCCTGGCCGTTATTGATCAACACCCGCGCCAGCGCCACCTGGGCCGCCGTATCGTGGGGAGTAAGAGAAAGGACTTTTTCCAGATATCCTTGCGCTTCGCTCCAGCGTTTTTGATCCGCCAGCAACAAACCGAGTCCCAGAAGGTACCGGGAATCGTTGGGATTCATGGCCAGGAGTTCGCGGAACAAGGGAACGGCTTTTTCGGCTTCGTGGCGGTTGGTATACACTTGGGCCAGCAGATAACGGGCTTTTTCGTTTTTGGGATCCAAGCTCAAGGCTTTCAGAAAGTGGCTGATGGCTTTGGCATCTTTCCGGAATTGGTACCAGAGAGAACCGACATCGGTATGGGTGAGCACCGCGGCGTGCAAGGCGCTTTCTTGATCCGTGGGCTGGGGGAGAGAGTCAAAATAGGCGCGTTCCGCGTCTTTTTTCTGCTGAAAGATCTGCAGCATTTCGTTGGCTTGGTCTTGTTTCCCCTGCTTGAGATACACCCGGGAAAGGAGATAGTAAGGTTCGGGGTAACGTTCGTCGTATTTCGAGGCCGCCTCGGCGTGGCGGATGGCATCATCCAGGCGGTTGGCGGCCAGGTAGCGCTCCGCCAGATAGACATGAGTGGAAGCGTTATCGGGATGGAATTGCAGTTCTTTCTCAAAGGCTTGGACGGCTTCCTCCATGCGGTTCAATTTTTGCAGGGCAATACCCAGCCGTTCGTTAGCGCTGGGAGCATCAGGCTCCAGGGCAAGTGTTTTCTGATACCATTCGACGGCTTTTTCGTCCTGGTTGAGCCGTGCGTAGAGAAACGCCACCATTTGCACGATATCCGGCTGATGGGGTTTGATCGATAAGCCCTTCAGGAAGGCGGTGAGAGCGTCTTCGAAACGGGAGGCCCGGTAATAGACATACCCCAGCGCGAAATACGGTTCCGGCGCGTTTGGTTGGTGTTGAATCGTTTCTTGAACCAACTGGAGCGAATAGTCCAAAATCGTATCGGGCGTGATCTCTTGCGCCCAGACCGCAGGCATGGCGTTAAGGAGAATTATGAGACCGATCCCGGCGCAGCCATGACGAAGCAAAGGTTTTTTTTCCCTTGGCGTCATGATGCATACCTCCACGCAAAACAATCAATTTCTCAGATTTTCAGATTGAGGAAACCAGCGGAGAAGACCGCGCATGGCGCGATCCGGCCTCATCGGCTGCATGCCTCAATTCTGAGAAACCATGATATTCGATAAACCGATGGATTTATTATACATCATCCGGGATGGTGAATTCCATTGGTAGAAACGAGGAAGAAAGATCATTAGGGATAGGGAGGAGAAAAAACGTGAGATGAGTATTTATACCCATCTCACGCGGGAATAAAAAATTGAAAAAACGAAACCCTGGTCAGAAAATGGCCAGTCAAAAAATTAGCCCGGTCAGGGAAGAGGCTTGACCCGGATATTCTTGAAATACGCCGCTTTTTTGTAGTCGTTGCGCTGAATGGCGATGCCACCCTTGTTCAGTTTATGCTTCAGGCCTTCGATCTTCGTATAATCCACGCCGTCCTGCACGACTTCGCCGTTAATGGTGACCCACAGTTTCGGACCTTCCACCTTGATTTCCACGCTGTTCCACTCGCCCACGGGTTTCATGGCATTTTTCAGGGGGGCTACCTTGCCGAAAATCGCGCCGCTGATTTTTTCTTGTTCATTGACGCCGGTATCGTCCGCCAGTTGGATCTCGAAGCAACTCTTATAAATTTCTTTTTTGGGGGTGTGGAACAGGATGCCGCTATTCCCCTTGGGATCGAGTTTCACGTCGAAGCGCAGGATGAAATCCTGGAAATCTTCTTTGGTGATCACGGCCCAGTAATCCCAGCCGCCGACTTCCAATATCCCGCCTTCCTGCACCTTGGGACCGGCCTTTTCCAGACCTTGAATCAACCAGCCATCCAAGTTCTTGCCGTTGAACAGGAGTTTAAAACCTTCTTCCACTTCTTGCGCCGGGCTTTCCAGGGGCATCACCCAAGCCGCCCCGGTCAAGAACATAACGGCGATCAGGCAACGACGAAAGCAGTATGTTTGGGTCAACACCATCTTATCCTCCTAAATTGAATGGGTTTCTATACTCGGTGCCGGAAACTGGAATTTCTCCCGCGCCTCTCCCACGGACAGAAAACCAGCCTGCCGGATACAGAACGTTTTATCCATTTCCCGTTGGATTTTCAAGGCGCTTGAATCCACCGGGAGTGGTTTCAATCCGGCAGAGACTTGATCCGGATGTTTCGGAAAAATACGGTTTTTTTGTAATCGTTACGCTGGATGGCAATACCGCCCTTTTCGAGTTTGTGTTTCAGGCCTTCGATCTTCGTATAATCCACGCCGTCCTGCACGGTCTCTCCGTTGATGACGACCCAAAGTTTTGGTCCGTCCACCTTGATTTCCACACTGTTCCATTCGCCGACAGGCTTGGTGGCGTTTCGCGAGGGGGCTACTTTACCGAAAATCGCGCCGGTGGTTTTATCAGTTACTACCTCGCCATAATCGGCGGCGAGTTGAATCTCGAAAGAACTCTGGAAGACTTCTTTCTTAGGGGTGTGTATCAAAATCCCGCTGTTGCCATTGGTCTCAAATTTCACGTCGAACCGGAGAATAAAATTTTTGAAATCCCTTTGGGTGATGACCGCCCAATAGTCCCAGCCGCCCACCGCCAGGACGCCCTCTTCAAGGATTTTCGGCCCGGCTTTTTCCAGGCCCTGGATGATCCATCCCTCCAGGTTTTTGCCATTAAAAAGCGTTTCGAAATCTTCTTCATGTTCCGAAACCACGGGTTCAGTGGAACCTGACCCGGTTTCCTGGGCTGCCGCGGGGAGGGGCACGCGGACCAGGTGGCACCACCCGCCATCCTCGACCGCCCATTCGGCCGCAGCGGCGGAGAGAGCGAAGCCTGCGGCGAACATCACAATTGATGAAATCCTCATGACTTGTCTTGATTTCATTTGGCCAGCCTCCTTTCTCCAGTTAGATGCGTTTTCAGCCTTCTTTATTCGATCAAGTTACAAATTCCATCGGTCTGCTTCACTTAAGGTGCGATTTTCCTTTCCTCCGCGGGGGCTGGTTCGCCTCCGATGTATCCATAGTTTTTCAGGTTTTCCAGGTCGGCGGGTGGCAACCGCAACAAGCCGGGATCGCTGGTGAATTCCTGGTACAGGCCGGCCAGACGGGCGCAATCTTGCAGGTGGTGCGTCAGCAAGGATTTCAAATGCGAAGCGGTTTCCGGATCTGTATCGATGACATTCGTTTGTTCCCGCGGATCGGCGGTCCGGTTATAGAGCTCCCAAGTGTTTTTCTGTTCCCACCAGACTAATTTTTTGTCAAGAAACACAACCCCGGCTTTATCCGATTCATGCGGTCCTGGATTTGTGCCCCCCCCATGGTGCAGAAAAATCGGGCGCTGAATCCATTCTGTTCCCCCTTCCCCCGCAAGGGCCGGCAGCAGGTTGCGTCCATGGCATTCCTCCAGGGGGGGCCAGTTGAGGAGGGCGGCCAGGGTAGGAAACAAATCGGCATGAGTGACGGGCACAGGGATTCGCGTTCCCCGGGGAAGGCGGGCAGGGTAAAAAAGGATGGAAACCGTGCGCACCGCTTCATCAAAAAGATGCGCGCCGTGCCCGTTCCAACCGTGTTCCCAAAATTCCTCCCCGTGGTCAGAAAGCAGCCAGATCACCGTGCGGTCCAGCACGCCCTGCCAAGCCAGTTCCCGCAGCACCTGACCGATACGGCGGTCTTCGGCGGTGATTTCTTCGAAATACGCTTCTTCTTTTTGTTGCCGTTCGGCCTTATCGGCGTCGGAGAGGGCCAGATCGTTAGAAAAACCCGTTTGACCGTGATACAGCCCCAGCCAGGGCGCCGGGGGCGCATAGGGTTGATGGGGGCCCATGTAATGCAAGTACAGGAAAAACGGCTCATTCAGAGAACGCAAGTGCTCTATCCCTTTAGGGGTGACTTGTGATTCCCACACCGGGCATTCGTACACATCAAAGCCCCGGCCGAAACCGAACGCGGAGGTAATTTGCGAGTTGCTGGAAATTCCGCAGGTATAGTACCCATTTTTCTGAAACGCCTCCGGCAAAAGGGGCACTCCCAGGAACAAGGCGGCGTCTTGCGTGGAATGGCGGACCGCGCCGTGCGCCCGGGGCTGCAGACCAGTGAACATCGAACCGATGCTGGGGCGGGTGGAGGACGAAGCGCCGTACGATTCCGTGAAGAGCACTCCCAGCGAGGCCAACATGTCCATGTGCGGGGTAAGTATGAAGGGATGGCCATAGGGAGAGGTGCGGTCCGGCCGCAAGGTGTCGATCATCAAAAAGACCACGTTGGGAGGCGTGGCGTCTGGATCGAGGGTGCGAACCGGTTTGTTCGCGCCGAACAGGCGGGCTAAAAAGGAAGGCGAGGGATAATTCCGGGTGATGGACAGCCCCTCGGCCGGGACGATCAACACTTCGGGGCGGCAAGTTTCCTGCTGCCGGGGGGAAAGGCCGGGATGGTTTTCAGAAACCCTTTCAGGTTTTCCAGTCAGAACCGAGTGGATCTCATGTCGCCTGAGGGAACCGCTATAGGTGAGTTGGCAGGTCAGATAAAAGCGGTCCGCGCGATTCAATTCCAACCGGTCTTGCGGTAAAGCTATTTTGAATCCCGCTTCGGTTTCCAATCCCCAGTGCAAGGACCAATTTTTTAATTGCACGTCTTCAATATGAATACGGACAACACCTTCTTCATACGGATATAGAGGATCGGATTTGTATTCGAAAATCATCCGCTGGCTCGTGGCGCTGGCCGGAGTGGCCTGCCCGGTGGGATACACGCCCACCAGGGTCAGAGACATGGGAGAAGGCTCCCCGGCCGAATCCCCGGGAAGGGGTGAAAACCAAAAGGTGAAAAAAAACAGGTATAAGCTGCGGCAAGATCGTGGATTCATTTGCGATGCCGTGGATTCATTTGCAAGAGATACGCCGGGAGAGAGTCGAACGTCACTTGTATTGATTCTTCCGGGAAGTGCGTACCTGAGGAGAGAAAATCGCTTCCATTCCCTCCGGGATGAGGGCGGACACCAAAGTCCACCCCTACATAATTACCCTTTCCCTGCCCCTCTTCCAGAGGGAGAGGGGATTTTGAGTGTGATTTGCGTCGATCAATTCGAAGAGATGAGAACCGGTGATCAGAAAAATAGTCCACACTTGCCGGATGTGCCATTTTTTTATGGGTATTCAGTTCTTTAAATTCTATGCGGAAACCGCCGGCCGTATGGAGACGATTATACCTTTGTTGTGTGATCAGGGTAATGCGGCTGGGATCATGAATGACTCCATACTGCCAGCCCGCGGAAAAAGAAAAGAATTCGAAGTGGGAACGTGTCTGTGTATACCCTTCCGGCAGGTAATTTATAAAATATTTTTAATAAGATAATGTATAAATAAATGTGATTACTTTTCCTGTAAATACGATTGATTTTTTAAGACTGATGGAATACCATAAAACAACAAGGCATAGGGGGAAGGATTCCTGTTCATTCGCCTCTTACTATTCCATCGAGACGCATAAAATCGTCTAATGTAAATTGATGGCAAGGATCCATCCGCCAGTCAGGGATATCGCTACCAGGAAAGGAAAAAACAACAATGAAACTGGGGGAACATCTTGGGGTATTTTTGTGCTTCTTGGGTGTGTTCGCTGCCATCACGGGCCTGGGATACGCGGAGAGCGAACCGAATGACAATCTCGCGTCCGCCAATCCGATTCCGGTCAATGGGGTGGATAGGGGATCGCTCACTTCCGCCATTCCTTCCGACGTTATGGATTTCTATTCGGTTTCGGTTCCTTCTGACGGATTTCTGCAGGTGGAGGTGACGCCGGCCGCGGAATTGCGGATCGGGATTACTTTATTGGATACCAACGGGGTGGCCGAGTTAGCCACCCAGGATGCCACCGGCATGGGCGTGAATACCGGAATTGTGTACAGCAATCTTCAGGCTGGGAATTATTTCATCGCGGTCCGGCTGATCGCGGGGGAGGGGGAATATGGAATCAGCGTCCATTTCGCGCCCGTTGAGTCAGTAGATGCCGAACCGAATGACAAACCGGCCGATGCCTTAACATTCCCCTTAAACAAGGAAATGAGGGGCCATCTGGGATTTCATGGCGGCCTTTTGACGGACCGGTATGATTTTTATGCGATCACGACTCTTGTGAACGGTTCTTTGGATATCACCGTCTATCCGGATGGAACCCTGCGGGTGGCGCTCTACCTGATTGATACCCGTGGCGCGGCCGTGTTGGGTGCCAAGGACGAGAACGGCAAGGGCGGTTCCGAAAAAGTGGTCCATAACGAACTGGCGGCGGGTAGATATTACGTCCTGGTGGAGGCCACCGAAGGTTATGGATCATACACGTTGACCAATCTGCACACAGCCAATCCGGTTCTCAACGATCCAGAACCGAATAACTCGCCCGCGCAGGCCGTGTTGGTCTCATTGGTTCCTAATGGAAATACGCACTCAGGATTTGGGCAAGGCCAATTGGGATACTTTGGCGGCGCGTTCCGGGATGAGCGGGATTTTTACCGGCTGGAACTTCCCCAGTACGGAAATCTCCAACTCAGTACAATGGTTCCGGATGAATCCAATTTGAAAGTCGGATATTCTCTCTATGATTCCACCTTACGGTTCATCGGACAAGGATCCGGTTATGCCGGTTTGACGGGAGGGACGTACTATGTCGAGTTGTGGCGCGAGAGCGGTTTCGGCGGATATACGTTTACGCCCTCGTTTGAGCCACAATCCGCGCCGGAACCGTTTTCGCAACCCGTCACAGATTTGTCACCGAACGGTCATGTGGAAAATGTCTTTCTCTCTGAAACCACAAAGTCCATTTTTTATAGATTATTCCTGCCGGTTGACGGAGCACTGACACTCCGTACGGTATGTAGTGAGACCGTATGGGAAAAAACCTACCTGCTCCAAGCGGATGGTACGAGTACGATTAGTGCGTCAGAGAGCTATTACACCACCGAAGAACGGTCCTTTTCCGTGCCGGACATGCGGGCGGGAGTGTATATCGTGGAACTCCGGCCCATAAGCCGGGAAGGAGCAGTGACGCTGACCACCGTGTTTACGCCGGCTCCCCTTGTGGACAGCGAACCGAACGATTGTTGGACTCAATTGCCAGAGAAGATCGAACTGAATCAACCCGCCGGGGGGCATATCGGCTATTCCGGCAATGGCTGGAGAGACACCAACGATTGGTTTGCATTGGATGTGCCCGATGATGGAGAATTGTCCATCACCTGCGAGTCCGATGAAACGCTCTGGTATCTGATCTATCTGTATGATTACCGGGAAGGCAGCACGCTCCGGGAGCTGGCCCGGGCGGAGGGTTACTATACCACCGCTTCCCGGACTCTCGGGAAAGCGAACGCCAAAGCCGGGAATTATTTGGTCCGAGTGTATGCCCCAGGCCGTTATGGGAATTATCAGTTCACAGTGACGCAAAAACCCAACCGGAGCGGGGATGCCGAATCGAATGACTGGGCGCACCAGGCCCTCCCCATGACCCTGGGTGGAGGAACCGTGGGACACCTGGGATATGATACTCCTTTCCAGAACGACTTGACGGACTGGTACAAGGTGGAATTACCCGCTGACGGAACCTTGACCGTTTCCATGCACGCGGATGCCACCTTGTGGTACCGGGGATATTTGTATCATGCCGATGCCGTGACCGAAATCAAACGTTTGGAGGGATACTACACCGCGGAGAAACGGGAGATGAGTGTACCCAACCTGCGGGCGGGCGTCTATGCTATTCGGATCGAGAGACTCGGCAACTTTGGCACCTATGAACTCTATACCTCCTTCACGGAGAAACCGGTCAAGGATACGGAGCACAACAATTATCCGACCATGGCCGTGACAATGGCGCCCGGTGAAATCCGGCAAGGCGCTCTTGGTTATTTTGATTTGAATTTCAACGACCGGACGGATTGGTACCAAGTCGAAGTGCCTGTCAAGGGTACCTACCGCCTCTCCTGGCAATCCGAGAACACATTATGGTCTCAGGCCTTTTTATACGCTCCGGACCGGCTGACCCGGATCAATTCGTGGGAAAACTATTATACCAGTGTAGCCCATAGCCGGGATCTGGAGTTAGAACCAGGCACGTATTTCATTCAATGTTGGGCGGCCTCTCAATATGGATTCTATTCTTTATATTTCGGCGATTCCGCTACGGCGGCAGTTGGATCCTTGACCGGGAACGTGACTTCGGCTGGCAATTTCCCCTTGACGGAAGTGGATTGCACGATTTTGGGAAGGACCCTCAAAACCGGTTTTTCCGGCAGTTTTTTGTTTGAAGGCCTTCCACCGGGAACCTATCCCATCACTTTCAGTTCCGGTGCGAAATACTACGCGGTCACCCAGAACGCCACGATCCAGCCGGGTCAAACCACTCTCCTCAACATAGTGCTGCAAGAAAGCAACAAGACCGCGCCCGCCGATGTGGAGAAATTCTACGGGGAATCACGGGACCGGTATGTGCATCTCTATTGGACCCCGTCCGTCAGTCCGGATGTCCCCGATGGCGGCGGATACAAACTCTATATCAATGGGCAGACGCCATTGGATTTGGGGAATGTGTTGTCGTACCGGTCCGATGGATATGTCAACGGAATGACCTACACGTTCCGCCTGACCGTGTATGACAAATTCGGCAACGAGAGCCCGGGGACCACCTTGGCGCTCGATCTGCCCGGGACGCCGGTCACCCCCACACCGACCCCCCCGGGGACGCATCCCACGCCCACCCCTACGGTGACACCGACGTCGGGCCAACCTCCAGTTCCCACGCCCACGCCAGCCGAAGGCGAAGCGACACCCACTCCCATTGTGGCGGGACCGGTCGAGCCGGATTGGATATGGGAATTTGACCAACCAGAACTGGCGGCCAACGGTTGGGCGGAAATTCCAGGAGGTTTCGACAGCCGGACACCAGGGGCTTATTCCACCCGGTTCGCGTTCTCGGAAAATCAATTTGCGGCTTCGGAAGATCAGGTAGGCCTTGCGGTGGCGGTCAACCCCGGTGAAGTGACGTTCCTATTAACCCAAAATTCGATTAATACCGAGGGGCATCCCGCGTTGCTACGTGCTAAGGTGCGCAGCAATCAGGCGAACGCTCAGATCGTCCTCGGCGCATTGCGGGGCGGAATTTTCTCCAATGAAAACGTCGATGGGACCCTGGGCATGACCATGGACATGAGCAGCCAGGCATTCATGGACCAGGAAGGGATCCTCTCCGTGGTGTACCGGCCGGATACGGGAGACATCATCAATCCCTTCCTCCAGGTGGCCGGCGCGCAGGGCGGGACCGTAACCGTATGGGTAGACCGGATCGAGGTGTACATTCTGCAATCCGGCAAGGCCTATCCCGGCGAGTTGTTCTGGTAAGAACCCCCCAAAATATATCGGCTATCCTATAACCGCCGGTGAGGTATCCCCCCACCGGCGGTTTGGTTTTTCGAAACACGGGAATCGATTCGGTTTGGAGAGGAATAAGCGAACGATCCCGTAATTGGCTTCATGGGATTGAAACTCCACCCACTCGGCATGATTTGCCTATCGGGAAATCTCAATTGTCCTTTCAATCACCACGAATTACTTGATTTAATTTGATATACACCGTTGGCGCGTATATTGCTTGCCACTCTATTGAATTTTCATCGAGGGTAGCGAAATGGCTTTGGATTCCATCTCCCAGCCCGCGGCATGGTCTACCAGCCTCTTCCGGCCGGTCCCGGTCAATCAGTTGCAGCAGAATCTGGCGCAATTTTACGAACGGACTTCCAGTTTTGTGCAAGAGCAATTTCAAGAAATGGCCGAATTGGCTCAATACGGAAATCATTCATCCAAAACCAAACGGGAATCCGAAACCCGGACGGCACCGCCCCGGCTTAATCCCCAGGGATTGGGCACGTTTCTGGATATCCGCGTGTAGACCAAACCAGGATAGGCCGGAGTAGACGGTTTAGCCCATCGCCCCCATGCTTTTGGCCGTGTTGACTCTGTCGCTCAGACGGATATGAGGCCGGCGGAGACGCATGTTTTCCACCTCCCATACATAGCCGTGAATCGCCACGTCATTCGGTATCCATGGTGAATTCCGCAGCAGTTCGACTTGTTTTTCGCAGGTTTCATCGACATTGGTGAACATTTTGATCCATTTGCCAAAGGCCTCTTTTTCAAGTTTCAATTCAGGCAAATCCGGATCAATGGGGACGTTGGCGGGATCAAGGCCTTTTTCCTTGAGCGCGTTGGCCAGATACTCGCCCGTGGTGGTCATCATGCCGCATTCGGTGTGGTTGAGGACAATGATTTCCCGCGTCCCGAAAAATTGCGTGGTCAGCATGGCCGAGCGGATTACGTCGTCGGTTACCAGCCCCCCCGCGTTGCGGAAAATATGCGCGTCACCCAGGCGGATCCCCAACGCTTGTTCGACAGGCAGGCGCTCATCCATGCAGGCCAGTACGAACAACATGCAGGCCAGTACGAACAACCGGCGGTTGCAACAAATACCTTTTTGCCTTCTCCACGCCCAAGCCTCGCGCTCAGCCAATTCCATGTCGATTTGTTGGTACAGCATCGATTGCCTCCAGGATAGGGTGAAATCGAGGGAGAGTAACGAGATGAATAAATTGTCTATATTATATATAGAAATGCTGAATATGGCAAATGATCGGATACTCGTTCAATCTCCGGTAGGGGCATCGATCTCAGTACTTTTAGAAGGAGGGATGAAAACCATCCCTGAAAAATCCATCTACTCATTCCGCAACCTATCCTAAATCTCAAATATAGAAATAACGTTCGGCAGTGGAGAAATGAAATGTGTTTATATTTTTCTGGAAAGATGAATGGAATCATGCCGTAAGCGCAAGAGAATCTGTTTCCAAAGATGGAGCGCGTGATGCCAGGCCGATGGAATTGATTAACTCCCTGGGGGTTTCCCATTCCATGACGACAGTGGATAATGGCCGAGCGAGAGCGGATTGGATAGCGGCCGCGGTATAAGCTGGTTCCGATTGGGCTCGCAGAGAATCCTGAAAGAGCTTCATGCCCACAATGCCCGGTTTGGATGCCCGGGCGGAGGGGATTATTATGTCAAGCCATGCGGATTCACTGGGAATCACCGGGGTGACAGGAATCATGACAATGTCACACGGGAAGGTCTCCAGCGCCCGGGCCACAAGGGGCGCGTTGCGGTGTGCCGTAAGACCAATCCAGCGGATCCAGCCTTGGTCCCGGGCCCGCAAGGCAGCCGCTAGCACCCCGCGGGGTGATTCCATCGCGCGCCAATCGGATTCCGTGCGGAAATCGTGGATCATCCAAATATCGAGATAATCGGTCCTCAGGCTTCGAAGTGAGGTGTGGAGGTCGTGTAGAGCCTCGTCCGCGGAACGACTTCGAGTTTTAGAGGTAAGAATGATCCCGTCCCGCTTCCGGGAACGCAACGTGTTTCCCAGCAGGATTTCCGTTTGACCGTTGCCGTAGACGCGGGCGGTGTCGACATAATTGACACCGGCGTCCAGGGCCGCATGCACCAGGACCGTGCATTCCCTGGCGTTCAGCCGGTGAAAATGGCTTGTTCCCAAGCCCAAAAGGGAAACCGCCACCCCGGTGCGGCCCAAAAGACGCTTGGGCATAGTCTCGGCTTTAAAGAACGTGGTGACCGTGATCCCCAAACCACAGCAATACAAAAACTCCCGGCGGTTCATGCGTTTATCCTGGAGAAATCGCGAATCGGTTTCCTTCGGGAAATCCATACCAAAATCCCGGCTGGCGGGCTAGGCCATTAACCTGCTGCTCGAGAAAGAATATAAAAGAGGGTCATGGCGCTGACATCCTCGGGATTCTCTTCGAGGTAGCGGGCAAGGCGGCGGTGATGAAAACGGAAATCATAGGGGTTGAGCCGCAGGGATTGGAGCGAGGGAAGCGGGGTTTGTGTTTGTTCCGCCAAGGCGATGCTATGCTCCAAGGCTTCCGAGGCTTTGTGGTATTCCCCTTGGTAAAAGAGAGATAAGCCATAGGCGAAATGAACGGCCGGGTAATCCGGTGAAATAGTTACGAGGCGTTCCCAGGTTCTCAGGGCGCGTGTGTAATTCCGCAGGGTGAATGCGTCGATTCCCTGGATGTACAACCATTCCCGGGGGGATTTCAATTGTGGAGCCGGCGGGGATGGTGAAGATGGTTTGGCATCCGAAGGCGTAGCGGTTTGCGGGAGAGACTGCAACTCCTTGGATGCCGTCCCCGCGGGTTTGGGTTGAATCGCGGCGGTGGTGTCGATGATTCGCGGGGTTTCGGGCTGAGTGGCCCCTTCCGGCAGCCTGGCGGCATCCGGGTCCATGTCCCAATCCGGTTCCACGAGGGCTGTGGCGTTTTGATCCATCGGGTAAATGTAATGGGGGGGGATCAGCGCGGGTGGCTGCAACAAGGGATTGAGGCTGGGCAAAGAGGGATACGCCCCACTCGGCCAATCGGGATTTACCGGCGGGGGAACGTTCAGAGGACGGTGCTGTTTATCGAACAAACCTCCGGAATCAAGTGGATGGCGGTTCAGCCCATTGATCCCCCAAGTTTCCAGGTATTCACTGTCATAAGCATCATCCAGGCCAGGGGTGTAGGGATCGGTCAACCCTCCGCCGCCGGGAGCTTGTAACCTTTTTCTTGAATCCCCCCCGCCGGCAAAATAACTGCTGCCGAGATTCCTGTAATTCTGGCGGTACGTGGATGGATTATAAGCCTCCCGGTACCGCTGGCCATAATCCGGCGTGATGTAAAATTCCCGGTACCGTTGCGAGAAGGATTTGGGTTTCGGATCCGTAGAAGCACCGGGGGAAGATGGCTTGGAATCCGCGACACGGGTATTTTCTTTGCCCGGACTTTGGGGTTCGGGCATAGGGAATCCCGGGATGGAAGACTTGTAGTTCTTCGAATCCGGGCTTTGGGGCTTGGGCATGGGGAATCCCGGGATGGAAGACTTGTAGTTCTTCGAATCCGGGCTTTGAGGCTTGGGCATGGGGAATCCCGGGATGGAGGACTTGTAGTTCTTCGAATCCGGACTTTGGGGCTTGGGCATGGGGAATCCCGGGATGGAGGACTTGTAGTTTTTCGAATCCGGGCTTTGAGGCTTGGGCATGGGGAACCCGGGGATGGAAGACTTGTAGTTTTTCGAATCCGGGCTTTGAGGTTCAGGCATGGGAAATCCGGGAATCGAACTGGATGTAGTTTTCGATGTTGCCCGGTTTGTTTCCTGCGCGCCGCCGGAAAAACTGGCGAACAGCCCAAGGATCAACAATCCGCTGATCCAGAAATACCGATACCTGTTCATGATCCACCTCACTTTCACCATTATAACATGAGATATTCAAACCGCACATAAAAGAGGGATTGCGATCCGTTCTGATTTCCTGGAAGGATTGCTATGATGGGAATACACCTTCATTCCGGAAAATCATAAAGTAACGATCATCAAGACGCTATCATCATCACAAAGGACTCGATTGGAGAGATGAAAGAACCATTGTTGGAAGCATTGGCAAAGCGGGTTTTATTGGCGGATGGGGGAATGGGATCGGCCATTTACGCCCAGGGATTTTTTGTCAATCAGTGTTATGACGAATTGAACCTTTCGCAACCCGCTGTCATTCAAAAGATTCACCGGGAATTCGCCCGGGCGGGGGCGGAAATCCTCACGACCAATACCTTCGGCGCGAACCGGATTCAATTGGAAAGTTTCGGATTGTACGACAAATGGGAAGAGATCAACCAGCGGGGAGTGGAATTGGCCCAGGAGGTCGCGGAGGAAACATTGTACGTGGCAGGCTGCATCGGCCCGGTGCCCCGCGCGGAAGAACGGCAATTGGATTCGAGCCGGATCGCCGCGGCGTTCCGGGAACAGGCCCTTGTGTTGGCGGACAGTGGGGTGGATCTGATCAAACTCGAATCGTTTCATACGTTGGATCAGCTGCAATTGGCCTACGAGGCCGTGCCCAATGCCGCGCCGGAGATTCCCGTGTGGGTCTCGCTGCTCGCCCAGGCATTCAACGGCGGGAATCAATTGTCGCCGGAATGGTACATAACGGCGGTGAAAAGATGGGGCGCCCAGTTGGCTGGCGTGGACGGCGGCAGCGCACCGGAACTTCTCGACTTGGTCCCTGGGCTGGTGAAAGGAGCAGGAGATACCGTGAAAGTGGCGGTGTTGCCTAGTGCCGGGCTGCCAGAACTCGTAGAAGGGCGCTTGTTATACCTGGCCTCGCCCGAGTATCTGGCTGATTACGCGCGCCGGTGCGTGCAGAAAGGCGTGTCCGTCATCGGCGGAAGCGGGGGCGTCACGCCCGCGATGATCCGCGAAATGGATTCGTTTCTGCGCTCGATTCAACCCCGCAAGGTGATCACGGTGATTTCGGAACCCGTACCCGAACCTTCCGAAGAAGAAAGCCTGCCGCCCATTCCTCTTGAGGAACGAAGCCCCTTCGGCCGGATGCTGGGGAATAAATTCGTGATTTCAGTCGAACTGGATCCACCCAAAGGTGTAGACGCCACCAAGTCCGTGCAGGGAGCCAAGTTTCTCTATGAGCATGGGATCGATGTCATCAACATCGCCGACGGCCCGCGCGCGACGGGACGGATGTCTCCTATCGCGCTCTCCGTCCTGGTCAAGCGGGAAGTGCCCATCGACACCATCATCCATGTATGCGCCCGCGACCGCAACCTGTTGGCCTTGCAGATGGATCTGATCAGCGCCAACGCCATGGGTATCCGGAACCTGATGCTGATCACCGGAGACCCCCCCAAGATGGGCATGTATCCCGACGCCACCGCCGTGTTCGACGTCGATTCGATCGGCCTGGTGGTGAATTGCAATCGGCTCAACCGGGGCCTGGATTTCGCGCGACGGCCGCTTAAGGGTCAAACGGGATTCGTCATCGGCGTGGGGTGCAATCCCGGCGCCGCCGACCTGGACCGGGAAGCCGAGCGGTACGAACAAAAAGTGTTGGCCGGGGCCGAATATGTTTTTTCACAACCGATTTACGACAACGGCTTGCTGGAAAAATTCCTGGACAAGATCAAGCATGTCAAGCCGATCCCCTTTTTTGTTGGGATTCTGCCGCTGGTCAGTTACAAGAACGCTGAATTCTTCAACAACAACGTTCCGGGCATGCAAGTCCCGCCGGAGATCATGAAACGGTTGGCCCGCCACGACACCAAGGAGAAGCAGCAGGAGGAGGGCATCGCCATCGCCACGGAAGCGCTGGTCGAAGCACGGCGGCATCCTTTGGTCAAAGGAGCGTATATCTTTCCCGCTTTCGGCCGCTATGACCGGATCCTGACCATGCTAGAAAAGGCGGGGGTGCGGTAAAGAATCCCACAATCCATTCGTAAAAGGAATTCATCCTTTATGCTTCCCGCCCCCTTATGCGTTGTCTATTCTGACCGTTGCAAGGAGCATGACACCGGGCGGCATCCGGAAAACGCCCACCGCATGGACGCCATTATCCACCTGCTGAAAAAATCGTTGCCGCCGGAATCTGTCTTATGGAAAGAGCCCCGCCACGCAGCCGGGGAAGAACTGGCCTGGATCCATGAAAAATCGCTCATCCAATCGATCAAGGACCTTGCAGAAACAGGGGGAGGATCCGTGGATCCGGATACGGTCGTCTCTCCCGCCTCGTTCGAGATCGCCTGCCTCTCCGCCGGGGCCGGTCTGGCAGGAGTGGACGCTATTTTTAACCGCGAAGCCCGCCGGGTCTTCATCGTTTCCCGCCCGCCCGGTCACCACTCCATGCCGTCGGTGGCGATGGGTTTCTGCTTGTTCAACAACATCGCCCTGGCCGCCCGCTACGCGCAAAAGCAATATGGAATTGAGCGGATCCTGATCCTGGATTGGGACATTCATCATGGCAATGGAACCCAAGCGGTGTTTTATGAAGATCCCACGGTGTTTTTCATCTCCACCCACCAGCATCCCCTTTATCCGGGGACGGGATTTCCCCACGAAACCGGAAAAGGCCAAGGAAAGGGATTCACCCGCAACCTTCCGTTTCCCCCGTACACCGATCCCGAGATTATTCTTGAAGCGGTTCAAGAGACGTTGGACGAAGTGGTTCCCCGCTTCAAACCGGAACTTTTACTGATTTCCGCCGGCTTCGACGGCCACCGGGAAGATCCGCTGGGCAACTGGCGGCTGGAAGAAAAGCATTACACGGCGCTCACGGACATGGCGCGGGCGCAAGCTAACCGGTCTTGCGAAGGCCGGGTCCTTTCGTTTCTGGAAGGGGGATACAACCTGACCGCCTTGGCGGATTCCTGCCTGGCACATTGCCAAGCGCTGTTCAAGAAATAATCCCGGATGGGATTCACGTGGAAGACAGGCGGCAGGCGGCCTGATCAGCTGGGCGGCATCAATCCTCCGGCAGGGGTTGGCCCTTGGTTTCCGGCGCGAAAAGGATGGCAATGATCCCCGCCACGTAAATGAACGCCACGATGCTGCAGGCCAGGCGGAAGGGATTATCATAACCGGCCAGCAACAGCCAATCCGCCAGCGCTCCCATCAACCAGGGGAAAGGCGCGGACAAGTAGCGCACGGTGTTGTAGCAGAATCCCACTCCCGTGCCCCGCAACCGGGTGGGATACAACTCAGGAAAATAAATGGAATAGCCCGCGAAGACCGACAATTGGGCGAAGCCCATGAGAGGCAGCATCCAATACGCGTCCTGGGCGGAATTCAGATTGTTAAAGACGTAAATCGTAACTCCCAGACTGAGAATGAATGAGACCAGGAAGGTAGGTTTCCTTCCCCACCGGGCGGCAAAGAAAGTAAAGGTGAACATGCCGAAGAACGAGCCGCAATCCTGAAGGGCGGTGGCATTGCCCCGCACCCAGTCTACGACTTGTTGTGGTTCGCCTTTCAAGGCGGTGGAAATCAATTCGGGAGAGAAGAATCCCACGCCCCACAGCCCGGCCATCCCGGCTAGGCCCAAGAACATGCCAATGATCGAATGATACCGCCAACGGGGATGGCGGAATAAATCCGGCAACGAGCCCACTTGCTTTTGGGTGATACCCCCCCGCCGGGACGCCTCCTTGGCCTTGATCCAAGGTTCCGGCTCCCGCAACACAAATACAATGGGAATGACGAGCAGCGCGGGCAGGATGCCCACAAAAAAGAGGATCCGCCAGCCCGATAAACCAAACAAAAATTCCGGGGCGCCTGGCTGTATCTTCGTGCTGATCAGCGAACCCATGATGTTGCCGGTGGCGGACAGGGCTTGCAACGATCCCAGCGCCAGGGTACGGAAACCCGGCGGCACGCTTTCCGCAACCAAGGTCGTAGCCGCGCCGAACATGCCTCCCACACCCAGACCGACGAGGAACCGGTAGATCATGAATTCCTGCCACGAATGGGAGTATCCGGACAGCCCCGTAAAACCGGAATACACCAGCAGGGTAGCGATCATGGTTTTTACGCGGCCGAACTTGTCGCTCATCACCCCAAAGATGATCCCGCCGGTGGCCCAACCCAAGATCATCGCGCCGGTGGCCATACCGCCGAAACTCTTGAGCTTGGCTAAACCCTCGTCATTGCCGTGCAAGAGTTCCGTGAGAGCCGGTTCGCGCGCTAAGGCGAAGATCCGCTGATCCATACAGTCAAACAACCAACCGCCGGAGGCGATTAACACCACCATCCAATGATAAGGCGTAACACCCTCAAATACGCTGGACTTTTTGATTTGCTCCACGGCTATTCCTCCCACGCAACCTCCAGGCTGCGAAATGAACATTGGCCGCATTCTTGGGGACATCCCACCCGGTGTCAAGCGAAGCGGCCGGGATAAGGGATTCGATCCAAAATGAAAAAACCGGGGGTTCTATGAAAATAAGGCCGGGGGGGTATTCAGACCGGTGAAAAACAAACGGCGGGAAGGAGTCTGTGGCGGGCCGGAGATTGATCTCCCTTTTCTCCCTGAGAGAAAACAGCCTCCCTTCGGCCTGGATAGAGATCCCCGTAACCCGGAGGCGTTTCCATCGTTAACCAATAATTAGTGATAAGATAAAATAGTTAAAAAAGGAGATCCTTGGGAGGGGGTATCCATGGTCCATGAGTATGGGCGGCGTTCAATACCGGTTAGGCGGGAATCGGAAACCCTTCCCCGAATCCGTGCGCCGCACGCCGTGGATCTCCAGAATGTCAGCGTGCACCAGCCGGGCCGGCCGGTTCTGCAGAATCTTGATTTCTATGTCCGGGAAGGGGATGTGTTGGGGATTATCGGCCCGGAAGGCGGCGGGAAAGGAACCCTGCTCGAGACCATTGCGGGATTTCTTTCTCCCTCCCGGGGGAAGGTCCATATCTATGGTTCTCAACCCAATGGCCGTTTGCGCCGCCAATTGCCGGTGGGATATGTCTCGCCGTTTGCCCCGTTCCCGCCGGATGTGCCCGCCACGGTATACGAAGCCGTCCTGATGGGCACGTGGGGAACGGGATCATGGCTGCCGTGGTCCCGCAAGGAACATCATCTCCAAACCAGGTACCTGCTTTCCATGATCCGTCTTGATCCACTGAAGGATTGCCCGGCGCACCGGCTTTCCCCTGGCCGCCAGCAGTTGATTCGTATCGCCCGGGCGCTGGTGATCCGGCCTCGATTGTTGTTGATGGATGATTCGTTCCGGATGCTGGACGCGGCGGGCCGGTCCTTGGTTCAAGAGTTACTGAACGATCAGAAAGCCCAATATAAACTGACGGTGATAATCACCACCCCGGAAGGAGAATGGGTGCGGCCGGTTTGCGACCGGATGGCATGCCTCGACAAAACCCTGCTTTGGCAGACGCACATCAGCCAGGTCACGCCGGAAATTCTGCAAGATCCCTGCAACCACCATCCCGTCCGCACACGGAACGGATTTCACCGGTCCCGTAAAGACCGGCACACAGAATTGCCTCGCGCGCCGAAAAATCCCCCTCCTCCCCGGCGGCCGATGCAATTCTGGCGGTAAGACCAAAATTACTGAAATTACAGAAGAGAAGACGCGCGCATGGATTGGTTCAGCCCTGTCTTTCCCGATTTCAAGTTCGACTGGGATTCCGCCGCGGCGATTCTCAATCATCCCTTTTTTCAGGAGCCCCTGCTGGGTCTGCTGTTAGCCGCGTTTTCGTGTTCGATGCTCTCGGTTTTCGTCATCATGCAACGGGCGGTCTTCGCTGGGCCGGGAACCGGGTGCTCGTTTTTGGCTGGACTGGCCTTCTCGTATCAATTCATTCCGGGCTTGGGGGGAACGGAAGCGATGGTGTGGGCCGTAGCCGGGGTTTTCGTCCTGGGGATGGGATGGTTGACCGCCTTTTTGAACCGTAGCGGCTGGTTCACCCCCGATGGGGCTATCGGAATCATCCTCCTGGGTTGTCTGCTTCTTTGGTTTGCATTATCCATGGGGCAGGAAGAAACCAGCCGAGTCCTGATCCGGTACATTTTCGGTGAATCGTTGGAAATCACCGTTCTGGATCTGGGCTTCCTCGCGGGAACGGTGCTTCTGGCAAGTGGGCTGACTTTTTTCGGATACAAAGCGCTTTATATTTTTCTTTTCGATTCCCCTTTCGCCGGGGCACTCGGCTTTTCACCATCCCGGATTCATTACCTCTTCTTCCTGATTTTGACTCTCACCTTGTTCATCACCATCAAGACAGCCGGGATTTTCCTGGCCTCGGCTTTTTTGGTCCTGCCGGGCGCGAGCGCGCGGCTGATGACCTCCCGCTTAACCCGGATGGTGCTGCTTTCCATATTCCTTGCCTTGATCAGCGTGCTGGGAGGACTCGCGCTGGCGGTTACTTACCCTGTATTTTCCCGGCCCGTCTTCATTGTTATGGTTCAGTTGATATTCTTTCTGGTAATCCTGCTGGGTTCCATGCTCAAGCGAAACTTCTCCGCTCCGGACCATCTAGATGTTGCCGGTTAATCCCGCGTACAATACCCTATCGGAAAGTTTCACGTTACCCATTGGAGACATGCGCATGCGCAAACCCGTTATCGCGGTCACTATGGGGGATCCCGCGGGGATCGGCCCGGAGGTCATCGCCAAGGCAATTCCTCATGACTGGGTTTTGAAAGCTTGTACTCTGTTGATCATCGGATCGGAACGCGCTCTGCGGCGGGCCATGCGGATTACGGGGACTTCGTTTCCCTATAAATGCCTTCCGGCGGGGGAGGAAATCCCGCCTTCGTTCTCCGATGTTGTGCTGTGGAACGACGAGACCCACCTCCGGGAGCATATCCCCTTGGCGGTGACCGATCCCTCCTGTGGTGCGTCCGCTTTCGCATGGCTGGAGCGGGCTATCCAGCTGGCCATGGGAAAGCAGGTGGCGGCCATCGTGACCGCGCCGCTGAACAAGGCGGCCCTCAACCAGGCGGGACATCCCTACGCCGGGCATACCGAAATCCTGGCGGATAAAACGGGCACGAAGGAATACAGCCTGATGTTGATCGCGGGCGATTTCCGCGTGGTGCATGTCACCTGTCATGTGGCCATGGCCCAGGTATCCTCCTTGCTTACCGTCGAAAGGGTTACAAGCACCATCCGGTTGTTTCACGAAGCGCTCACCCGCCTCGACGGCGCTGCCCCCCGGATCGCGGTTTGCGCCTTCAATCCCCATGCCGGCGAGGGCGGGTTGTTCGGGGATGAAGAAATCCGGGTTATCACCCCCGCGGTTCACCAATGCGCGGGAGAGGGCATTCATGTCTCCGGTCCCTTCCCTCCAGATTCGATTTTTCCTCAGATGACCGGCGGGAGGTACAACGGCGTCGTGGCCATGTATCATGATCAAGGGCATATTCCGTTCAAGCTGGCGAATTTCAAGTTCGACCCGGAAAAGCAAGAATGGCAGAGGGTTACGGGGGTGAACGTCACTCTGGGGCTGCCCATCATCCGAGCCTCGGTCGATCATGGCACGGCCTTTGACATCGCGGGCACGGGCAAAGCCTCGGAACAATCCCTGCTGGATGCCATCCGCGTGGCCCTGAAACTGGCGGGAGGAGTGGCCCTGTGATCCGCAAAGCAGACAAACCCGAAATCGAATCCACCATGAAGCACGATCCGCCGCGGGTGCTGGATCCCCTGGCCGGGGTGGAGGATGGCCTCATCCCCGAATCGATCCGTCCGCAATCGTTACCGCATTTCGTGGGGCAGCCGGAGGTCAAAACCAAACTGGCGATCTGCATCGAGGCGGCGCGCCGGCGGGGCGAGGCTTTGGACCATGTGCTGCTCTCGGGGCCGCCGGGCCTGGGCAAAACCACCCTGGCGCACATCATCGCCAACGAAATGGGAACCAGCCTGCGCACGACTTCCGGCCCGGTCATCGAACGCAAGGCCGATCTGGCCGGGCTGCTCACCGAACTCAAGGAAGGCGACGTGCTCTTCGTGGATGAGATCCACCGTCTCAACCGGCTGGTCGAGGAGTGCCTCTACCCTGCCCTGGAGGATTTCTTCATCGACATCATGATCGGCGAGGGACCGCATGCCAAGTCGGTGAAGATCAACCTGCCGAAATTCACCCTGGTCGGGGCTACCACCCGCTCGGGGATGCTGTCTGGCCCTCTGCGCGACCGTTTCGGCATCCAATGCCGCCTGAATTTCTACGAACATGAGGATATCGAGCAGATTCTCAACCGCTCGGCCCGTATTTTGGAGATCCCCTATGAGCCGGAGGGGCTGCGGGAACTCGCCGCCCGCTCCCGCCGCACGCCCCGGGTTGCCAACCGCTTGTTGCGCCGGGTCCGCGATTACGCCCAGGTGCGGGCGGACGGCCGGCTGACTCCATTGGTCGTGCGGGACGCGCTGCGCCTGTTGGAAATCGACACGCAGGGCCTCGATCAGATGGACCGCCGCATCCTCACCACCATCCATGAAAAGTTCGGCGGCGGCCCCGTGGGTCTGCGCACGCTGGCCATCGCCGTGGGCGAGGACGACGGCACGCTGGAAGAGGTATACGAGCCGTTTTTGATCCAGGAAGGTTTTCTGAACCGCACGCCCAACGGCCGCATGCTTTCTCCCAAGGCTTATACCCACCTCGGGCTGACTCCAGCCCGGACACCCTATCAGCCGGATTGGTTTTCCGATGAACCTGTTTGATCCCTTCGCGGGGATTCCGGCCGGACATCCGGGAAAAAAAGAATGTGCTTACCAGGTAATCTGGATGGAACCCGTGAAAGGAATCCCTGGAACCTTTGACAGTCTGCCATGAGCGTATCATTCTAGTACATTCTGGTTTCCACATTCGCATAGGTGAATCATGGCCGCCGTTTCTCATTCTTCCGAGCAAAAAAAACCATTGAAATCCGGCTATTTCGAAGGGAAAAACATCCCCGATTACGAAAAGATCCTCAATTGCGTGCGGTGCGGGATGTGTCTGCCGCATTGCCCGACCTACAACGAACTGAAGGTGGAACGGGCCTCCCCCCGCGGCCGCGCCGCTTTGGTGCGTGCCGTGGCCGACGGCCGCTTGGAGATTACCCCGAA
>Ga0116167_1000369_pt1 | contig 44255 bp, 44 predicted proteins | sample AD_JPNMR3_MetaG_FD_89794 | JGI IMG/M metagenome (GOLD analysis project Ga0116167, IMG submission 89794) | Active sludge microbial communities of municipal wastewater-treating anaerobic digesters from Japan - AD_JPNMR3_MetaG | ecosystem: Engineered > Bioreactor > Anaerobic > Digestate | place...
ATTTGATGCATGCGAGTTTTATCCAAAGGGATTTATATTATAGGTAGGTGCCAAAGTCTCAGCGTGTCATACGGTATTTTACAACTTAGCCAACCTCACCCCGGCTTGTGGGCCATCCCTCTCCTTTGTAAGGAGAGGGGAAGGGGGTGAGGTGATATCCTATTGCTACCATAATATCACTCCTACGGGGTTGAAAGAGTTTGGTAAATTTAAGGTTCGTGCCCGTCAATGTAGAGAAAGATTTGATGCATGCGAGTTTTGTCCAAGGAATTTATAATTTTATAGGTAGGTACCAAAGTCTCAGCGTGTCATACGGTATCCTACAACTTAGTCATCCTCACCCCGTCTTGTCGTCCACCCCTCTCCTTTGTAAGGAGAGGGGAAGGGGGTGAGGTGATATCCTATTGCTACCATAACATCACCCCTACGGGGTTGAAAGAGTTTGGTAAATTTAAGGTTCGTGCCCGTCAATGTAGAGAAAGATTTGATGCATGCGAGTTTTATCCAAAGGGATTTATATTATAGGTAGGTGCCAAAGTCTCAGCGTGTCATACGGTATTTTACAACTTAGCCAACCTCACCCCGTCTTGTCGTCCACCCCTCTCCTTTGTAAGGAGAGGGGAAGGGGGTGAGGTGATATCCTATTGCTACCAAAGTTTTCACCCCTACTGGGTTCAATAAGGTTTGGTAATATTTAATGGTTGTTTAAAGGAGTTGTGGGGGAGAGATGATATAAGGTTTCGTCTTGGGGCGTAATACCTGAACTTTTAAGAAATAGAATTTTGCTTGTCGGGTAGCGAAGCTGATATGATAGTATTGTCGATGGGTGAAGCTTCCACTTGCTTTGTTTTTCTGGTCTTAAGCATGTGATTTATTCGTGCTATTGACCATACCAAAAAACGTCCGAGGTTCCAAACAATAACTATTGAAAAATATATGAGGGCTAATGCTAACAATGCCAGTAAAAATATTAAGGCACCGTCCTGTTGCTTGCTGCGGCTGAATGTCTTACGATACGAAAGTCCTGGGATACCCGTACGTATGGAAAATCCTTTTGATCCAAATGTGCCGAATTTTGTTCGAATGCTTGAGGATACCCCTGATTTACTAAAATTCAGCCCAAGACCATTTCCCAGGTTCATCCGACGATAATACCGAAAGCCCATTTTTCTTTTTTTGTTCACTCAAAGTTAGTATTAAGTCGAAATACTTAACACAAAATTCTATAATTATTTTGTGTATATTAGTAGGTAATTACCATGCAACAAAAGGTGACCTGTACGTGTTTTTTATAAAAATGTACGTTAAGATTATTGATTTATGAAAGCGTTTTTTCTAAGCATAATGTTGTTTTTTACTTTAATTCTTCAGGCACAGAAAGGTAGAATTGAAGGGGTTATCCGTGATGCTAGTACCAATGAACCTATTCCCTTTGCCTATGTAATTATAGCAGGCACTACTGTGGGAACGACCTCCGATCTCGATGGTAAATATGTATTAGCGAATCTTGATCCGGGATTTTACCAGCTACAAATAAGTTCGGTGGGCTATAAAACTTATCTAACGGAAGATGTTCAGGTAGTTGTAAACAAAGTAATGAATTTAGATTTTGCGCTTGAACCCCAGCAATTACAATTGGACCAAGTGGTGGTAAAGGCTGAGCGGTTTATAAAAAAGCCAGAAACCCCAGTTTCGATTCGTAGCATTGGTATTTCAGAAATAGAAAACAGTGCTGGGGCTAATCGGGACATAGCGCGTATTATTCAGAATTATCCGGGAGTGGCGTCGTTTCCTGGGGCAAATCGAAATGATATCATTGTGCGAGGTGGGGCAACCAACGAGAGTCGCTATTTTGTTGACGACATTGAAATTCCCAATATCAATCACTTTGCCACGCAGGGAGCCTCGGGCGGAACTAATGGTATTTTGAATGCCGACCTGATACGTTCGGCCGAGTTTCTGGCTGGTGCTTTTCCTGCTAATCGATACAATGCCCTGAGCGCAGTGTTTGATTTTAAAACGATTGACGGTAACTCTGATAAAAATAGGTATCGGGCTGCTATTGGTGCTTCTGAACTTTCTTTTACGATTGATGGGCCAATCAGCGAACGGACTACTTATATTGCCACAGCTCGACGGTCGTACCTGCAGTTTTTATTTAAAGCTTTAGGACTTCCTTTCCTGCCTACTTTTAACGATTATCAGGTGAAGGTAAAAAGTAAGCTCGATTCGAAAAATGAGCTTACGTTTATCAGTGTGGGGGCACTAGACCAAATGCGCCTGGATACCAGCCTTAAGAATCCTACTGAAGATCAGCTATATATTCTCAATTATCTGCCAATCTTCGAACAATGGAGTTATGCTACAGGGGTTAGTTACAAACATTTTAAAGACGACGGTAATTGGACTTTTGTGTTAAGCCGAAATATGCTTAACAATCGTCAGTATAAATACAAGGATAATCGGGAAATTATTGCCAATCGTCTTATCGACTATACGAGTACCGAACAGGAAAATAAATTTCGTGCCGAACGGCTTTACCGTAATGGCCCATATCGTTTGCAGTATGGGATGTCTTTTGAGTATGCAAAATACACTAACGAAACTTTTCAAAAGATTTTTCGAGGCACCGTCGTCGATACTTTCGATTTTAGTTCTACCCTAAATCTGGTTAAGTATGGTATTTTTACCCAGTTAAGTCGTACTTTTCTGGAAGAAAGGCTAACGCTTTCGTTTGGGATACGAGCCGATGGTAGCAGCTACAACCCCGAAATGCGCAATTTATTTAATCAACTATCACCGCGGTTGGCTGCCTCGTACCAGCTTACCTCGCAGTGGAGCTTAAATGGAAGTGTGGCTCAATATCAACAGTTGCCCGCATACACCATACTGGGGTATCGCGACAATCAGTACGTATTAGCCAATAAAAGCCGTTTGCGTTATATCCAGAGTACCCATTATATTGCTGGAGTAGCATACCAGCCCAGTCGTACCACACGATTGAGCCTTGAAGGATTCTGGAAAACATATAGACGCTATCCCTTTTCACTGCTCGATTCCATCAGCTATGCTTTTAAACCTATTGATTATGGTTTTGTAGGCAACGAACCTACCACTTCAACTTCGAAGGGTCGAGCTTATGGGATTGAGTTTTTGGTTCAAACAGCATTACCTAATGACGTTAATGCTGTACTTGCTTATACCTATGCCATCAGTGAATTTGAGGATAGAAATGCACAGTATCGACCCACCTCATGGGATAATCGCCATATTTTGAACTTTACCCTCAACAAGCAGTTTAAAAATTTCTGGCGAGGTGCCCTTAAATGGCGCTATGCTGGAGGCTTGCCTTATACACCATACGATTTACAACAATCGAGCTTAATTGCTGCCTGGGATGTTCGGAATCGACCATATCTGGATTATAATGCTATTAACTCTAAGCGATTTAAAGCTTTTCATCAACTCGATGTACGTGTAGAGAAGTGGTTTGTATACAATAAGGCTACCTTGAGAATCTATATTGATGTGCAAAATCTATATAACTTTAAGTCGGAAACACAGGCGCGATTAACAAATCTCGATACTCAGGGAAATAAAGTGATAGATGCTCAGGATCCATCGCGTTATGTGCTAAGGGAGATTCCCTCGGAAGGACAGGGGACGGTGCTGCCCACTTTTGGTATAATGCTTGATTTTTAATAAATTATAAATTTAACAATATGATCGGGACAAAAATTTTTAACAAATATTTTTTGCTGAGTTGGTTATTCATTGGAAGTGCTTGTTTCAGCAGCATGCTTTCTGCGCAAACAATGCCTCAGCGCTACATCTTAAATGAACAGGGGAAAGGGCAAAGCATCCGTATTACTTTTGATATAGGCAAAGAATATGGACACCCTGTACTGGCAATCTGGTTAACTACCACTGACGGAAAATACATACAAACATTATTTGTCTCGCAAACGGTAGCCAAAGGGGTATATCCCCATGGGAAGGCTTCGGAGGGCAAGTGGCAAGCTGCTGAACGTAGAAATCCTTCTACCTTGCCTTTTTGGGCGCATAGTAGAGGGGTGGTGGCGCCCGATGGACTTTATTTACCTACGCCCGAGCAGCCCGTTCCGGATGCATATTCTGGAGCAACCCCATCCAATAGTTTTGTACTTGAAACTCGACTCGATACGCTTGTAAAAGGGAAAGCCATGTTATTATTGGAAATTAATAAGCCATTCGATTTTAATCAATATTGGCACAATATGCTTTTCCCCGATAATACGGCTTACAAAAGTACAGGGCAACCCAGCCTGGTGTATGCTGTAATTGTCGACTTTGATCGGCCCGAAAATCCCTACTACCTTAATCCAATAGGCCATGGTGATCCCTGTGGTTTGTCGGGGAAGTTATATACCGATTTATCTACGATGACCACGGCATTAAAGATAGTCGATAAGGTCAAAGTGGAAGTGATTGGGCAATAGTTTAAGCAAGTTTAGCGTAGCACTTCTAAGCGACTTGCATCGAGGCGTAAAAATATAAAAAGCAGTAAGGTAAAAGCCCAGAGCGATGAGCCACCATAGCTAAAAAACGGTAAGGGGATGCCTATAACGGGCAGTAACCCCAGGGTCATCCCTACATTAATAGCTATGTGCATAAATAAAATGGAAGCAACACCGTAGCCGTATATGCGGCTAAAGGCCGATCGTTGTAATTCGCTCAGATGTAAAATACGCAGGAGGAGTATTACAAAAAGTCCAAGAACCACTGTAGAACCAATAAAGCCCCACTCTTCACCTACGGTGCAAAAAATGAAATCGGTGCTTTGTTCGGGAACAAAATTAAATTTTGTCTGCGTACCCTGTAAAAAACCTTTGCCCAAAAGTCCCCCCGAACCAATGGCTATCTTACTCTGCGCTACATTGTACTCGGCCCCTTTGGGGTCCGATTCTTTGCCCAGCAGGATATTGATACGCTGTTGTTGATGAGGTTGCAAGAAGTTATCGAATAGGTAATCGACCGAATAAGTGAACCCAATGGCCATAAAAGTGAATACAATAATCCAGGGGATATGGGGTATTTTTTTAAAGGCTGAATTAATGAGGGGAAATATGCCAACAATACCTGTGGTGATGAGTAGAAAGAAATATGGATTATTGGGTCGATGAAATAGATGAAGGGCGATTAACTTAACAACAAAATAACCAATAGTCAGGCTCGTGACAGCGAGTATTAGTTCTGAAATGCGCAATCTAACGATAAAAAGCGCGGTAACTGCCATAATAAGAATAATTATCAGCACGGTTATCGGGGGAGCGATAAGTGCGATCAATGAGAGGAAGATGAGTAAGAACCCGAATAGCAGGATAATGCCAGGGAATCCTTCGCGATAGAATGCCAATGTAAAAGCAGCAAATACCACTACTGAACCTACATCGGGTTGTAATGCGATGAGCATGGCAGGGATGGCAATGAATATACACGCTATTATCCAGGTTTTAATTTTATCGGTACGGACGTTGTAAGAGCTCAGGTATTTAGCCACTACCAGGCAGGTTGCTACTTTAGCGAATTCAGTGGGTTGAAGTCGAAGCTGACCAATTTCAAACCATGCACGGGCACCATTCACTTCTTTCCCCAGCACAAGAACCAGCAATAGGCTTATAAGGGAAAATGCATAGACGGCATAGGCAAAAAATGAAAAAGCTCGGGTGTCGATCGAAAGCGTTATGAGAGCAATCAAGATGGCTGCACCAATCCATACTAACTGCTTGCCATACCGCATGTTCCAGTCGAAAATACTACGATGTTCCTCGGAATATACTGCAGCGTAAATATTTATCCATCCCATCAATACGAGGATTAGATACAGGATGACGGTAAACCAGTCAATTCGCGCCCAAACATTGACATTTCTTCGCATGCCGTTTATTTTTTAGGATAAATAATAGTTTTGGTGCGTAGGTATTCCTCATACCATGGTCGGGTAATGGTATCGGTAAGGTACTTTTCTATCATCAAGCTGGCAATGGGTACTGCAATGGTAGCACCAAAACCGCCATTTTCGATATAAACAGCAATGGCAATTTTAGGATTGTTACGGGGAGCAAAGGCAATAAAAATGGAATGGTCATCACCATGTGGATTTTGTGCGGTACCGGTTTTTCCACAAATGTCAAGCCCTTTAACAGCACCATTGAGGGCTGTTCCTCCGCCAGGTCCATTCACCGCTCGGTACATTCCTTCAATAACGATATTGAATAAAGAGCTGTCGAAGGCTGTGTATTGCTTTTGCTTGAAGCGACTGTCGATAGAATCTTTACCATTGATCTGACGTACTGAATGAGGTATGTAGTAATATCCATGATTTGCAATCGTAGCAGCCATATTAGCCAGTTGAAGGGGAGTAATGCCAATTTCGCCCTGACCGATAGCAAGCGAGATGATAGTTACCGAGTTCCAGGACTTGCGGTATATACGATTATAGTACTCGAGGCTGGGAATGTTTCCCCCCAGCTCATGGGGCAGGTCGGTCTGGATTTTTTTTCCAAGCCCAAAGCTCATTACCAGGTCGCGCCAATGCTGGTAGGCCGAGAAACGATCCTTTTCGTTGGGATTGTCAATAATCCTTCTAAACACATTGCAAAAATATGCGTTACAGGAATATTGGATGCCGCCAATAAGATCCAGTGGAGTGGGATGAATGTGACAGCCAACATGGACGGGACCTACTGTGTAACCCTGAGCACAACTAAAAGTACTTTGTGGGGTAATGGTCCCTGTTTGAAGACCAACTAGCGCATTCAATAATTTAAATGTTGATCCTGGAGGATTTTTCGACTGTAACGCTCGATTGAAAAGGGGATTGGAAGGGTCATCCCGCAAGCTTACAAAGTTGGTGGCACGAGCCCTTCCTATTAGCATTTGCGGATCGTACGATGGATTTGAAATGAGTACCAATATTTCGCCTGTTGCCGGTTCTATGGCTACAATACCCCCACGAAAATTTTTGATGAGCTTTTCCCCGTATGCCTGTAATTCGGCATCGATGGTGGCCGTAATGTTTTTCCCTTGTACGGCAGGTTTATCGAATCGACCATTGGCCAGCGACCCCTTTATGCGATTATGCACATCAACCAGGTAAATTTTTACCCCTTTGACCCCACGAAGTTCTTTTTCATACGCCCTTTCGAGCCCACTCATCCCGATATAATCCCCCATTTGATAGTAGGGATCATTCTTAATGTGCGATGAGTCCACTTCGCCTACGTAACCCAAAAAATGTGCTGCAATTTTTCGTTCGTAATGGCGCAAGGTTCGCGGCTGAACATAAAATCCAGGGAATTTGTACATTTGTTCCTGAAAGGCAGCATATACCGAATCGGGTATTTGATAAAGAAAAGGTGAGGATTTGTAACGCGAATAGTTGCGGGCTTTACGGATAGTCTGTCGCACATATTCGGGCGTAATGCCTAAAATTGAACAGAAGGTACTGGTATCGAAGGCTCTAAGTTCCTGTGGGTTTACCATCAAATCGTAAGCTGCCTGATTACTTACAATAAGCCGACCTTTACGATCAAAAATGAGCCCTCGTGCTGGATATAGGGTTACGTAACGTTGCGAATTATTTTCCGCTGAAAACTTATAGGAGTTATCGATGATTTGCATGTAAAATAGTCGGATGAGGTATATGAAAACTACCAGAACAAATATCCCCGAAATGATATAATACCGGTTTGCGTATTGATTGTTCATGGCAGTCTTTATTTTTCTACCTTATCTACTTTCTAAAGAAAAAGAATTGACTAACAACAATGAGAAAACTAGTAAAGAGGGTACTGAGAAACACCCTTGCTAAGGTTGCAAAGAAGTCCGACCAACGGAACATCTCAATGAAAAACAGGGCAAAATGATGAAGAAAAACCATGACCAGGGTATATCCGACAAACCACCGTAGGCCGTAATAATGAACAGTAGGTAAAGTGTCGGCCTCATAATCTTCGCGAGGGGAAATCCATTTAAGTACAGCAGGACGAGTAAAGGCCATCCATGTACAGGCGGCTGCATGCATTCCCAGTGTGTTGGAAAAAAGGTCAATGGTTAAGCCTAAAAAAAATGCCATAAGTAACATGGCCGAACGAGGCATGTCGAAGGGTAGTAACAATACGAAAAGTACGTAAAAATAGGGATTGATTAAATTGCTAAATTGAATCTGGCTGAAAATGAAAATTTGCAACAAAACCAGGATGATAAATCGAAAAATATATATTGGCAACCTATTCATTGATAACAGAATTTTCCAGCGTCGTTTGTTCTAAAAGTTTCTTGTTACTTATCAGGTATACATAATATAAATTCTTGAAATCGGTCGATAAGCGTACATTGATGCTGTAAAATGTCCCCATTGAAATAGAGTAATCCTCAACCACCCCAATCATGATGCCTTCGGGGAAAATGTTTGAGTATCCGCTGGTTACAATGGTATCACCATGTTTAATGGGCACGTGTAAAGGTATATCATTTAAAGTTCCAAAACGATAATTGGAACCAGGCCACTCAAACGAACCAAAGTAATTGTTCTTTTTAAACTTTGCGCTTACCTTAAATTTTTTGTTTAATACCGGCATAACGATAGCAAAATGCTTGCTGGTAGCAATAACAACACCTACTATTCCCTGATCGCTAATGACTGCCATATTAGGCTGAATACCCGAGTCGGATCCCTTGTCAAGCGTAAGATAATTGTAAGGAAGATGAACCGTGCAATTAATAACACGGGCTGTCAGGTAGCTTATATCGGAACTGTCGTGGACTGCTTTTTGGGGATATTGCGTGTATTTTTTTTGGTAGTATGCCAGTTCGTTTCGTAGTCTTTCGTTTTCTATTAATAATCTATCGTTTAAGGTCTTTAACTTGAGGTATTGCCTGGCATGTTCTTTTTTTAGCGATAAGCTGGCGTACCACTTTTGGGCAGAATTGAGATAGGAAATTTGATGATAATAATTATATCTGATAACCAGAGATATAGCAATCGTTTCGAGAAGAAGAAACAACAGGAGAAATTGATACTTTATCAGAAATTGAAGTATATTTCTCATATTTCTTCTTCCGAATTATTCATTATTCAGTTTATCTCATCAGGAAAGTGAAACGATCGATGTTTTTTAAAGCAATGCCTGTACCACGGGCTACAGCATGCAAGGGATCGTCAGCTACATGAAAGGGTATTTGTATTTTGTCGGTAAGTCGCTTATCGAGTCCTCGCAACAGAGCACCACCACCTGTGAGGAAAATACCTTTTTGAACAATATCGGCATATAATTCAGGAGGGGTTTGTTCAAGCACAGCTACGATGGCCGATTCAATTTTAGAGATCGACTTATCGAGACAGTGAGCTATTTCCTGATAAGAGATAGGGATTTCGATGGGCATGGCCGTCATCAGGTTGGGGCCTCTCACAATGTAGTCGGGTGGAGGATTGTCCAGATCGGGTAAGGCAGAACCTACTTTGATTTTTATTTCCTCAGCCGTGCGTTCCCCTATTTTAATGTTGTGTTGATGGCGCATGTACGACTGAATGTCGGCGGTGAAGCCGTCGCCTGCCACACGAATACTCTGGTTGCATACAATGCCGCCCAGTGCAATCACAGCTATTTCGGTAGTACCTCCCCCTATATCCACTACCATGCTTCCTTCGGGGGCTTCGACATCGAGTCCGATACCCAGTGCAGCAGCCATGGGCTCATAAATCATGTACACCTCTCGGCCATTGGCATGCTCGGTCGAGTCGCGTACAGCCCTTATTTCTACGTCGGTACTTCCCGAGGGTATACTAACTATCATTTTCAACGTAGGATTAAAAAGCTGATTTTTTTTGTTAACCAGCTTGATCATCCCTCTTATCATCTGCTCGGCTGCATTAAAGTCGGCTATCACCCCATCTTTAAGAGGGCGGATGGTTTTTATATTTTCATGCGTCTTGCCATGCATCTGTTGTGCGGCATGACCTATCGCTATCAATTTGCCTGTTTTGGTGTCGATCGCTACAATCGATGGCTCGTCGACTACAATCTTGTCGTTATGAATGATAATGGTGTTGGCCGTACCCAAATCCATTGCTATCTCCTGCGTCAGGAACGAAAATAGACCCATATATAAAGATGTTTTTTTAGATAAAAATGTATTTTTCCCGGTTGCTAAATTATAAAATTGTCAATTCATTCCTGCATTTTTATTATTTTTTTTTGAATGCTTTCTTTCTATCCGAAATATTTATGTCGCAACAGATGTAAGTCGCATGAATAATGCTTTGTATACAATTGGTAATTAAAAATTGTACGCACAAACAGTTCGTTTTTATGAATATCTAACATATTTAGAACACCCATAAGGAACTTGCTTTTCATATCAGGCATTTACCAAATGCAATATTTTAGGCTATATTTGCATAATTTTCGCTTTGCAAAGACAACAAATCTTGAATATGGAGATTTTCAATACAAAAAAATCGTTGCGCAATTTTTTGGATAGTAAGTCCGAAAATGTTAAAGTTGGTTTTGTGCCTACCATGGGGGCCTTGCACGAAGGGCATCTGTCGCTGGTTCGCTGTTGTAGGAACCAGAACGAGGTGGTCGTGGTGAGTATATTTGTCAATCCTACCCAGTTTAACGATAAAGAGGATTTAGCAAACTATCCTCGGACGCTGGACAAGGATCTGGAATTGTTGCGTCAGGAGCATGTGGATGTGGTGTTTTGTCCTTCTGTTGAGGAAATGTATCCTGAGCCTGATACACGAACCTTTGATCTGGGAGGGCTTGATACTACCATGGAGGGCGCTTTTCGTCCCGGGCATTTTAATGGTGTGGTGCAAATTGTTACCAAGTTATTCGAGGTAGTTCTGCCTCACCGGGCTTATTTTGGTGAGAAAGATTTTCAACAGCTCACCATTATCCGATACATTGTCAATCAGTTAAACATTCCTGTACAGATTGTACCCTGTCCTATTGTACGTGAACCAGATGGTTTGGCAATGAGTTCGCGTAATATGTTACTTGGTGCCAACGAACGACAAGCAGCACCCTTAATTTCACAGGTATTATTTAAAGCAAAAGATTTGAAAAATAGTCTTTCGGTTTCAGAACTAAAAAAATGGGTTGTTGATCAAATCGATGCCAACCCTTATCTTCAAACCGAATACTTTGAGATTGTAGACGATGTAAAACTTCAACCCGTGAATAGCTGGGAAGATCCTGTCGCTAAAGTAGGTTGTATAGCCGTAAGGGCGGGTAAGATTCGTTTAATAGATAATATCCGATTTTGATAAAAAAACAGGAACCTAGATGTAATCTTCCCCAAAATTTAATTTCACATCGTTTACGTATTGTCTAATCATTTGCTCATTTTTAAGGCTGCAAATGAGTAATACATTGTTGGTGTCGACCACTATGTAATCGTCGAGTCCTTCCACTACTACACATTTGTTGGGTTCCGATCGAATGATGTTGTGCGATGCGTTGTAAGCAAGTATTTTCGGATGGCTCAGATGATTGCCATTTTCATCTTTTTGCAAGTGTTCGAAAATAGAACCCCAGGTACCCAGGTCGGACCAGCCAAAGTCGCCACAACGTACAAACACGTTATCGGCCATTTCCATGATTCCATAGTCGATGGAGATGTTCTTACAACGGGGATATATTTCGTTGATAAAGTTCGGTTCCTGTGGCGTGTTCAGTATGGTTTTTCCTTCCTCAAAAAGCGTGAAAATGTCGGGGAGATATTTTTGAAAAGCCTCAGAAATGCTTTCAACCGACCAGAAGAAAAGCCCTGAATTCCAGAAAAATTCACCACTTTCAACGAATACCTTAGCCATCTCATAATCGGGTTTTTCGGTGAAAGTTTTGACTTTTTTAAGATTTGGATTGGCTTCGAGAAAGGCTTTTATATCTTCTCTTTTGTGGTTTTTTTCTGTGTCAATCTGAATGTATCCATAGCCTGTTTCAGGGCGGCTGGGACGGATGCCAACCGTGAAAAGCCCATTAATTTTTGTAGTAGCTTCAAGAATTTCTTGAGCAATGCTTAAAAAGGCATCTTCATCCACAATACGATGATCGGATGGTGCTACGACCATCGATGCGGAAGGATTTTGCAACGAAATTTTAGATAAGGCGTAAGCAATGCATGGAGCAGTGTTGCGTCGAAAGGGCTCAAGCAATAAATTTTCGGGCAATAGCTGAGGTAGTTGTTCCTTTACCAGCAATTCGTATTGGGCATTGGTGACCACGAGAATATTTTCGGTGGGGATAATACGGGCAAAACGATTGAAGGTTTGCTGAAGTAAGGTTTGGCCAGTGTTAAGAATGTCGAGAAATTGTTTGGGACGCGATTCCCTGCTGAAAGGCCAGAAACGACTACCAACCCCTCCGGCCATGATTACGCAGTAATGATTTTTGTTCATAGCTCTTTTTCAATCGGTTTAATCAACAAGATGTTATTTTCGACTGGCGAAATTAGCAAATATTTATTCAAAACGGCAATGCTTTTGGAAATATTGAAAATCTCTTTTCTATGCCTTTATCAGACCCTGAGCAATAGCGTAAATGGTGAGTCCCGAAACAGTTTTTATACCCGTTTTCTGTGAAATATTTTTCCGATGTGTGATTACCGTGTTAATACTAATGTTGAGTATGTCGGCAATTTCTTTATTTGTTTTTCCTGAAGCCAGATGGAGCAGTACTTCTGTCTCTCGTTCGCTTAGCGTGTTTGGTTGTTCTTTCATTTGCTTGTCGTCGAGGTATGCATCCATTCTTTTCAACTTACTGGCAATGGTTTCTGGTGTATCGTATAAGGTGATTACTTCATTGAAAATTTCCATAATTTGACGCTCGAAATATATGTATTGAAGACCAATCCATGCGGTATTGGGATATGTTGCTTTCAGATTCATAAATTTTCGCGTCTGGTTTACTACTAGGATTGGATCAACAATGACCAAAGTACGTGATTTTCTGGAACAAAATTGAGCAAGTTCATCAAGGTCATCCACCATAGCTTTTTCGTACCGTAGATATGTTCTGTCAAGTAAAATGGCCAGGCCTTCACGCAACATTTCGGAAGGTTCAGCAATGGCAATATGTAGTACTTTATTGAATCTTTCCCTTAACATGCTTTTCCAGTTGTGCCACCAGTGGAACAAGAACCCGATCCTCAATTTGTGAGTGAATAGCCAAATCCGATTCCAACTCAAAAAGATGGGTGAGTAACCTTCGCCGTGATGCCTGATCGTCCTTTGCAGGTAAATATTTTATGAGTAGATTTTTTAAATCTGAAAGTTTTTCCTCAATGTCGTCGTGATGTTCGCGATATTCTTCCACAGAATACTCACTGTCGGATAGAGCGTTAAGATTATCTTTTTCATGAAGCGATTGATACAAACGGCTAACGTATGGAAACACTACTTCATTTTCGTAGTTGAGGTGCTCGATGACTTCGCTAAAGTACTCATTGAAAAATTTTTCTACAAGGACAATTTCTTCCTGATTGGCCACCCCTTTCATTTGACGTATCAACTGAAGGATTTGTGGATAAATTTCTTCGGTAAAATATTGGTGGTCATTTTTAAGATATTGTAAAATAACAGGAACATCCTCGAATGTGAGATTGCAACTTACCTCATGAGTGATTCCACAATAAAGTTTTGCCAGGGAAACAAATAGTTCGATATTGATATTGTTGTCGGCACAAAGCTGGGCTACTGTTTTTTCTTTGAGGGGGAAATTAACCCCAAAATGTTCGAGCATCAGCGACAGGTATGGATTTTCCAGCACCAGTTCCGCCACCCTGGTTTCCGGTAAAATTTTTATATGACAGAAATAAAACATCGTAAGATTTTTTGTAAACAACAGTAATGGCATAAAAAAGTTTAATGCTGGTTTTGGCTTTTTTATCTAACAATTGGCTCATCATCAGTTGGTTTGTAAAACTAACATTAGCATCCTATACAATATATTTTTTTTCAAAATAGTAAAAAAAATATCTATTTTTGTTTAATAATCAAAAGGCTGTTTTTGAGTGTAATATACAGCTTTTTAAGAATGTTAGATGTTCAGTATAATTTCAGTCGTATGAAACCTTTGGAAAAAAGAAAAGTCACGGTTAAACATTATCTAAATTATCGTGCAAAAGAGCGTATTTTTCAGCGCGATAAGTTTTTCCCATTATATATTCAAATTATCGTAAATGGGAAAAAAGCCCAGATAAAAAGCCGTATTCAAGAGTATCTTAAAATATATCGCAGCGATATTGAACGTCTTACCCAGAATAATGCTGAATACTACAATCTTATACTTGAGGGTTATTTTTCAGAGCGATTGCTCGATGCCATTGAGAAGAAACAGATATTTCCATTGTATCAATTGCTCAATGATGAAATTGCCGTACTCAAACGCATCATCATGAGTATGCGTCCTTTTGATAATAAGGATTTTACGCTTTTTAATTTTGGTTGGGAATATCAAATGCATACTACAGAAATAACAAAAATTTTCGATAATAGCATTAAAGATCAGTTTAAAAAGGAGTTGCATCAATTATTTTTGCGAACTATCGACCAGGATGATAATCGACAGATTTTTAAGATTGCTAATTTTTTTATCAACTATCTTAATTGGAATAATTCCTTCAGCAGTATTTATGAATCTGCCGCCGAAATCATGGTTGAAGAAATGCGGTTGCTGGAGAATCTTATATCGAAGGAACTTTATACCTCTATAAAAGCATATATGGCCTATCTGGGTAAGGTAAATATCGTCAACCGTTTGTTTGAAAGGCGTCAGGAGGGGCGCATCACCACGTTATCTTACCTCGATTGGCAGACTGAGGTGAAAGACCAGGTTTATAAAGAGTTTATTGCCCATGTTGGTGAACAAAAAGCACTTGAATATATACTCAGTCTGGATGGTATTTTACAACGTACCATAAAGCCTGGCGCAGTTGTTTCATAAGGATGTTTTTTTGTATGAGGGGAAAAAACTAACTTTGCGCCAATTTTCTAAACAAATGGCAAGGGAATTATACCTCTACAACACGCTTTCTCGACGTAAGGAAAAATTTGATCCGTTGAATCCCCCCCATGTAGGGATGTATGTTTGTGGCCCTACGGTGTATGGCGACCCTCATCTGGGGCATGCAAGGCCAGCAATTACCTTTGATGTGTTGTTTCGTTTACTGACCCACCTTGGTTACAAAGTTCGTTATGTGCGTAATATTACCGATGTGGGGCATCTGGAAAACGATGCAGATGAAGGGGAGGATAAAATTGAAAAAAAAGCTCGTGTAGAACAGCTCGAACCCATGGAGGTGGCTCAGCATTATACAAACCGTTACCGAAAATTCATGGAGGCCATGAATGTTTTGCCACCCAGCATTGAACCTCAGGCCTCGGGGCATATCATTGAACAGCAACAGCTGGTTGAGGCTATTCTCAAAAATGGATATGCCTATGAAAATCAGGGTTCGATATATTTCGATGTAGAAAAATATCATCAAAAATATCATTACGGTAAGCTTTCGGGTCGGGTATTGGAGGAACTGCAAAATCAAACTCGTGCACTCGAGGGACAGGAATACAAAAGAAATCCTGTCGATTTTGCACTGTGGAAAAAGGCAACGCCTACCCATATCATGCGTTGGCCATCGAAATGGAGCGATGGGTATCCCGGTTGGCACCTGGAGTGTTCGGCCATGAGCCATAAATACCTTGGCGAAAAATTTGATATCCATGGTGGAGGCATGGACCTTATCTTTCCTCATCACGAATGCGAAATAGCCCAGAATGTGGCTGCCTTTGGCCATGATTCGGTGAAATACTGGGTACATAATAACCTTATTACCATCAATGGCCAGAAAATGGGTAAGTCGTTGGGTAATTTTATTACCCTTGAGGAGCTTTTTACGGGTGCTCATCCTTTATTGGAACAAGCCTACAGCCCAATGACCATAAGGTTTTTCATTCTAACGGCGCATTATCGCAGTACGCTCGATTTTTCTAATCCAGCGCTTCAGGCTGCCGAGAAGGCGATCAGACGGATATGGTCGGCTCAAAAAATTCTTGCTTCCCTTTCGGTTGGCAATAATTCCTCTTTTTCTCTGGAAGAATGGGAGAACAAATGTTACGAGGCTATCTGCGATGATCTGAATACCGCTTTGCTTATCTCTCATATCATGGAAGCTACTCACTTTATCCATGCAGTATATGATCGAAAAGCTACTATCACGGCAGGGGATAAAGATAGGTTACAAAGCTTGTTTAAACTTTTTGTAGAAGACATTTTAGGTTTACGACAGGAAGTAGCTACGGACAACCGCACGATGGAAATCATCTCACGGCTGGTGGAAATGATTCAACAAATGCGGATGGCTGCCAAAGCAAATAAGGATTATGCCACCTCGGATCGATTAAGGGACGAACTCAATAAAATTGGAATTGAACTGCGTGACCGAAAGGATGGCTACGATTGGTCGTTTAAAGAAGAATAATTTTTGTCGTTAGTTTTGTGTAATTTATGAGAAATAATATAGCCGCTCATCCTGCAAATGTATTTAAATTTTGTCCCCGATGTGGTTCCAATGCATTTGTTTTTGACGGCGAAAAACGTTTTAACTGTTCCACCTGTGGTTTTGTATACTATCTCAATGCGGCTACTGCTGTGGCTGTTATTATTCGCCTTTCCGATGGACGTATAGTGCTAACCCAGCGTCGTTTTGACCCTGCAGCCGGAAAATATGATTTGCCAGGCGGATTCGTCGATATGGGGGAACGTGTTGAGGTTGCTGCTGTTCGCGAAGTGGCAGAAGAAATTGGAATTACGCTTAACACCGATCAACTCGAATTTCTGGCCTCGTTCCCTAATACTTACGAATATAAAGGCGTATGTTATTTTACGTGCGATGTTGCTTTTGTGGCTCATTACAACGGTACCGAAAATTTTGAAGCCAATGATGATGTCCAACACGTAATTACAGTGTTGCCCGAAGCCATTGACTACGATACTATCTCTTTCGATTCTATTCGCAATATTTTGAAGCTATATTGTGAAAAATATGCTGGTTGAACGGATTAAAGATGTAATTATTCTTTTTGGATGGTTGCAAAAAAAATATTACATTTGCGCCGCTAAAATACATGGTGGATGTAGCTCAGTTGGTTAGAGTACCGGATTGTGGTTCCGAGGGTCGTGGGTTCGAGTCCCATCTTCCACCCAGATAAGGCTGTTGTTTCAACAGCCTTATTTTTTTATCCCGATTTCTTCCATTTTGCGTGTGCCCATCAACGAGAGCAGAAATATATTCTGTGGCGTTACAACTTGCCCGAAAAATTATTACATTTGTGGGTGTATGCTTTTGCTTCTTGTTAAACCTTAACCTTATTATTATGCCAATAAAACGGAAAATATTATTGCTGACTACTTTTCTTTTTACTGTCTCTGTTGCCGGGAGTCAGGAGTCCAAGCAAGGAAATGATCAACGTCTGGTCATTGAGGGCGGGATTTTTTTACCCAATGCAACGCTTTATGACGATATTGCAATTCGTCAAAATCCGATGGGCGATAGCTGGACGTCGAGTGATAACGGTACAGTTTCGTTCTCTTCGGCTGGATTGATGTTAGGAGCACGCTGGAAATGGCAGAATAGTGCTACAGGCTGGGGTGTTTCTATTGGTATGCGGACAAAAGCAATTTACAACGAAATTGCTGGCAATTATGCCCAGAATACCGATTATTTTTACCTGCGCTACTATTCCAGCGATGTCGATCGGAGTACGAAATTTGCTCGTATTAAAGACATTGGAGAAGTGTTGTTGATTCTGTCGGTTCCTATTGAGGGGCATTATACATTCCTGCATCGCAATGTTTTCGACGCATTTATCACTCTGGGGGCGGATATAGGGTATGTGTTCCTGCGCGATATGGATATTAACTTTCGTAATGCGGAGATGCAACAATACGAAAGTATGGTCCGAAAGGCGCTTGAACATAAAACCGATGATTTCTATGGTTCCACTTATGGGGCTTTGGGAGTGGCTGTGGGGGCATCCCGCAATCTGGTGTTTGAATTATGCCTACCAGGATTTTTGCTAAGTAAAAAGTATTTTGAACTGGGAACGGCCAGTTACTTTACTACCGTCAGATTTTCTTTGCAAATACCCATTGTTAAATCGCAACAACCATGAGAACCAACATATTCTTTGCTTCTATTATACTTGCAAGCTTTATTGCTTGCTCAAAAATGGATGAGTATAATATGATGACCTCCATCTTTGTAGAGGATCCCGACTATCCAGGCTTGCCTCAATATTCCGAATGGGGCTACAATACCTTTGGAGCTTACATCGATCGGGTGGCATTTGTCTCGACCAATCAGCAAATTCCGGGTAAGGTAGTAGTTCGGAATGATACCCTACAGCTAATTTTAAAGGGAAACTATAATGGGGAACTAACAACCATGATTTTTATGTTGGGGGGACATAACCCTCGGACATACTCCGACCTTATCGACTTGAATGGCGATACCATTGATTTGAAACGTGACCCCTGTGCTGTTCAGTTTATTACCAGTAGAGATACTTTCAATTTCCAAATAATCGAGGGCGAGATATTTTTCAAAAAAGTACAAAGGCTGTATGTTGATGAGGAAGAAATTAAATGCATCGTTTCGGGGTATTTTCACCTTAAAACCTTTATGAAAAAGGAGCCTATTGCTATATCCCAGGGGCGTTTCGATTTAGGGATTGGATATGATAATTTTTTTAATTTGTCGTTGAAATAACCTTTTTTGTACAACCCCTATGCACGAGGTTGTTCATAAAAAGCGTATTTGTTCGTTGATATTGTTGCTTAACGTGTATCTATTTGTTAGCGCCGACACTATCGAGTATAACCCTTTTTACCTGGGTGTACGTACGTATTATGGTTTTATTATCCCTCATTCCGAATCAATTCGAAGTATATCCTATTCACGTCCCAGGGGTGTGGGGATTGAAGCAGGCTGGATTGCCCTGGGGCAAAGGGTATGGGACCATTGCTTTTGTTATCCGAGGGTAGGATTTAATTTTTATTTTACCGATTTTAATAACCACGATATTCTGGGTCGAGCCTATGCTATGCTTTTCTATGTTGAACCTTCTTTTACCGTGTTACGTCGTATGTATCTATCGTATAGGTTTGGCATGGGCATAGCGTTTATGGATACCCCTTATGATTCCATTCGAAATCCTCGCAATTTATTTTATAGCACCTATTTAAGCTTCCCTTTACAGGCAGCTATTTCCTTGAATGTTCGTGTGACCGATCGGTTTGTTTTTCGGCTTGGCTTTCACTATGAGCATATTTCTAATGGAGGACTGAAACAGCCCAATAAGGGCATCAATTATCCTACAGCAGGCATTGGGGTAAATTATCTTGTGGATAAGCTAATGGTGCCAACGCGTGATAAAATTAGCCATACGTTGTATCCCGATTTTTTTCAAATGAACCTTGTACTATCGGGGACTGCAAAAACAATTGCCAACAATGAAAGTTCCCGATACTTCATTTATGGTTTATTGCTGGAGGTACAGAAAAAAATTGCCCGCATCAATGCTTTGAGTGTGGGTACCGATGTCACCATTGATTATTCCTTAAAGGAAACGCTAAGGCGTGCCAACCTGAATGACGATTATAAACGAGTAGGGATTCTTACCGGGCATAATTTGCTTATAGGTCGGATTGTTTTTTATCAAAAGCTTGGTGTATATGTTTATTCACCGTATAAAGCTAAGGACCCTGTATATCAGCGTTATGGACTCTTATACAGAACAACAAAAAACACGTCGATAGGCATTGATTTGAAAGCCCATCGACATGTAGCCGATTTTCTGGATGTACGTTTAGCCTATCATTTTGCGCTAACAAAGTAGGGAGGTAGCTTCTTGTAGAAATAGCTGACCCGTTTCTGCATTTTTCAGCCATCAGCTAAGGGCCACGTCAAGAAACATCATGATAGCAAAACCGATAAGTGCCCCAATGGTTGAAAGGTCGGTTTCCTGGCCACTTTGCGATTCGGGGATAAGCTCTTCAATCACTACAAATATCATGGCGCCGGCGGCAAAAGCAAGTGCAAAGGGGAGAATTGCGGTAATAGCTACCACTAGATAGGCCCCTATAACAGCAGCGATGGGTTCGACAAAACCCGATAGCTGTCCGATAAAGAAGGCTTTTCCACGGGAGAAACCTTCGCGGCGTAGCGGAACACTTACTGCTGCACCTTCGGGAAAATCCTGAATGCCAATACCCATTGCTACTGCTATTGCTGCTGCCAACGTTGCAGGATCGGGATTACTACCCAAAGCGCCAAAAGCAACGCCAACCGCCAACCCTTCGGGAATATTGTGGATAGTAATAGCCAGAATGAGCAATACACTACGTTGCCACGAGGTTTTAATACCTTCGGCTTTATCGGTAGATAATCCCATGTGCAAATGGGGCAATAACTTGTCGATAAGCAGCAAAAAAGCCCCCCCACTTAAAAATCCTACAACAGCTGGTAGCCAGGGAATCATACCACGAGACTCGGCAATTTCTATCGACGGCTTTAGCAATGACCAGAAACTGGCAGCAATCATTACGCCCGCTGCAAAACCCAGCATGGCATTGAGCAAATTGCGATTAAATGTTTTAAAGAAAAATACCAATGCTGCACCAGCGCTGGTTACCAACCAGGTAAAAAGTCCTCCCAATAATGCGAGTAATATCGGACTTAACCCCAATAAATTTTCCATCGTCATAGGATTCATTTTTTATTAACAAAAATAACGTAGCTGGACGAAATATTGTTTATCTTGACAACTCTTTTTCTGGATCCCAGAATATTTCCTTAAAATTCAGGATAACATCATTTTCGATGATTGCCCCTTCCTGTTCAAGAAGTTGTCGCATGAGATGTTCGCTACCAAAATAGTGTTTCCCCGTAAGTCGACCCTGGCGGTTAACTACGCGATGGGCTGGCACGGGAAAGTTGGCCGTATGGCATTTGTTTAAAGCCCAGCCTACCATTCGTGCCGACTGTCCTGTACCCAGATAGCGGGCAATGGCTCCATAGGTAGTTACTCTACCTGGTGGAATACAGGCTACAACCTGGTATACCCTATCAAAGAATTGTCCGCTCATTGCAATAGGTACAGGCTTTTAAACTATCGAATCCACACCATCGAGCGTGAAGCGAAGATAATGAATTCGTTTTCCTGCTGACAAAAAAATATTCTCATAGTAGGTTTGTACCTGGCCTGCAAGTTCGTCGCGATACACCGACTGATACAAGTTGTCTGTTGATGCCAGCAAAGGAAGATGGTTATTTTCAATAATCTCGAGGGTATATGAATATAATAGCTCGTTATCGGTTTTTAAGTGGATGATGCCCCCTCGTTTAAGGAATTTTTTGTATCGATTCAAAAACAAGGGGGAAGTAAGCCGTTTCCGTTTTCGGTTGCTCTGGGGTTGAGGGTCGGGAAAGGTAATCCATATTTCCTCTACCTCGTCGGGGCCAAAAAACGATTCAATGAAGTCGATACGCGTGCGTAAAAAACAGACATTGATAAGTTTATTGGACAATGCCTTATGAGCACCTACCCATATACGATTCCCTTTTATGTCTATTCCTATAAAATTCTTGTTCGGAAAATTTTCGGCCATGGCCAGGGTATATTCCCCTTTTCCACATCCGAGTTCAAGGACTATAGGATTGTTGTTTTTAAAGTGTTGTTCGTGCCAATTGCCTTTTAAGGGATGCGCTTTCCCAAATACTTCATTAAATTCGGTTTCTATAACATTAGGGAAAGTGTGTAATTCTGCAAATCGCTGAATCTTATTTTTTCCCATGAATCAGTCGTTCTTAATTTCGCTGTTTTTTATCATTACTCCGAGATCGGTAACCCCTTTTAATTGTTTTTCGCGCATGCCATGCTGAATATAAAAGATATAACGACCGACTTGTCCAAATCGAATATTTCGCTTGAAAATTAATTGTAACGAATGTACGTCGCCAATACCTCGGCCAAACCATTTTCCTCTATTATCGGCGAGCATGAACTCCACCGTGTCTTTTTGGGAATTGCCATTGGGGGCAAGGGTTGTAACAAAAAGAAAAATATTGCTGTATGGATATTGTCCGGTATGGCGGAGCGAAAAAAGTATATCCTTATAGTTTAGGGTATCGTTACAATAGTATTCGAAACGTAATTTGTTGTCTACTTCCCAATTTGCCTCTGGAATGTTCTGGTTTTCGGCCATGTCGACAGAAGGTTTACAGGACCATAACACAAGCAAACCCAATAACAGGATAGCTAAAAGGCTGTGGAAAAACATTTTTTTATTGCTATAGCATTTCAATGTCATGTCCAATCAATTGTTGTGTTGCATGAATGCGAGATGTTATTTTTGATTATTTCGGTTTTTATTGTGGTTGTGAGTATAGTTGTGATGATTTTTTGCTTTATGATCCTGTGTCTTTTTTTGGTCGAATCGAGTAAGGCTATCGTCGCCAATAACATCGTGGTAATCAAGTTCCTGAGGTACTCCTGTCATGTAGGTAATAGGTTCCTGTTCCACCTTTGCCGTTTGTCCTTGTTTATTGAGGTCAATAATTTGAGCAACTTTTTCGACCGAAAGGGGAATAAATTGCAAAGTTCCATTCTCAGTGGGACAGGCATACCACATGATACGGCGAAAGAAGTCGCTTTTCTGGTAGCGAAGGGTACCTTTATCGGTTTCAAGGGCAATAGAGGTATCGGGAAAATCTTTCTGTGCATCAAGGTATACGTCGAGTTCGTAGTTAAGACAACATTTCAGCTTGCCACATTGACCGGCAAGTTTTTGGGGATTAAGCGATATCTCTTGATAACGTGCGGCAGCAGTGGATACCGAAACAAATTGGCTTATCCAGGTGCTACAACACAACTCGCGTCCGCAGGTACCTATGCCACCAGTGCGCCCAGCTTCCTGTCGGGCACCAATCTGTCGCATCTCTATTCTTACCCTAAATTCTTCGGCCAATACTTTAATAAGCTCTCGAAAATCGACTCGTTCGTCGGCAATGTAGTAGAAAATTGCTTTGGTACCGTCGCCCTGAAATTCCACGTCCCCAATTTTCATTTCGAGTCGTAGCTGTTCGCTTATTTTTCTGGCACGCAACATGGTGTCGTGTTCACGGGCAATGGCCGCTTGCCATTTTTCGATATCTACACTTCGGGCTTTACGGTATACCTTTTTTAATTCTTCGTTGGTAGCTTTTGCCTTTGAATGAGCATATTGCCGTAAGGCCAGATTCCCCGTGAGCGATACTATCCCAATATCATGACCCGGTGAGGCTTCTACAGCCACAATATCACCACTGCGCAGTTCAAGGTCATTAACATTGAGGTAAAAACCTTTACGTGTATTTTTAAAACGTACTTCAACTATATTAGAGGGTAACAGGGATTCGATATCTTCTGCCCAATTGTAAGTACTTAACTTGGCACAAATATGTGTATTGCATCGATAACAATCGCTGGTATCGGTCTCCAATGAAGTGCATCCACGATATATCATAGTACTGGGTCTTTTTCAGGTTATTGAATTCTTATGGCTTTGCTCACCTGCAAAGCTACATCTAAAAAAATAATTTTTGCATTCCCGTTGTGTTCGATTTGAAAAATTGCACTTTCAAATTGCTCGGCAAGCAGCTCAATATTTTTGTCGTTAACGTAAGGATGAAAATTTTTAGAAAAACCAAAAGCATTTTCAGTAAGATAGGTTACTTCGTTTCCGGCAGTGGTAAGTGCATAATTTTCACGAATTAAGTGTAGGGCATAGGTAAGGAATTGTTTTTGTTTTTCACGTCCCACCGAAGCCATTTCTGATGCCCAATCCATAAGTCCCGTAATCTGAGCCTTGTAGGCCATGCGCATAAGATTAACGAAAGGCTCGAACCAGCGTTCCTCTTCCTCATTTTTTTCGAATAGTTGCTGGGCTCGCAGATAACTTCCCTTTGCTATTCTTACAATATTGTTGAGCCGACTTTCATCAATATGTCCACGGGAAATGAGCGCTTCGCGTAACGATTCGGCATCGATAGGTGGAAGATATATTTGTTGGCAACGCGAAAGGATGGTTGGCAAAATAGCATCTGTATCTTCGGCAACAAGTAAAAATAACGTATCCTGGGGCGGTTCTTCAATAATTTTAAGCAACTTGTTGGCACAGTGTACATTCATCTTTTCGGCCAGCCATATAATCAGAATTTTGTAAGATGATTCAAAGGGCTTGTACATTACTTTTTCAAGTATGCGACTGCTTTCGGCCTCAAAAATGCTGGCCTGTTTGTTTTCCGACCCAATGGTTTCTACCCACTGGTTGAGCGTTAGGTAGGGATTTGATGTTAAGGCGGTACGCCATTGCACCATATAATGATCACTTACCGGCGCCTTTCCATCGCCAGGATTGATGATGGGAAATACAAAATGTAAATCGGGGTGTACCAGTTTCTCGGTCTTTTTGCATGCAGGGCAACTTCCACACGAATCGGTTTCGGTACGATGAAAGCACATTACATATTGGGCAAATGCCCAGGCCATGGGTAAACCTCCCGTACCCTCACTACCCGTAAACAACAGCGCATGGGGTATCCGATTTTCTTTAACCATTTGCCTTAATCGGTTTTTTATCGCCGATTGACCAACTACATCACTGAATTTCACCTGTGTACGGTTTAATGGTTGCTGATAGTTGTCATGTATAGAAACTGGCCTAAGCAGGTTTCAATGACAGTGAAAAATTTATGCAAAATTAGGAATTATTTATGTTCGTTGGGTGAAGTAATGGTTTTAAGATAAACAAATACGGCAGGTGCTATCGATTCGATGGGTTGATATAGCCTTGACTTTTGTCGCGTCTCTTCCGATGGCCAGTTCCATTTTATTATCGAAAGGTGCAGGATAACCATCAGAAGACTGAGAATGAAAGCGCTTTTACATACAGATAAGGCGGCTCCCCCTATGCGCATGAGCAATCCCAAATCGAGGTCCTCAAAAAACGCCTGAAGAAATCGACCAATAATTGTAACTACCACCACAACCCCCATAAAAAATACCGCAAACATGATAATCTTGGCTACGGTAGGTGAGTGGATGATTGAGGGCGTAAGCAAGGGTGAAAACATCTGTGTAAGCTTGACGGCCAGAAAAATGCCTAAAATCCATGCCGCTAATGAAGTCAATTCCCGAATAAGACCATTCTTAAACCCACTCAGTGCAGCAAATAGCAACAGAATTATGAGTATGATATCTATAAATGTCATCGGATTAGGTTAAATGATTGAATTTAAAAACAGTTCGAATATAGGATAAAAATGGAAATATTGGCTGGAAACTGAAATATTTTTTATGGAATTGGCTCACGTTTGTTTTGTTTAAATTATCATTTGCTCAACCTGAATAGAGATGGTTTCGACAAATTTTTAAAACTCAAATACTGGCGGTAACCCTCCCGTATTTTTTTGGTAATGCTTGACTATTCCAACTGATACAAGCCCGTATTTTATGTTCTATTGTAACAGCCGAAACTATTTTGTGAAATAAGAATACCCATTCCTTATGAAAAGCTTATTATTCGGAAGGATAGGGTCTTATAAAGATTATGCATAGCGGAATACGGAATCGAGTTTATAGTTTTTTTATCACAAACAGATAAACATCGTTTTCGTGTAAAGGCACCTCTCGCCGGTATTGTCCTTGTGGATTGATTTCGATTATTTCCCTGGCAGTGGGTTGTCCACTGCTTTGATTTTTCAAAAACTCTACCTGTAGCGGGGTTAGCTGATCGGGGCGATTGAGTTGAATATAACTTGAATAGGGATCGTTGTGCTGGTAACCAATTCGGTAGGTTTCTAAAATATACTTTCCCTGTGGAATGCCGTTGACATCGAGTGCTAAGGTACCTTTGGGGCGAGCAGGTAGGTCGCGGATGTAATAATCCTGGTTATTGATGCTATCGGGGAGGGTGAAGGTAAAGTCCCAGCAGAGAATCTGTAAGTCGCCGTTTTCGTTTTTGCATGCCCAGGATCGGGTGTCGTTGTTGGCTAATTCGATTTCGCCCATTTTGTTAAGGAAAGCAAAGGCATGGTAAGCAGGTTTTTTAATACCCTGGTAATTGAGCAACCCAAATCCTCCATGAAACGGGGTGAAACGTGGCCCGGCTTCTTCGAAAATATCGGTAAATACCCAATAGGACATGGATTGGGCGGCATCGCCAACCTGTTTTATTTTTTCAAGGATGTAGGCAGCCTGATGATAGCTATCGTGGATGGGATCGGCAGGGGTGTAGGATGAACTCCATTCGGTGTAATGTAGCTCGAGATGAGGCATTGGCGAAGCGGCGATTTCTCGGCGCGATTCGATAACATCCTTGCTTACACTCCAGGGGTCTTTGCTTAAAATAGTACCTGTTTCACCGTATTGATCGAGGTATCCTGCTTCTACTCCGTACGAGTGGGTACTGATAAAGTCAATGGGAACGTTGTTTTTATGGCAGAATTCGATCAGTTCCGATTCCCATGCAGCACCTGCTGTAGCGGGTCCTCCTACCCGATAGGCTGGGTTAACCCTTTTTATAGCCTGAGCTGCATGTTTGTATAGCTTGAAATAATCATCCTGTGTACCCGTCCAGAAATAAGGGGTGAGATTGGGTTCGTTCCATACCTCAAAATACCAACTTTTCACCTCTTCTGGACCATAACGGTCGGTAAAGTGCCGAACCAGATGCTCGATAAGTTTTTCCCAGCGTTGATAGTCTTTTGGCGGAGTTACATTGCCTTTCCACCAAAAGATGGTTCGGTCGCCGCTGGCAAGCGCTGAGGGCATAAAACCAAGCTCAACAAAAGGTTTCATGCCAATGCTTAAGATAAAATCGTACAGTACGTCGATATACTGGTAATTATATTGCGGATTTCCGGTGCGATCTTCGCGATAAACTCCCATGTCGTCGCACAATAATCCGTGCATGCGAATGTATCGGAAGCCACATTCCTCTCTTACTAACCTGAGTTGTTGCTGCCAGTCGGCTCGCAATCCTTCGTTTGCTCGTCCTGCTCCTACGCATTCCTTAAAAAAGGTGTTGAATTTCCCTTTCTCCTGCCTATAATCGATTGTGATTACTCGGCGGGTTTCCTGTTTTGTTTTGGGTGCTGCCCAGGTGGGTGTTCCAAATAATACCAGCAGCAAACTAATGACAATAGATTTTGCTTTCATCCGAAAATATTTTTAAATGTTTTTTAAATCGGTCGGATGGAACTCGCATGTGATGAATTTTCTATACATAGGCAAGTACGAAACTGATAAATATTTTCATCCTCGTTTGTGAATACTGCTATACATGCTCGTTTCATCCGAAAATATTTTTTAATTTTTGATAGTGGTCGGGTGGAACTCGCATGTGATGAACTTTCTACACATAGGCAAGTACGAAACTGATAAATATTTTCATCCTCGTTTGTGAATACTGCTATACATGCTCGTTTCATCCGAAAATAATTTTAAAAATTTTTCTTAAAAGGTCGGATCGAACTCGCATGGATGAGTTATCAACCATAGGTAAGTGCTAAGATAATATTATTTTCATACTCTTTGTAATTACTGGCATACAAGCTCGTTCATACCTTTTTGTTTTTATTGATTAGCGCCTTCCATGATGGCGTCGAGGGCTTGCTGGTCAAAAACTTTGAGGTTGGGACGGTCAAATATACCACTGGCAAAAGCCCCCAATCCTCCATTGTCCCAGTAAAAGGGCAGTATGCCATTTTCTCTGGCCTTCTGGGTTACATATTTTAGATAGTATGCCCGTGAAGCAAGATGCAACTGCAAAGCATCGCCTGTAAGATTTGAACGACGAGTTGGGGCATACTCACCCAATACTACCGGGATTCCCTTGTCGACAAACTGCGTCTTCATCAGCCCAAATAGTCGATCAACCGTTTCTTCTTCGCCCCAGGTGGCATTGCGTTCTGTATCGGTAGTGGAATGGTAATCTTTTCCCCAGTAGTAAAACATCTTGCCCCAGCTTTCGTCTTTTTCCATTCCGCAAAAGTTCCACGGGGTGTAGTAGTGTATTTCTACCATCATGCGATTGGGTGTCTTATCCCTGGGTAATTTTTTCATCAGGTTGTAAGTTTTTTCAATATCGGTCGAGGGACCCTGGATGACCAGCACACGATAGCTATTTCGGCCACCGGTAGCTCGCACTGCGTTAATAAAGGTTTGATGATACGAGAGCAGTACATTCATTTGTTCGGCATTGTCGACATTGGGTTCGTTAGCGCTGGCAAATAGGAGGTGTTCGTCGAAATCGCGAAGGTGGGTAGCAATCTGCTCCCAGAAGGCTTTTTGTTTTGCATTATTTTCTTTTTGTTTTTGAACGGTACAGTTATTTTCGAGCCATCCACCGTCCCAGTGAATGTTGAGAATGACGTATAGGTTTGCATCAACACAGTACTGTACCACCTCTTTCACACGATCGAGCCAGTCGGGGTTGAGTTCGGCAGTTTCCTGGTCAATGACGTATTGGTTCCATGAGCAGGGGATGCGTATAGCATTAAAACCACTTGCCTTGACAAGATCGATAAGGGCTTTCGAAACTTTGGGATTTCCCCAGGCGGTTTCGCCGCCAATAGCCTCGAGCGTGTTGCCAATATTCCAACCTACTTTAATGGCCGATGCAATTTGTTGGGCGGTGCTCCCCATTCCCGATGCATCGGGTGCCAGCGGCGATGTATTATAGCTGGGATACAGGCTGGCCTCCTGAGTAATTTTTATAACTACAGTCGGGGCATTTTCTGCAGTAATTACCAGGTCGCCGTTTCGGTTTTGGGTTAGCGGATTATCGCTCACGTAAACTTTTATCTCGGTGCTACCCGATGTCCCCTGTAACTGGCTACAATTAATCCATTCGGCCTGAGATGTAATGATCCATTGCGAAGCATTGGTGGTTATTACGATCGTTGACGAATCTTCGGCATTGGAAAAATTTAACTGCGATACATTGCTGGTTAACGTGTAATCGAGCTGTGTGGCACCCTGAGTAATAATAACTTCAACCGGTGTTGCATCGCCCGCAGTGAAGATTAAGGTATCGCTGCGGTTTGTCGTGGTTTGCGTGTTAACGGTGACTGTAACCACATCTTTTGGCCCTTTCCCAAAATTATGGGATAGCTGAATCCATGAGGCTATCTTACTGCTTATCTTCCAATTACTGGCATTGGTTTCAACTACCAGACTATCGGTTCCTCCACCAGCTGGTATTTCAATTCTCGACGGAGATACCGTTAGCGTATTATGTTCATTGTTTTTTTCACAACCTGCCAGCCATGTTGGAAAGGTAGCCAGTGCCAACCATAACCATTTTCTCCCTTTCGATTTCATGATATTTGTTTTTTAGTTTACCTTATCAACGAATGCAAATCTACTTGAAGATTCACAGTGGGAATGGATGGTTTTGATAATAAAAAGCGGGGAATTTGTTAAGTAGCACAGGTTGAAGTATTGTAAAGTGGAAATGGATTATTTCTAAAACGCCTTTTCTGCTTTATCGCGAAAAACAAAGTAAATGAAAATAAGGCATAGCCGTATGATAAACTATTTTGGCATTCAGTTGCTTTTTGTCATAGAGATTTACCAACTGTAAAAACCAAAGCAATGCCATTTATCAGCTGTGTTGTAGTATTGGCTGTATCTTTTGCACAATTTTTTGTGTCGATCCCAGATTGTCCTGGACGTAGTTTTTACAAACCTGGCAGGCTTGCTGATAGACTTTTTCATCGTTCAGGAGCAGGTCAAGGGTTTGTGCAAAATGTTTGTAATCCTTTATGGCAAAGGCGCCTTTTCGTTCGGTCAGGTCAACAGCTTCCTGGAATTTCTGAAAGCGCGGACCAAAAATCACGGGTATTCCATAGGTAGCAGCTTCGAGAATGTTGTGAATACCTTTTCCAAAGCCTCCTCCAATATATGCCAGATAGCCATATCGGTATACCGACGAAAGTATCCCTATAACATCCACGATAAGTACACGGTAACTACTTAGATTATGCTCGGGGGTTATCCGCGAGTAACGAATAGCACTGCTCGAAAATGCTCCAGCCAGTTCGTTCATGTGTTTTTCGTCATCCACCTCATGGGGCACAATGATATATTTGATGGAAGGATTTTCTGTGAGTTTTTCATTAAAGTATTTTATCAGTAAGGACTCATCGGCAGGCCACGAACTACCAGCAATGATTACCCTCGATTGTCTGGCAAAGGTATCAATGGCTGGTAAGTGTTTGCTTGCAGCAGCAATTTGAGCTACCCTATCGAAACGCGTGTCACCACATACCTCTACCTGTTGAAGCCCGATCTGCTTTAAAAGGTTTTCGGATGATTTATTTTGTACAAAAATAAAGTTGAACCGAAACAACAGCTTACGATACCACCCACCATACCAGCGAAAGAAAAACTGGTTTGGACGAAATATGGCAGAAAAACAGTAAATAGGGATATTTGCCTGAGAGGCCTGATGGATAAAATTGTACCAAAATTCGTACTTTATAAAAAATACAGCCCTGGGTTTTACGATTTGGTAAAAACGCCTGACATTCCAGCTAAAATCGAACGGCATGTAAAAAATATAGTCGGCGCCTGCATAGTTCTTTTTAGCTTCATAGCCCGATGGCGAAAAGAAAGTGAGTAAAATTTTATAATGAGGGTATAACTTGCGAATTTCTTCCATCACAGGACGTCCCTGCTCAAATTCTCCTGTCGAGGCAGCATGAAACCACAGAATAGGGGCGTCGTCGCGGATAGCCTGTCGTAATTGATAAAATAAACGACGATGTCCCTTGAGTAGTTTTCTTGCTTTTCGGTTGAAAGGGGCAGCCATGGCTATACCTGCATACAACAGGGCAATGGCTAAATTGTATAAAAAAATCATAGATAATTCTTTTGCAGAAGTGCTGCAAACGTATAAATTTTTTGTATCGAAACAAAATCAGTAAAACACTCCCTGTAGATACATTTTTGTTTTTTCTTCTTTAGGATTATTGAGTATTTCCTGGGCAGGGCCATGTTCTATTATTTCGCCCATGTGCATAAAAATAAGGTAGTCGGCTATTTGACGTGCTTGACGCAGGATATGGGTTACCATTACGATGGTGTAGTTTTTTTTCAGCTCTGCAAATTTTTGTTCAATGGCCTGGGTTGAAATGGGGTCGAGTGCAGAGGTGGGTTCATCGGCCAGGATAATTTTAGGGTCAACTGCCAGCCCTCGGGCTAAACAAAGCCTTTGTTGCTGCCCAATGGATAGCCGAGAGGCCGGTTGATGTAATCGATCCTTGACTTCTTCCCATAAATTCACCTCTCGAAGATAATATTCCACACGTTTAGCAAGAATATTTTTGTTTTTACGTCCCCCGATTTTTAAACCAAAAGCAACGTTGTTGAAGATACTCATGGGAAGAGGGAATGGTCGCTGGGCAAGCAACCCCATTTGTTTTCGAATTTCGGTAATATCGCGCGAGGTGTGCAGAATGTCCTCTTCGCCAATAAAAATTTGTCCCGAAATATCTATGTCGGACGATAGGTCAGTCAATCGGTTGAGGGTTTTCAATAGGGTAGTTTTACCACATCCCGAAGGTCCAATGATCACCGTAAGCTTATTGGCAGGAATATCCACGTTAATGTTTTTCAGGATATGATGCTTGTGAATGTGCAGATTAAGGTTGCGTATGCGAATGGCTGGTTTCATGACTCAATGATTTTTGAGTTTTTGGGAAAAATATCGCGAAAGTGTACTGATGATGAGTATAATCAATGTTAGTACCACGGCTGACGCGTAGGCTCTGTTTTTCACCTCTTCGATGGGGGAATTGAGCTGGAAAAATATAGCCAGAGGAAGGGTAGCCGCGGGTTGAGAGATCGAGGTAGGGATTCGGTCCGAGAATCCTGCCGTGAAAATAACGGCAGCGGCGTCTCCAATTGCACGCCCCAGCGAAAGCAGGATGGCAGTAACCAAACCCGTACTACACTGGCGTACAAATATTTTAAAGGCTACTTCGGTTCGGTTTGCGCCCAGCGATAACCCTGCTTCAAGCAAACCTTCTGGAACCCCCTTAATTACCTCGTCCATCGAGCGTATCATGATGGGTAATATAAAAAGGGCTACTGTGATTATTCCTGCCAGCAAGGATGCCTTCATGCCTAAGTAGATCATCACCATAAAAGCAAAAGCCCCATACACGATACTGGGAATGCCCCATAGGGTATCCATCAAAAATCGTATAATATGCACCCAACGCTCATGATTCTTCATGTGTATATTGAGAAACAGGGCAACGGGCAGTGCTATGACCAGTGCACACAACACAGCCCCCAGCGAAAGATATATCGAACCGAGAATGGCATTGGCTATACCGCCTTCCCTTCCAAAATAATATCCACCTTTGGGGGGTTGGGTGAGCATTTCCCATGTCAAGGCTGGTAAACCATTCTTAAAAATGGCTATGAGTATTAAAATCAATACTCCTCCCATGAGCATGGTTGCTAAAAACATCAGGACACGAAATAAATTCTCTTCTATCTTTCGCCACTTCATCGATTACATACTTTTTTCGAAACGAACAATGGTGTATCTTCCTAAGATATTGAAAAATAATACAATCAAAAGTAATATGAAAGCAGCCAGCATCAATGCCGAATCGTACAGAGGAATCGATAACATTTCGCCATAGTTGTTGATTAGCAAGGCTGGCAATGGATAACCCGGCTGAAAAATGCCGGTTGGAATCTTTACAACATTCCCTGCTACCATCAACACAGCAATGGTTTCGCCAAATGCTCTTGAAATACCTAAGCCGGTGGCCGAAATAATACCCGGCATAGCTTTCCGAAGTATTACCTTTTTTACCGTTTGCCATCGGGTAGCGCCCAACGAAAGAGTAACTTCGGTGAGTTCAATGGGTATGCTCTTGAAAATCTCTATGAGAATATTCAAGATAAATGGAAGAATCATGATGGCCAATACAATTCCTCCTGCCAGAATGCTATAGCCCGATACTTTAATGCCGAATGATAAAGCAAGCGACTGAACCGCAGGTACTACCGCTATAACACCCCAAATCCCATAAATTACCGACGGTAAACCTGCTAAGATGTCGATCAGCGGATGCACCCATTTCAATACCCATGCCTTGGCATAGGTGGTCAGATGTATAGCCGATAGCAGCGCTACCGGCAGTGCTATGACTATGGCTATGAGGGTAATCCACAGTGAACTTAATATAAATGGGTATAACCCAAATTTCCCGCTCAGGGGCTTCCATTCCGTCGATCCAATCAATTCCCAGAAATTATATTGGGTAAATATGTGATGTGACTTTAAATATAAGCCAAGCCCAATGACAAAGGGCAAGAGAATTACAACAACCAAACCTGCCAGCATCCAACCCTGGGTAAGAATATCTTTAGTTTTTCGATAGATATGTTTTAGCTGCTGGATTTTCATGTCAAAAAGTTTTGCTGACAAAGCTAACAAAAGAATATTAATCTCTTAATTTTATAGATTATATTTTACAATATGTTTAGCGCATTGCTGTAATAAAAAAACTAATTGTCTTTTCTTTTGTAAATTGCGCAAATCATCTTATATTTGATCGCAAAAATACAAAATTTCATATAGGATAAATAGAAAATATGATGATTTTTCCTTTACAGGTGAAACGAGCATGTATAGCAGTATTCACAAACGAGGATGAAAATATTTATCAGTGTCGTACTTGCCTATGTGAAGAAAGCTCATCACATGCGAGTTCCATCCGACCACTATAAAAAATTAAAAATATTTCGGATGAAAATTTATGACTATTTTTGTTTTTCAAAGCTTAGGTAGCAAAATGAAGCTTTTTGTGTTGGGATTTATGGGCAATGGTAAAACCACGGTGGGTCGTCGGTTAGCCGATCGGTTGCATTACGCATTTGTCGATCTGGATGATGAAATTGCAAACGAGGAGGGTCTTACGATAGAAGAAATTTTCTTTCAGCATGGTGAACAGTATTTTCGACAGAAAGAGCATGAACATTTGCTTAAAGTTTGCCAGACAGACAATGTAGTAATTGCAGTAGGAGGGGGTACACCTTGCTTTTTCGACAATATGGCGATCATGAATCGTGAGGGGATAACCATTTACCTAAAGCTTTCGGAAGAACATATTTTGCAGCGTATCCTTGCTATGCCCAACGAAGCCATACAGGCACGTCCATTAATTGCTAATAAAAGTGAGGAGGAACTAAAGTCGTTTATTCATGAGGTTTTACAAAAAAGAGAGCCTTTCTATAATCAGGCAAAAATCATTGTTGACAATCATCAACCCCACGTAGATCAAACAGTCGAACTTATTGTATCGCAAATACCTCTGCTTAAATGATAAAGTTTATAATATGATCAAAATTACCAATAAAACCCACTATGCCCTGCGTTTTTTGATTCACGTTGCTGAGATTTATCCTACTGGGCATCTGTCTATTGCTGAGGTAGCTTCGAAAGAGAATATTTCGGAGAAATTTCTGGAAAGTATTGTATCACAGCTTAAGGCAAAAGGTATAGTAAGAGCTAAACGGGGTGCTGGAGGCGGGTATTATCTTTCCGTACAGCCTTCCGCAATTACACTAATGCAGGTCATAGAGGCAGTGGAATCGGAAATGCCTGGGATAGCTGAAACGGACGATAGCGATACACATACCAGCTATGTTATTCGTCAACAATTGCTTGAACTCGACAAAATAATCACACAATTCTTAAAAGCTCGTACAATTGCAGATTTGCAGCAGGCCTACGATCAATTGCAGGCAGGGCAGATGTTTTACATATAATTTAAGATGGTCATGGCACGTGGATTTAATACAAAACTATTGCACGCTACTTCGCAAAAAAAAGATGCGCATAGCGCAATACAATTTCCCATTTATGCTACCTCGGCCTATGGGTTTGATACTGCTGAAGATATAGCAGGGGCGTTTCAAAATACCCGTCCCGCTTTTGCTTATTCTCGCTCAGGAAATCCTACAGTCGATTTTTTTGAGACTCGTGTAAAAAGCATTACAGGCGCTAATCAGGTAGTAGCATTTTCCTCGGGTATGGCTGCTATTACTGCTACCGTTTTTACCCTATGTCAGGCCGGCGATAACGTCATCATTTCGCCTAAAATGTTTGGTAATTCAGTGCTGCTTTTTACCGATACTTTAAAGTCGCTGGGACTGGAAGTTCGACTGGCCGACTTTACCCAACTCGATAGGGTAGCTGCAAAAATTGACGCTCGTACCCGTATGCTCTTTTTTGAGGTACTCAATAATCCTTTTCTCGAGATCGTTGATCTGGAAAAGCTGAAATCATTAGCTGCCGAAAAGCAGGTTATGCTTTGTGCGGATACTACCCTTACCCCACCCAATATCTTCGATGCAGCCCAATGGGGTATACACATTAGCATAGTTTCTTCGACCAAATATTTTTCCGATGGGGGAGTCTCTGTGGGTGGTCTGGTCATCGACCACGGGACTTTCGATTGGACAGCTATTCCACATTTACAGGCATTGGCTACCCAGTATGGGAAAAATGCCTTTGCTTTTAAACTTCGAAAGGAAATTCTCAGAAATACAGGTGCGTGTTTGTCGCCTTTTAACGCATTTTTGCAGTCGATCGGTCTCGAAACCATGAGTCTGCGGTTTGATCGTATGAACGACAATGCTTTTCAACTTGCACAATGGTTACAGAAGCATCCAGCAGTCAAAAAGGTTAGTTACCCCATGCTGCCAGATTCGCCGTATTACGAAAGCTGTCAAAGATATTTGCAGGGAAAAGCAGGCGGATTGCTTACTTTTGAGCTCGAAAGCCAAAGTCGGTGCTTTGCTGTGATGAACCGACTAAAAGTTATTAAACGTGCTACCAACTTAAGCGATAATCGGTCGCTTATCATTCATCCACTTTCAACCATCTATGCCGACTTCCCAACAGAGTTGCTCAAGGAAATCAACCTGAGTGAAAGATTAATTCGTTTGTCGGTAGGTATCGAGGAAATAGAAGATTTAATCGATGACCTTGCACAGGCTTTGCAGGGATAAATTTATCAGGAAGCACCTAAAATTTTAGCGGTGAGGGGGGGATTCGAACCCCCGGTACCCTAATCGAGTACGACAGTTTAGCAAACTGTTGGTTTAAGCCACTCACCCACCTCACCGGAGGCAGCTTAAAAAACGCTGCACAAAAGTATAAAAAAAGCTCAATTATAAAAACTGGTTATCAAAAAAACTTATTTTTTGGTAGTATCGCCTGAGGGATTGTTACCAGTTTTACTGATAGATTCGCGCATGTTGGTATCGGCTTCGATATTTTTAATGCGGTAATAATCCATGATACCCAGATTACCCTGACGGAAGGCTTCGGCAATAGCCAGCGGAATTTGTACCTCGGCTTCAATAACTTTGGCACGGGCTTCCTGTGCTTTTGCCTTCATTTCCTGTTCTAGGGCTACAGCCATGGCTCTTCGCTCTTCTGCTTTTGCCTGTGCTATGTTTTTGTCGGCATTGGCCTGATCCATCTGCAATACAGCACCGATGTTCTTACCGATATCGATATCTGCTATATCAATCGAGAGAATTTCGAAGGCAGTTCCTGCATCTAATCCTTTGGCCAGTACCAACTTGGAAATACGGTCGGGATTCTCAAGCACTTCCTTATGCGATGCCGAAGAACCAATGGACGATACTATACCTTCGCCAACTCTGGCCAGTACAGTTTCCTCGCCTGCTCCACCAACCAAACGCTTGATGTTGGCGCGTACCGTTACACGAGCTTTGGTGATGAGCTGTATCCCATCCTTAGCAACCGACGTTACCGGGGGAGTATCTATCACTTTGGGATTTACCGACATTTGAACGGCTTCAAAAACATCGCGCCCAGCAAGGTCAATAGCGGTTGCTGCTTTAAAATCAAGTGGAATGTTGGCTTTGTCGGCCGAAATCAAAGCATTGACCACTTTTTGTACATGTCCACCGGCCAGATAATGTGCCTCCAATTGGTCAGGACTCAGATCAAGTCCAGCCTTCTTGGAGTTAATCATTGCATTGACTATGATGGAAGGGGGTACCTTACGCCAGCGCATTAAAATTAACTGAATAAGCGACACGCGGACACCCGTCAGTATACATTGGAACCACAAACCAAGGGGTACCAAATAAAAAAAGACCCATAGCACAACCAGCGCTAAGGCCGCCAATATCAAATATATTCCTATCTCCATAATTTACGAGGTTAATGGTTTGACATATATTTTCTGATGTTCAATTTTTACGATTTCAACTTCCTGCCCAGCTTCTATATATGTTCCAATCGATTCGGCTTCAACTACATGCTCGCCTATCAGAATCTCGCCAATGGGCGACATCTTGCTTTTTGCAACTGCCCGATCGCCTGGACGAAGCGTGGATACAAAATCTTCACCCACCTTGCTGTCGATGGTCGTATGCAAAGATAATCTTTTCCACGTGGCAGGTTTAAGCGCTATGGCTACGGTTACAATAATGCTTAATATAGTAAGCAATAGCGTAATGTTGCCTACTGTTCCTCCAAAATATTTATACGACAGAATGATGCCTGCTGAAAAAAATACCAGAGAAGCTATACCTGCTACGCTCACGCCCGGTACTATAAGCAATTCAATAACCAAAAGCAAAAGTCCTACCAGGATGAGCGCAATAATGAGGGTTACCGACATTGAATCAAGAGTTGATGGTAACAATCAAACCCCTGCGTGACAAGCCTTTTTTGTAGGGAAGTAAATAATCGTACGAACCACGCTTGATGTCGCATTTGCCCTTGTAATGCACCAGATAGGTACATTGCTCGGCCTGCTCGGTATCGTGGTTGCATACCTCTATGAGCGATTCAATGACATATTCAAAGGTGTGAATATCGTCATTGTGTAATACAAGTGAATATACCTCCCCTGTACCGCTATCTTGCAAATTCTTGCTTTCAGGTTTTTCGTGAACCTTACCGAAATTTTTCATAGGAATTCTATTTTCTGCAGATTAAAATTAAATGATTAATTTTCAATCTGTATTCAAATTTACACTTTTTTATTAAAAAATTATCAACAATTAGCGGTGATTCTCCTTACCATAAAGCGTAAATTTAACATTTTTTATGGAATTCCAGCTTTTTCAAGCTCTTGCGCTCGGGTTAGCGGTATTTTCTTATTATCGTAATAGGATACAATAAACGCTTCTTTAAAACCGGCTTTTTTAACAATTTGAAGCGAACTATCGGCCGCTTTATAGTCTGAGAACACGCCAGCATAATATTTTATTAATTTTTTATCGTTCAAAAACTCTGCCACAATGGGTTGAATGCCCCCAAAAAATGTCGGGTCTACTTTTTTACTAAAAACACCTAGCTGGATCGTATAAATAACGCCGGCTGGAAAATTTAATTGTTCGGGAATGGGATTTTCAGCCGAATAAACTGGTTGGTCGCTAATAACGAATTGATTGATGCGGCTTTGCATGGAAACGGTATCGTTGTTTGTAGCTTTCTGATTATTGCTGGAGATAAGTTTTGCATAAATGCCATTTACCTCATTTTGTCGGTTTTTGATTTCATTGTCATTTTTTTTCCATTGAGCATAAAGCGCTTTGCGGTTATCATCGTTGGGCATAACGTCGAGTTTTTCGCGCAACATAAGGTTATGGATTTGCAAAGAGTCTATGGTTCTTTGTAATACTAATGCATTTTTAATTTGTATCATACGTTCATCGACATTCGATCCCATTGCTATATCTTTTCTTGTAATTTTTGTGGCAGTTGTAACGGAAGCAATGGTTGGGGCAGCAAACTTGTTTCTAAAGAAACAGCAGTCAAGAAGGTCGTCCCTATTTGTGGAAACTGGTAGTGAGGTATTGTAAGTTAGCTGATAAAGCGTTACAACTGAAAACCGAGAAGCTCGGTCGGAAACCAGGAAGGCGGCTGTGCTGTCGCCGGGAATAAATACATAGTCGTTCCAGGGTGTGTTCATGGGGAATGATAGGGGCTGTGCTGTACCAACAGGTCGTCCAGAATTATCCAGTTTACAACGGTATAGGTCATAGCCTCCTAATCCTGTTGGTCGGTTTGAGGCAAAATAGAGTAGTTGTTGAACCGGGTCGTACACAGGCAAAATTTCATCATTTTCTGTATTTATTTTCGCATCGAGTTCTTCAATTCGTATACGCCTGGTTTTAATGTCCATTACTTGCCTGAATATATTAAAGTTGCCCTGCTTCCCGGGTGCTGAAAAATAAACCATCTTGATTGAATCGTTGGATTTTTGATTGACGACAATTCCTGTGTAAATTTGTTGATTGTACTGAACAGGGTATATCTGAAGCTGTGAGAACTTTTGCAGATGGTACATCATGCTGTCGTAGGGGAAGGAAGCGTTTACTTTTCCTAACAAGGGTTCAGGTTTTTTAATACGCTCAATGCGGCTATCGAATTGAGATTCAGCAAGCACGATATCATTACTTTTTCGAGTTCTTGAGTTCATGCTGCTACGTGCTGCGGTAAAAGCCATTCGTGCGTCATCCCATCGGAACTGCCTGAAATAGGATAGTCCAAGATAGTAGTATCCTTCGGCCATAGGATATTGATTAAGTGAACTTTTGAGCAATTCTATGGCTACATCGATTTCCTGGTTGAGCTCTATTAAACAGGCTGCGTAATAATAACGGAAAAGTGGATCCTCGGGGAAGCGAGCCATAAGCCTTCGAAATTGTTCGGCCGATATATCATATTGCATATTTTCAAATAGCTCGATAGCTTTTATTGCCTGCTGGGAGAGTGTACGCTGGCATTTGCCACTCAGCGCCAGTGCGGCAAATCCAATTACAAAAATTATGTAAATCCACTTCGTTCTTAGCAAAAAAAACATCTGAATGTATATTCTTCAACAATTATTGTCCAATACTGTTTATATTAGTAAAGTAAGTGCAAATATAAACTAAACTCTAAATCATAAAGTTATGGTACAGGTTGGAAATATGGCTCCCGATATCCTGCTGCCCGATCAGCATGGGAAAACAGTTAGCCTGAAGGATTATGCAGGTAAAAAAATAGTTTTATACTTTTATCCAAAAGACGATACCCCTGGATGCACAGCCGAAGCATGCAGCTTCCGGGATAATTATCAAACATTGTTGGATAAGGGATTTGCTATTATTGGTGTAAGTGCCGATGATATTGAATCGCACCAGAAATTTGCAGAAAAGTATCAGCTGCCCTTCCCCTTGGTGGCCGATACCGAAAAAAAAGTGATAAAAGCCTATGGGGCATGGGGCGAAAAAGTGATGTATGGGAAACGTTCAGAGGGTATTCTGCGAAAAACTTTTGTCATTGATGAACAGGGAAAGATAAGCCACATCATTGAGAAGGTGGATACCCAAAATGCTACCGAACAAATCCTTAAACTTTTTTCTGCTTAAATGTTATTTTATTACAGTGGGTCCCTTTTGCCTATGAGAGCCTGAGGAGGTGTCCATTAGGTAAAAGGGACTTGTTGTTGATAAAAACAAAAGTGAGGTTTATTCCAATTCGATAAAAATACCTTAACTTCGTTGGTTGAAACGAGCATGTATGGCAGTATTCACAAACGAGTATGAAAATATTTATCAGTTTCGTACTTCCTATGTGTTGAAGGCTCATCACATGCGAGTTCCATCCGACCTTTTAAGAAAATTTTTTAAAATTATTTTCGGATGAAAAATATTACAATCTGGCATAATTGCTGAAGAACAGCTTTAAAGAGAATAAAAAAATGGAAAAAGAACAGGCTGCTAAAAAAGAGGTTAATAAGGAAAAGCTAAAAGCGTTACAACTTACCATTGATAAAATAGATAAGGATTATGGTAAGGGTACCATCATGTGGATGGGGGAAAAACCAACCAACGATGTGCCGGTCATTTCATCGGGGAGTATTGGTTTAAATGTGGCATTAGGCATAGGGGGGTATCCACGGGGTAGAGTAATCGAAATTTTTGGTCCAGAGTCATCGGGGAAGACCACGTTGGCGATTCATGCGATGGCCGAGGCGCAAAAAGCAGGGGGTATTGCTGCTTTTATTGATGCCGAACATGCTTTTGATCGCTCTTATGCTGAAAAATTGGGGGTTGACCTCGAAAACCTGCTCATTTCACAGCCCGACAATGGGGAACAAGCTCTTGAAATTGCCGATGCGCTCATTCGTTCAGGTGCAATTGATATCATTGTCATCGACTCGGTTGCTGCACTTACCCCTAAAGCAGAAATTGAGGGCGACATGGGCGATTCAAAGCTGGGGCTGCAGGCACGCCTGATGTCGCAAGCTCTTCGTAAACTCACTGCCAATATCAACAAAACCAACACCTGCTGCATCTTTATCAACCAACTTCGCGAAAAAATTGGAGTGATGTTTGGTAACCCCGAAACCACCACCGGTGGAAATGCCCTTAAATTTTATGCTTCGATCCGTCTCGATATTCGAAAAATTCAACAGATAAAAGAAGGGGAAGAAATATTGGGTAGCCGTACGCGAGTGAAAATTGTAAAGAACAAGCTGGCACCTCCCTTCAAAAAAGCCGATTTCGATATCATGTATGGAGAAGGTATCAGCAAAACAGGGGAAATTGTGGATCTCGGTGTTGAACTCGACATCATCAAAAAGAGTGGATCATGGTTTAGCTATGGCGATACCAAGCTGGGACAGGGACGCGATGCAGTAAAGGCACTGCTTAAAGATAATCCCGAATTGATGCAAGAGCTGGAAGATAAAATCATGAAGGCACTTCAAACCTCCGGAAAAAGTATTCTGGTCGATAAATAAAAAATTTTTTGTTGTTGAAAAAAGTTCATTACATTTGCAACCTCAAAAAATGAACTTAGTAAGTTTTTGAAAAACATTTTAACACATGGCAAATCATAAATCGGCTGAAAAGAGAATACGTCAAACCGAACGTCGCCGTCTGGCTAATCGTTACCATGCAAAAACAGCCCGAAACGCTGTAAAACGTTTGCGTAATACTACTAACAAAGAAGAAGCTTTGGCATTATTGCCCAAAGTTACTTCGTTGCTCGACAAGCTTGCTAAACGCAACATCATTCATGCTAACAAAGCAGCAAATCTTAAAAGTAGTTTGGCAAAACATGTGAATAGCCTATAAAGAAAAAAAAGCAATATGCAAAAGCCTTCGTACTGAAGGCTTTTTTGTTTTAAATACATGCATGTTTCCTAAGAAAATCTCCCGCGGTGTTGAAAAGGGGGAAGGGGATTGCGCTAAACCATTTTTTTAGCATGTCCAGAAAATAGGGGGGTGAACTACTTACTTGTCCGGGTAACATTATTAATCTGACTCTGGTTTAGAACTGGGAGGCACAAGTAACCTTGTGAACGAGAGTGATCCCAATTTCCTGCTACTACGTTCTTTAGCATAAACTTCGGTAATCTCAAATGCATTAGTAACCTCATTTTCACCAACAACTGACAACAGTTGTTATTCTGTTAAGAGGATGACCATTGTGCTAATAATATTAACTAAAACTTCATGGGCCTGTTCCTTAACCAAATGCTCCAGCTTTTAATATTGAATTCCTGTTCTTCTCCCCAAGCTAACCCATATGTACATATGCAGCCTTTTCGCGAAATAGATTAGCCAATGTATCTGATTTTTTGTCTGACATCCATTGATATTTTTATTTGAAAGTTTAATTATTTCTTGTTCAATGGCAGAATTCTGAGCAAAAGATATTTGCGAATAAACAAAGATTCGAATTGTTTATATTTTTTGCTTAAGAAATAACATCAACAAATTCACCCCTACTGTTTCAATATGTTAAAACAGCGTGTTTTTGGTTGCACACAACGGACAAGTATTTGCGTAGTTACGGGATTTCAAGGCACTGTTGTCTCAAATTTGACGAATGTTACTATTCGCTAAAAACTTTAAATTAACATAAAACCCCGCAATAATCGCATATACAATGTTAGCGGTTGGATTTTTGAGTTTCATCATTTTTCCCTTCTATTTTATTAACGTTTTGGCTAACTTGCCGCAGGATTGTGAGGCATAGACTTCGCATAAACAAAAAACTTATTGCGGGCCACAAAACTTTAATAACAGCACAGCCCGTGCGGCTCAGGTTGAACCAATTGTTATACCGTTTTACTTTACCTCTATCTCTACAATGTGAGACGTATCCACACCAACAATATCAACCACTTTAACCATGATTTTATATCTTCCAGCTTTATCAAAAGTAAAAGGGGCGGTGGTTAATTCTATTTTCTGATTTTTTTTGGTGCGGAACGACTGCCATATATTTTCAAAAATATAGTTGCCTGTCCAAACCTCTTTGACTTCTCCATTTTCTTCAATCCTGATAATCTCTTTTTTGCTCTCATAATCAAAATCCACTGACCAGTAGTCAATCCAATCCACCCAGTTTTTTGTAAGCACTTCCCGTTGTAAAATTCCGTTTTGGTCTTTGGTCAGTTTTATAATCTGCCCGTTTTCGATGACAACTTTAGATTTTCCTTTGTTAAGCGTCTTTTCCAGTTCTTCCAGATCGTCCTGTGTGTAATTGGTGGTGAAATTGGTTAGTTCGATTTGAACGGTTTTGCCTTTAATATGCGGCCTGACCTGAACATAGGCTACATCATAAAACTTGACCTGTCCTTTTTCCACCGCCCGTTTGTCAAAGACTTCTCTGGGGATGTAGCGCAGGCGGATATCCACGCCTCGCTGGCGCAGTTCGTCTTTGATATAGGGCACCAGTCCCATCTCAAACTCAAATCCCAGAATATCCACCTGGGTAATCAGGTTTTGGCGGCACTCTTCGAACACCTCTTCCACCATTGTTTTGGTGACGGGCACGGAAAGCGGTCCAACGTGCACAAAGCGCCCTGCCTTTTTGCCGTGCAGGTATTTGTGCCCCTGCACCCGCTGGGCGGAATAACCTTCCAAAATCAAATTGATGTATTTTTCATATTTGGCATCCTGTAGGGGCGATTCCTGTAGGGGCGATTCATGAATCGCCCCTACGTTTTTTGCATTATACATTCCCATGAAGAACTGCCGTTCGTATTTGCCAAGATTTAAAACCTCAAAGGCGCGGTAA
>Ga0116167_1000376_pt1 | contig 43725 bp, 36 predicted proteins | sample AD_JPNMR3_MetaG_FD_89794 | JGI IMG/M metagenome (GOLD analysis project Ga0116167, IMG submission 89794) | Active sludge microbial communities of municipal wastewater-treating anaerobic digesters from Japan - AD_JPNMR3_MetaG | ecosystem: Engineered > Bioreactor > Anaerobic > Digestate | place...
GCTCCTCTTCCTTCGGATACTTCTCTAAATGTCAAAAAATTAATCGTGGCTTAAATGATTTTACAGAAAAAAAGTTGCACAACTTAATCGTATGGTCAAAGATAATATATTTTTTATTAAATCCATAAAGATTTTTTTAAATAGTGGTATCAGGACTCATCTTTTCTGAATCAATAGCCAGGAATCATGGTATTTGGGGTATGTGGATCTGATTCGTTTGATCTCATCTCTCGCTTTTTCCTCATCATCGGTGGCCATTACCGAGACCCTGTAAAAGCCTGTTTCACTTTTCAAAATTTCAGACTTGAAATTATCTCTGCTGATTTGCAACTGGTATTTTCTGGCGTTGTCGGGATTTCGAAAACTGCCTATTATTACAAAATAGCGTTGTGTTTCCTGTGCAGGTCTTTCAATTGGAACCACTCTTTCCACAACTTCCTTTATAGGTGCAGATGGGGCTGGTTCAGGTTTTTTCTCAACTGGAGTAACAACTGGTGCGGGTGTTGGTGCTGGTGTGGTTACAGTTCTTGCTGCTTCTGTCTTTTTTTTATTTCTCGTCGACTTCTTTAAACTTCCGCATGAGGTGATTAATAATAGTGATATTATAAGTATTACACCTGTTCTCATATAAATTAATTTTAGTTTTCAAATATTTATAAAATAATATTTCACAGCCATATATTATGGTTGTCGTGTCAGATGGGAATATAATACAGCGGAAAGGCTTGTTTTACCTTAGCCTAATCCTGCAGTGTCCTATTGCCTTGTTCTGGCAGAGAAGCTCTATGCTGTAGATGCCCGGAGCCAGTTTTGCCGAAGGTGTATAGGTGAGGGTAACCTGACGTGACTCTTCAAACAGGCCTGTAACGGGCGATAGGCTTGCAGTTAAGTTGCCGGCATTTTCCGTAATTTTCCAGCTGATATCACTGTTTTCTGCTGTCAGTGTCTGACCGCCAGGTGTGGTAATTTTGAAGCTTATATTCTCTGTCAGGCTTTTCGGAACATCGAATGCGATATTAAGTTTTTTGGCTCTGCGAGCGACGGCTACAATCTTTTCTGTTGTTTTTCCCCTTACTGCAGTAACCATCATGTTGTCGGCATCGAATGTTCTTGCTTCAGCAAGCTGTTCTTCAAGCTGCTTCTTTTCCTGTTCAAGGCGTGTATTAGCAGCTTGCAGTTCGTTGCTTCTGGCAAGCAGTTTGTCATATTCCGATTTAAGGGAAGATAACTGTTGTTCGAGGCCGGCCTTTGTCTGCTGAAGAGTCTCAAGTTCTTTTTTAGCGGTAGCATAAGCTGCTGCCTGGCTGGATAGAGAACGTGCCCTTTTCTCAGCTGCATCAAGTTTGCTTTTTGTTTCTGCCAGCAGCTTTTCATTTTCATCGTATTGCGATTTCAGAGTTGCAAGGTCAGCTTTTGTTTTGTCGAGGTCAGCTGTCAATTGAGTCTTTTCAGCTGTCAATTGTTCGGAACGCAGTTTCTCATCATTAAGGCTTTTGTTAGCTTTCTTTACAGAGCCTATAGTAAGCAGAAGTGCTATAATCAGAAGTGCGGCGAATACCACAGATCCGATGATTATTGGTTTCGACTTATTGTTTTCCATAATTCAATTGGTTTTTACAGTGTTTATACAAATATACAACATAACATGAATAATATGAAATAATATTGATGAAGAAGCAGCATTTTTCAGGCAGAAACAACTTCTTTTATCAGTCCGTTCATAAACTCAGCGGCAAGCATGGCATTTTTTTCTGCATACTCAATGCCAACTGTTTCTCCATTGACAACAGGCAGAGGATGGCAGAGTTCATAACTCATATATCCGTTGTAACCTATCTCATGCATGGCTTTAATGAAATACCTGTAAAATTCTTCTCCGATAACTTTCCCGTCGGGTCCTCTTTCGTATTCTCCGCCGAAATGTGATAATACCTGAAGGTCTCCAACAGCAAGAGCTGCATTGCGGATATAATCCTCTGTCTTTTCGTTCATTATTGGTGCATCGAGTGATACTTTAAGCCATGGTGAATTAATTTCCTTCACCATTTTGAGTACATCGGGATAATCGTCTATTACCGGTTTGTGGTTCTGGAGGGCAAGAATAACGCCTGCATCGGCAGCATATTTTGTGCACTCTGCCATACCATCGCGGCACCACGACCATATTTCTTCGGGCGTGAACTTTTCGTGGGTATATTTCCATATATCCCTTGCTATATCGTAGCGTGCCACCTGTGGATGCTTTGTGACACCAGGCCATGCAAGGAACATCCTTAAAGTTTTTGCCCCGAGGTCTGAGGTCATTCTGATAAGATCTTTTACATAGGCAATCTGGCATTCACGGTGTTCGGGTATGGGACTGCTGAAGTCATTATTTGCAGCAACACCGTAAATTTCTATTCCTTCACCGTTGGCCATTGAACGGAATTCCTTGCACCTTTTCGTCGGCCAGTCAAGTGGATTGCCATGGGGACGTTTACCGTCTATCTCTATACCGGTGTACCCCCATTCACGGGCTTTTCTTACTATCTGGTCGAGAGGCATTGCTTCACCTTTGTACCATATGCCAAGCAAGGTGATGGTGTAGAGACCAACCCTTATGTCAGATTTCTTTTGAGGGCTGCATGACAACGTTCCGACACCAGCCATAAGTCCGGCAGTGGCGGCTAGCGAGGTGGCAACAAAGTGCCTGCGGCTCATTGAACTGCTTTTGCTCATAGGTTTTCCTCCTCAGTTATTTTTAGGGTTAATATTGCAGGGTTTATAATCATTCTTTATGCAGGAATTTTGATAAGTATGATTTTCTATATGCAATTTAAACCAAAGATTTTAAATAATAAATTTCAGAATTGATTTTTCTGTACGTTTGGCATTATTATTTTCATCTTTATCAAATAATTTTTTTGAAATGAACTCAGACCATCTTCAATCTTCACCGAAGGTAGCAGGCATTGACAGCATGAGTTATATTAAAATGCAATTATTATTCATAATAAGATAAAAGTCAGGATAAAAAATACAACTGCGAATCAGGTAATTATAATTATATGCAACATTTAATGTTTTAGTTCAATTTCTATCGGAAACTGAACCAGAATTTCAGATAAGGCATAATAAAAATCGTTAAAAACTTTGAAGCAATAAACTAAATAGGTAACTTGCACTCCGTTTTTAAAACAATAAAGTACCATGACACATTATAAGGAATTAGGACTGGTTAATTCAAGAGAACTATTTAAAAAGGCAATGGCAGGAGGATATGCCATTCCGGCGTTTAATTTCAACAATCTCGAACAGCTTCAGGCTATTATATCTGCCTGTGTGGAAACGAAATCACCCGTTATCCTTCAGGTATCGAAGGGAGCGAGGAAATATGCCAATCAGACGCTTCTGCAGTATCTTGCCAAGGGTGCAGTAGAGTATGCTAAGGAACTTGGATATGCAATCCCTATAGTTCTTCATCTCGACCATGGTGACTCTTTTGAACTATGCAAATCGTGTATTGAAACAGGTTTTTCTTCTGTAATGATTGACGGTTCGCATTTGCCTTATGAAGAAAACGTTAAACTTACCAGGCAGGTTGTTGATTTTGCCCACCAGTATGATGTTACAGTTGAGGGCGAACTGGGTGTGCTGGCAGGTATAGAAGATGAGGTGTCGTCAGAACACACGCATTATACACGCCCGGAGGAGGTGGAAGATTTTGTAAGCCGTACCGGTGTTGATTCGCTGGCAATATCAATTGGTACTTCACATGGAGCTTACAAGTTCAAGTTAAAGCCCGGGGAGACGGTTCCTCCTTTGCGTTTTGACATTCTTGAAGAAGTTGAGAAAAGGCTACCCGGTTTTCCGATTGTTTTGCACGGTGCATCTTCGGTTCCTCAGGAAATAGTTGATGAGATTAACCGTTACGGAGGCAAACTGGAGAATACTGCAGGAGTGCCCGAGGAACAGTTGCGCAGGGCAGCATCATCGGCAGTATGCAAGATAAACATCGACTCTGACGGACGCCTTGCTGTTACTGCAGCAATACGTAAAGTTTTTTACGAGAAGCCATCAGAATTTGATCCAAGAAATTACCTTGGTCCGGCACGTGAAAAACTGAAGGAACTCTACAAGCATAAGATAATAAACGTTCTGGGTAGCGCAGGAAAAGCGTGATCCCTCTCAACCTTCATCATGAAGGGGGAAGATTCTAAATCATTTTTTTCAGTATTCCAAATACACCACGTATAAATGTAGCGCTGGTGAGAACTTTCACTGCTGGCGGAACTGTGCTTCTTTTCCTTGAAGAATAGGTTCTTCTGCCAGAATATTGTCTTGAAGTCCGGCCAGCTCCGCGCGACCAATCAACCTCTCTCTGTCTCTGAGCCTTCCACTCTGCCTCCCTCTGCTTTTCCCATGCTCTCCTTGCCTCCTCATCGGCACGCTCCTTCTCAAGCATCGCGACTTTCCTTCCAAGAATTTCGTAGGCGCTTTCACGGTCAATCACCTGAAAATATTTTCTTACAAGTTCAGATGACCTGTTGATTGCTGATATCTCTGAAGGAGTCAGAATATCCATCCTGCTGCGCGGAGCTCTAAGCATAACAGCTGCAAGCGGTGTGGGAATACCTTTTTCATTCAAAGCAGTAACAAGTGCTTCACCAATGCCGAGTGACATTATCACTTCGTCAGTTTCATAAAATTCTGATAAAGGATAATTTTCTGCCGTGAGTTTTATAGCCTTACGGTCGGCAGCTGTAAATGCCCTCAGTGCATGCTGTATCTTAAGCCCGAGCTGGGCGAGAACATCCTGGGGAATATCGGTCGGGTTCTGCGTTACGAAAAAGACTCCTATGCCTTTCGACCTTATCAGTTTTACTATGTTTTCAATCTGGTCAAGTAATTCTTTGCTTGCCTGATTGAAAATCAGATGAGCTTCATCAATGAACATTACAAGTTCTGGTTTTTCGGCATCACCTATTTCAGGCATTGTATTATAAATTTCAGCAAGGAGCGACAGCATAAAAGTGGAGAAGAGCTTGGGTCTGTCCTGTATATCTGTTACTCTCACTATGTTAATATACCCGTAGCCATTTTTGTCACGGCGCAACAGATCTCTTATATCGAATGAAAGCTCTCCGAAAAACAGCTCTGCACCCTGTTGCTCAAGTTCAAGTATCTTCCTTAGTATTATCCCTGTTGTAGAAGTCGAAATTCTTCCGTAAGCTTTTTCAACTTCATCCTTACCTTCGCCTGTCATGAACTGAATAACTTGCTTCAGATCTTTGAGGTCGAGTAGTGCCAGTCCGTTATCGTCGCAGTATTTGAATATGACAGCCATCACACCTGCCTGGGTGTCGTTAAGGTTGAGTATTCGTGATAACAGCACCGGTCCGAATTCTGATACGGTTGCCCTTAACCGCACGCCATCCTGCTGCGAAAGGGTAAGAAGCTCTACAGGATAGCCCTGAGGTGACCATGGAATGCCTAATTTGGAGTGACGTTCAGTTATGAATGGTTTTTCTTCTCCGGGCATTGCTATTCCGCTAAGATCACTCTTTACATCCATTAGAAGTACAGGAACACCTTTTTCCGATAACTGTTCGGCAATCACCTGAAGGGTTTTAGTCTTTCCTGTGCCGGTAGCTCCGGCAATCAGACCATGACGGTTCATGGTTTTAAGGGGGATCCTGACATGTGCCCCCTGAACCACTTCGCCGTTCAGCATAGCTGTTCCAAGAACTATGCTTTCACCTTTACATAAATACCCCTCATTTATTGATGCTGAAAATTTTTCTGTAGAACTCATAGGAAGTGATTTTTTATTATTCTGTACGCAAGTTACCAGTTATAATTAAAATCAGAAAACTATTTTTAGCTTTCAGCCTAAATGAGATACTTATTATATTACATTAAGCCTTATGCGTTACTTATTGATTTAATTGTTCCGTTAAGGATTTTTTATGCCAATTTTTTAATTTTGATAATTAAAGAAACTGTTAAAAAAGAAAGTTATGGCAAAACTTGCAATGCTTGGTGCCGGTTTTATCGGCGATTTTTATACCCATTCCCTTCATGGCTTACGCAGTCGCGACCGTGTTGTGATTGTAGGCGACCGTGATGAGTCGAGGGCAAAAGTTTTTGCGATTAAGCATGGCATTCCGCGATGGGCCACTTCACTTAAAGAAGCGGTAAATGATCCGGAGGCTGAGCTTGTTGTGGTTGGTCTGCCAAACAATCTTCACCTGGAGGCAGTAAAGCTTGCTGCTGAGGCTGGTAAGGGTGTGCTGTGTACCAAGCCTCTGGGACGCAACGCAGCAGAAGCTTATGAAATGCTTGAAGCAGTTGAAAAGGCAGGGGTCTTTCATGGTTACCTTGAAGACCTTGTTTACACTCCTAAGACTCTGAAGGGGCTGGAAGCTGTGAGGCAGGGCTCACTCGGGCAAATTATCTGGGTGCGCTCTCGAGAGACACACCCGGGCCCACACAGCGACTGGTTCTGGACCAAAGAGATCTCAGGAGGTGGCGTACTTCTCGACATGGGATGCCACTGCATCGAGATAGCACGCAATTACATCGGCAAGGATATCAGGCCTGTAGAGGTTATCAGTACAGCCGATACTCTTGTAAAACCGATAGACGCAGAAGACAACTCACTCGGCTGGGTACGTTACGAAAACGGTGCCATTGGACAGTTTGAGGTTAGCTGGAGCTTCCGGGGCGGGATGGACCTTCGCGATGAGGTTATGGGAACCGAGGGAACAATATGGGTGAATAACTTCCTGCGCACAGGAATCGAAATCTTCACGGCAGGAGGCAAAAAAGGATATGTTGCTGAAAAAGCAGAATCGGAAAAAGGATGGATATTCCCGGTAGGCGATGAAGTGACAGAACTCGGCTATAACCACATGTTTGCTGATATGTTCAGGGCTTTTGAGAATAAAAAAGAGCCTGCGGAGACTTTTTACGACGGATATATAGTGAACGAAATTATGGATGCTTGCTACCGCTCGGCAAAATCGAAAAAATGGGAGCCTGTAAATCTGAAAGTGTGGAGGGGACAGGAAAAGGCCAAACCAATCGCTGAAATAAGAGAATACGATAGAGATCATATTTTTGTCAAGGAAGAGATATTGCCCGACGGTACGGTAAAGATTATCCTTAAGGAAAAGGCAACGGGCAAAATTGTGGAGCGAATAAAAAAATAAGCGAATCGAAACTGGCAGAAAAATAATTTATTACAGACTTCTTTGTCGAACTCCTCAGGGTTCTTTGTAGTAAGTAACATCCCTTTTCCATAAAGTAAATTAAGATTTGCCCAAAAGAACATATAGGAATAAATTTTTTTTATTGAGAAATAAATTCATGCGCAAAAGGGATTTCATAAAAAGAGCGGGTATTCTGGGAATGGGTGCTATTATGTCGAACAAAATTTTTATTGAAATGATTGATAAATATGCTGATGTGCCTGCCGGTGAACTGGCACGCAATGAAGATTTCTGGCTTGAGGTTCGGAAAGGTTACCGGCTTAATCCTGATATCATCAACCTTGAAAACGGATATTACAATATAATACCAGAGCAGACTCTTGAAAGGTTTATAAGGCATGTTCGGGATGTAAATTACCAGGGCTCATATTATATGCGGACTGTTCAGTTCGACAACAAGAAGGCTATGGCGGCAAAGCTTGCTGCGATAGCCGGCTGTCAGGCTGATGAACTTATCATAACACGTAACACTACCGAATCGCTTGATATCATTATTAGTGGTTATCCATGGAAAGAAGGCGATGAAGCCGTAATGGCAGAGCAGGATTATCCCACAATGCTTACTATGTTCAAGCAGGTTGCTAAGCGATATGGAGTGGTTAATAAAGTTGTCTCTGTACCGCATGACCCGGGGTCGGATGATGAAATTGTGAATCTTTATGCAAATGCTATAACCGGTAAAACAAAGCTATTGATGATATGCCATATGATCAACATTACCGGTCATATACTGCCTGTAAGAAAGATATGCGATATGGCACACAGCCGGGGTGTTGAGGTGATGGTTGATGGTGCACACACTTTCGGGCACATAAGGTTTACGATCCCTGAGCTCGGATGTGACTATTTCGGCAGCAGCCTGCACAAGTGGATGAGTGTGCCGCTTGGAGCAGGACTACTCTGGGTGAAAAGGGAGCATATCAGCAAAATATGGCCCCTGATGGCGCCTGTTGAAGACAAGCCGGATGATATTTCAAGGCTGAACCATACTGGCACCCATCCTGTTCACACCGACCTGACTGTTGAGGACGCTATAGAATTTTATCTTATGCTTGGACCGGAGCGTAAGGAGGCCCGTCTGAGGTACCTTCAGCATTACTGGAGCGACAGAGTAAGGGTTTTGCCACATATTGAAATGTACACACCTTCTGACCCTGCTCGTTCGTGCGGTATTGCGACTGTCGGAGTCAGGGGCATGAAACCGGCTGAACTGGCTGATATCCTTTTCAAAAAGTATAGAATATATACAGCCCCAATAGATGGAGCCGGAGTTCATGGCTGCCGCATAACACCAAATGTGTTTACGACAACTGAGGAACTTGATGTGCTGGTAAAGGCACTTAAAGAGATCAAATAATTCTTCCTGGTATAAATAGACAAGCAGTTTAAAAGTTGCACAACTTTGCCCTGTGGCCTTAAAAATTTTAGCGGAGCTTGTACATATTAATATAAAGTAGCTTGAAGGCAACCTGTTTTTAAAAATAGTTCCGACCTCCGACAGACGCATTCCTGAGATAATGCAGCAAAGGCTGCTTGATATCGGTAACTGGCTAAAAGTTAACGGTGAAGCTATTTACGGTACGCGTAAATGGGAGAAGGCACCTGCAGTCACAAACGAGACGACACAATTTTTTACCAGAAAAGGCAATGACCTCTATCTGATAATTACTAAATGGCAGGATAAGCCCATTACCATTAGCGGCGTGTCGAATCCTTCAGGTGTTGAGATGCCGGGATATACAGGAAAAATAAAGTTTTCATTTTCAGCAGGACGCCTTACAATAATACCACCCGTCATAACACCGGCAAATATGCCATGCAGTTATGCGTGGGTGTTCAGAATAAGAAATTGTCTGAGGTAAAAGAAAATTCAGAAAATAAAGAGTTTAAAATCTGAAATATTTTTATCTGCAAGATATTCTGCATTGTGGTGGAACGGCCTATAATAATATATATCATTTTACCTCAAACGGAAGATTAGGACTTTGATATAATAAAAAATATTATTTAACAAAATTACGAATAACATAGTCTATAATAATAAAATGCGCTTATTATTTAAAAAAGTAAAAGAAAAATTTGATTTTTTAAAAATATTATTTACATTTGCTCGATTTAGTTTCAGGATGAAAGTATTATTTACAAACTGGTGCTGGTGTTGCTCAATGGTTCCCGGAACCACGTGAGTAGGTACACCCGTTTGTAAAGTTTAAAGGATTTTGACAGCGGCCTGCCGTACTCACGGCAGGCCGCTGTTGTTTAAAATACTCATACTACATGGGACTGTCAAAAAAGATGTTTATTAGGTAAGTACAATGAAAACACAAAAACTAAAAATATTATATATCAATAAGTCACCTCTCAGGGCCTGTCCGGCTTTTCAATAGTAAAGGAGGGGATTCAGGGGTGAAAACAATAAGAGGCTTTTTAGATAGCCCTTAAGGTAAAGATGGAGGTAAGTAAAGTTGAAAAGGAAAAAACAGATAATCAAAAAAATATAAAAGTAATTACAAATGAAAAAATTTTACATCAGAACGACATGCAGAAAACTGCTTGCCGATACAATAACGCCGGTAAGCATCTATCTGAGACTGAGGGATATCTTCCCCAATTCACTTCTGCTCGAAAGTTCCGATTACCATGGTACAGAAAACAGCTATTCCTTCATTTGCCTTAAACCTGTTGCCGGCTTTGTAGCCGATAACGGAAAAATCAAGGAAATATATCCCGACGGAACCATATTGAATCATTTAATAACATCTCCGCAAGATTTTCTGCAAAGGTTCTCCTCATTCTTTGAGTCATTCACTCTGACAGAAACCGACAACGAAATTCCTGTAAACGGAATTTTCGGATATATGTCGTATGATGCTGTTCAGTATGTTGAAAAAATAAGACTCCAGGCACCAGAAAATACCGATTGCCGGATACCACATGTACGATATGATTTTTATAAATATATTATTGCTGTAAATCACCATCAGAACATTCTCTATATTATAGAAAACCAGATTAACGGTGATAATTCAAGTGAAGCGGGAAATATCGAGGACCTTCTCAGGAACAGAAATTTTGCCATTTACAGGTTCAGAACAACAGGTCATGAGAAGAGCAACATCACCGACGAGCAATATAAACAAATAGTAAAAAAAGGCAAGGAGCACTGCTACCGGGGAGATGTTTTCCAGGTTGTTCTGTCGCGTCAGTATTCAGTTGATTTTAAAGGAGATGAATTTAATGTATATAGAACCCTCAGGTCTATAAATCCGTCGCCTTATCTGTTCTATTTTGATTACGGTAATTATAAAATCTTCGGCTCTTCCCCCGAGGCACATCTTAAAATAAACCGGGGGAAAGCTTATATCAATCCCATAGCAGGCACTTACCGTCGTACCGGCAACGATGAGGCCGATAAGATGATGGCTGAACGCCTCGGATATGACCAGAAAGAGAATGCTGAACATATCATGCTTGTTGATCTTGCCCGCAACGATCTGAGCCGGCATGCAGGAAATGTAACGGTCGAAAATCTCAGGGAAGTTCAGTTCTATTCACATGTTATACACCTTGTTTCATCTGTTTCGGGGGAACTCAGGGAAGGTACTACCATGGCTGAGATGCTGGCTGCCACTTTCCCTGCTGGCACACTAACCGGAGCACCGAAACATATGGCAATGCAGCTGATAGACAGATATGAAAACCAGAAAAGAGGGTATTACGGAGGTGCGATAGGATTCATTGACTTCAGGGGTGTACTTAACCATGCAATCATGATCAGGACTTTTCTGAGCATGGGTAACAGGCTCTTTTATCAGGCTGGTGCTGGAATAGTTGCTGGCTCCGACGAGGAGAAGGAACTCCAGGAAGTAAATAATAAACTCGACGCTCTAAAACATGCAGTTAAAACGGCGGAGGAAATAAAATGAAAACAGTTGTCATTGATAATTACGATTCGTTTGCTTATAACCTTATTCATTATGTCGAAAAGATATCTGGTGAAAGGCCCGATGTATTCAGAAACGATGAAATCACTGTTGAAGATGCCGGCAGGTATGACAGGATTCTTATTTCGCCGGGCCCGGGAATCCCTTCTGAAGCAGGTATCTGTCTTGAGCTGATTAAAAGGTGGGCTGCTGAAAAAAGTATACTCGGGATATGCCTCGGACATCAGGCTATTTGTGAGGCTTTTGGAGGCAAACTGCTCAACCTAAGCACTGTGTACCACGGCATCTCGGCACCGGTTAAAGTGAAGACTCCTGATGAACCTCTTTTCAAAAATATACCACCAATTTTTATGGCCGGAAGATACCATTCATGGGTAGTCTCACGAAAACATCTGCCTGCCTGCTTCAGAATAACCTGCGAGGATGACAACGGCATCATAATGGGCATAAGTCATGTCGAATATAATGTCAGGGGGCTTCAGTTCCATCCCGAATCAGTAATGACTGAATACGGAATGAATATAATCAGGAACTGGCTTGAGATACATAAATGACAGATTATGAATTTGTTAAACATATTGAAAATTTATACGATACATTTATGAGGAAGATATTAAACTATCTCTTTGAGCACAAAACTCTCAGCCGCCCGGAGGCTGAAGAGGTTATGATTAACATAGCAGGCGGCAAATATTCCGAAGCTGAAATTGCTGCATTCATTACTGTTTATCTGATGCGCAGCATCACTGTTGAAGAGCTGTCAGGCTTCCGCAATGCCCTGCTTAATCTGTGCAACAGGGTTGATCTTTCAGAGTTTGATACCATTGATGTATGCGGCACAGGCGGTGATAACAAGGAAACATTTAATATATCAACACTTACCGCTTTCGTTCTTGCTGGAGCCGGAATAAAGGTTGCAAAACATGGTAATTACGGAGTGACTTCGGCATGCGGATCATCAAATATCCTTGAACATTTTGGATATAAGTTTTCGACCGATACCGGCAAGCTAAAGCGGGAGCTTGAGCGGGCTGGCCTTTGTTTTCTGCATGCACCCTTGTTCAACCCCGCAATGAAAACTGTTGCTCCGGTGCGCAGAGCTCTTAAGGTTAAGACTTTCTTCAACATGCTGGGGCCAACGGTCAACCCGTCATTGCCCAGACGCCAACTGGTTGGAGTTTACAGCCTGGAGCTTGCCAGGTTGTATAATTATCTTTATCAGGAAACAGATGTCAGTTATGCAGTTGTCCACAGCCTCGACGGTTACGACGAAGTTTCACTTACCGCACCTTTCAGATACATCTTCAATGGTAGGGAACAAATATTAGCTCCTGATGAACTGGGATATGAAGCAGTTCAACCCATGGAACTGGCTGGAGGCAGGACAGTAGCTGAATCGGCTGATATTTTCACCAGAATTCTTGAAGGTAATGGTTCTGAAGCTCAGAATAATGTGGTTCTGGCTAATTCCCAGCTTGCAATAAGATGCTGCTTTCCTGAAAAATCACCTGATGAGTGCAGGAAAATGGCTGAAGATTCACTTTTCAACAGAAAAGCACTTGATTCATTTAACACATTAATAAAGATGCAACAATGAATTTTCTGGAACAGATAGCTGAAATGAAAAAACAGGAAATCGCTCAGATGAAGAGACTGATTTCCGCAACTGATTATGAGAAGCGCAAAAGAATCGGCAGAGAGATTGTTTCTCTTTCCGACGCCCTTAAAAATAGTCCGACACCAGGAATTATAGCCGAGTTTAAAAGGATGTCGCCTTCGAAAGGAGTTCTTAACCACCAGGCAAAAATAGCCGATGTTGTGAAAGGTTATGAAGAGGGGGGTGCAGCAGGACTATCAATCCTGACAGAGAAAAAGTATTTCGGTGGATCAATAGGTGATATTTCGATGGTACGACTTTCTACAGGACTTCCGATCCTTCAGAAAGATTTTGTAATTGATGAGATCCAGATTTATGAGGCTAAATATTCAGGGGCAGATGCTATACTGCTTATTGCCTCATTGCTGGAGACTAATGAAGTGTACCGGCTTGCCCGGACGGCAAGAAAGACAGGTCTGGAAGTGGTCCTTGAGATTCACTCCGAAGCAGAACTTGATAAGGTTAATGAATATGTAAACATTATAGGGGTAAATAACCGCAATCTTTTAACACTTGAAGTTGATACAAATACATCCTTCAAACTTGCAGGTAAAATACCTGAAGGTTTTGTAAAAATTTCCGAAAGTGGCATTTCATCACCCGAAGTGCTGAAAGATCTTATAAAAGCCGGGTACGACGGGTTTCTGATTGGCGAAGCATTCATGTCAAGACCCGATCCGGTGAAAGCTTTTAAGGAATTCGTTAAAATGGTAAAAGAATAGAACTGACATGAATTGTCCAGAAAGGGATTTGAGATGATTAAAGTAAAAGTATGTGGACTGAAGGACCCCGAAAACGTAAAAAAGATTTGCGAAACCGGGATCGACTTTGCAGGTTTTATCTTTTCCACAGAGTCTCCAAGGTATATTGGCAAAAACCCTGACAGAAATATTTTCGGCAGCATACCGGATACCATAGGCAGGGTAGGGGTTTTTGTGGATGAGGAACATGATAAAATTATTGAGACAGCTAAATCTTTAGGTATTGGAATTATCCAGCTTCATGGCAACGAAGATCTTAGTTATTGTGGGAAAATAAAAGCATCAGGTCTGCAGGTTATAAAAGTTTTCAGAGTTGGAAATAAGATTGATTTAAATCATGTAAATGCATACAGTGATGTGTGCGATTATTTCCTTTTTGACACTGGGGGCAGACTCTATGGTGGAAGTGGAAAAAAGTTCAACTGGGATATTCTCAACGGCCTCAGCCTTCAAAAACCTTTTTTCCTGAGCGGAGGCATAGGTCCCGGTGATGTTCAGGAACTGGGAAAAATCAAAAACGACATGTTCTTTGGTGTCGACATTAATAGCCGGTTTGAAATCTCCCCGGGAATAAAAGATTTTGAAAAAGTGGAAGTATTTATTAAAAAAATCAAATATGAGATACAATGTTGACGGGAAAGGTTTTTACGGTGAATTCGGCGGAGCCTTTATCCCGGAGATGCTTTATGCAAATATCAGGGAATTGCAGGAAAATTATCTGAGGATAATTGAAAGTGAAGATTTTAGAAAGGAATTCAAGTATTTCCTTAAAAACTATGCAGGGAGGCCTTCACCTCTTTATTTTGCCAGGAGGTTGTCGGAACATTATGGCACACAGATATATCTTAAGCGTGAAGACCTGAACCATACTGGTGCTCACAAGATTAATAACACTATTGGTCAGATACTGATAGCAAAGCGTCTGGGTAAAACAAGGATTATTGCCGAAACCGGTGCAGGGCAACATGGGGTTGCAACTGCTACAGTGTGTGCACTCATGGGACTTAAGTGTGTGGTTTATATGGGGAAGCTCGACGTGGAGAGGCAGGCTCCCAACGTATTGAGGATGAGAATGCTCGGAGCGGAAGTAATTCCTGTCGAAAGTGGCAATATGACACTAAAAGATGCCACTAATGAGGCTATACGTGACTGGATCAGCAATCCCGCCGACACTTATTATCTTATTGGATCAGTGGTTGGCCCGCATCCGTACCCCGACCTTGTTTCAAGACTCCAATCGGTAATAAGTGAAGAGCTTATATTTCAGCTACAGGAACACGTCGGGAGGAACTATCCCGACTTTATTATTGCATGTGTAGGAGGAGGCAGCAACGCTGCGGGCTCTTTTTATCATTACCTGGATAATCATGATGTAAAACTTGTTGCTGTGGAAGCCGCAGGGAAAGGGATCGGAACAGGCATGACTGCTGCAACAATTACTGAGGGCACACCGGGTATAATTCATGGCAGCAGGACTATACTCATGCAAAATGATGACGGACAGATAACCGAACCTTATTCCATATCAGCAGGGCTTGATTATCCTGGCATAGGACCACAGCTGGCATGGCTGGGCAAAACCGGCAGAGTCAAATTTGAATATGCCACCGACGATGAAGCCCTGGAGGCCGCATTCAGGCTTATGAGATTTGAAGGAATCATCCCGGCACTCGAACCTGCCCATGCCCTGGCAGCACTGGGGAAAATTAAATTCAGTGAAAACGATATAGTAGTTGTAATCCTTTCTGGAAGAGGCGATAAAGATATGGCATCCTATATTAAATATCTTGAAAATAGATCGTGTAAAACACCGGTTAATATAAATATGTGAAAATGAACCGTATAGATAAACTATTTCATTCGGGAAAAAAGAATATCCTTTCGGTGTATTTTACAGCAGGATATCCTGAGGTTGACTCAACAGCAGGTATAATAAATAGCCTGGTTCGAGCAGGTGTAGATATGATTGAAATAGGTATCCCCTTTTCAGACCCCCTTGCCGACGGACCGGTTATACAGAAAAGCAGCAGTAATGCATTGAAAAACGGCATGAGCCTTAGGTTATTATTCCACCAACTTGAGAGTATACGAAGTTCTGTGAATATACCACTGCTTCTTATGGGATATCTCAATCCAGTGTTAAAATTTGGGATGGAGAATTTTTGCAGGAGTTGTTCTGTAACAGGCATAGATGGAATTATTCTGCCCGACCTTCCACCGGAAATTTATACGGAACAATACCGAGAAATATTCAGAAAGTACGGACTTTATAACATACTTTTGATATCTCCCAGTACTGAGGCCGAACGCATAAGACTCATTGACAGCATCACCGACGGATTCATTTATATGGTTTCTTCTTCATCAGTCACAGGTGTTAAGCAGGGTTTCAATGATGAGCAGAAAGCCTATTTTGAAAGAGTGGCTGGTATGAATCTGACCCATCCTCTCATGATTGGATTCGGTATATCATCAAATGAAACTTTTGCAGAGGCGTGCAGATATGCAAACGGTGCAATTGTTGGAAGCGCTTTTATAAAAATGCTTGAAAAGGAAGGATATAGTGACGAGAATATCAAAAAATTTGTGAAGGACTTAAAGAAAGAATGAAGCAATATTCCAGATTGTTAAACTAATTTTTATTATGAAACTGCTCAGACATTTCATTTGCAGAAAAGATGAAAGGTTCCCTTCAAAAAAGATGATAATAGAATTCATCCGAAATGTAACAACATTTCTGTATCCTGTTCTTGCCGAGATGGATAACCCATGCCGTTCACCACGAAAAGTAAAAGGTTCACTCTGCCGCATTCTTTCATCTGTCAGGGCAAATCTTGCTCAGCCTCCTGAAATTATCGCTGACCGGTTTATGGATGCGTTGAATGGTATCAAACAACAGGTTGATGCCGATGCAAGCTTTATAATGGAAGGAGACCCGGCTGCAACGTCGTTAGATGAAGTGATAATTACATATCCCGGGTTTTATGCAATCCTTGTTTACAGGCTTGCAAACAAGCTTGCATTGCTTGAAGTGCCTCTCATACCGAGAATTATGACCGAATATGCTCATTCACTGACAGGTATAGACATTCACCCGAAAGCCACCATCGATTCACCCTTTTTTATTGACCACGGAACCGGGGTTGTGATAGGTGAAACATCTGTTATCGGCAGAAGAGTGAAGCTTTATCAGGGAGTAACAATTGGAGCTCTGAGCGTTAGCAAAGATATGGCGGGTAAAAAACGTCACCCGACCATTGAGGATGATGTTGTTATTTATGCAGGCAGCACTATTCTGGGAGGTGAAACAGTAATCGGGCACGACAGCATAATTGGGGGTAACGTTTGGCTTACCTCTTCTGTGCCTCCTTATTCGCTTGTTTACCATGAGAATGTGATGAAGATCAGAGATAGGAACAATAAAAATCATAAAAAATGAAGTTTTATAATATTATTGATACAATAGGGAATACACCCCATATAAGGCTTTCAGCACTTTTCCCCGGACATGAGGTCTGGATAAAGGATGAAAGAAGGAATCCAGGTGGGAGTATTAAAGACCGTATTGCAGCTGCGATGATCGAGGATGCTGAAAAATCGGGCAAATTAATTCCGGGTGGAACTATTGTTGAGCCAACATCCGGTAACACGGGCATTGGTCTAGCAATGGTCGGGGCAGGGAAAGGCTACAGAGTAATTCTGGTAATGCCCGCATCGATGAGTGTTGAAAGGAGAAAGATTCTCAGGGCATTTGGTGCAGAGGTTGTTATCACTCCCCCTGAAAATGGAATGCGGGGAGCAGTTGAAAAAGCCATGGAAATAATGGCTGATATAAAAGGCGCATGGATGCCGATGCAGTTTGAAAACAAAGCGAATCCTGATATTCATTCAAAAACTACAGCAACGGAAATATTATCTGATTTCCCTGAAGGTTTTGATTTTATGGTAGCAGGCGTTGGAACAGGCGGACACATCAGCGGGGTTGGAAGGATACTCAAAGGTGAATTCCTTTCACTTAAAATAATTGCTGTAGAACCTGCAGATTCCCCTGTACTCAGTGGTGGCAATCCTGGACCTCATAAAATACAGGGTATTGGTGCCGGATTTGTCCCGAAAAACTGTAATAAAGAAATAATTGACAGAATTATACAGGTGAGAAATGAGGATGCATATGAGATGGCGAGAGAAGCAGCCCGCAGGGAAGGATTGTTTGTCGGGATATCCACAGGAGCCTCACTTCATGCAGTAAAGATTCTCGCTGAGGAAGCTTCTGGCACTTTACGAATAATTTGCTTTGCCTATGACTCCGGTGAAAGATATTTAAGCCTGGATGATTTATGGAATTATGATTGAGGCTTTACCTCCTTGGCGCTTTTATATTGTTAACTTCGAAAATATTATTTTCTGGCAGTCAGAAATTCATATAAAAACGCAGGAAAAATGAAAGTTCAGATATTATTTTGCTTATATTCCATAAATGACTAAATTGGAGGAGATTGTTGCAGGAATTATTGCCTGTAAAAATATCCGTGATCAAAATGCACGGTTAATATAAGTCCTATGGAGAAGCAGAAAATCTGGACAATACCAAATATTATAACTTTCTACCGTTTACTGGCTTTTCCAGTCATTCTTTTCTTTATATTGACAAAGAATGAAAAATTGTTTGTGGTTTTTCTGATAATTAACCTGCTGAGCGATGCTATCGACGGCTATATAGCAAGAAAATTTAAAATGGAAACAGAATTCGGGGCCAGACTCGATTCCATAGCTGATAACCTAACATATATTCTCGCATTTACCGGGATTTTTGTTTTTAAACTTAAGGATTTAATGCCTTATATAGTAAGTCTTTCCGTTTATATTGGGCTGCTGATTATAACAGTGGCCCTTTCACTGGTGAAATTCAAAAGGTTTCCGAGCTTGCATCTTTATGCAACGAAAATTAACGGCTATGTGCAGGGTGTTTTTATGATATGCCTTTTTACAGTTGGCTTAATTCCTTTAATTTATTACACTGTAATAATTCTTGGAATAATCGGGGCAGTGGAGAGCATTGTTATTCAGCTTATTATTAGTGAGATGAGATCCAACGTGAAAGGTTTGTACTGGGTTATCAGAGAACGAAAAAAAGATTTTCAGGCAAAAACACAATTATGATATTTCATTCTGCATTTGAATTAAGTTATCTCTGGCTGATAATCATCGGATTTGTAATTGGGTTTCTTGCATCTTTCATAGGCGGTGGCGGTGGGTTTTGTTTTATTGCTATTTTGATACTTCTCTTCAGAATACCGGCACATGTTGCCATCACAACTTCACTTTCAGCCACTCTTCCTATCTGCCTTGTTGGTACACTGGGGCATTATAAATACGGTAACATTGACCTGCAGCTGGGATTAATATTTATCATAACAGGCATCCTTGGAGCCTTTGCCGGAGCATTTCTAACCAAACTTATGTCATCAGAACATCTTAAAATAAGCTTTGGAGTTTATTCTGCACTGCTTGGTATAATTATGATGTTTGGAAATATTAAGAAAAAAAGGGCCGAAGAACAGGGAATTCAATTGCCTGAAGTAACTGTTAAAGGAAAAGTTACAAAAGGTTCGTTCTTTGGTTTTCTGGCCGGGGTCATAACAGGTACATTCGGAACCAGTGGCACCGCACCGGTGCTTGCCGGACTATTCTCTATAAGAATACCTGTGAAAATAGTTGTGGGAACTTCACTTATGATTGCATTCGTTAATACAGTTTCTGCACTGGCTGCTCATTTTATGGTTGGTCAAATAGATTTGACCCTTATATTTTTTCTTACAGCAGGTTCGGTTATCGGTGCTTTGACAGGTCCTGGAAAACTGGCAGGAATAAGAATAGGAAATGCAGAATACCACATCAGGAAATGGTATGCAGTGGCAATGATTGCTTTTGGAATAATAATGGTTATCAGTTAATATATACTTTATTCAAACCGGAATGATTATAACAATTTATGCTATTGTTCTTGCTTACTTCCTTCTGGGCTTTATATGTTTCTTTTTTATTAACAGTAAGAAAGAGATAGACAGGGTTCATGAAAGCTGGATGAAGACAATTATATATTTTTTGATTTTCAATCTGGTTTTTTTCAGTATTGTTGTAAAACCTGTTGTTTTCAGATTCCTGTCGGTTATAATTGTTATTGAAGGTTTTTATGAGCTTTTAAGATTATTTATAAAATCGGGGTATAAACAGAAATGCTTCTTTATTCTTTCTATTTTGTATTACTGTGTTCTCTCAGCAGGGTTTCTGTATTTCAGCATGATGAACGACTGGCATCTGGTTTTGTATTCTTTCATGATTGTATCGGCTTTTGATAGCTTCAGCCAGATTACCGGAGAACTGCTGGGTAAAAGAAAAATATTGCCCCGAATTAGTCCAGGAAAGACTTTTGAAGGATTCATTGGCGGGACGGTTGTTGCTGTGGCAAGTGCATTTCTGCTCAATAGTCTGAATCACCCTGATTTCCGGGAAACATTTTTTCTTGGAGCCGGGCTGGCACTTTTTGGATTTATCGGAGATGCTTCAGCTTCATTATACAAAAGGAAATATGGTGTAAAGGATTTTATAAACATTATCCCATGGCATGGTGGTTTCCTCGACAGGTTTGACAGCTTTATTGCAGGTGGCTTCTGGATTACAATATACGGTTTTTTAAATCTCTGATAGAAAAAGGTTTATTTTATTGGAATAAGTCTTTGTAACTTCCTCCTTTACTTCCCCGCCATAAAAACAATTAGGTTGTCAGTCATAAATATGTCTGCAATAAATTTTCTTTTTATCATACTATCATTGGGGGTAATAAAATAAAAAAGTAAATAAATTTATTATATACCCCCTTATTATAGGGGATAATGTAATAAAAATATATAAAAAAATTAATATTACATTTAAAAAATGGGGGTTAAATATTAAAATATATATTTTTATTATTATTTTTATCGCGAAATATTTAAAATTTAAACCATGAAAATGAAAAAGAACACTGAAAAAGAAGTTTTATTATTGATTATGATTTATCTTTTTTACTGTATTGAAGGATTTGCCCAGGAGCATAGAACGGTATCCTTAACAGCAGCTGCAGATTTCTACAGTAGTTACGTGTGGAGAGGTACCCAATATGGCTCAGGTCCATCGATACAGCCTTCGCTTACATTAAATGCTGGCATCTTTACTGCAGGAGCGTGGGGATCGTTTGATTTTAATGAGTACAGGGAGTCCGATATTTGGTTCGCAATTGAGTTGCCGGCAGGATTCAGACTTGGGATGACAGATTATTATTACCCGGGGTTGAATTATTTCGATTATTCAGAGGGTACCGGTAGTCACGCATTTGAAATAAACACTGGTTTTTCAAAGGGCGGCCTTAATCTTTCTGCAAATTATATTATTAACAAGGCTGGCGGTGCCGGTTCGGCAGGATCTGATTTATATGCTGAAGTACGCTATTCCTTCGATCTTTTGTATTTATTCCTTGGTGCAGGATCAGGGTGGTATACGTCTCTGCCTGCCGACGAAAAAAACAAGATCAGAATTTGCAATCTGGGACTGGGAACAGAGAAAGAAATCCATATTTCAGAAAAATTTACCCTACCAGTAAACGCACAGGTTGTTATTAATCCTGATAGAAAAATAATGTTTCTGTTATTCGGGTTCACAATTCGTTAGTGAGAAATAATGACCGGAATGAAGCCGCATATGCGGCTTTTTTTATTTAAATATAATAAAAATAGTCTTTATACGGGAAAATAAATATAGAAAACACCAGGTGTATACTATAAAAAAGGGGGGAGTAATATTAAAAAAATATAAAATAATGATATAGATATATGTAAAAAAGGGGGTGGTATTTAAAAAATAATAAAAATATTTGGATAATATATAAAATTTATATAGGTTTGTCCTGTGAAAAAATAAAAAATGTTTTAAAAATGATTATGAATTTAAACATTAAAAGGATTTTTACAATTCTCCTGTCAGGTTTATTCGGTTCCTCTGTTTTGATGGCAGCAGAGAGCGCACCGATTGATACCGGATCAACTGCATGGATGCTTACATCAACCGCACTTGTACTTTTAATGGTCCCCGGCCTTGCATTGTTCTATGGCGGACTGGTAAGATCGAAGAATGTACTGGGCACAATGATGCACAGTTTTGCCGCTATGGGAATAATAACTGTCCTTTGGATGGTTGCCGGTTATTCTTTGAGCTTTGGAAGAAACGTTTTGGGTGGTTTCTTCGGATGGAATAAAGACTATTTCTTTCTTAAAGGAATCGACTCAAATATACTTGATGCCGGTATACCTGAATATGTTTTTACCATGTTCCAGGGAAAGTTTGCAATTATTACACCGGCACTCATTGCAGGAGCTTTTGCCGAAAGGATATCTTTTAAGGCATACTGCTTCTTCATAGCGATCTGGAGTCTTCTAGTATATGATCCGTTATGTCACTGGGTGTGGGCTTCCGACGGTTTCCTTTTTAACCTTGGGGCCAAGGGGGCCATTGACTTCGCAGGAGGAACTGTAGTTCACATTTCTTCAGGAGTAAGCGGACTGGTTGCTGCAATATATCTTGGTTCCAGAAGGGGATATCCATATCAGGTGATTCGACCTAACAACCTGGTTATAACCATGCTTGGTGCAGGCCTGCTTTGGGTAGGCTGGTTTGGATTCAATGCAGGCAGCAGTATTTCGAGCGGGTTAAGCACTGCCCAGGCCCTGACAGCAACACAAATAGCAGCAGCCTCAGGTGCACTTACATGGATCGTTATTGAAGGTATTCATAAGGGGAAAACCACAGCATTAGGCTTTGCAAGCGGTATACTCGCAGGTTTGGTTGCTGTTACACCTGCAGCAGGTGTGGTACAGCCTTACGGGGCATTATTTATTGGTTTGTTTGCTACACTCTTTTGCTACACGGCAATACAAATTAAAAATAAACTCGGTTATGATGACAGTCTCGATGTTTTCGGGATACACGGTGTCGGAGGAATTACAGGTGCCCTGCTGCTCACTTTCTTTATCAGACCTTCGTGGATGGCTGATGCGGCAAAGGTATCACACACAGGTTCATGGACAATCTGGAACCAGCTCGGAGTCCAGTCCATTGCTGTCGGAGTGGCAATAGCCTATGCTGCCATAATGACTTTGGTAATAATTTACGTACTAAACAAAGTAATGAAAATAAGATCTGACGAAGAAGATGAAATGGCCGGACTCGACAGATCTTACCATGGAGAAAGAGGTTATGGAATGGTTAACCCAAGCTGATTAAAATTTTAAAATATCATAACATGAAATTAATAACTGCAATAATTAGAGAAGTCCAGCTGGACAAGGTCAGAGAAGCCCTTATAGAGGCAGGGATTAACAGGATCACAGTTAGTCTTGTTTCAGGAAATGGCAGACAGAGAATTGAGGAAATGTATAGGGGTCTTACAATTATACCCGATCTTATACCGAAGATCAGGATTGAAATTGCCGTGAATGACGAATCGGTTGAAAAAGCAATACAAACAATATTGAAAGCGGCAAAGACAAATGGCCCGCAAGGTTCTTCAGGTGATGGGAAAATTTTTGTCATTCCTCTTGAAGATTGTATAAGAATAAGGACAGGTGAGAGAGGTCCTTCAGCAATTTGACTCATAGGCTGGTTAGGTTAGGATGGAAGATCCGGTAAGTTCAATTAACGGATCTTCCTTTTTTCTTTTATTTTTTGTCTTTTATCTTTGTTTTCCTATATTTGTTATGCATTTCCTCTAAAGTGCTTAAACATGCTGGTAAAAACATTTGCTAGTGCGGTAACCGGCATAGATGCCGTTACTGTTACCATTGAGGTTAACGTATCCCGCGGAATAAGGTTCTTTCTGGTAGGGCTTCCCGATGTAGCAGTTAAGGAGAGCCAGCAGAGAATAGAATCGGCTCTCAGGGCTTTGGGGTTTCACTGGCCAGGCAAGCAGGTGGTTATAAATATGGCTCCGGCTGATATCCGGAAAGAGGGCTCGGCATACGACCTGCCACTTGCTGCTGGAATCCTTGCAGCCGACGAAAAGATCTCAAATGGCCTTCTCGACTCGTTTATCATGATGGGAGAACTCTCACTCGACGGCACCCTTCAGCCTGTAAGGGGGGTGCTCCCTATAGCCATCAGAGCCAGGGATGAAGGCTTCAAGGGAGTGATTGTCCCGTTGAAAAATGCAATGGAGGCTGCAGTTGTTAACGGTATAGATGTCTATGGAATGAGTTCACTGGCTGATGTGATAGATTTCTTTAATGGAAGGAAGAGATTCGAACCGGTGAAGGTGGACCTGAATGAACTTTTCAACCGTGAGGCAAATAAGTATGATGTTGATTTCTCCGATGTAAAGGGGCAGGAGAGTGTCAAGAGGGCGCTGGAAGTGGCTGCTGCAGGAAACCATAATGTTATAATGGTCGGGCCTCCGGGAGCAGGTAAAACAATGCTTGCTCGCCGCCTTCCCACCATAATACCACCCCTGATGCTGGAGGAAGCTCTGGAAACCACAAAAATTCACTCTGTAGCGGGTAAAATAGACGATAATGTTTCACTTATGACCCGCCGCCCTTTCCGCTCACCCCACCATACAATATCCGATGTTGCACTTGTCGGCGGAGGCACTTTCCCACAGCCTGGTGAAATATCTCTCGCCCATAACGGGGTGCTCTTCCTGGATGAATTGCCAGAATTCAAAAGAAGCGTCCTGGAAGTTTTAAGACAACCACTTGAGGATAGAGTGATTACAATATCCAGAGCCAGATTCACAGTAGATTATCCGGCCAATTTTATGCTGGTAGCATCCATGAACCCGTGCCCCTGCGGCTTTCATAATCATCCTGAAAAGAATTGCACCTGCTCGGCAGCAATGATTCAAAAGTACCTCAGCAGAATTTCCGGTCCACTTCTCGACCGTATAGACATTCATATTGAAGTCATACCGGTAAAATATGATAAACTTTCAGGAAACGTTTCGACCGAGAATTCTGAAAAAATCAGGGAGAGGGTGATAAAAGCCCGTGCCATACAGGCAAAAAGATTTGAGAATATTTCGGGTATCTATACAAATTCTCAGATGACACCTTCACTCCAGAGAAAATATTGCTATCTCGATGAAGCAGGAAGCCGACTGCTGAAAACCGCCATGGACATAAGAGGGCTCTCTGCAAGAGCTTATGACCGGATTTTAAAAGTGGCACGCACTATAGCAGACCTTGACGAATCAGAGAACATTCAGGCAAGCCATATATCAGAAGCTATTAACTACAGAAACCTCGACAGGGAAGGATGGGCCGGATAAAATCAGTATATTTTTCTGCCTTTTTTGTTAAATCAATGTTTATTCCTAAATTTATTCTGTAAAATTTTCTGCTGACACCTGATGAATAATCTTATCAGGCATATTAGGGAAAAGATGACGGAAAGTCGTCTGATGTTTGCTTACCGTGGAGTGGTGACAAGTGAAAACACCACCTCCCTTCTCACACTTCTTGAAAAGGAAATGGAGAGTTCTGAGTTCGGCTTTCAGGGAAGAAAAAGACTCTTTATGTTTGTGCTTGAGAGCCTGCAGAATGTTTCACGCCACAGCAAACAAGACCAGTTTGCCGAAATGTCGCTGGTTATATACTCAAAAACATACGAAGGCTACACTGTTACAACAGGCAATGTTATAGAAAATTCACAGATTCCAAACCTGAAAGCCAGGCTCGATGCAATTAACAACCTTAATGCTTCGGAGATAAGGAAGGTGTACCGCGAGATGCTGAATACTACCGAATTCAGCAGCAAAGGAGGAGCCGGCCTCGGATTGATTGAAATGGCAAAAAAAACAGGTAACAGGCTCGATTATGACTTTATTAAAATTGATGATAATTATTCCTATTTCATTTTGAGCAAGACAGTTGATTCAAGCGGCACCGGCTTAAGTGACAGAATACCAATGACCAGGTTTGAAAGTGAAGCCGTGGTGCAGATTGAAAAGCTCATGTCACTCAATAACATTCACCTGATATGGTCTGGCCATTTTTCTACTGATGTAAGCAAAGAAGTCCTTTCCTTTACAGAAACAGGGCTCACGGAGAAAAGTATAAAATCTTCAGTCAGGAGAAAAGTTTTCGGTATACTGGTAGAAGCACTCGACAATATTGCCAAACACAGTGCTCCTGCAAATATGGCTGAGAAATTCGGAATGCCAGTAGTTTTAATAAGACTCGAGAATAACAAAGATTATGTGATTACCACAGGCAATCTGATTGAAAATGAAAAGATAATTCAGCTCAAAGAAAAACTCGATGCAATTAACAGTTGCGACAGGGAAGCACTTAAGAACCTTATGAAGGAGTCACTGCGTAGCCAGCGTGTTTCTTCAGATAGTACAGGTAATCTGGGGTTAATTGAAATGGCCAGAAAATCAGATGGCAGACTCGATTATTATTTTGAACCGGTAAATGAAATATATTCATACTTCACTCTATCGGTGAGGGTCTCTGAAAATTGATTCTTAATAATATTTCAGAGTCAGGGTCACACCATCCCATTCAGCATAATTTGGCTGCTGTATCCAGTCGCCCAGGATCATGACCGTTGAGCCGTTGCCAAGAACATGTTTTAAAGTAAGATGCCGGTGACCATAAATGAAGTAGTCTATCTTTTCTTTTTCCAGTAAATCTTTTGAATACCTTATAAGATCTTCTTTTTCTTCTCCCATAAATTCCAGCGAAATACCTTTGCCAAGCCTGCTGTTTTTTGACCACCAGTGACCGAAGCCCATACCTATGCGGGGGTGCAGGGCGGAATAGAGCTTTTGAAGGGGTCGGTTGCGGAAAATACGTAAAAGTAGTTTGAAAGCTTTATGGTCTGACCCTAACCCTTCCCCATGGGCAAGATAGAATTTTTTACCGTCAAACTCTGTAATGAGAGGCTCATGATGAGTTATAACACCGCATTCGTTCTCAAGATATTTTCCAATCCACATATCGTGATTCCCGGCAAAAAGATGTACGGGTATACCCGAATCAGTAATAAATGAAATTGTTCCCAGAAACCTTGTAAATCCGCGGGGAACCACATATCTGTATTCCCACCAGAAATCAAACACATCACCCAGAAGATATATTTCCTTTGCCGATGGAGCAATTTCATCAAGCCATTCGACCACTTTTCTTTCCCTTCCGGCAGTGTCGGTCCCGGCCCCTAGCCCGAGATGAAAGTCCGATGCAAAGAATATTTTCTCCCCTGCCACTTTATTGAAGTTAATATCCAAAAATCTGCTGGAGTTTTAGTTGGAGTTGCTTGCCATGAAGATTTGATGCAATTATCTCGCCATCCGGGCTGTAGAGATAGTTTGCAGGTAAAATCCTTACATTGTATATCATTGCATTCACCGGATTTGTCGGGTCGTCTTCCCTTACACTTATCCAGGGAAGTTCATCAAATTGTACGGCTTTTTTCCATGTATCCTCGTTCAGATCCAGGTTAATCTGGTAAATCTCAAATCCTTTACTTTTATACTTGTTATAAAGGGTTTTAAGCTCAAGGTTTTCAGCAATGCAATCGGATGATGCAGCCGACCAGAAGGCAAGCAGAACATATTTACCCCTGAGTGATGACAGAGCTACTCTTTTCCCGTTAATGTCTTTTAACTCGGGGTCAAGTTTCCTTTCGGGAGCTTTTTTTGCAAGCTCTTCTATCTGACTCATCATCAGTTTTTCTTTTTCCTGCTCGAAATTGGCTTTCAGAGCCCTTGCCTGCTTCGATTTAGGATAATGATAGTTGAGAGTATCGGATACAATTTTCAGAAACTGAATATCGCGTGGATCGTAAAGTACATATGTCTGGTCGTCAAAACGCTGATAAAGGGCTTTTATAGAGGCAAATGAATTCAGGTTTTTAAGAATGAAGGAGATGTTGAACATTCTCTGATCCTTCAGAAGCTTTAAATATGCATCGTTGATCTCTTTTTCTATCGACTCAAAACCGGGTTTGCCGTAAGCTTTGTTATATTCTGCATTCAGGGAATCGATTTTTCTTTGTGTTACTGCCAGTGCTGAATCGAGCACCATCAGCTTCTGTGTTCCCGGTGAACCTTTAACTGTATAATCCCGCGAGAGAAACTCTGAGCGGAAATTGATGCTGATTTTTTCCCCGGGCTCTGCAAGTATAGTTATAAACCCTTTGCCTGTTTTGCCGACCTGGTAAAACTCAGGCAGTGTTGCATTTATTCTTAACCTGAAAGAACCGTTTCTCTTTATTTTTACTGAATCAACCGGAACGGGAGTGTTGATATCTATTCTGTTGATGAAAATATATCCTTTTTCGGGTTTTTCGAGCTTACCTTCTATAATTATTTTCTGGCTTTCTTTGCATGAAAAAGCTGCTAAAAGCAGGAAGAATACCATGTAAAGGTGTTTGTATTTTATGATGCCTGAGGTTTTTCCTTGCTTTTTCATTGATAGCGTCTGATTCTGATTTTAAAATTATTTATCACTGAAATATTTCAGCAAGTTTCGACTGAAGGTCTTCACCCCTGAGGTTAACGGCTATTATTTTCCCGTCCCTGTCGAGCAGATAGTTATTGGGGATTTGTTCAATGTGATATAGTGATACCACTGATGATTCCCAGTATTTCAGGTCACTTACATGTATCCATTTTCCGAGTTTGTCTTCCTCTATTCCCTTGAGCCATGCTTCACGGGTACGATCGAGAGAGACCTGAAATATTTCAAAGCCCTTGTTGTGGTATTTTTCATATGCTCTGACAAGATTTGGATTTTCTAACCGGCATGGTCCGCACCATGCAGCCCAGAAGTCGAGTAGTACAACTTTACCCCTTGTTGATGAAAGAGATATCATTTGCCCGTCGGGCGAGGGAAGAGTAAAATCAGGGGCTTCGTTACCAGGTGTCAGCAATGTTCCACCTGAAGATGTTACACCCTCAACGAGGGCTGCTACCTGCTCGTGAAGCGCCCTTACCGGTCCGGAAGCGGGATAACGCCTGTAAAGAACGGAATCAACCTTAATGAAATAGTTTATATCTTTAACAGGGTCAAGTACATAGGCCCTTGGAGCGACCTGCTGGTAAAGAGCAATAAGCGTAACAAGAGATCCCGTGTTGTCATCAATAAACTTTTTGGTATAACTGTTTATCTCCGACAGGTAAACCCTGGCAGTGCTGTCGATAGTCTCAACAACTTTTGGCAGGTCAGGACTACTTGCATTTTCTCTATATATTTCTGAAAGATTCCGCAACTTTTCAGTTGTACTTTTAAGAACCTTGTTATATTCGAGAAGCTTGTCTGTCCCTTCGGAACCCTTTACGGAAACAGGTTCGTTTAACCTGTTATAGACAGCTTTTACCTCAATTTTTTCACCGGGCCCAGCCAGTAGAGTAAAGAAATTTCCATTAGACTGTTTTAAAAGATAAAAGGCCGGTATATCTATCTCTCTTTTAAAGGAAAAATTTCCGTTTTTTTCGAGTTTCACAGAATCCACGTTCTCAACTGCAGTTTCTTTTATTTCGGCAAGGTAAAGATACTCACCCTCAGGAGCATTCTCGAGTTTTCCTGAAATTGTTACACTGTTATTGCTGCAACCTGAAAATAAAACAACCAGTATTAAAGGAATATACTTTCTCATGTTGATATTTGTATTACTTTTGAAAATTTAATTGTTTGCAAAGATATTCTTTCTTTTTATTGCCTGAAAGTATTTGATAAAATTAATAAATGCATTATTTTTCACAGGTTTATGATAATTTGCCACCGGTGATTTTGGAGTTAAAATAAAAAGAATTATCTTAAAAGAGTTAAAAGTATATTTAAATTTTATGGGATATATTAAGTTCGACAAAGCAAAACTGGTTAATCTTGAATATTCTCTAAGCCGTGAGATTTTGAGGACAAACAGGGCTGGAAGTTATTCGTCCACAACGATTGTTAACTGCAATACACGTAAGTATCACGGGTTGCTTGTCTGTCCTGTTGACACATTTGGTGGGGAAAGGCATGTTCTGCTTTCATCTCTCGATGTTATTGTAGTTAATAACGATGCCTCATTCAATATTGGAATCAGAAAATATAAAGGTGATTATTATAACCCCAAGGGGCATAAATATCTTGAGGATTTTGACACAGAAGTTATCCCGGCAACAACATACAGGGTGGGAGGGGTAAAACTAAAGGAGGAGAAATTGTTGGTTCATTACGAGGAGCAGTTTCTTGTAAGATACACTATTGTTGAGGCTTCAGAGCCGATGAAACTGCAGATACGTCCTTTTCTGGCCTTCAGAAGCATCCACGATCTTACGCATGCCAACATGATTGCAAATACAAAAGTTGAATATATAAAGAATGGAATAAAAATAAGGCTTTACGAAGGCTTCCCATGGCTTCATATGCAGCTTTCGGAAAAAGCGGAGTTTATACCTGTACCCGACTGGTATTATGGAGTCGAATACATAGAGGAACAGAAAAGAGGTTATGAATATTCCGAGGATCTTTTTACACCGGGATTTTTTGAAGTTGAAGCAAAAGAAGGTGACAGCATAGTCTTTTCAGCAACTACCTCTGAAGAAAAACCTGCAGGTTTTAAAATAAAGTTTACAAAAACAGTAAAAGCTAAGATACCGAGAAGCAGTTTCAAAAATTGTTTGCAGAATGCTGCACAACAGTTTATTGAAAGAAGAAAAGGGATGACACTGATCATTGCTGGATATCCATGGTTTGGAGCATGGGGGCGTGATACCTTTATATCATTGCCGGGGCTTGCACTTGCAAAGCACAAACTTGAGTTATATGAAGATGTATTTGATACAATGATAAAAAGGTTGAAAAATGGTCTTTTCCCCAATACGTGCGGCGATGATTGTGCAGCTTATAATTCAGTTGATGCACCCTTGTGGTTCTTCTGGGCTCTTCAGAATTATGTGAAACAGGGCGGTAAAAATGTATGGAGCAAATACGGTGAAACAGCAAAATCAATTATAAGCTCCTATATTAACGGTACTGATTTCAATATTCACATGCGTGAAAACGGGCTCATTTACTGGGATGCTCCCGGGAAAGCTATTACCTGGATGGATGCCGTTGTTAATGGTGAGCCGGTAACTCAGAGAAAGGGATATGATGTTGAAATTAATGCCCTGTGGTATAATGCAATATGTTTTGCTCTTGAGATGGCAGAAAAAAACAATGATAATGAGTTTATTGAGAAATACCGCCACCTTCCGGAGCTTATAAGAAAGTCGTTTATTGAAATTTTCTGGAATGAGGAGGCTGGATACCTGGCCGACTATGTCAACGACGAAGAAGGTGCAAATATGTTTATCAGGCCCAATATGGTCATTGCTGTTTCGCTCCCGTACTCGATGCTGTCCACTGAGCAAATGAAGAAGGTTCTGGATGTTGTAGACAAACAACTTGTTACTCCCCGCGGCCTGAGAACCCTTTCGCCCCGTAACCAGTATTACAAGGGTGTTTACACAGGGAACCAGGAACAGCGTGATATGGCTTACCATCAGGGTACGGCATGGCCCTGGCTTTTAGGACCTTTTTGCGAAGGATGGCTGAAAGTTTATAATCGACAGGGCGTGCAAAAGGTTAAAAATCTTGTTTATGGATTTGAAGAGGTGATGAATGAGCATGGTGTGAGTACCATTTCTGAGATTTATGACGGAGACCCTCCGCATACTGCAAGGGGTGCAATTTCACAGGCATGGAGCGTTGGTGAAATTTTGAGAATTATTAATATTCTTGAAACTAAATATCCTGACGAATAAAAGGTGTTGTTATGCGTGTTTTAATGTTTGGCTGGGAATTTCCGCCCCATATCTCCGGTGGCCTTGGTACGGCAAGCTATGGCCTTACTAAAGGCATTGTCTCCCTGAAAGATACGGAGGTAATATTTGTTGTTCCAAAAGCATGGGGTGATGAGGACCAGTCGGCCGTCAGGCTCATAGGAGCTAACAATATACCTGTGGCCTACCGCCGGGTATATTACCACGGTTTAAAGCGAGAAATAACAACATACGAGGTGCAGTCAGAAATAATCCCTTATACCGACCCTGAAGAGTTCTGGAAACTTACAAAGAAGAGGGAGGAATTGCAGAAGAGTATCCTCGTACATACAAACCAGGAAGGCAAAATTGATTTTACCGGAAGGTATAATGGAAACCTGCTTGATGAAATTTACAAATACTCAATAGTTGCTGCTGTTCTTGCCTCTGAACTAGAATTCGATATTATACATGCTCACGACTGGCTGGCTTATCCGGCAGGTATTTCTGCAATGGAAGTATCGGGTAAACCTCTTGTGATTCATGTTCATGCAACTGAGTTCGACAGAAGCGGGGGAAACGTCAATCCCGATGTTTATAACATCGAGAAGCGCGGAATGGATGCAGCAGCAAAGATTATTACTGTGAGCAACCGTACCAGGGATATAGTAATATCCAAGTACAATATCAATCCAGAAAAAGTTGAAACAGTCTACAATGCTGTAGAACCTGTTGACGTTGCAGAGCATCTACATGTAAGAAAAGGGTTCGATGAAAAGGTCGTGACTTTCCTGGGCAGGATAACACTGCAGAAGGGACCAGAATATTTTATTGAAGCAGCAAATAAGGTTCTGAAAAAGATGAAGAATGTAAGATTTGTAATGGCTGGTTCGGGCGACCTGATGGAAAGGATGATAAGAAGAGCAGCATCGTTGAAGATTACTGATAGGCTCCATTTTACGGGGTTTCTGAGAGGAAAGGATGTCTTTACCATGCTGGCAATGAGCGATGTGTATATAATGCCATCTGTCTCGGAGCCTTTTGGAATTTCTCCCCTCGAGGCAATGATGTCGAATGTGCCAGTAATAATAAGTAAACAGTCGGGAGTGGCAGAGATTCTAAAACATGCCGTTAAGGTCGATTTCTGGGATATCGATGCGATGGCCGATGCAATTTATGGCATCCTTACATATCCTGCCCTGTCAGGAGAATTTATCAAAAATGGCAGGGATGAAGTAATAAGGATAAGATGGGAAAATTCAGCCCGTCATGTCCGCCAGATTTATGAAGAGGTGATTTCGAAACATAAACAATAACAGATATGAGTGCAGCAGCAAAAAAGGCAATATGCTTCTTCTTTGAGGTGCACCAGCCTTTCAGACTTAAACGTTACCGGTTTTTTGACCTCGGGATTGACCACTATTACTATGATGATTATACCAATGAGTCTATAATGCGAAAGGTGGCTGAAAGATGTTACCTTCCGGCAAACAATATCATACTTGATCTGATTTCAAAAAACAAGAATAAATTTAAAGTCTCGTTTTCAATTACCGGTATAGCTCTCGATCAGTTCAGACTTTATGCTCCTGAAGTTATTGATTCTTTCAAAAGACTTGCCGAAACTGGCTGTGTTGAGTTCCTGGCTGAGACTGAAGCTCATTCACTGGCATCACTGAGCAACAGGGCTGAATTTGAACGCCAGGTGAACAATCACAGGCAGTTAATAAAAGAGTATTTCGGAATTGAACCTCAGGTATTCAGAAATACCGAAATGATTTATTCCGATCAGATAGGTTCGTGGGTTGCAGATATGGGATTTAAAGCTGTCCTTACCGAGGGTGCAAAACATGTTCTGGGTTGGAAAAGCCCGAATTATCTGTATTGTAACACAATCAACCCCCGGCTTAAAGTTCTGCTGAGAAATTTTGTCCTGAGCGATGACATTGCATTCAGATTTTCGAACCGCACATGGAACGAGTGGCCTCTTACAGCAGATAAATACGCTTCATGGATTAACAAGCTGGCTCCGAAAAGTGAGATTATAAATATTTTTATTGATTACGAAACTTTTGGTGAACATAACCCTAAGGAATCTGGTATTTTCGATTTTTTATACCATCTGCCGGCAGCAATAATGAAAAGAACACCTTTTAAATTCATGACTCCATCAGAAGTGGCGAATAACCTTCAGCCCGTTGCTGCTATAAATATTCCGACTCCTATATCATGGGCAGATGAGGAAAGAGACCTTACTGCATGGCTGGGTAATGAACTCCAGAATGCTGCATTTGAGAAATTGTATGAACTCACTGACAGGGTCAATAAGTGCGAATATGAACAGATAAAGAAAGACTGGACATACCTTCAGGCAAGCGATCATTTTTATTATATGTGTACAAAATTCTTTTCCGATGGTATAGTCCATGCCTACTTTAATCCTTACGAGAGTCCTTATGAGGCGTTTATGAATTATATGAATATACTCAGCGATTTTGAGATAAGAATTAACAGAATGTGCCCAGCTACAGAACACGAAATTGAAATACTTAAATACGATTCTCAACTTCGGGCAAAAGATGAAATAATAGCAAAGCAGGCAAAAGAAATTGAGACTCTTAAGAAGAAACTTGAAAAGTTATCAGGTAAAAAAACAAAAGCCAGCTCAAAAAAGGAGACAAAGGAGAAGGCCGAAAAGAAAGTAAAAACAAAACAGAAGAAAAGCAAGACAGGAGAAAAGAGTCTGGTTGAGCTGGCTGCCGAGGTAGTCAAAAAGACAAAACTGAAAAAGTCAGAATCGAAAGGAAAGAAGGCTACCTCCAGAAAAACTGCCGGAAAAGCCTCAAAAAAGAAAACATCATCCGCAAAATCAAAAAAATAATCTCACCATTAAATCAAATATTTTTAAAATAATTCTTTATGAAAGTTGGATTTCTTTTTGAAACAAGCTGGGAGGTATGCAACAAGGTTGGAGGGATACATACTGTAATTTCAACCAAAGCTCTGAACATTGTAAATGAACTTGGTGACAATTACATTTTAATAGGTCCTGACGTATGGAGGGAAGATAGCACCAACCCTGAGTTCATTCCTGATGATTCGATGTTTATTGACTGGAAAAACAGGGCAATATCTGAAGGTCTGAAGGTAAGGACCGGAAGGTGGAACATTGCTGGTAGGCCTATTGTCTTTTTACTTGATTTTACACCTTTTTTTGGTCAGCAAAACGAAATTTTCGCACGCTTCTGGGAAACATACAAACTCGACAGTATTACAGGGCAGTGGGATTATGTTGAACCTGCACTTTTCGGATATGCAGCAGGAAAAGTAATAGAAAGTTTTACCAATTTCTATCATGAACATCATGATATCGTTGCCCAGTTTCATGAATGGATGACTGGAACAGGTGTTCTTTATCTTAAAAAGCATGCGCCCTGGGTGGCAACAGCATTTACAACACATGCAACTGTACTGGGAAGGTGTATTGCAGGCAACAACAGACCGCTTTACGGAAAAATGACGGATTACAATCCGGTGAATGTGGCACGTGAGTTCAATGTCATAGCAAAACAGTCGCTTGAAAAAATAACTGCTGCTGAAGCAGACGTATTTACAACTGTTAGTGAACTTACCTCAAGAGAATGCGCTCATTTTCTTGGTAAGAAAGTTGACCTTATAACTCCAAACGGCTTCGAAAATTCATTTGTACCCGGCCCTGATGTTTTTAATGAAAAAAGGCAAAAAGCAAGGGAGATGCTTTTCAGAGTTGCACAGGCGGTGCTTGGTTATACGCCATCGCCAGATGCAATGCTTGTGGCTACAAGCGGGAGGTATGAATTCAGAAACAAGGGCATAGACATTTTTATTGACTCCCTGGGTGAGATCAACAGAAAAGCTGAAATACAAAAAGAATGCATAGGATTTATACTAGTTCCAGCATATCATAAAGGTCCACGGCAAGATATTATAGATTTTCTATATAATAATGGTCCGGTTCCTTCTGGTGACATCTATCTGACCCATAGCCTTCATTATCCGGAGCCAGATGCTATACTGAACAGGATAAAGAGCAACGGCCTGACAAATGACCAGAAGAACAGAGTAAAGGTAGTCTTCGTTCCGTCGTACCTTAATGGTAATGACGGTATATTCAACATGTCGTATTACGATCTTCTTATAGGATTCGATCTTACAGCATTTCCCTCCTATTATGAGCCATGGGGTTACACGCCACTGGAAAGCATGATGTTCCGTATACCCACCCTCACAACCACCCTTTCGGGTTTCGGATTGTGGGTTAAGGAGAATTTCAGCGATACGGGAAAAAGCATAAGAATAATAAACAGAACCGATGAGAATGAACCAGAAGTAATTTCATCCATATGCTCTTTTATTTCCGAATTTGCCACACTAGGAGAGCAGGAAATTGCAGAAGCCAGGAACAAAGCTTATGAAATTTCGAAGACATTGATGTGGGATAGTTTTGTAAAGCATTATTTCACGGCATACGACAGGGCATTGACGGTAAGCTTTGAACGCAGGAACGAACCGCGTGAGTTTATAAAAATGGTAGAGGCTCCTGTGCTTGAAATAAAGAAACCTCACCAGGTACCGGTATGGAAAGATATATATGTTCAGAGTGATGTTCCTGAGAAACTGGCAGCATTGAAAGAGCTGTCAACAAATCTATGGTGGTCGTGGAATTCAAGGGCAGAGAACCTTTTCAGAAGGATGGATCCGACGGTTTGGGAGAGTGTGGGACATAATCCCAAGAGGCTCCTTGAACAGATTGATTATAAACGGCTTCTTGTTCTTGAAGAAGATGAAGATTTCCTCAGGGAGTTAAATACAGTTTATCGGATATTCAGGGAATATATGGACCGCCCTGAAGATAAAACCAAACCATCTGTTGCGTACTTCAGTATGGAATTTGGTATACACCAATGCCTGAAAATATACTCAGGGGGCCTTGGAGTCCTTGCAGGCGATTATCTTAAGGAGGCAAGCGATTCAAACCTGAATATCATAGGAATAGGACTTTTATACCGTTATGGTTATTTTAAACAGAAACTTGGTCCGCGGGGAGAACAGATAGCGGTTTATGAAGCCGAAGAATTCAGCCACCTGCCAGTAAATCCGGTTAAAGACAATGAGGGCAACCATCTTACTGTTTCACTGGCATGGCCTGGCCGAACGGTAAAAGTCAGAGTATGGGAAGCAAAAGTTGGAAAAGTAAGCCTGTTCCTTCTTGATACAGATTTTGACGAGAATATACCTGAAGACAGAACTGTTACCCACCATCTCTACGGAGGTGATAATGAGAACAGACTCAAGCAAGAACTTGTACTCGGTATTGGAGGAGTAAGGGCTCTGACGGCAATGGGCATAAAACCGGATATCTTCCACAGCAATGAAGGACATTCAGCATTTATAAGCCTTGAAAGGCTGAGAGTCCTTATAAATGATTACCATCTGACTTTCGATGAGGCGATTGAAGTTGTTCGTTCTTCAACACTCTTTACCACACATACTCCGGTCCCGGCAGGACATGATGCCTTTGACGAAGACCTGCTGCGTAAATATATCTCCCATTATCATACACGTCTTAACATTACATGGGAAAAACTGATGTCGCTCGGAAGGTGTGAATCAGATTCCGACAGAAAATTCAATATGAGTTTTCTTGCTACCCGTATGTCGCAGGAAGTTAATGGTGTTTCCAAACTTCATGGGGAGGTTAGCCGCGATATGTTCAAAAAACTCTGGCCCGGTTACCTGAAGGAAGAACTGTTCATAGGACATGTTACAAACGGTGTCCATTACCGTACATGGCTTGCACCGGAATGGTACAACCTGTACCGGGAGATAACCGGAAAGGAAGATTTCGACCAGACCGACAGAAAGATGTGGGAGAAGATTTATGAAGTTGACGACAGCCGGATTTACGAGATTAAGAAAGGACTGAAAAAAGCCCTCTTTGTAAACATAAGAAAAAAGCTACAGTCGGAGATGATTGAGCTCCATGTGAGCCCCAGAACGCTTTTAAATGTAAGCACCCATCTGAATGAAAATGCCCTTACAATTGGATTTGCAAGGAGGTTTGCAACATATAAGAGGGCCTACCTGCTGTTCAAGGATCTCAACAGGCTGGAAAAGATTGTTAACAATCCCGACAGGCCTGTACAGTTTATATACGCAGGCAAAGCCCATCCGAATGATGGAGGCGGACAGGAGCTGATAAGAAGAATATTCGAGATATCACAGATGCCTCAGTTCACAGGTAAGATCATATTTCTCGAAAATTATGACCTTGAGCTTGCAAAACAACTCATCAGAGGTGTGGATGTATGGCTTAATACTCCAACAAGGCCACTTGAAGCATCGGGAACAAGTGGAGAGAAGGCAGTAATGAATGGAACACTGCACTTCAGCGTGCTTGACGGCTGGTGGGTCGAAGGCTACAGGGCATACGCAGGTTGGGCCTTACCTAAAAAACGTACTTTTGAAAACCAGGATCTGCAGGATGACGTCGATGCGGAAACAATCTATAATATGCTTGAATATGAAATAATCCCTGCATATTATTCATTTAATGAACAGGGAATACCTGTTGAATGGGTGAGCTATATCAAAAACTCAATGGCGCGTATTGCACCGGAGTTTACTATGAAAAGACAAATCGACGATTATTTCGAAAAGTACTACATAAAACTCTGGGAAAGGAACAAAAAAATAGTTGCCAATAACTTTGAAAAAGCCAGAGAACTTGCTGCATGGAAGAAAAAAATGATAGAGGAGTGGGACAAAATTGAAGTTCTGAATTTTAAATTTGAGAAACCTCCCGAAAAAATTTATCGTTCAGGAAAGGATTACAAAGCTGAAATTCTGCTTAATATAAACAGTATTCCCGTAGAAAATCTGGGAGTTGAACTGGTAATAACCCAGATGACTCAGAAGGGAGAATACGAATTCATTACAAGTCGCGAGTTTTCACTTGTTAGCCGTAAAGGAGGAAAATGTCTTTACAGGGCACATATTGTACCAGAAAAGGCAGGCTCTTTCTTTTACGGAATACGAATATTCCCCAAACATAAAGACCTTCCGCACAAACAGGATTTTCACCTTTTACGCTGGATTGACTAAAATATCAGTTACTCTTTTTACAGGCTCTTTCTTAAATACAAGGGCTGTACGTGAAGGAAGATAGAGATACAATCTGTAAGGCTCATTAATAGAGAGCCTTACACTTTTTTTAATCGACTTGTAAATAATTGACCTGTCAATTCTGTTAAATCCGCCAAAAGCAGGATCATCAGAATCGAGCACAACCTTGAATTTTCCTGTTACAGGTATCCCGTAATCTGTGTAAGATAACACGGGATGAAAATTAAATACGAATAGATAATCACCTCGCATGAATGCAATTATTTTATCATTTGAGTTTTCTATTATTCTGATAACGGAAGGATTTTCCAGTACTCTTCCCTCTGTCTGCAGTTTCAACATCTGCCTGTCAAATTCAGCCAGCTGGGAATATTTAAGATTTTGATTTTTAACAAGACTCCACTGCCTTCTGGCATATTTGTAACTCCAGTTGTTACCTTCCCTAGGAAAATCAATCCATTCGGGATGCCCGAACTCATTGCCCATGAAGTTTAAATACCCACCACCAGCAGTTGCAAAAGTTATAAGTCTTATCATTTTGTGGAGAGCAATCCCCCTGTCAACAGTAAGGCTATGAAACTCTTTAGTCATACCATAATACATATCAGCATCGATCATTCTGAAAATAAGGGTTTTATCTCCAACAAGTGCCTGGTCGTGCGACTCGCAGTATGATATAACTTTTTCTTCGGGGCGATGTTGTGTGAGTTCATGCATCAATTGACCCATGTCCCAGTATTCATCAAAAGTATCCTTGACAAGCTTGATCCAGAAGTCGGGAACGCCCATTGAAAGACGGTAATCGAAACCATAACCTTTAGATGAGGTTGATGATGCAATGCCCGGCATACCGCTCATTTCCTCGGCAATGGTGATGGCTTCAGGTTTGAAATCGTGAATTACCTTGTTTGCAAGATATAGGTAAACAAGTGCATCTTCATCCTGATTGCCATTGAAATAGTCATCGTAAGAAACAAAATTCTTCCCCAGTCCATGATCATAATAAATCATGCTTGTTACGCCATCGAACCTGAAACCATCGAATTTGTACTCTTCAAGCCAGTATCTGCAGTTTGAAAGCAGAAAATGGAGTACTTTATCTTTTCCATAATCGAAACAGAGTGAATCCCATGCAATATGTTCTCTTCTCGGGCCGGTATGAAAATACTGGGAAGGAGTTCCATCGAAAAGCCCCAGACCTTCATTGATGTTTTTAACACTATGGGAATGAACAAGATCCATTATAACAGCAAGCCCGTAACCGTGTGCTGTGTCGATTAGATATTTCAGGTCGTCGGGTGTGCCGAACCGTGAGGAGACAGCAAAGAAATTTGCAACATGATAACCGAAAGAGCCGTAAAACGGATGCTCCTGAATAGCCATCAACTGTATGGTGTTGTATCCGGTATCGGCAATATATGGGATAATATTATCGGCAAATTCTCTGAAAGTGCTTATTTTTTCCTCTTCCGACGACATACCCACATGAGCTTCATAAATCAATGGAACGGACCCTGAAGGCTTAAAAGAATTATTTTTCCACCTGTAAGGTTCCTCAGGAATCCATACCTGAGCACTGAATATCTTTGTTTTTTCATCCTGAACCACTCTTGTGGCATAAGAAGGAATTCTTTCACCCTTTCCTCCTTTCCAGTGAACGGAGAGCTTATAAAGGGTACCATGGCTGAGGGCATCCGCGGGAAGTACAATTTCCCAGTCGCCTTCAGTATTAATCCTCTTCAGTCTGTAATCGGTACTATCTTTCCAGTTGCTGAATGTCCCGGTCAGATATATTGCTTCTGCTCCAGGCGCCCATTCCCTGAAAACCCAGTTGCTTCCGTTACGGTGGAGCCCATAATAATGATGTCCTGATGCAAACTCCGCCAACGGTCTCTCCCCTGCAAGCTCAATTTCCCTGGTTATACATTTCAGATACCTGCTCTCAATTATCCTTTCATAGGGTTTCAGCCAGGGATCGATAAGATAAAAACCTGATTCTTTCATACAGGCAGAGTTATTCAGCTAAAGTATAAAAAAATGATTCACATTTGAAGCTGAAGCCTTGTTTTTCCGTTTTATAATCGGTAATAATACAGGCACTTTATTAATTTTGCCCGTAAATTTTAATGCGGTGAAAGTTCATTATGGATACAATGATCTGAAATTCAGAAATCCAGTGGTAACAACCGGTATCTTCGATGGTGTGCATCGTGGCCATCGGGTTGTTATTGAACAGATTAAAAAACGGGCTGCTGAATTAAAGGGTGAAACTGTTGTTGTCACTTTTCATCCTCACCCGCGCCAGGTACTTAATCAGAACTCTCAGGCAATACAGCTTCTTACAGGTATTGAGGAGAAAATATCGCTTATAGAAAAGTGCGGAATAGATCATGTTGTTCTAATTAATTTTGACAGAGATCTTAGTTTGATGAGTGCTGCAGATTTTTTCGAAAAAATTCTTTGCGGCAAAATAGGCACCAAACACTTTGTGGCCGGATTCAGTCATCATTTCGGAAGAATGGCAGAAGGAGACAAGGAAACCATAAGAAGTATAGCAGACAACTATGGAATTAGTTATGAGGTTCTTGAACCTGTAAAAATCGGCGGTATTATAGTTAGTTCTTCTGCAGTAAGGGAGGCTCTGCTCACAGGTAGAATAGAGGAAGCCAATAATCTTCTTGGTTATGATTATTTCATGAACGGAACAATAATAGAAGGACGAAAGCTGGGAAGAAAAATAGGTTTTCCCACTGCAAACATTAAACCTGATTACCCCGATAAACTTATTCCCGGGAACGGAGTCTATGCGGTTGAAATATATCTGAAAGACAAAAAATATTACGGAGTTATGAGTATTGGATACAACCCTACCGTCAACAGGGATCAGAATATTAAATCTGTGGAAGTGAATATATTTGATTTTGAAGGAAATATTTATGGCGAGAAAGTTTGTGCAGTTTTCAGGTATCGTATCCGCGATGAGATGGTTTTTGACACTATTTCTGAACTTTCACACCGCATTGAACTCGATCGTCAGGAAGCTTTGCGTCTTCTGAAAAAATAAGTATGCCGAATTTTATTATCTTTGCATTCTGGTATATAAATATATTAAATCATGAACGTTCTTACAGAAACTCTTCCTTATAAAGTTAAAGATATTTCACTGGCCGATTTTGGCCGGAAGGAGATTGAGATTGCCGAAAAAGAGATGCCCGGCCTGCTGGCTGTACGCAGGAAGTATGCGGCTGAGAAGCCTCTTAAAGGGGCAAGGATAACCGGCTCACTGCATATGACCATTCAGACAGCTGTGCTGATCGAAACACTTGTAGAGCTTGGCGCTGAGGTGAGATGGGCAAGCTGCAACATTTTCTCAACGCAGGATCATGCTGCTGCAGCCATTGCTGCCAGAGGCATACCTGTTTTTGCATGGAAAGGTGAAACTCTTGAAGATTACTGGTGGTGCACAGCTCAGGCACTCTCGTTCCCCGACGGAAAGGGACCCACACTGATTGTAGACGACGGTGGTGATGCCACTCTGATGGTACATCTCGGCTATAAAGCCGAAAAAGATCCTTCAATACTCGATAAAACACCTGAAAGCAGGGAAGAAGAAGTTATACTTCAGACGCTGAAAAAAATATATTCTGAAGACCCACACAAGTGGCACAGGGTAGTTACTGAACTGAAGGGTATTTCGGAAGAAACAACCACAGGTGTGCACCGCCTCTACCAGATGCTGGAGAAAGGTGAACTTCTTGTTCCGGCAATAAATGTAAACGACTCGGTTACAAAATCGAAGTTTGACAACCTTTATGGATGCCGCGAATCACTTGCCGACGGACTCAAAAGAGCAATGGACGTTATGATAGCAGGCAAGGTTGTGGTTGTGTGTGGTTACGGAGACGTAGGCAAAGGGTGTGCAAAATCAATGAGAGCGTACGGTGCCCGTGTGATTGTGACTGAGATAGATCCAATATGCGCCTTGCAGGCTGCAATGGAAGGTTTTGAAGTTAAAACCGTTGAGGATACTCTCGACGAAGGCAATATCTACGTTACAGCAACGGGCAATTGCGATGTTATAACAATTGAGCATATGGAGAAGATGAAAGACCAGGCTATTGTTTGTAACATCGGTCATTTCGATAACGAAATTCAGGTTGACAAACTGAACAGCTATAAAGGAATCAAGAAAATAAACATAAAACCACAGGTTGACAAATATGTTTTCCCTGACGGGCATGCAATATATCTTCTTGCTGAAGGAAGGCTCGTTAACCTCGGCTGTGCCACAGGTCACCCATCGTTTGTGATGAGCAACTCATTCACCAACCAGACCCTCGCACAGATTGAGCTCTGGAAAAAGAATTACAAGGTTGGTGTTTACCGGCTGCCCAAACACCTCGATGAAGAGGTTGCCCGCCTTCACCTTGAACAACTTGGTGTTAAACTGACAAAACTCACTGACAAACAGGCTAAATATATTGGAGTCAGTAAAGAAGGCCCTTTCAAACCAGACCATTACAGGTATTAATAGACACTGAAATAAATTTCAGTGGTTCCATACATGGACATTAATTCCGTTGAAGGAAGTTTTATAATTTTTCAGAGGATATCTACCCGGCCCTGAGGCGGGTGAACCACCAGCAGGAAGAGCATACGACGTTCTGCATTGCGGACAAACAGCATAAATTCCATCAATATTGACCTTTATACTTAGATTGTTAACTGCAAAATCGTAAGGGCATGTTCTGTCGTAAGCATAAAATTGTGTTTCATCTGCCCTGTAAATTATAATACCATTCGAATCATAACCGGCAGCAGGAGCTCCAAGATTATTTGTTTTGTAAGTCACAATTACAGAATTAGTTGGTGCGTTAAGTGAAAGAAATTCAGGGTCATCCAGACTGATGTAAAAATCAACGTAAACATCTGGTATAACATCGTTCTTTTCCTTTGAACATGATAAATAAAGGATAGCAATTGACAGGATAATTCCGGAAAATAGTTGTGCAACTTTTTTTCTGTAAAATCATTTAAGCCACGATTAATTTTTTGACACTTAGAGAAGTATCCGAAGGAAGAGGAGCATGCTCCTCTTCCTTCGGAGCGTTTTCTTTTTCCC
>Ga0116167_1000377_pt1 | contig 43673 bp, 31 predicted proteins | sample AD_JPNMR3_MetaG_FD_89794 | JGI IMG/M metagenome (GOLD analysis project Ga0116167, IMG submission 89794) | Active sludge microbial communities of municipal wastewater-treating anaerobic digesters from Japan - AD_JPNMR3_MetaG | ecosystem: Engineered > Bioreactor > Anaerobic > Digestate | place...
CGGATGGTGGGGCCGGATGAGCTAGGCATGGCCATCTTTCGCATGGCCGCAGCCTGCGCCCTTGGCGGGGCGATCGGGTGGCAGCGCGAGGCGCACGACCGTCCCGCCGGCTTCCGCACCCATATTCTGGTGTGCGTGGGCGCCTGCCTTGTAATGCTCGTCTCACTGGGCGCCAGCTCACCCGCAGTCACAGGGGGCTCAGCCGCAGACCCGGGGCGGATCGCCGCCCAAGTGGTCAGCGGCATCGGCTTCCTGGGCGCCGGCACCATCCTGCGCCAGGGTAGCATCATCCGGGGATTGACAACCGCCGCCAGCCTCTGGACCGTCGCGGCCATTGGTCTGGCGGCTGGCCTGGGCGGCAGCTACCTGCTCCTCGCCGCCGCAGCCACCCTTCTCGTACTCCTGATACTCACACTCTTCAGTCATGTGGAGGCCCGCATGCTCTCGCATCGCCAGGTGCATGGCCTCCACCTCGCGATCACGCACTCGGAAATAAGCGCGGTGCTCGGCGCCCTCGCCGATCGTGGAGTCATGATCGGGAGCGTCGGCTCCAGCCGTCCAGACTCACAGGGCGTGCAGCGTCTCCATTTCCTCCTGCGTGTGCCTCCCCACACGAGCCGGGAGGAACTCACCCGCGCTCTGATCACGCTTCCTGGAGTCCAAGAGGTCGAGTGGGAATAACCGCCCGGCGCTGACGCACCGCACTCTCCAGCTTCGCACACCGGTGGATGTTCCGCCGAGAGAGGAGAGTACGATGCCACTCGAAGATACGCAGACGTCTCGCCGCGTCCAGCGCGAGCTCGCCAAGCGCAGCGCTCTCGACATCACGCAGGTCAACACCCGCGCAATACACGGCGTCGTCTACATCACCGGACGGGTACGCCTCATGCGCGGCACGGTCAATGTCAGCCTCGAAGATGAGATGCAGATCGTCGCGCAGAACATCAGGCGCATTCCGGGCATTCGCGACGTCGTCCTCGAGGTCTCTTACGGTTCGTGACAGGAGCTCTACGCGACTGTGAACGCGCCCGCGTCCGGCGCGGGCGGATCAACTGACTGAATCGTTTGAAGGGCGCGCGGCTGAACGCCCGCCCGATCAGGCGACGCATTCAGCCGCGCGTTCTGCTTAGAGAAGCGCGTCCAGGGTGATTTCGAAGAGAGCGCAGGGCATGGTGATGCCCCACTTCTCCAACACCTCGGGATGGACCTCGCCGATGAAGCCGACGGACTTCCCTCCCACGAGAATCTCGCCGGCGCGCCCAGGAATGAAGGTGCCCCGATTCACCGGGGCGAGCTCGTAGGCCCGGTCCAGGTAGTAGAAGAGACCATCGAGGTAGGAGTGCGCCTCGGAGAAGCTGGCCGTGGAGTGGGCGATGATGGCCGCCAGGCGCACTTCGGTGCGGCTCTTCAGGTCGGCGGTCTCATCATAGACCTGCACCTCGCCCAGCTCGAACACCCGGTGCGGATAGGTGGCCCGCGAGCTGATTCCCTCCATGCGCAACAATGAGGGCACCAGCGAGTTGCGCAGCACCGCGTACAGCTCCGACATGACGTTGGCGATCTCGACTACGCGCTCGTCCGGCAGGCCGACGCGTTCCGTGCAGTCTGCTTTGGCCGTCAGCACATTCGTCATGATCTCGACGAAGCCCAGGCCGACGACGATACCGCGCACGTGCGCCGCGAGTTGCTCGATGGCGGTCAGCTCGCCGACGGTGTAATCCGAGGGCATCTCCAGCTCGAAGCTGTTGTAGCCGGCGCTGATCAGGTAATCCTCGATAGCATCCACCGGGTGCATGTAATCGCGCCGGTAGGGCGGAAGCATCACCCGCAGCCCATCCGCTTCTCGCGTCACCCCGACGCCATAGGCGGTCAGCTTCGTGGCCACCTCATCCAGGGTCACTTCCTGGCCCAACACCCGCGCCATCTCGCCGGCGGTCACGAGCGTCGAGTCGCCGAAATCGTACGGCGTCACCACCTCACGCCCGAACGGCGTGTCGTAGGGATAAACGCAGCGTACCGGAGAGACCTGGCCGCCCCGGTCCACCGCGTTGGCGGCGAGGATATTGCACGCCAGGAGCACTTGGCGCATCTCGGTGCCCGTGATCTCGATCAGGAGGTAGTCGTCACCGACCTTCACCTCGCCGAGGGTGCGGCTGTTGATGATCGGCGGGAAGGAGAGGATCTCATCCTTGGCATCGATCAGCAGCGGGTAGCGGGCCTTCCCCTCCAGGGTATAGCCATAGTCGATCCCTTTGGGATGGCGCTCCAGGATCTCGCGCAGCGTCATCGGCTCGTCGAAGCCAAGCGGCACGAACGAGGTGCTCCCGGGATCGGTGTCGGCATAGCGCACCGGCCAGGTGATGTGCGCGGCGCGGTACGTCCCCACGGAGACGGCGGCACGCTTGTTCCCAAAGTTCTCCGAGAGCTTCTCCTGGCTCTGGATGAGCTGGCGTAGCCCCTCGTCATCGATGGTGATCCCCTTCACCAGGAAGGCCGCGATGTAAGGACGCACCTCCTGCAATGCGGGGCTCACATGGATGATCGCCTCGCTGCTCGCCGCAACCGAGGGGGCCTCCTTGGGAGAGACAAAGCAAGTGTAGGAGCGCGACTTCCCCTCCTCATAGGCGCGGATCTGCCGGGCCAACCCCTCGGCCGACCAGAGATCGGGCCGGTTGGTGTCGTTGAACTCAATGGTCAGCTCGCCATCCTCGTCGCGCTTCAATTCCGCCTTGGCCAGCGGCATTCGCTCTTCCAGCTCCGAGAGCGATATCTCCCTGCCGATGAGGGTCTGCAAATCACGCAAGTGTGCTGTTATTGTCGGCATCTATTCTGTTCCAATCACACACTAACCCCGCAGGTTCCATGCTGGAACCCCACAAGCTCTCGCCGTGGGAGGACGTCAGGGGTTGAACTTCCGCGTGCGCACCAGGTCGAGATCCGCCGAGAAGAGGTCGCGAATATCGTGCAGACCCAGGGCCAGCATGGCCATGCGATCGACGCCCAGGCCCCAAGCGATCACCGGTTCGCTCACTCCCAGCGGCCGCGTCACCTCAGGGCGGAAGAGGCCGGCGCCGCCCAGCTCCATCCATCCGAGCGTCGGATGCTTCGCGTGCATCTCTACCGAAGGCTCGGTGAAGGGGAAGTAGGCCGGCGCGAAGACCACCTCGGTGGCGCGGGCAATCTCCACCGCGAACAGCTTCAGCAGGCCGAGGAGCGTGCGGAAGTTCACGCTCTCGCTCACCACGATTCCCTCGACCTGGAAGAAGTCGCTGGCGTGGGTGGCATCCACCTGGTCGTAGCGGAAGCAGCGCGCGACGGCGAAGTACTTGCCCGGAATGCACGCGCCGGCCGCGAGCGTGCGCGCGGAAAGCGCCGTGCCCTGCGAGCGCAAGATGAGGCGGCGGCTTCGCTGCAAGTCAAACCGATACTCCCAGCCGCGCGAGCCGGTATCGCCGCCATTCTCATGCGCCTGGGCCACACGAGTGGCGAACGGCTCTAGCACGGGTTCGGAGTATTCCGGCTCCTTCACGAAGTAGACGTCGTGCACGTTGCGCGCGGGATGGAACTGCGGCATGTAAAGCGCGTCCATGTCCCAGAACTCGTTTTCGACCAGGGACCCGCGCACCTCGGTGAAGCCCATCGCCACAAGCTTCGAGCGCACGAATTGGAGAAACTCGCCGTAGGAGTTGAACTTGCCCGCGAGGGCGCGCGGCGGGTTCAGTCCGATGTAGTAGGGCCGGAAGCGCACCTGACGCCATGAGCCATCCTGGAGCATCGCGGGGGTGAGCTGCGAGACCTCCTCGCGATAGCCGCGCTCGGCGAGCAGCTGGACGAGCGCCTTCCCTTCCTCGGTGAGCGCGTACTCGCGGTGCCGGCGCACGTCAATCGAAACCAGGCCCTTCCCCTTGCGCTTTCCGCCGGCCATCTCCTGGAGGCGCTGTTGCTCCTCCTCGGTAAAGCTCTCGAGCGGCGCGGGCTGGCGCTCCTGCACGGCGCGCAGGAGGTTTCGCCCTCGGGCGACCACCTCCGGCTCGGCCGTGTCCGGCGCCGAGACAATGCCGCCCGGGCCGATCGTGATCGCGCCCGTGGCGCGCAGCATTCCGATGGCGCCGCTCTGCTCTTCCTTCTCGATTCCGGCGGCCGCGATCAGCGCCGGCATCGCCGTGGGGCCTGCCGAGCGCAGATGGCGCCAGATCCGCTCTTCCGGCGTTCCACGCTCCGCATAGCTCTCCCCCGTCTCCGTGAGGCGCACCTCGCGCCGCGTCTCTTCGGAGACGACATAGACCAACTCCTTGCTCAGCAGCCAACCCAGCGCGGTGCGTGCTTGCGCTTCCTGAATCCCGGCGGCTTCCGCGAGCTCTTCCTCGTCCACCTGCTCGCGCGAGCCCAGCACCTGCAGTGCTCGCACCTCCAGCGCATGGAGACTCTCGAGCAACGCGTTCCGCCCGGCATCACTATCTGCCATGGTTGGTGGTCACTCCTCTTCCACTTCAAAGCCAAGAACCAGTACTCATTATCTATTCGCCTCCAAGACCACCAATCCTGCCTCCGATGAAAACCGCACGCTTGTCCCGCAGCCAACCGCGCGCTCCCGAACGGGGGACGGGCACCCCGTCCGTGTCCGTCACCATCATTCGCGGTATGGAAGCCTGGGATTCCAACATAAGGAGAAGGCCGCCCGCACGCGCGGAGCTTGAAGCTCCGCGCTGCTTTCCGGCAAATCCCCTGCGGGGCTCCCCCTCCCAGCCACCGCCGTTTTGAGACATCTGGGAGTATCCCCAACCCAGCCCGGCAGGGCTTCGCTCGCAAGCAGCGCGGTGATTTATTGCCGCGCGCCGGGTTGCACCCTGCCTCCCAGGCTTCGGATCCCTTATGATCCCTTATGATCGGAATCTCAGTATAGCTGTGGCGCGGTTTGACCCACCGTGATCCGGTGTGCTATAATCACCGTGCGAGGCAGGCCGCGCGCCGGCGCCCATCCTCCCCATCGCCTGCCGGTGCGCGCGAGGAGTATCTCCGCCCTCGAAACCCCAGCGGGAGCAAGAGATGAGCAGCGTGGACAGAAACACCAGCATCGCCACGGCGCTGCCGCGGCGGCGGACGCGCCCAGTGCGCGTTGGGAACGTGATCATCGGCGGCGACCATCCGGTCGTCGTCCAGTCGATGATCAACGTGCCGACGCGGAATGTAGCCGCGTGCGTGGATGCGATCGAGCGCCTGTACCGCGCCGGCTGCGAGATCGTGCGCGTGACAGCGCCCACCATGGAAGACGCGCGCGCCATCGGAGAGATCCGCGCTCTCCTGAAGCGCCGCGGCCTATCCGTGCCCCTGGCCGCCGATGTCCACCACGACGGCACGCGCATCGCCGTCGAAGTCGCCCGGCATGTCGATAAGGTGCGCATCAACCCGGGGCTGTTCGTCTACCGCAAGCGCCGGGCAGGCATTGAATACACCGAGGAGGAGACCCGGGAGCACCTGGAGGCCATCGAGCGCGACCTTCTTCCCGTGCTGGAAGCCTGCCGGGAATCGGGCGCGGCGCTGCGCATCGGCGTCAATCACGGCTCGCTTTCCGATCGCATCCTCATGACCTACGGCGACACGCCCGAGGGGATGGTGGAATCGGCGCTAGAGTTCGTGCGCCTCTGCGAGAAACACGATTTCCGCGAGCTCGTCATCTCGCTGAAGGCCTCTCGGGTGGCGGTGATGATCCAGGCCAACCGGCTCCTCGCGAGGCGCATGGATGCCCTGGGCATGGATTACCCGATTCACCTTGGCGTCACCGAGGCGGGCGACGGCGACTATGCGCGCATCAAATCCACCGCAGGGATCGCCACGCTCCTGGCCGAGGGGATTGGAGACACGATTCGCGTCTCGCTCTCCGAGGATCCCCTCGAGGAGATCCCGGTCTGCTACGACATCCTCCAGGCGCTGGGCCTCAGGCGCACCAAGACAGAGTTCATCGCCTGCCCATCCTGCGGGCGCACGCGGTTCGACCTCCCCACCGTCCTCGCCCAGGTGAAGGCGGCAACAGGGCACCTCGCCGGGCTCAACATCGCCGTCATGGGGTGCATTGTCAACGGGCCGGGCGAGATGGCTGACGCCGACTACGGCTACGTCGGCCGCGGCCGCGGCGTCATTGCCCTCTACCGGGGGCACGAGCTCGTCAAGACGGACGTTCCCGAACAAGACGGCGTGCGTGAGCTGGTTGCGTTGATCAAGGCAGATGGGCGCTGGGTCGACCCGCCGGCATCGTGAACCGCCGGAGGCCCGGCGTTCGCGGCCAGCCAGGAGAGATCGCCCCGGGCGAGCTTCCTCCCATGGGCAGGCATCGAGGCCGTTGATCTCACGAGCCGGCCGGGCATTGGGGAAGCCGAGAGGAGTTAACCGGGAGTGGCAGCGGAGCAAGAGCACGACGTCGCAGCGGCAAACGTGGCGCATAAGATGCGCGTGCCGATTTGGGAGGTCCACGCCAACGTGGGCGACGCTCCCCGGCGAGCGGTGCCCGTGCCAGGCGGCGACGACGTGACGCCGGACATCGTCGCGTTCGAGAAGCACACCGGGCGCCTGGCGGCCATCGCTGCGGTGGAGACGGCTTCGACGCTGAGCGCGGGCGCGTCGGAGTGGAAGCTGTTCCAGCTGCTAGCGCCGAAGTTCTTTCTCTACGTGCCCGAGGAATGTCTGGAGGAGGCGACGCGCCTCTGTCGCCGGCACGGGATTCCCCTCGCCTCGCTGCGGGTTTACTACTACAACTCGCGGAACCAGTTCATCACCGAGCGGGGCTGGCGCGCCCAAAAGCGAAAGGCGGCTTCCTAAGCGCGCCCCGGGCTGGGAAGGAAGGCCGATGCGTTTTCAGGCAGAACGCGCGCATGCGGACGCGGTAGCGATCGCCTTCCCGCGCCGCTCTGGCTCCGAGGGCTCGGCGCGCGCCCGCGGGCACATCGTAGCGCAGCTGCGCGCCGCCGGCCTGGATCCGATCCTCGATCCGTTCACCTTTTCGCCGGTCCTGATGGAGCTCGCGCTCCCGCTCGCCCTCCTCGCCGTCGCCGGGGTTGTCCTCGCCGCCACCTTCACCTACCCCTCCAGTCCGGCCACTGCGATGGCGCTCCTGCTCCTGGGGTTTCTCGCCGGCCTGCCCGCCACCCGCTGGAATCGCGGCATCGAGCGCCTGCTGGACAGGGGAGTGCAACACGAAGGGATCAACGTGGTGGTGGAGATCCCGGCCCCAGCGGACGCTGACCGCCACCTGATCCTGATGGCGCATTACGACTCGAAGTCGCAATCTCTCCCGATCCCGGCGAGGATGGCGGCGGCGTTCGCCGTGATCGGCGGGGGCGTCTTCCTGTGCGCCAGCGCCTTCCTCGGCACACTGGCGAGGGGGCACGTCATCCCCCCGGCATCCGTACTCGTAGCGGGGAGCCTCAGCGCCATCGGCCTCCTCGTGCTGGGCGCGAACCGCTCCGGAAACGCATCGCCCGGAGCCCTGGACAACGCCACGGGAGTGGGCATCCTGCTGGAAATGGCGCGCCAGCTCTCCGAAACGCCGCTCAGCCGCACCCGGGTGACGCTGCTCTTCACCGATGCCGAGGAGGAGGGCCTGGCCGGCGCGGCGCGCTTCCTGCAAAGTCATGGCGACGCCCTGGGTCCGGCGCCTCTCGTGGTGAACCTGGATACTCTGGGGGCGGGAGGAGCCATCGGGGTCCTCTCGCACTTCGGGATCCCGCCGGTGGGCACGGGCGCCCGCCTGGCGCAGGTGGTGCTGGAGGTCGCCGCGGAAGAGAGGCTCGACGTGAGGAGCGTCTACCTGCCCGCCGGAGCGGCGACCGACCACTATCCGGCGGCCTACCGGGGGATCCCGGCGCTCACCCTCCTCTCAGTGGGGCGCGGTCTCCGCCGCGTTCACACGCCAGCCGACATCCCTTCCCGGGTCGCCTGGGAGGGCGTGGATGCCGCTGGCCGGCTGCTCGTGGGCCTTGTCCACCGCGTGGATCACCTGGAGCAGCCGCTCAGCTGAGGCTTCCCTCGAAGACGATCTCCGCCGGGCCGCGAAGCCACTGTTCTGAGCCTTCCCAGCGGACCTGGAACGCTCCCCCGGGGCAGAACACCTCCACCCGCTCCTTGCCGGCAAGGCCGTGGCGGACGGCGGCCGCGGCGGCCGCGCACACGCCCGAGCCGCACGCGAGCGTCTCTCCCACGCCGCGCTCCCAGATCCGCAGGCGCAGGCGGCCGTAGACCTCCGCCTGGCACCACAGGACGCTGGTCCGTTCCGGGAACCACTCGTGCGTCTCGAGCGCCGGGCTCACCGAGAGGAAGAGCGCGTCGTCGGGCAACTCCTCGCGGAAAAGGACGGTGTGCGCCGTTCCCGTGGAGAGCGACGTGAGGACGAAGGGCACGCCGGCCACCTCGAGGGGCACGCCCACGAGAGGATCCGCCGGGCCCCGCGCCGGGATGGCGGCGGCATCCCAGCGCGGCACGCCCATGTTCGCCTCGATCCCCGGCGTGCCGTCGCCCGGAAGGAAACGGAGCTGGCGCGCGCCCTGGATCGTCTCCAGGATGAGCTCGCTCTGGCGGTGCAGACCGGTCGCGTGGAGATAGCGCGCGACGCAGCGCAGGCCATTCCCGCAGAAATCCTCGGTGCCGTCCGGATTGAACATGCGCATCCGGAAATCCGCCCCCACCGAGGGGAGCACGATCAGCAGGCCATCCGAACCGATGCCGCGGTGACGGTCGCACAGCCGGGGGGCAAGCGAGGACCACGGAAGCTCCGGCTCTTGCAGGCAGTCGAAGAGGATGAAGTCGTTGCCGGCGGCCTGGACCTTGGTAAAGCGTCTCTTCTGGCTCACGCGCCGCCTCCGGTGGCCGGGTCCACGGGGCCGAGGCGCTCGAAGCGCAGCTCCATCCGGTGCGCCAGGTTCCGGAACCACTCGCCGCTGGGATCGACCAGGGGGAACCACCACGCCGTTGGGCGCAGGTTGCACGCGGGCAGCCCGAGCGAGACCAAGAGGGCACGACGAACGAGCTGGAGTTTGGCGCGCTCTGCCTCCTTCTCCACCTCGGCAATCGCCTGGCGCGCGGCCACTGCCGCGGGGCCCTTCTCGTTCTCCATGCGCGCCTTGCGCACCTCTTTCGCCTCGTTCTCCAGGGCAGCCACGCGCTCGCGCCGCGCGCGAATCTCCGCGTCCACGTGCGCCCGAGGCGCCTCGTGCGCCTCAATCTGGCGCTGCAACTCCTCTACCTCGGGCCCATCAACGACGCCCTCCTGAGCCAGCTCGAAGAGGCGCTCGCGCAACGGCTTGATCGTCCGCCGGAAGTTCTCGCCTTTCTCTCGCTCCATCTCCAGGGCTTCACTCTTCAGCCGCTGGATCTCCTCGTAGATCTGCCGGCTGCGCTCTTCGTAGACGCGCGAGCGGTCGCGGATCTCCAGGAGGAGGTCGTGTGCCCGCGTGTACTCTTCCAGGCGCCGCAGCCACTCGCCATCGTCTCGGGCACCGAGGAACGAGACCAACTCGCGCGGGCTCGAGAGCGCCGAGATCTCCTGGAGCAGGCGCTTCTCCGCGTCCACCACCTCCTGCCAGCGCGTCGCGAACTCCGTCGCCGTGACCACCGGCGCCCCAAAAGCGGCGGCCAGGTGCTCCGGCAGCCGGAACCGGACGCCGCATCCGGCGAGGGCGTCCCAGGTGTGGTGACGGATCCGCAGGATCGGGTAAAGCGGCACCGAGAACCCGCGATCGGCGAGGGTCTGCATCAGGCGCGCCGTGCGATGCACGTAGGCAGAGCCGCTCTCGTGGAACACCAGGATCGCCTCGGCGGTCACCATGCAGACGAAAACATGTCCCTTGCCGATGAGCGTCGTGTTCTGGCCAAAGTGATCCTCGACCACTTCCGCCAGTTCGCGCGCGCTCTCGATGCGCCTAGGCACCGGCATCCGGATCGGCTCCGGGGTCTCCACCACCACGGCATCGTCCAGGATGCGCAAGGTACCCCGTCCCGCCGGCACCACCAGATCAAACGGAATGGCGCCCTCGCCAAAGCGGTCGAGCGTGTAGGTGTTGCTTCCCTCGACGGCGGCATCGTAGGCGGCACAGGCGATCTCGCGCGATTCCGGCTTCAGGAAGAGGTTGAGGAGGGCGAACCGCGGGCGCTCTACGGTTTCGCGGTTGAAGAGGAAGAGGTCAGTGGAAGTGAAGGTGGTCACGCGCTCCGGATCACATCCGGCCAGCTTGCGGAAGAAGAGCCGGTGCGCCTCCTGATAGGCATCGGAGAGGAGTGCGCCCGGGTGCTCGTGGTCGAAACGGCGGAGCCACTCCACCACCTCCTCGCCAAAGCGTTCGGCCGACTCGCGCGCATCCTCCCCCTCTAGCAGGGCGGCACTCTCGCGGAAGCCCCACTCCAGGATCTCGGTCAGCCACGGAAGCACGTCGCTCAGGCGAATCTCGTGGGCGATGTGCCGGTGATCCCTCGTCTGCGCGATCCCTCGCCACCCCCAAGCGGCGGTGATCCGGTCGATGCACGCCTCGCGGCCTTCGGGACAGCCTTTGGCCACCTTCTCCACCTCAACGCCACACCCGTGGAGGCGCTCGCGCGTGAGCACCGTCTCGCCGCCAAAGAGCATGGAGAGCTCGCCGGTTGCCACCCACAGGTCGTGCGTGGTGCCATCGTTATGCTCAAGGATGGCAAAGGGCGCGTCGGTGGGCAAAGGCGCGGATGTCTTCGAGAAGTAGTCGTGGTCGTTGATGCCAATCGCAAAGGTATGCGAGCCCGGGGCAAGCGCTTCGAGCACCATACACAGCGCCGCCTTCACCGGCTCGTCCCAAAACACCGTCTGCCCCAGGGCGACCAGCGGCACATCGGCATAGTTGCTCCGCAAGCGCGCGGCCACCTCCAGGGCGGACGGATGGAGTTTCTCTCTCTCGATCCTCAAATGTATCTCCCTCGCAGGTCATCGTGCGTCATCCCTCGCGCGAGTGGCCCGGACTGGGTAGCGCCGTTCCATGTCGCGCCGACGGGCGCGCCAATGCCCCCCTAGCGCCAGGTGCTTCCCATCTCAACCTCCACGCAGAGGGGAACCCGAAACTCTGGCGTGGGCGGCTGCTCCATCACCGAGACGATCGTTCGCCGCAGACCCTCCGCCTCTTCCTCGGGCACCTCTATTACTAGTTCGTCGTGAACCTGCAGGATCATTCGCGCCCGGAAAGCCGGGAGGTGCGGTGCCAGCCGGACCATCGCGAGCTTGATGATATCGGCGGCGCTCCCCTGAATCGGCGCGTTGATCACCTGCCGCTCGGCTTGCCCCCGAATGCGCGGGTTGGACGAATCGAGGCCAGTCACGTGCCGCCTCCGGCCCAGAAGCGTGGTCACATGGCCCTGCTCGCGTGCCCGCGCGACCATCTCGGCCATGTAGCGGCGCACACCAGCGTAGCGCCCGAAGTAGGCCTCGATGTAGCGTTCTGCTTGCGCCTGCGAGATGCCGAGCTGCGCCGCGAGCCCCTGGGAGCTCATGCCGTAAACCAGCCCAAAGTTGATTCCCTTGGCAACCTGCCGCTGAACAGATGTCACCGAATCGAGCGGCACCCGGAAGATCTCCGCTGCTGTGCGCGCATGCACATCCTCCCCCTCTCGGAAGGCAGCAAGCAGACCCGGATCTTCCGAGTAGTAGGCCAGAATGCGCAGTTCAATCTGCGAGTAATCCGCGAAGACGAGCAGGTGCCCCGGCGCCGCCGCGAACGCCCTCCGGATCGTGTTCGCCGAGTCCTTGGGCAGGTTTTGCAGATTCGGGTGGGCGCAGCTGAAGCGCCCCGACCGGGCGCCGATCTGCTGAAAACTGGGATGAACGCGCCCCGTCTCCAGCGAGATACTCCGCAACAGCCCCAGCGCGTAGGTACTCCGGAGCTTGCTCAGCTCCCGGTGCTCCAGGATGAGCGCGGGGAGTGGATGGGTTCCAGCAAGCGCCTTCAACGCCGGCTCTCCGGTGGAGGGCCCCATCGTTGTGTGCCGAGTCGCGTTCAGCCCCAGGCGCTCGTAGAGGATGGTCGCGATCTGCCGCGGCGAGTTCAGGTTGAACCGGGTTCCCGCCGCCGCGTAGCAGGCCTCCGCCTTGGCTTCGATCTGCTTCTCCAAATCAGCTGCCAGCTCGGTCAGGTACGCGGCATCGATGGCGACGCCGTCGCTCTCCATTTGCGCCACCACCGGAAGAAGCTCGCTCTCCAGCTGGAAGACGCGCTCCAGCCCCGAGGCGGCGATCTCGGGAGAGAGCCTCTCCCACAAGGAGAGCGTCGCATCGGCATCGTCACAGGCGTACCGGGCCACCCACGCGGTCGGGAGTGATTCGAGAGGGTGCCGGCCGCGAGACGTCAGCTCGTCGAAAGAGGTCATCTCGCGCCCGAGGTAGTGGCGCGCGCACTCCTTCAGGCCGTGGCTCCCCTCCTCGCGCACGAGATGCGCCAGGATCATCGTATCGTAGTATGGCCCCGCGACGCGCACCCCCGCCCGCTCCAGGACGCGCAGGTCAAACTTCAGGTTGTGGCCCACCTTCGGGCGAGTTCCATCTTCGAACACCGGTCTCAGCGCGTCCAGCACGCGCGACCGCTCCACCTGCCGGCCGCGCGTGTGTCCAACCGGCACATAACTCGCGCTCCCCGGCCTCGTGGAGAAGCTCAAGCCTACCAGCTCCGCGACCATCGGGTCGAGCGCCGTTGTCTCGGTATCGAAGGCGAAGAGCGGCGCCGCAGCCAGCTCGCGGATCAGCTCTTGCAGGGCATCCTCTGTATCGACGAGGCGGAAGCCCTCCGGGAGGTCACGCTCCGCGCCACCCTCATCCTCGGTGAAGAGGGAGAGCTGGGACACGTGCCGTGGCGGCTCAGCCGCTGCCGCGGCGGGATCCACCTGTGGCGCGCGCGCTTCCGGATGGTTGGGCCATGGCTCCGGCTCCAGGTTATCGAACAGGCTCAACTGCGGTCTCTTCATGCGTTCGCGGGCTCCCGGGTCCATTATACCCCTGGGATCCTTCGCGCGTCCAGCGCAGTTTCCGTCGAACGGAAAAGGCCCCTCTCCGCGGGCGCGGAAAGAGGCCCAAACATCTTCCGGCCGCCAAAGCGGCCGGGCTACCAATCGGCTGTCCGGCCCGGGTCGAATTGGCAGTAGCGCAGCTTCTTCAGCCACTTCACGTGGCCATCCACGAAGAGGAAGTTCGCCCCGTCCGTATGACGCAGGTACGACTTGCTCCCGCTGTTGAAGTTGTCCACGTGGTCCTTGCCGCGCCACCGCGGGCAGACGGCGTCGCCCACGGCGATGGTGTCGGCGGGAAGGTGGATCTGCGCGTCGGAGTAGCCGTAGCCCAAGCCGAAGCCCTGGGAGCCCGAAACGCCGTTCACCTCGCCATAGGTCTCGGTGAAGTTGTTGTACCCGTAGCTGATCCCTTTGCCCTTCTGCCGGAACTCCGACTCCGGCGGGTGGTTATTCTCGGAGCAGGGCGTCGTGGTCGTCCACCCGCCCTTATTGGGGCAGAGGAACACGCCGGAGTTCTTCACGTATGGCTCGATCTTCTCAGACCAGAGGAGCGTACCCCCATAGCGCACGTACATCCCATCGTAGTCTTGCGCGTACATGTTGAGCGCCGAGCCGATCTGTTTCAGGTTCGACTGGCAGTTGGCTTTGCGCGCGCTCTCTCTCGCGCGCGCGAAGACCGGGAAGAGGATCGCTGCCAAGATGGCGATGATAGCGATCACAACAAGCAGCTCGATCAGGGTAAATCCCCGCGTTTTGGCGCGTCGCATCGCTCGCTCCCTCCCCCGGGGCTCCCGGCGCGTGCGGGGTATGGCCCACGTTCTCAGGCCCTACCGAACCCGTGGGCGCAACGCGCACTCCACCCCGGGCGCTTGGCGGTATTGTAGCCCGGGAGGACATGGGGTGTCAAGCCCTGGTCCCGGCGGCGCGCGCCGCCGGCCAGCTAGGCTACCCTGTTCTCAGAATCGGGTTCGTGGGCACAGCCCCGAAAACACTCTGCCGCTAGCCCACATTATTCATCAGAATAATGAAAAGAAGTCTCTCTGCCAGGCGCGGCGCTGGCTCTTGGGCACAGCCCCGAAAACACTCTGCCGCCAGGCGCTTGTGGCAGCAGCGGCGTGCCACCAGGCAAGAGCCTTCTTTTGAAGTATTCTGGTGAATACTTCCGGCTAAGCGCTTGTGGCGGCAACGGTGTACCACCAGGCAAGAGCCTTCTTTTGAAGTATTCTGGTGAATACTTCGGGTTAGAGCTCGCGATAGCCGTGAGTGAGCGGCACGTGTCGGTCGATGCCAAACGCCCTCGCGGTGATCTTCACGCCGGGCGCCGCCTGCCGACGCTTGTACTCGGCGCGGTCGATCATGCGGGTCACACGCCGGACCAGCTCCTCGTCGTATCCGAGGCCGATGATCTCATCGGCGCTCCGCTCTTCCTCGACGTAGAGCGCCACGAACCTGTCGAGAAGGTCGTAAGGCGGCAGTGAGTCGGTGTCCTTTTGGTCGGGGCGCAGCTCCGCCGTCGGCTCACGCCGGATCGTGGTCTCCGGGATCACCGGGCTGAGCGTATTCCGATACTCCGCGAGCGCCCATACGAGCGTCTTGGGCACATCCTTGATCGGGGAGAAGGCGCCGGCCGTATCGCCGTAGAGCGTAGCATAACCCGCGGCCACCTCGCTCTTGTTGCCCGAGGAGAGAACGAGATAGCCGAACTTGTTGGAGAGCGCCATCAGCAGGTTGGCCCGGATGCGCGCCTGCAGATTCTCCTCGGTGAGATCGGGCTTGCGACCGGCAAACACCTCGGCGAGTTGGCGCTTGTATGCCTCAAACGTCTCCTGGATCGGGATCGTCAGGAAGCGAATCCCCAGGTTTTCGGCAATCAGGCGGGCGTCCGCGCGCGTCTCTTCCGACGAGTAGACCGAGGGCATGTTGACCCCGACGACGCGCTCCTTGCCTAGGGCATCGACGGCGATGCACGCGACCATCGCCGAGTCGATTCCGCCGCTGAGCCCGATCACCACATCCTTGAAGCCGTTCTTGGTCACGTAGTCGCGTGTGCCGGTCACCAGCGCGGTGTACACCTCTTCCAGGCGATCCGGCACGGGAGCCGATTCCGCCGCCACCGGTGGGCGGTCCGGCCTCAGTGCAACCGGCTCCAGGATCACCCGCTCCACCGCCTCGCCTCCGGCCTGGCGCGCCCGCCGACGCTGCCCCCAGGAGGGATCCCGCAGGCGCGCGCGGGTCACGCTCGAGAGGTCAAGATCGGCGACCACCAGCGTCTCGGCAAAGACGGGCGCGCGCAGGAGCATCTCGCCATCCGGCCCGAGGAGCACCGAGCCGCCATCAAAGACGAGCTCGTCCTGGCCGCCCGTGCCGTTGAGATACGCGAGGAAGCAGGCATCCTCGGCGGCCCGGATAGCAAGCCTCCGCTCGCGAGCGGGCCGCTGGCCCATCACGAAGGGCGCGGCGCTGAGGTTGAAAACCACCTGCGCCCCTCCCAGGAGGCACTGGGTGCTGGCCGGCCCATCTGGAGCCCAGCCCTCCTCGCCGATGGTAACGCCGAAAGTGACGCCACCCAGCGAGAAGACGCGGGTTTCCTCGCCCGGCTGGAAGTAGCGCGTCTCGTCAAACGCACCCGACCTGGAGAGAACGCGCTTGTGGTATACCCCGGCGAGATGGCCATTATGGAGGACGGCGGCAGCGTTGAAAAGGCTCTCCTGGAAGTCGACGAAGCCGACGATGGCCGTCAGGCCCGTGGTCGCCGCGGCCACGCGCTCGAGCGCGCGCCGGTTTTCCTGGAGAAAGCGGGGTCTCAGCAACAAGTCGTCGGGCGGGCACCCAGTGATCGCGAGCTCTGGAAAGGCAACCACGTCCACCCCTCGGGCGCGGGCCTCCTCCAGGGCCGTCAGGATCGTCTGGACGTTCCGGTCCAGATCGCCCACCCAGGCGTTCATCTGATACAGGCCAATTCGTAGCGTTTGCATTCTGTATGTCCTCCTGGCGGGGCATTCACCGCCTCTTTATTCTAGCATAACGCCTGTCTGCTCGCAACGCTCAGCACGCCGGGCGAATGCGCGGGCGCATTTCGCCCGGCCGGATCAAGTCGGCGCAGGAGGGGTCGGGCGCAGCGCGGAAGCAACCACCGACGGCCGGCGTCCAGCCCGGCCCTGGAGGGTGAACGGATGTCACAATCTCGTGATACGCGCGCGGATGCACCAGCCATTGCTCTCTCTGGCTCTCCGAAGGCAGTTGGCACGCTCTGGGGCGAGACAAACAGGAGCACCATCCACAATGATCTGGAGTCGCTCTTCCTGGCGCCGGCGAGGGAGCGCGGCCTGACGACTGACGTGCTTATCGCCCGGTCGCGGCGTTTCGTTGAGATCGCCGAACAATTGGCGCCCCATTGGATCGAGGAAGCGCACAGCATCGCCCGCGCCGCCGGAGTCGAGGGCGAGCTTTACCTCGCGTTTATCGCCGGGGTCTACCGCGGGCTCTTCCTCCATGAGGAGGAGAGCGCGCCTGATCCGGCCGCGAGCGAGGATGAATGCACCTCCTACACGATCGCGCCAGCGGAGACGGCGGGAAACGCGATCCTCTTCCACAAGACGCGCGATAACGTTGCCCGGGCGCAATCGGCTTTCGTGCTCCGCTCCACGTCACCGGGGATTCAGGCGTTCCTCGCGGTGAGCGACGCGAGCGTTCTCGCCGCGATGATGATGGTGAACGAGCGCGGGCTCGCCGGGTCGGCCGATATGATGGGGCTTGATGAGGTCCGGCCGCGCTTCCGAGGGATGATGAACACCTTCATCCTCCGCCACATCGCGGAGCGTGCGTCGTGCTGCGCGGAAGCGCTGGAGATCATCCGCGAGTTTGTCAGCCGCGGGTGGTACGCGGGCGGGGCCAAGACGGGCACCCACTGGCTTTTCGTGGATCGGGAGGGCACGGCCCTGGAGGTGAGCAACAACGCCGTCGAAGTGCAGTCTCGTCTCCACCCCGAGGGCGTCTATTTCAGCCTGCGCGCCGACACTCCCGGCGCGGAGGCGCTGCGCCAGGCTCCGCATCCCGTGGAGTTCACCACGTTCCACAACGTCTCGCGCCACCCGTCGCTCTGCCTTGAGACCTCTATCTCCGGGATGACGGTTGAGATCGACCGGACCTGCCCGGAGAAGCTCACAACCGCGTGGGTCACCTTTCCGGCGCGCTCTCTCGCCTTCCCGCTCTTCATGGGGATCCGCGAGACGCCGCGCGCGCTCATCGATGGGAGCGTGGATCGGGCCGGGCAGGCCGTTACGGGAGAGATCAAGCGGTATGAAGAGATGGAGCGAGCGATTTATGCCCGCCAGCAGGCGATTCGGGAGGAAGCACGCGCGCTCCTGACGAGCGGGCACGCTGCTAAAGCGGAAAAGTTGCTCGACACGTGGGTTCAGAGGCAGGCGATGGAGAACCTGGCGGCGCTCCAGGAACTAGCGCGCGCATAGACCAGCGCCCACTGTGGGAAGAGGTGTTTAGCCCGGGCGGGCCCTCCCCCGAGCGAGGAGGGTCCGCATGACTGAGTTAGAGGGCCGCGAGGCAGCCACTCCATCTATCGCCGGGACTACTTGTTCTTGTAGTAGTCAGGCACGGGGCAACCGAGCTTCTTCCACTGATCGATCACGGCATCCGCCTTGCCGGCGACGCCAAGCACGTGCAGCTTGTGCTTCACCATCTCCTTGATCGCCTCGCGGCCGGGGCCCAGGTACTTGCGCGGGTCAAACTCGGCCGGCTTCTCGGCGAAGGTCTTGCGGATCTTGGCGGTGAGAGCCAGGCGCAGGTCGGTATCGATGTTGACCTTGCACACGCCCATCTGCGAGACCTGAGTGACGGCGCTCTCGGGAACGCCCATGGTGTTGGGCATGTTGCCGCCGTACTTGTTGATCTCCTCGACGAACTCCTGGAGAACGCTGCTGCTGCCGTGCATGACGAGCGGCAGGCCGGGGGCCTTCTCCATGATCTCGGAGACGCGATCGATGGCGAGCTTCGGCGCGCTCTTGAACTTGTAGGCGCCGTGGCTGGTGCCGATGGCAACGGCGAGCGAATCGCACCCGGTGCGCTGCCAGAACTCGGCCACCTGGTTCGGGTCGGTGAGGTGCTTCATCGGGTCATCGACGCCGACCACGTGCTCCTCGATGCCGCCCAGCTGGCCCAGCTCCGCCTCGACGGTGACGCCGCGCGGGTGGCAGTAATCGACGACTTCCTTGGTGATCCGGATGTTCTCCTCGAAGGGGTGCTTCGAGGCGTCGATCATGATGCTGGTGAAGCCGTCATCCACGCACTGCTTGCACAGCTCGACGCTGTCGCCGTGATCGAGATGGATGGCGATCGGAAGGTCGCCCGAATCCTCGACGGCGGCGTTGATCAGGGCGCGCAGGTACACCATCTTCGCGTACTCGCGGGCACCCTTGGAGATCTGGAGGATGAGGGGGGCGCGCTCTTCCTTGGCGGCCTCGATGATCCCCTGGAGGATCTCCATGTTGTTGACGTTAAAGGCGCCGATCGCGAACCCGCCGTCATAAGCGAGATCGAACATCGGCTTGGTGGTCATCAACGGCATAGCAAAGGGCTCCTCTCTGAGATAGTGGTGGCAATCAGGCCATTATGCGCCAGACGCGACGAAACGCCGCGCAGCAGGCGCGCGGCGTCCGTGCTCCTGCACTATTCACTTTTCGGTTTCGCCCTAGCCTAGGCGAGGTCCTGCCTGAGAGATCTCCTTCGAAACATCTTTGAACTGCGCGAAGTTGCGTATAAACCGCTCTGCCAGCTCACGGGCGCGATGGTCATACTCGCTCGGGCTCGCCCACGTAGAGCGCTGGTCGAGGATCTCGGTGGGCACGCCCGGGCATTCAGTCGGCACCTCGATGCCAAAGACCGGGTCGGTGCGCCAGGCAACGCCCTCCAGGCGGCCCGAGATCGCCGCATCAACCATGGCCCGGGTGTAGGCGATGCTGATCCGGCTCCCCACCCCATACGGCCCTCCCACCCATCCGGTGTTCACCAGATAGACGCGCGAGCCGTGGCGATCCAGACGCTGCCCAAGCATATCGGCATACACGCCGGGCGCCAGAGGCAGGAAGGGCGCCCCAAAGCAGGTGCTAAAGGTGGCCTCCGGCTCATCGCCCATCCCTGTCTCGGTGCCGGCCAGCTTGGCCGTGTAGCCGGAGAGGAAGTGGTAGAGCGCCTGATTCCGGTTCAGCCGGGCGATGGGGGGCAGGATTCCAAACGCATCTGCGGCAAGGAAGAGCACGGTCGTTGGGTGGCCCGCAACGCCTGTGACCATCGCGTTCTCAATGAACTCCACCGGGTAGGCCGCGCGCGTGTTCTCCGTGACCGAATCATCATCATAGTCCGGCACGCGCGTCTCCGGGTCAAGGATCACGTTTTCCAGCACGGCGCCAAAGCAAAGCGCGTTCCAGATCTGCGGCTCGTACTTGGGAGAGAGGCGGAAGCACTTGGCGTAGCACCCACCCTCGAAGTTGAATACGCCATCGTCGCTCCACCCGTGCTCGTCATCGCCGATGAGGCGCCGTTTTGGGTCTGCCGAAAGGCTCGTTTTCCCCGTGCCCGAGAGCCCGAAGAAGAGCGCGACATCGCCCTCGGGGCCCACGTTGGCAGCGCAGTGCATCGGAAAGACCCCACGGCGCGGCAGCTCGTAGTTGAGCGCGCTGAAGACCGATTTCTTCATCTCGCCGGCGTAGCGGGTGCCGCCGATCAGGATCAGCTTGCGCTCCAAATCGAGGATGACAAACGCCTCCGAGTGGGTGCCATGCCGTGAAGGATCCGCCTGAAACCCAGGAGCGGCGATCACGGTGTACTCCGGGCGGTGTGCGTGCTGCTCCTCCACGCTGATCCGGCGGAAGAGCTGGCGCGCGAAGAGATTATGCCACGCCAACTCGTTGACCACGCGGATTGGCACCTGGTAGCGCGGATCGGCCCCTGCCATCGCGTCCAGCACGAAGACATCTCGGCCCTGCAGATAACCCAGGACCTGCGTATAGAGCGCCTCGAACTGCTCGCGCGGGAAGGGCCGGTTCACTCGGCCCCAGTGAATCTGGTCGCGGCTGGCCGGATCCTCGACGATAAACTTGTCCTTGGGCGACCGTCCGGTTCGCGCCCCGGTCTTCACCGCCAGCGCGCCGGTGCTCGCCAGGATTCCCTCACGCCGCGCCAGTGCCAGCTCCACCAGCACCGCGGGGCAGAGATTCCAGTACATCCGTCCCAGGTTGACCAGGCCCTGTTCTTGCAGCCCCACCCTACTCTGCGGCATTCGGCGTGCTCCCGTTCCCGAGGGCTCCGGTCGGGCGCGATAGCCCGGCGCCAATCGATGCGTCACCCCACCGCCAACGTATCCGGCGGCGGGCCAGTGGCAGCAGCGTCTTTTGGCCCTCTCGACAACCAGTGATACCACCGCATCATGCGTGGTAAACCCCGCCCGGCGGCATGCCCCAGCGCCGCTGGAATGGAAGAGGGGGCGGGCCGGACCAATAGGCGCGCATGCCTGAAAACTCGCGCTGCTACCCAGCACCCGGGCCGTAAACGCATCGCGGCCGGCCATTGTGGAACCACCCAGCGCATTGCGGTGGCCGATCTCGCGAGCACCCATCGTAGGCGGGAACCCGTGGCGATCAGCCAGTAGATTGCAGTTCCAGCCACATCGCTGGGATTCGGACATAAGGAGAAGACCGCGCGCACGCGCGGAGCTCGAAGCTCCGCGCTGCTTTCCGGCAAAGCCCTTCGGGGCTTCTCCTCCCAGCCACCGCCGTTTTGAGACATCTGGGAGTATCCCCAACCCAGCCCGGCAAGGCTTCGCTCGCAAGCAGCGCGGTGATTTATCGCCGCGCGACGGGTTGCGCCCTGCCTCCGAGGCTTCGAACTCCTTATGTCGGAATCTCAGGCCGCATCGGGCGCGGTTTGACCCGGTGTTACGCCGGATGGTATAATGATCAAGGCACGGTTCTTGAAAGGCAAGGGGCCATGTTCGGAACGCTGTTCCGAGTTCTCTTACTCGTTGGACTGGGCATCGTAGTGGCAGGCGCGGCGCTACTGGCGCTGAAGGCGGTGGTGGCGTTGACAGTCTTCGTGATTACGCTGCTGCTGCCATTCTTGGTCGTTGCCTGGTTGCTTCGCTACGCCCTGGGAGAGCGGCTTCGCGTCCCCTCGCCGCCCATCCCCGCGAGGGAGCGAGGCTGGCGCTGGGGGCCACGCGTCAAGCCCAAGGAAGAGGATCCGGAGGAGTGGTCGCGAGAGGCCTCGGCGCTCGCAGCTGAGATCGCTCACCTGGTGCGCAATGGCAATCGTGGCACCCGGCAGCTTCTTTCGAGCGCTCCGGGGGGGGCGCGCAAGTTGGCCAAGAGAGTGCGCGAGCTCTCTCGGCTCTGGCACACCCTCGACGACCACCTACGTGCCAACGAGGCCACGGAGTTCCTCCGCCGGGCGGAAGCGATGCGCGCGCGCGCCGATGCAGCCAGCGACCGCTTCGTTCAGGAGCAATACGCCGAAGCGGCGCGCTCGCTCGAGTCGCAGGCGCAGACTTGTCTGGAACTGGGGCATACCCGCGAGCGCCTGCGCGCCGAGATTGCCCGGATCCTTGCGGCGCTCACCAACCTCCGTTCGCGCATCGTCGCCGTCCAGGCCAGTCCGGCCGATGGCTCCGATGCCGTCCGGCGCGCCGCTGAAGAGCTCGCCGATCTGGAGGCACAGGTAGGCACGTTCCAGGAGAGCGTCCGCCAGGTGCTGCGCCAGGCTTCCCAAGCCTCGCGCTAACTGAGCGAGGCGATTTTGACTTGCGGCGCCAGTCGCTCGATTTCGGCACGGGTGCAGAGCCCCGGTCCCAACACCGCTGCGTTGGCGGTGCCTGCCGCTACACCCAGGCGTAACATGGCCTCCGTCTCCATGCCGCGCACGAGTGCCGCGGCAAAGCCGGCCACCATGCAGTCGCCCGATCCAACCGTGCTCACCACATCCGTGGATGGGGGTTCCGCATACAGCAGGTCCGTGCCATGGGCCAACACCGCGCCTTGCTCCCCGAGCGATACAGCCGCGACCGCCACGCCGCTCTGTAGCAGGGCCCGCGCGCCCCGGGCTGCCTCTTCCGGCGAGGTGACCGGCGTGCCCATGAGATCGGCCAGTTCCTCGGCGTTCGGCTTCACCAGATAGGGCGCCGCCGCCACCCCGCGGCGCAGCAACTCGCCTGAGGTGTCGAGCAACACCCGAACGCCCGCCGCGCGGATCCGACAGATCAGGCGCGCGTAGAAATCCGAGGGGGTCCCCGGCGGTCCGCCCCCAGAGAGGACGACGAGCCGGGCACGCTCGAGCCACCCGGAGATCTTCGACTCCAGGCGCACCGCGTCCATCGCCGTCACATGCGGTCCGGGCTCGTTGAACTTGGCGTGAACTCCCTGATCTGGGTCGACCACCTCCACGCAGACGCGCGATTCCCCCTCGACACGCACAAAATCGGGGAGGACACCCGAGCGCTCCAGCTCCGAGAGGATGAAATCGCCGGTATGCCCGCCGGCAAAACCGGTGGCCACCACTTCGCAGCCAAGGATCGCGCAGACCCGGGCCACATTCACCCCCTTGCCGCCAGCCGTCGTCAAGGTAACGCAAGGGCGGTGGATGCCCCGCGGATCGAAGCCTTCAACCACGTAGGTCTTGTCGACTGCCGTATTGAGCGTCACTGTAAGGATCATCGCCACACGATTCCCCACCGGCGGCCGATCCTCCTGCCTGCGCGTGCCCGGCCCCTGTCAGAATGGTCTTGACTCGGGCGCATTTAGGGGGTAAGATAGAGACGAACGGCCCCATGGCCTATCGCCGCCTATTGGAGCAGGAACCGGGGGTCAGCAGAAGAAGCCTGAGTGTGGGAGGATACGACCGTGCACCGGTCCTTCCAAGAGAGGAAGGGAGGGAGTATCAGATGCCAACGGCCGTGAAGAGCACTTCGGCCCGCAAACGCGTCTCCTTTACGCTCCACGCGCCCGATGCCCAGAGCGTTTCTCTGGCGGGCGACTTCAACGGTTGGGATCCGACCGACAAACCGATGAAGCGTGATGCATCTGGCCTGTGGAAGGCAACCCTCACCCTACCCGTGGGCGAGTACCAGTACCGCTTTGTCGTGGACGGTGACTGGGCGGATGATCCTCTCTGCGACCGCCGCTCCCCAAACGAGTTCGGCACTCTGAACTGCGTCCGCGTAGTTTCCTGATCCATACCCCAGTTTATCCACAGCATACGGCCCGCCCCCTCTCTAACGAGGCGAAGGCGGGCCGTTCTGATTCCGGGGCATACCGGCGTGCCCGGCGCCCCGGCGGAGATACCGCCGGGGCGCCGGGGGCAATCAGAGGGTCACTCTTGCACCGGCTTGACCGGTATCGTCTGGCGGATAGGCGTATCGCCCCCGGCATAGCGGGAGATACGAACGAAGAGGAGCTCCTTCTCCTTGAGCGCCTCCACGATGCGCCGGAAGGAGGCCACGCTAGTCACAGGCTTGCTGTTGGCCTGCGTGATAATATCACCGGCGCGCAGGCCAGCCTCTTCCGCCGGGCTCCCCGGCTGGACGCGCGTGATCACGATCCCCTTCAGGTTGTCCGGAAGCTTGAGCCGCTGCGCGACCTCGGGGGTGATCTCGTCCACGCGCAGACCCAGCTTCGCCGCGCGGTCGTCGCCCTGGCCCGCGCCGGAGGCTACCGGGGTCTCTTCGGTCGGCAGCTCTCCCAGCTTCACCCGCTTCATCACAACCTGGCCCTTGCGCACGATCTTCAGCTCCACGTCCGTGCCCGGCGGGGTGCTGCTCGCCAGCTCGATGAGCTCTTCCTTCGTGCGCAGGGGCTTCCCGTTGAACGCGACGATGGCATCCTCCGGCTGAATACCGGCCTTCTCCGCGGGCCCGCCGGCCGTCACATCCTGAACGAAGACTCCCTCTTTCACCTTCGCGAGCTGCTGCAGATCCTCGGTCAGGTCACCGACAAGGACACCGATGAAGCCATGCGCCACGCGCCCGGTGGCGATGAGCTGCTCCATCACGCGCTTCGCCTTGTTGATCGGGATGGCGAAGCCGACGCCGGCGCTGGAGCGCGTGCCGCCGGTGGCAATCGCGGTATTAATCCCGATCACCTCGCCGCGGATGTTCACAAGCGCGCCACCGCTGTTGCCCGGGTTGATCGCCGCGTCGGTCTGAATAAAGTTCGTGTAAGTCGTGTCCTGGATCGTCTGCGCCCGGCCCAGCGCGCTAATCACGCCTACGGTGAAGGTGGAGGCCAGACCGAAGGGCGAGCCAATCGCCACCGCCCACTGGCCCACGCGCACCTTGTCCGAATCGCCCAGCTTTGCCTGATAGTGCTTCGGGCTGAGCGGCTTCTCGGTGATCACCTTCAACACCGCCAGGTCGGTCTTCGTATCAATCCCGCGCACCGTGACCTTCGACTTGCCGGAGATGGTCGTGCCATCCTGCAAGACCACGGTGATCGCATCGTTGGATGCGCCGTTCACGACGTGCGCATTGGTGAGGATGTAGGCGTCGTGGCCATCGATCTTCACGATAACGCCCGACCCGGTTCCACCCGCGCCACGCGGGGGCACCGGACGCAGGTTCGGGCCGAACGGAAACTGGCGGAAGAAATCGTCCGGGCGATCCGGCATGCCCTCGTTCTCCTCGTTACTGCGGAAGCGCGGGCGTGCCGCATCCACCTTGATCTGCACCACCACCGGCTCGACGGCATCCGCGATGGCGGTGAACGCTTCCTCCAGTTGCTCAAGGGCCCGCGCCTGCTCGCGCGTCAGCGGGCCGCGCTCCTGCGCGCCCGCTTGCCGGGCGGTCGTCACACCCACCAATGAGATCATGAGCGCCAACGCGCTGATCCACAGCGCCGCTCCCCTGCTCTGTTTCAGCATCTCGCTCACTGTTGCCAACCTCCCGCTTTCAACTTTCAACACCTGGGTATGCGCCTCGGGCCTGCTCCCACGAGAACCCTCTCTGCCGGTTACTCTAATAGACCCATGCTGCCGTCCCGCGTTCCCAAAGGGACTTTTCTGCGAGGGAGCGCATCGCAGGGCCGGTGGGAGACGGCATCCGGCCATGCCACCGGCATCCTTTCAGACGCGACGGCACTCGCAAGGGTTCACCGCGCGGCCAGCGCCTCGTCCGTGACCACGATCCGGCTCAAACGCGCATCCTTTCCCACCAGACGCGCGGTGATGACGCATTCGCCGGCAGGCAGCCGGAGCGGGCGTTCCCAGCGGACCCAGTTCCACTCGCATCCCGCGGGCTTGAGTGAGACGGTCGTATTCCCTATCCGGAGCTCCGCCCCGGCCCCTGCCACGCGCGCCCACAGGTAGTACTCTCCCTCGCGGGGTACCTGAAGTGTCCAGCGGGCCTCACCCCCGGAAACCGCGGCGAAGCCAAGGGGTGGCGCGATGCGTTCTCGCGTTGTTCCTTCTCCGAGCGTCGCCGTGGCGGCATCGGCCACCAGGCGCGCCGGCGTCGCCGCGGCGTCCGGACCGGCCGGGGCCAGGCTCCAGTCATCCACGCTGAGATCGATCTCGACCTCCTCGCGCGTGTTCGTGTTCACCGCGACGTAGGCGGAGAAGGTGTGGTCGGGCGCTTGGAACACCCGCTCCAGGCGCTGCCAGGTGCCGAGGCGATTCAGATCATAGGCGTTGGAGACGAAGCTCTCGCGCGTGCGCTCGCGGTCGCGGATGGAGCAGCGGATACTAGGCGCGGGCGCGCCCGGGGTGATCCGGTCCACCTTCACCCAGGCGGAGACGCGATACGTCTTTCCCGGCTCCAGGCCGGTGATCTCCATCGGGTTGGTGCCGCCGGTGTCGTAGATCGTCACCAGATATTCATTTTGCCCCCTGCCCTTGCCCGTGACGCGGGCGCCGGCGCGCCCGGAGTGCGCGGCTTCCGGCGCGATCGCCAGAGAGAAGCCGGTTCGCGCCCCCCAGCCGTCGTGCCCTTCCTCGTAATCCGGGTTGCCGAGAGGCCCTGGGTACGGCCGGCGCGCTGGCGAGCGCACGAGCGCCTCCATGCGCCGGCGATAGTCATCGAAAGAGGGGCCTGGCAAGGCGGCGACGGCGTCGAGCATCTGCGGTGCGGAGCGCAGGTAGAAGCCCATCCCCTTCCCCGCCCCGGAGAGGGTCGGCAGAGCCGCTGCGAGGGCCTGCTGGCAGATCTCCGCCAGGGCCGGGTCGTTGGCGCGGCGCGCGGCAAACGCGATCCCCTCCAGCTCGATCGTGGCGGAGGAGTAGGTGACGTTTGTCTTCGGACAGGACGTGTAGCGGAATCCGAGCTTCTCCGGCTCCCACATCGTCTTCACCAGGAAGCGCGCCGCCTTCACAATATCATCGGCTACCCGCTCGTCTCCGGTCACCTCGTAGTACATCTTCATGCCGGTCATCAGCACGCCCATCATGAAGCCGGCCTCGCCACGATGCGGCGGGTCGCACTCGCAGTGGCCACGGGGAAGCGGGTGGGCATAGAACCCTTCATCGGGGTGCGATTTCTCACGCACGCGTTCGATCATCCGCTTCGCGGCATTGAGGTAGAACGGGTCACCGGTGGCGTTGTAGGCGCTCATGACGAGAATGAGCATCCACCCGGGCTCGCGCGCGTTGCCGAAGTCGAAGTTGGTGATCTGCGGGCCCGCCGCCCAATCAGCGATGCGCGTCGCCACCTCCCAGGCGCGCCGGTCGCCGGTGAAGAGCGCCGCGTCGAAGAGGCCCCCGGCCCAGACGTGGCCGCGATTGTCCGACCACCCCTCCGCGGCATACCGGCCCATCCCCTGGAACTCCTTCGGGTAGTAGCCGGCGGTATGCATCACCGAGTGGATCCACTGCTGGCCGACGCGCGCTGGCTCGCGGTGATGATGGATCGTATCCACATCCATCTGATGGCGCGCGCTGATCACCGCCTGGTCGAAGAAGCGCCGGTCACCCGTGCGCGCAAACTGCAGGAAGAGACCGTGATGGAGGTCATACTCCAGGTTGCCCCAGTTCCAGGTGCGCTCGCCGAACCAGTCGCCAAAGTGCATGAGGCCCAGCTCGCGCTCGGCCTCTCGGCGCTCGAGCAACATCTCCAGGTTGCGCGCGGTGATCGCATTGTAGCCGGCCCACTCCGTCTCCAGCGGGCCCAACGCGCGCAGGGCGCCACGGGCATACCACTCCGGAGGCGCGGCCAGGACCAGCGGCTCGTCCAGGCGCGTCTGGGCACGCGCGTCTCCCGCCACGTCGATATACAGCTCGTGCGTTTTTGCAAAGCCCTGGCGAAAGGTGTAGCGCCCGCCGCGCAGGTAGGCGAACAGCTTCGGCTCCTCGGGCCGGCCATCGTAGATCGGCCCGGGCAGTGCCGGGAGCAGGCCGATCACGGTGGCGTCGGGCGCGGCCTCGATGCTCTTCGGATACTGCTCGCGGAAGTGGCGCACCCCGATTCGCGCGCCTTGCGCCGTGTTCACCCACCCGGCCGCGTGCTTCCCTTCGCCGGAGGCGGGTGCCGTGAGCACGTAGCGGTTATCCTCCTGCTGGAAAAGCCGGGCGCCCGCCGGCAGCGGGTGCGCGCGCTCGCCCACAACAGTCGTCGCCACCGCGCCTGGGAAGCGCAGCTCCAGCGCCTGGAACGGCGTCATCTCCTGCGCGATATGGTCGTTCTCGAAGGTGTGGAAGATGCGGAACCCAGAGGCGCCAGCACACGCGTGGATTCGCAGTGTGAACGGGTAGCGCGGCCTTGCCTGTCCCTGGGCGGCGTGCTCGCCATCCACCCGGACGACCGCTCGCAGCGCCGGCGCGGGACCATTTTCCACCACCGCGCGGAGGATGCGGCCTTGCAGGCGGTGGCTCTCGGCATCCACCAGCACGGAGACGGGGAAGCCGCCGCGGCGCTCCTGGCTGCGGAAGAACCCGCCCGCCACCCCCTCGCGCCGGGGGACCACCAGCCGGGCCGCTCCGGTATCCAGGGTGATCGCGTCGGGGGTCTCGGTCACGCGCAGCGGGGCTTTCGGGGCGACGGCCGGCACACCATACTCCAGGGTCACCTCCGGGCCCGGCGCCGGCAGCGCTGCCAGCACCCATTTGATGCTACCATCGCCCGGCCACCGGCTCCACACCTCGGCCTGCACCGGCACCAGACGCCCATCCGCGGCACGCGCGCGCAGCTGCGAGGCATCAAAGAGCACCCCTCTCGGGAAAGGAATACCGGTCGCAGCCACCTCACCCTCGCGCTCTGGCGCGTAACCGAGGATTCTGAGCGCGACCTTGCCCTCCTGGCCCTTCTGGGCGCGCTGCTCCAGAGTGGCGGTGGCAACCCGCTCGGCCACGCGCTCCTGGCGGTCGACGGCAGTGATGCGGATGCGCCAGGGCCCCCGACCCGGCACGTCTGCGATCGTGGCGCGATGGTTGTTGGCCCATCCCTCGCCCCGGTCGCGCGCGTTCGTCGAGCCACGCAGGCAAGAGGGATCCTCTTCTACCACACGATTGCCATCTGCCAGGGCCACGCGCCCGCGCGTCGGCGTGGGGGTCGTCCAGCGCACCTTCAGATCGACCGTCTCCCCCCGGAGCTCGGGGATGATATAGAGGTCGTGGATCTCTGGGGCGGGCGCGTTTTCTTCAGGCGCCGCGGCTGCGACAGCCAGGGGAAGCATCAGGATCCAGAGCATCAAATAACGCATCGTTTACCTCTCATCCCGGGCAGAGCGCCCGCCGATGCCGATAAAGACTCGCCACGAGGCAGCCCCGGCACGACTCCGGATGCCTTCAGGGCGGCGGCCCGCGGTTGCCCCCTCCTTCGCCGCCATCGATGGCAGCTCCTGGAGCCGCGGTGTGTTCTCACTCGAAGAAGCTGGCAAAACGTTTGATGAAGGCACCCAGCCCCTTGGGGCGCGCGCCCTCCTGCTCCTGGTGGATCAGCTTGGCGGCCACCTGGTCCACCGAGCGGGAGACACGCGCCGAGGGCTGCATCAGGAAGAACGGCTGCTGCGCCCGAACTGCACGCGCCACCAGCGGATCCTCCGGCAGATAGCCCAGCACGCTGACATCCCGGTTGAGGAAGCGGCGCGCGGCGCGCTGCACGCCTCGCCCCACGTCCATCGCCTCCCGGTCGTTCACCGCGCGGTTCACCAGCAGAGAGAGGGGGATCGGCCGTTCCCCGGCGCTCACCGTCTTGATCACCCCATAGGCATCGGTGATCGAGGTGGGCTCCGGCGTGCAGATGACAATCGCCTCATCGGCGGCCTGAATGAAGCTCGTCACCGTGCGCGAGATGCCCGCCCCGGTATCGATCAGGAGGACGTCCGTCGTCGCGTCCAGCTCGCCAAACGAAGCGACCAGCGAGTGGAGCTGATCCGCGGTCAAATCGGCGAGTTCGGCGACGCCAGAGCCTCCAGGAATCCACCGCAGCCCGCGTGGGCCTTCGACCACCACATCGCGCAGGCTCTTCATCCCGCGGATGACATGCAGCAGGTTATATGCGCTGCTCGTTCCCAGAAGGACTTCCACGTTCGCCATTCCAAGATCGGCGTCCAGAACGAGCACGCGCGCGCCACGCTGCATCATCGCGTAGGCCAGGCTCAGGGTGATACTCGTCTTCCCCACGCCTCCTTTACCGCTGCAGATCGTGATTACCCGCGCCGCTTCACCGGATGGTGGACGCGTCCGCCTTACCTCTTGCGTTTGGCGCATCAGATTGCGTAGACTATCCGCCTGGTCCCTCACAGAAGCCGTCTCCATCTAGCCACGCCCAAGGCTCTTCCCAGATCACCGCGCGAAAGGCGTACCTGCCGTCTCTGAAGGTAGGTTAGACAGCCCCACTCACTTCCCAGCGGCGATCCTCAACCGCTTCTGGGAGTTCGACGCGCGCCAGCGGATGCCTGCCTCAAATCGCGCGGACGCAGCGTTAGAAGATGAATACAGATAAATGGGAGTGGAAGAGCTGATGGGCTTTGGTGTGATGCCGTGTGCGGGCAGTACGTTCTCCGGCTTAACACCCACGCGTGTGCAGGTTCCAGGTGCCTGCACCTCCCCATCCGTGTCCGTCACCTTCATCCGTGGTATCGATGCCGGCCCATGGCCGGGGGACAACCGCGCTGAGGCCCAAGGAATCGCCTGGCGAGAGCGTGAAAAGCACTGGGGGTGAGCGTGCATTGCCACGGGTCGCGACCGGCCTCTTTGGCACACGGAGGCCGGCGTGGAGGCAGCAGCGCACCACTCCTGGAGGGGGAGCAGAGTCATGAGAGCGCTACAGATCCAGGCCCCGGGACGGGCCGAAGTGGTCGATATCGCCATGCCCCAACCGGGGCCAGGCGAGGTGCGGGTGCGCGTGACCCTGGTGAACACCTGCCCGCAATGGGATCTCCACCTCGATGCCGGCGAGCCGATGTTTGTCGGGCAGCAGATCTCCTACCCCTACACCGCCGGCCAGCCCGGCCACGAGATGGTGGGCGTGGTGGATGCGATCGGCGAGGACGTCACCACCTTCCGGGTGGGCCAGCGCGTGGCTGCCTGGCGCGATGCCGGGCACCACCGCCAGGGCTGCTACGCCGAGTTCGTCAACCACCTGGAGGCAAACCTCCTGCCCGTGCCCGACCATGTGGAGGATCGCGCCGTCGCCTCGCTGGAACTGGCGATGTGTGTGGCTGTCTCGATCTTGCCTCTCAAGCGCCTGGGAGCGATCGAGGGTAAGCGCGCTGCCGTCAACGGGCTCGGGCCCGCCGGGATGATCGCCGCCCAGATGCTCCGCGCCGAGGGCGCCGCCTCCGTGACCGGCTTCGAGCCTCACCCCGCACGCCGCGACCTGGCCACCGGCTACGCCGTGGATGAAGCCCTCGACCCCCACGATCCCGCCACCATCGAGCGTTATCCCCACCGGCACTGCGCGGAGTGCCTGGAAGTTGGGGTCGATTGCGCCGGCTACCCGGATGCCGTCCGCTTCTTCATGGACCGCGTGCGCTGGCATGTGGCCCTCTTCGCCGTCCAGCGGCACGATTACACCTACGCCCGGACGCACTCAGGGCTCACGGTCGTGGGATACGCCGGGCATCACCGTGCGGCCGCGGAGTATGCCCTGGAGATGATCGCCGCCGGCAAGCTGGATCTCCGTCCGCTCATCTCCGTGGAGCTCCCCCTCGAACGCTATGCGGAGGGCGTCGCCCTCCTCCGGCAGCAGCAGGCCCTGAAGATCGGCTTCCGGCCGTGAGGCCACGGGGCACCTGGCGGCATAATGGAGCGGGAGGCTCGTGACACGTGATCGGGCCTCGCCCTGCCATTCGATGGCAGGACGAAGCCCGATCACTCCATGTGAGCTGCGCGTTTCTCAGCCGACGAGCTCGGATAGGGCGACAGGAGCGCCCCCGCGCTTGACCGACTCGTATCCGGCCAGCGAGACGGCGAGGCTGCGCACCCCTTCCGCGTAGGGGATATCCGTCTTCTTGCCGGCCATGACGGCATCGAAGAACTCGTAGAGCACGTAGGCGGGATAGTTGGGCCCAGCCTTCATCTCGCCCTCTTCATCCCCCACCCAGCGCGCGTTGGCGCCTTCGATGGTGACCAGCAGGCCATCCGCCACCACTTTGAAGCCGACATCCCAGGACTTCTGCGGCACCAGCGAGCAGCTCAGCGTGCCGAGAGCGCCACTTTCATACTGCAAAACCAGGGCGGTGGTATCCGGGATCTCGAAGGAGTCCGAGTACTTCAGCAGGCCAGGGCCGGGCTGATAGCCCGCCGGCGGCGTCCAATCGCGCACGCGCGCGGTGCGCCCGGTGACCGCGGCCACCTCGCCGGCCAGGAAGCGGCCCAGATCGAGCATGTGCGTTGCCTGCTCAACGAGCTGCCCGCCGCCCAACTCCATCTTCGGCCACCATCCGGGAGAGGGAAGCCCGGGCATGTAGTAATGCGCCTGCACCATGGCGATGGCGCGCGTGGATAGGAGCTCGCGCACCTTCTTGATCGCCTCGGAGGTGCGGTACATGTAGCCGACCTGGGTGATGATCCCCGCCTCCTCAACGATCCGGGCGATGCGGTTCGCCGTCTCCATGTTGACGGCGACGGGCTTTTCGACGAAGAAGTGGATGCCGCGGCGCGCCGCCTCCTCCTCGATATCACCGTGGGCGAACGGGGGCGTGCAGATGATGACGGCATCGGGCTTCTCTTTATCGTAGAGCTCAACGAAGTTCTCGTAGGCGTTGCCGTTGAACTCCTCGGCGCACTTGCGCGCGCGCTCCGGCACCACGTCGCAGAAAGCGACCATGGCGATATCCTCGCGCTTGCGCGCGTTCTCCAGGTGCCGGCGGGCAATGCCACCGACGCCGATGAAACCAACTTTCAGAGCCATCCGATTACTCCTCCCCAGCGAGCGAGAGAAGTGAACGCGGCCATGCCTGGCCGGGCTTCTTCTCGCCGACGTTGACATCGAGGCGCGCTTCCCGCAGGCAGGGGGCTCCCGTATCACCGCAGGCAGGACTCCCCTCCGGCAGGCGGTACAGAGTTATGCCTGCAGCCATCCGGCTCCTCTTTCATCCGGCACCCGGCGGATGTGTCAGCCCTCGGGAAGCCCATCCGGAAATGGTTTCTCGATGCGCTCGCGAGATCCGGAGAGACCGCGCCGCGGGTGTATTCATCTGGCACGATTCATGCTATAATAGGCGCCAGTTTATACCCCGGTGTGGCTCTGATGACGAATAGCCCCTGCAAGAGTGTGGCTGCCATCGGTTTCCCATGCTCTCCGGACGTTGGGCGATGCGGGCGAGTGCCTCGCACCGGGAACGCTTTTACGAAAGGAGGTCGGGAGGAGATGGCAGCAGATAAGACGCTGGCCTGCCGCGATTGCGGCGCGGAGTTCGTGTTCACCGCCGGTGAGCAGGAGTTCTTCGCGCAGAAGGGCTTCAGCGATCCCACGCGGTGCCCAGCCTGCCGCGCCGCACGCAAGATGGAGCGGATGCGCCAGCAGAACGAGGCAATGAGCGCACCGATGGGTGGCAGCTTCAGCAGCCGCGGGCGTGACCGCGACCGACGCGGCGGCCGCGATGACGAATACGACTACGACGAGCGCCCACGGCGCGGGCGCTGGTAACAGCCGAATCCAACCGATGAAGGGAGCCCCCAGGGCTCCCTTCGCGCGTTTGAAGCCCCCTTCCCCGCCCTCCCCGCGCCCCTTCCCCTCAGAAGCGCGGCACTTCGTCCGCGCCGCCAATCACCCACAGCAGACCCGGCGATGCTCGCAGAGAGAGGAGCGCGCATCTGGCGCGGTGAAATCGCTCTTGAATCTCTTTGGGAGGAGTCTGCGGTTGGGCGTTCTTTCATGCTTTCGGGAGTTCGGCGCGCGGACGCGCCGTGTGGGTCAATTGCTTGTCGGTCTCTCGCTCTGCTCGTGCCTTCCCGTCGCCGCCCAGGAGGTGGCCGGAGTGCCGGGATGGCAAGTGAGAGAGCCAACCCCGGGGACGCACCGCGTCTGCACCGAGATAGGCGGCGCGCTTGCCGGACGGGGCAGCGTGAAGATCACCGGCTTCACCAACGAGGAGAACGCGCGCCTCTCCCTCGTCCAGGAGTTCAGGCGCGAGACGGCCCTGCCCACCGGCAAGGTGTACCGGTATGCTTTCGCCTATCGCACCGGGCCAGGGCTCACCGGCAGGCCCATGATGATTCTGGACGCCTACACCCGCGAGGGTGAGAAGGGATCCAAGCAACTCGCGCTCCGCCGGTTGGAGCCATCCACGGAATGGAAGCGCGTGGAGGGCGAAGTCCGGGTGGACGAAGGCATCGTGCGCACGCGATTCCTCCTCTACCTCTATGGCGTGGGCACTGTGTGGTACGACGACGCTTTCTTCGGCGAGGCCGAACCGGGCGCGGCCAACCGGTTGAAAAACGGCGGCTTCGAACCGCCTTTCTCCTCCGTGTATGACCTCGCCCCGGAGCGGCGCGGCGGGCCCGTGCGCCTAGTTGCCGGCTTCGATAACGCCGCGCTAGGCAAAGTGAAGCAGATCGGCCCTGATGAGTTCTACGTCTATGCCGTCCCGGAGGAGGGCCCGCGCTCTCCCTACCTGTGGTTCCACTTCCGGGTAGAGGGATGCGCCGGGCGCGAGATCACTTTCCACGTCAACCCGGCGCCTTTCTCCCGCGAGAGCACGTCGGGCAACGGCACGCGCATTCCGGTCGTCAGCGAAGACGGCGAGAACTGGACCGGCGTCGCTGAGAAGTCATGGAGCGAGGATGGGAGCTGCCTGACGTTCAAGCACCGCTTCACGCGCTCGCCGGCCTGGATCTGCTCCTTCTTCCCCTTCACGGGAGAGCGCGTGACGCGCTTCATCGCCCGGAACGCGGCCAGCCCCTACTTCACCGCGGGCGTGCTTGGCAAGACGCGCGAGGGCCGAGACCTTCGCTACTACACGATCACAGACCCGGCCGTGCCGGAAGCTGAGAAGCGCGTCCTCTTCTTCACGACGCTCCAGCACGATCTGGAGACGACCGGGGCGCTCGCCCTGGAGGGGCTCTGCCGCTACCTTCTCTCGGATGACCCCGGCGCGGCCCGGCTCCGGCGCTCCTGCGTCACCTACGTCGTGCCGATGATGGACCCGGACGGCATCGCCGGCGGCAACCTCTATTGCCCTGTGGGGAACATGAACCGCCAGTGGGGCCTGGGCACCACGCCGGAGGTGGGGCACGTGGAGCATTTCGCGAAACAGCTCGCGGAGCGCGGGCGTCCGATTGATCTCTTCATGGACTTCCACGGCTGGTGCACCCCGGAACGCTCCACCTCCTTCTCGACCTTCGGTCGAGAGCTCGCGGACGAGGCGACCGAAGCGGATGCCCTGCGGTTGGTCGATTGCATCAAGAAGCGCCTGCAGGGGAAAGCCTACCCCGTCCTCTGGCGTAAGATGGAGAGCTTCGTCACGTCCGGCGTGATCGACCTGCGCCGGATGGCGCCCGGGTGGATGCGCTTCGAAGCGAGCGCCCGCCTGGCCTACTCCATCGAGATTTTCGGCGAGGGCGAATGTACCCAGCAGGGCTATTTCGACTGGGGCCGGGCATTCGCCGAGGGCATCGATGAGTTCTACGCCCGGTAACTCGCTCACCGGAACCGGAAGGCGTAGAGGTCGGCATCGCTCAGCTCGAAGCGGAGGCGCACCGCCCGTCCGGCGAGGGCGCTCACGTCACTTCCGCGTTTCCACACCACCGGGCGCTCGATAGAATCGCCGAACGTCTCGTGGCAATCGGCCAGGGCAAACCCGGGAATCGGCGCGCCGGATGCGTCCTGGATCTCGACGCGCACCGCGCCAGCCGCCGAGGTGGAGAAGTTGAGCCACAGCCGGCTTCCCTCGAACCGGATCGGCTTCGTGAGCACCGCGCCGCCGCTCAGCGGCGCGTTCACCGAAACGAACCCATCCAGGCGGAGGGTATAGCGCCGGAGAAGCGTGTAGGTGCCGGTCCAATAACTCTCGGTGGCATAGAGCGAGAGTTCGTTCGCCGCGCCGGGCAGGCTCGCGGCGGTCTCGACGGGATGCCAGGCGATGTACTGGTGGCCGTAGTTCCAGGTATCCGGGCGCTCGGGCCCGGGGCGCAGAAACGCCTCGCCCCATCGGCGGAAGGTGCGCCCGTCGCGGCTGCTCATGAAGAGGCCCTCGGTAAGCGCCATGCCATACCGGTCGCATGCGCGCGAGCGGAGCCGGCGGTGCTCCAGCTCCGGCAGCGCCTCCATTGAGGGCGACCATCCCCGCTCCACGTAGCGCGTGGGGAAGCCCAGAAGGAGATGCGGCGCGCGGTGATACGGCTTGACCTGGTTCGTATAGAGCTGCTCCTTCGGCGTGCCGGGATACTCCAGGGGCAATGGTTCGGTCCAATGGAGGAAATCCGGCGACGTTGCCGTGAGGATTCCTCGGCAGCCGCCATCGAAGAAGCGGACGTAGGCGCGGTACTCACCGCGCGCCGAATCCCAGAACGCCAGGTTTTGCGAGTCGAACGCGCCCTTCGTGATCACCGGCTCCTTCGAGAGGGGACGCCAGTGAAACCCGTCGGGCGAGCCCAGCGCGATCAGTCCCTTCAGTTCCCACGAGACCGCGAGCGCCTTGTAGCGTGCTTCCGGCGCGGCGTCGGGATTTTCATCCTTGCACAAGGCGATGTGCCCGGCACAGATCGGCACCCCGTCGAGCTCGCCGGTCGCGAGCACGATGTTGTTCGCCCGCGAACCCTCGTACTCCACCAGGCCGAGCGACGGCTTCTCCCAGTGGATGCCGTCACGGCTCTCGGCGTAGCAGGTGACCAGCGGATGCGGCGTGTCCGCGGCGCCCTTGGGCGAGCCCAGCTGCCAGCCGTGGTAGTACATTCGGTAGAGGTCGCCGTCGCAGAAGACGCTGTAGTAGTTGCACCCGCTCCCTTCCCAGGGCGCGTCGTGCACCAGGACGACCTCGCGCGGAATTGGATGGTGCAGCACCTGCCGGGCGCCGCCCTCCAGGCGCTCGATCAGGAAGTCATCCACCATCAGCTCCAGGCGCGAGCCGATCGGGATCGCAGCTTCCCTGCCGGCGCCTGGCGCCATCAGCGATGCGCTCATTCCCTGCGAGAGCAGTGTCGCCATCTCCCTCTCCCTCCGTGCCGCGAGCGGTGCCAGGGTGTTCGCCACCGCCGGGCAGCTTCCTGCGCCGGGAGAGGTTTTCTTTGCTCCCGCGAGAGGGCGCGGTGCGCGGTGTGGACGCGGAACCTACACGCCGCCGAGGAGCTCTCGCGCCTGAGCAATCTGCTCGCGGACGCGCTCGGGCGCGGTGCCCCCCTCGCTCGTCCGCCGGGCGGCGCTTCGCTCGGGCGAGACCTCCAGGAGGGCATCCTCCTCAAAGAGCGGGCTGTAGGAGCGCAGCTCGTCCAGGGAGAGATCCTCCAGCGCCCGGCCCTGCTCTAGGCAGGCCATGACGATCCGGCGGGAGACGTCGTGCGCATCGCGGAACGGGAGACCCTTGCGGACCAGGTAATCGGCCAGGTCGGTCGCCGTGGAGAAGTCGCCCCGGGTGGCCGCCGCAAGGCGATCACGATTGAAGCGCGCGGTCTGGATCATCGCGGCCATCACCTTGAGGCACCCGCGCACGGTATCCGCCGCGTCGAAGAGCGGCTCCTTGTCCTCCTGCATATCCTTGTTGTAGGCCAGGGGCAGGCCCTTCACCATCATGAGGAGGGAGACGAGGCTGCCGGTGACGCGCCCGCTCTTGCCGCGGATCAGCTCGGCCAGGTCGGGATTGCGCTTCTGGGGCATCATGCTGGAGCCGGTGGTAAAGGCGTCGTCCAGCCGGCAGAAGCCGAACTCGCGGCTGGTCCAGAGGATCAGCTCCTCGCAGAGGCGCGAGAGGTGGACCATCAGCAGGGCGCTGGCGGAGACGAACTCGATGATGAAGTCGCGATCGGAGACGGCGTCGAGGCTGTTGGGGGCCACGCGCGAGAAGCCGAGCTCCCGGGCGACCTGCTGCCGGTCGATGGGGAAGGTGGTGCCAGCCAGGGCGCCTGCACCGAGGGGCATCCAGTCGGCACGGTCGATCACGCCACCGAACCGGGCATAGTCGCGCTCGATCATCCAGAAGTAGGCCATCAGGTGGTGCCCGAGAGAGACCGGCTGGGCGTGCTGCAGGTGAGTGTAGCCGGGAAGGATGACGTCCGCCAGCTCTTCGGCGCGCTCGACAAGCACCCGCTGGAAGTGGCGAATGCCCTCGCGCACCTCACCGGCGGCGTCTTTGACGAAGAGGCGGGCGTCGAGCGCCACCTGGTCATTTCGCGAGCGCGCCGTGTGCAGCTTGCGCGCGGTCTCGCCAATCTTCTCGGTCAGCCGCGCCTCGACGTAGGTATGCACATCCTCGTACTCGGTGACGGGCACCGTCGGGTCGGCTTCCCACTCGCGCAGGATCTCCTCCAGGCCGGCGACAATGCGGGCAGACTCCTCCGGGGTGATGATCCCGGTTGCGCCCAGCATGCGCGCGTGCGCGATCGAGCCGCGCACATCGTAGGGAAGCAGCCGCGCGTCAAACGCGAACGACGCGCCCCACTCCTCGGCCAGCACCTCCGCCGGCCGCTCCTCGCCATGGCTCCACAGTGTTCTCATCTTCGGTTTCGGGGATGGGGAGGTGCAACGCGGGATGCGAGCAGACGGCGGGCAGAGGCTCCTGCCCGCCGTCGATTTTGCACCCCGTATCGCTTATCGCCACTCAGGCAAGCTTCGACTTGAGTTGCAGGTACATCCGGCTCTGCATGCCGTGATTCTTGACCATGCCAACCGCCTCGCGCTGGTCAAAGCTCTTGCTATCGAACGACGCCAGGTCCTCGCTATAGAGCGCCCAGGGGCTGCGGCGCCCGATCACCTTCGCGTGTCCCTTGAACAGCTCGAGGAAGACGGTGCCGGTGACGCGGCGCTGGGTGGCGGCGATGAACGCGTCGAGGTCTTCCTTCAGCGGGTCGAACCACAGGCCCTGATAGGCGAGCTCGCTCCACTTGCGGTCGACGATCGCCTTCATATCGAGCTCCGGACGCGTGAGCACCAGGGCTTCGAGGGCGCGGTGCGCCGTGAGAAGGGTCACGGCCGCCGGGCACTCGTAGTTCTCGCGCACCTTCAGCCCGAGCATGCGGTCTTCCATGATATCGATGCGGCCGACGCCGTACTCGCCCGCGATGGCATTCACGCGCTGCACGAGCGCCAGGCCACCCATCCGCTCGTCGTCCAGGGCGACGGGCACGCCGTCCTCAAACGTGATGGAGATCCGGCGCGGGGTGTTCGGGGAGGCATCGTGGCCCTTGGTCCACTGGAAGATCTCCTCGGGCGGGGCGAAGTCGGGCTCTTCCAGGCGCCCGCCCTCAATGGAGCGGCCCCAGATATTCTCATCGATGGACCAGATCTTCTCCACGCTCTGGCTGATGGGCACGCCCTTCTGCTTCGCGTACTCGATCTCCTCGGAGCGCGTGAGGTTCTTCTCGCGCATCGGGGCGATAATCGGCATCTCCGGGCAGAACGCGCGCATCGGGAACTCGATGCGGAACTGGTCGTTCCCCTTCCCCGTGCAGCCGTGGCAGAAGGCGTCTGCCTTCAGGCGCTTCGCGATCTCCACCGCCTTCAGGCCAATCAGCGGCCGCGCGATCGACGTGCTGATCGGATAGCCCATGTAGTCGCCGTTGGCGCGGATCGATGGGAAGATGTAATCGCGGACAAACTCGTCCTTGGCATCCACGGTGTAGTGCTCGGTGCCTAGCGCGCGCGCCTTGGCCTCCGCCTGGCGAATATCTTCCGCCGGCTGGCCCACATCCACCGTTACGGTAATCACGTGATCATAGCCATAGTCCTCGCGGACCATCGGTATGCAGACGGAGGTATCCAATCCTCCGCTATAGACAAGCACGATCTTCTTCACAGGAACCCCCCAGTCCATAGAGGACGGCAGAGTGCGAACAGCCGCTCGGGCCTTCCCTTCCGGCTATCCGAGGTAGACTTCACATCAGTAGCACGAGCACCGCTTTCTGCGCATGGAGGCGGTTCTCCGCCTCATCGAAGACGACGGAGTGCGGGCCATCGATCACCTCGTCGGTGATCTCCTCGCCGCGGTGCGCCGGCAGGCAGTGGAGGACGATGCTCTCTGGCTTGGCGAGCTCCACAAGGGCCTGATTCACCTGGAACCCCTCGAAGGCGCGGGCGCGCTCTGCCTGCTCTGCTTCCTGGCCCATGCTCGCCCAAACATCCGTGAAGATCACATCCGCGTCTTTCACAGCCGCGCGTGGGTCGTGCGTCACGGCGATGCGCGAGCCGCTCTCCCGGGCAATCGTCTGCGCGGTCTCCAGGATCTCCGCGTCCGGCTCGTAGCCTTCGGGGCAAGCCACGGTGAAGTGCGCCCCAAACTTGGCGGCGAGGAGCAAGTTGGAGTGGCAGACGTTGTTGCCATCGCCCACCCAGGTGATCGCAAGGCCCCTCGGCTCGCCCAGCTTCTCCCGGATCGTCATGAAATCGGCCAGCGCCTGGCAGGGATGCTCGCGGTCACTCAGCCCATTGATCACGGGCACGCCGGCGTGCGCGGCGAGCTGCAGCACCGTCTCGTGGGCGAAGGTGCGCGCCATGATCCCATCGCAGATGCGGCCGAGGGTGGTGGCGGCATCGCCGATGCTCTCACGCTTGCCCAGCTGGATCTCCGCCGGCTGCAGGTTGATCGCGTGGCCCCCGAGCTGCGTCATCCCTGTCTCGAAGCTCACGCGCGTGCGCAGAGAGGGCTTCTCAAAGACCATCGCGAGCGTCTTGCCCCGCAGGAGCGGGGGCATCACTGACGGCGTCCGCTTGAGCAGCTCCTTCAAGGCGGTCGCCGTGTTCAGGATCAGCCCCAGATCGGCGAGCGACAGGTCGGCAATCGACGTCAGGCACCGGCCCCGGAGGGCATCCGACACGTGAAACTTCCCCTCACCCGACTCGGCCAATGCCGCGTGCAGGCCAGCGATAGCACTTTCCAGTTCCTTCAGCGCGCGCTCAAGAGACACTTGCCTACTCCTCCTCGATGGCGACTCCATCGCCGGTGCCGGCCACTCCCAGAGTGGCGCCTTCCTTCCCTTCCCATGGCGACGAGAGCCGTCCCCAGGCCTGGCACGCCGACAGGGCAGACGCCCATGCCACCCAGCAGCGACCCACGCCCAGGCCGGTCACGTCGTGCCAGGTTGCTCCTCACTCGCCTGGGCCTTCTTGGGCCCGCGCTGCCGCCCCAGCGATTCGGCCACTCGCTGGCGGACCACGGTGCGCAGCGAGGCAAACCCGCTCAAAGCAGCCACCGTCTCCTGGCGAGCCCTCTCCAGGCTCACCCCCGCGGCGCCGAGCGTGTCGGCGACGATCCCCTCGCCCTCCCGGATGAGCCCGAGGAGGAGGTGCTCCGTGCCGACGTCACTCTCGAAATCGCTCCAGGCTTCCTCAACGGCCGCGCTCAGAACGCGGCGCGCTGATTCCTCCAGCTCCACATTCTTCGCCGAGCCATGTCCCCGCTGGCCAAGCCGGGCCTCGACATCCTCGCGGATCCGGTCCAGATCTGCGCCCAACCGCGTAAGCAGCCGGGCCGCGAAGCAGTCCTCCTCGCGGATCAGCCCGAGGAGCAGGTGCTCCGGGGCCACCTTCTCCTGGCCAAAGGCAAGCGCCTCGTCCTGCGCGAGCGAGATCACCCGGCGGGCGCGCGCCCGGAACCGCTGCCACCCGGGGATCTCCAGCGGGTTATCGTGCCCGCCGCTGGCGAAGTAGACGACCTCGCGCCGGGCGTTCTCCAGGTCGATCCCCCAATCGGCGAAGAGCCGCGCGGCTTCGCTCTGCCCGTGGCGGAGGATCCCGAGGAGCAGGTGCTCCGGGCCGATCGCGTCGTAGCCAAGAGCCCGCGCCTCCTCCAGCGCCAGGTTGAAAACCTCGTTTACGCCCGGATCGAGCGCGATCTCGCCGCCTGGCGCATCCTGGGGCGCCGCGAGCCGCTTGACCATCTCCTGGCGCACCCGGGCGCCAGGGAGGCCCAGCCGGCCCAGTACGCGCGTGGCGACGCTATCGCGATCCCTCGCCAGGCCGAGGAGAAGGTGCTGCGCGCCCACTCGCTCGGCGCCCAAGCGCGCTGCCTCCGCATACGCGAAGAAGAGCGCCCGGCTGGTGCGATCGGTGAACTGCTCCCACATGGCAACCCTCTCTCTCATCAGCAAGGCGAGCCATCAAACGGTCATAACGAGTCGTCGAGGATCTCGACCGCCCGGTCGATCTCGTCTCGCGTCACAATTAGCGGCGGCAGGAAGCGCAAGACGGTATCGCCTGTCGCATTGATCACCAGGCCGTTCTCGAGGCAGCGGAGCATCACCGCTTTTGCCTCCGGCACCTGGAGCTCCATGCCCACCATCAGGCCGAGGCCGCGCACTTCCTTGATCTTCGCGTGCTTCTCGCGCAAGGCGTTCAGCCGGCCCATGAAATAGCGCCCCATCTCCTCCGCGCGCTCCGGCAGGCGCTCGTCGCGCATCGTCTCGAGCACCGCCGTCGCTGCGGCGCACGCCAGGTGCGTGCCCCCGAAGGTGCTGCCGTGGTCGCCCGGCTGGAACGCCTCGGCCACGCCCGGGCGCGCCATCACCACGCCCATCGGAACGCCGTTGGCAATCGGCTTTGCCAGCGTGAAGATATCCGGCGTGACGCCGTAGCGCTGCCACGCGAAAAATGCGCCCGTCCGGCCCAGGCCACATTGCACCTCATCCAGGATGAGGAGCATCTTCCGCTCGTCGCACAGGCGGCGGACCGCCTTCACATACTCCGGATCGCACGGGTGGATCCCGCTCTCGCCCTGCACGAGCTCCAGCATCACCGCCAGGGTGTTTTCATCCACCGCGGCCTCCAGCGCCGCCAGGTCGTTCAGGGGCACGTGCACGAAACCGGGCATCAGCGGATCGAAATTCTTCTTGACCTTCTCCTGGCCGGTTGCGGAGACGGTGAGGAGCGTGCGCCCGTGGAACGAGTTGAGCGCGGTGAAGATCGTGACGCACTCCGGGCCGCGGTTCAGCTTGCCCCATTTGCGCGCCAGCTTGATCGCGCCCTCGTTCGCCTCAGCGCCCGAGTTTCCGAAGAACGCTTTATATCCGCCGGAAAGCTCGCCCAGGAGCTGCGCAAGGCGCGCCTGCTCGGCGTTGTAGTAGAGGTTGGAGGTGTGGACTAGCCGGCCGGCCTGCTCGCGGATTGCCTCCGTCACCCGCGGGTGGCAGTGGCCCAGGGCGCAGACCGCGATCCCCGCCAGGAAATCCAGATACTCCTTGCCCTCCGTATCCCACAGCCGGGCCCCCTCGCCACGGACGAAGCAGACGGGCAGCCGGGCAAAGCAATGCATGACGTGGGCGCTATCAAGCTCCTGGATCTCCTGCAACGTGGACAACGTACCTGTCTCCTTATCTCGGCATCTATCCGAACAACGCCCTCTGCCCGCGTCACCTCCGCCAAAGGTCACAAGTGCCCGTTGATAAGAGGAACCCAGGCGCCATTCGGAGGGAGCTGCTCCTCATCCGAGTGTCTTGGCACACCCAGCCCGCAGCCCGGCCCCACCAGAACTCGGAGCAGCACGGGATCATCGCCGGCACGGAGAGGCATGACACCACGAGATTGGCCAGGGGTGTCGGGCAAACCGTACCAGTCTGGAGGAATGACGGAGGCGACCGGCGCCACCCGCTTTCACCGGAAGGCATACTCCCGCCGGTTCTCCTGCCTACAGGTCGATTCTACACGAAACGAAGAAGGGTGTCAAGCAAAACAACCGGGCCCCGGTGAGGCCAGATGTGGCCCGATTCTGCTAATGTCTGGCCTGAAGAGGAAGGCGGAACCGGGATGATGGGTGATACAATAGGCCAGGCTGCGGGCTTCACCGAAACGCGGTCGAACGCCTTGGACGCACGAGGAGAGAGATGCGATACCGACTGACAAGCACCCTCGGCCTGCTCTTGGCCGCGGTCCTGGGGATGCTATCTGCCCCGGGCGCGCGCGCCGATGTGACGCTCCTGAATACCTCCTACGATCCAACCCGCGAGTTATACCGCGAGTTCAACCGGGCTTTCACGCGCTATTGGAAGCAGAAGTCGGGGCAACGCGTGTCGATACGCCAGTCGCACGGCGGCTCCGGCAAGCAAGCCCGCGCCGTGATCGATGGTCTGGAGGCCGACGTCGTCACCCTGGCCCTGGCGTA
>Ga0116167_1000378_pt1 | contig 43556 bp, 43 predicted proteins | sample AD_JPNMR3_MetaG_FD_89794 | JGI IMG/M metagenome (GOLD analysis project Ga0116167, IMG submission 89794) | Active sludge microbial communities of municipal wastewater-treating anaerobic digesters from Japan - AD_JPNMR3_MetaG | ecosystem: Engineered > Bioreactor > Anaerobic > Digestate | place...
AAGGAGAATATGATTTTTATAATGCCCTACGATACTATCTGGAAGCGAAAAATGTAAACCCTTCCATATCTCCAAGTTACGCACATATCGCAACTATATATGTAAAAATGAATAAACTAGATGAGGCAATAAAATTCCTAAAAGACGCAAAGAAGCTGCCATATTATAAACCACGCAAAATAGTAAGCCCTATTGATGGAAAAGTAAGCTATGATGACACTTTTAAAATTGTTATAGATAGTTATTTGAAGGACATAGAAGAAAAGAAAGCCAAAGGATATGTATATAGACCTAGAAAAAATAAAGAGTCAATTTAATCTAAGGAGTGAACCACATGAATGACAGGGAATTACTTGAATTTATTGCTACAAAGGTTGCAGACCTGGACGCCAAGGTGGGAAACCTGACAAACGATGTCTCTGGATTAAAAAATGATGTTTCTGGCTTAAAGGATGGCCAAAAACGTATAGAGATTATGCTAGAGCATGATATAAAACCTAAAATTCAAGCCTTATTTGACGGCTATAAGCAGCATACAGACCAACTTGACCGTATAGAGAAAGAAGTATCCAGACACGATGAGTTTATCCTTAGAAGAATAAAATAACTAAAACAGCAATATTTTTGGAGGCTTTAACGATGCCAGTGGATTTATTGGACAAGCCACTTTTGAAAGGCTTGCTGGAGGGTAATATCCCTTTCTATGAATTGATGAACTCATACGGCATAAAAGTAATCATAGCAAATCTATGCACTAAGATATACGGTTTTACATATGTCAGTAATCATAACAATATCTACATAATCCTGAACGGCAATATCTCATACGAAACACAATGCAAGGTACTAATCCACGAATTGAAGCATATTATCAACGACATTCCAAAGCAAAGCTACTATATTGGTCTTGATATGCAGTATGAATACATCGAAAAAGAGGCAGACATGTTGACCGAAAAAATTATTAAAAAAATATAAAATAGTCAGGAGGTTTATCATAATGAAAAAGATTTTTGTATTAATTCTCATTTTGTCGCTTGCATTATCTTTGTTTTCAGCGTGTGGCAGCTCTCAAGATGTAAAACCCGAAAAAGTAGACAGCGAAACATCTCAGCAAAAGGAAACTAAGACAGAAACAGAAACATACGAAATCGGGGATTCCGTCAAAGCCGGAAATTTGATTTTCACAGTGAATTCAACAAGGACGGACGCAGGCGGCGATTTCATCAAGCCAAAGGATGGATATATATATTACATCATCGACGTTACTGTTGAAAATACAGGGGACAAATCTGAATCCGTAAGTTCTCTTATGATGTTTAAACTGTTTGATTCCCAAGGATATAATTACACAATAACTATTGGCCCGGAAACTCAAGGATCTGTTAATGGTGAGATTTCTGCAGGCAGAAAACTCAGAGGCGAACTTGCATTTGAAATTCCAAAAGATGCAACAGGTTTAGAATTACAGATAGATCCTACATTATTTGGTAGCGGTCAAATTATAGTTGAGTTGGATAGGTGATAAAAATATATCAAAAGGAGGTCATATTTATGAAAAAAGCAGGAGGAATTATTGCTCTGATTGCTGGGATTTTTGGTATCATTGCGGCGATAGTAACAATGTTTATTGGCGGAGTTGGAGCGGCTTTTGGCGGAGAAGGTGCAGAAACTATTATCGGTTTAGGTTGGGGAGGTATTTTATTTTCCTTTTTAACTATTATTTTCGGCGCAATAGCAATGAACGCAAAATCAAAAGTGCCAGGTATATTGCTCATAATCTGCGCTATTGCAGGTGCTATTCTCGGCGGTACATTTGTAGCTATTTTTATGGTGCTGGCACTTGTCGGCGGGATACTAGCCGTAATTGGCACGAAAAAGGCAGAAACAACCCAAGCATCCTAAGAGGTCAATATGCAAAAAGCCGCAGCATATGCACGATACAGCAGCGATAACCAGAGGGAAGAAAGTATAGAGGCTCAATTGAGGGCTATTCGTGAATATTGTCAAAAAAACGATATACAACTCGTTAAAATATACACTGATGAAGCACGGAGTGCAACAACCGATGACAGGCCCGGCTTCCTGCAAATGATACAGGACAGCGCATTGGGCCTGTTTTCTGTTGTCATCGTTCACAAGCTGGACCGCTTCAGCCGGGACAGATACGATAGTGCATTTTATAAGCGTCAGCTTAAAAAAAACGGCGTCCGGCTTATTTCCGTCTTGGAAAACCTCGACGACAGCCCGGAAAGCATAATACTTGAGTCTGTTCTTGAAGGCATGGCCGAATACTATAGCCGTAACCTTGCACGGGAAGTGATGAAGGGTATGCGCGAAACTGCCCTGCAATGTAAACACACCGGCGGAAAGCCCCCGCTTGGGTATGACGTTGCACCTGATAAGACATATATCATAAATGAACAAAAAGCTAGAATTGTACGGACCATATTTGAAATGTATGCTGCAGGGAAGGGATACAGTGAAATTATACATAAGCTAAAACAGTGCGGATATAAAACTCAATCAGGCCGGCCATTCGGCAAAAACAGCATACATGATATTCTTTGCAATGAAAAATACAGAGGGGTGTATATTTTCAATCGTACTGAACGAAAAATCAACGGCAAGCGTAATCACCATAAAAGCAAAAGCGAGGACGAGATCATAAGAATTGAGGGTGGTATGCCTCGGATAATAGATGACGAAACCTGGAAGGCGGTGCAAGTAAGAATGAATAAAAATAAAAAAGGCGCTAATTCTGCAAAAGAAATATACCTACTAGCCGGATTGATTTATTGCGGTAAATGCGGCGGTGCCATGACAGGAACCAGGAAGTTTGCCGGCAGGAACAAGGACCTTTATGTGAGCTATGAATGCTCTACCCGGAAAAGAACAAAAGGGTGTGGCATGAAAGCCATCAATAAAGGTTTTGTTGAAAATGCCGTAATTGAACACCTTGAGAAAAATATATTTTCTCCGGATGCGATCGATAAACTCGTAATAAAAATAATGGAGTATTCCAAGGCTCAAACTGTTGAAATTAATAAAGATATAAAACTGTTCACCGACCAACTCTCAGGAGTACAAACAGAGATAAACAATATAGTAAATGCTATAGCTGCCGGGATGTTTCACCCGTCTATGAAAGAAAAAATGGATGAACTTGAAGCCAAAAAAGCCAATCTCACGATTAAGCTGGAGGAAGCCAAGCTACAAGCACAAACTCATGCGCCATCCGAAGAAATGATCCGCCATTATCTCCAAAAAGATTCTGACATAAAAAACAAAAGCCCGGAAGAGCAAAAGCGCATCATCCAGGCTTATGTAAAAAAAGTTATTGTCTACGAAGATAAAATTGATATAGATACAATTGTGACCTTTGATGGTGGAGGCGACGGGAGTCGAACCCGTGTCCGAAAATTCCTCGCCGATACTTTCTACGAGCGTAGCTCTTCATTTACATTCCCGCGCGTATCCGCCGAAGAGCAGGCTGATATGCTTGGTAGCTTCATAAGTTCATGGCAGGCGGCAAAGCTTACGCCCGCGCACGTTCACTACTTAGGTCACGCCGAAGCTGAGCCCGTAGTCCCTCTCAGCCCGACGGCCGCCTTTATTTAGGCAGCGTAAGCTAAATTATCGTTAGCGTTTATTTTTTAAACTGCGTTTTTTAAAGAAGTCACGCTCTTCTGCTCGCTTATATCGGGTCAAAATCCCCGTCGAAACCTTTACGCCCCCATATTCTTATACAGTTTATTGTCTTTTATTTTTTTACGCCAAACTTTGTACTGATCCGCCGCTTTGCTGGTGAAGTCCTCGACGAACGCAGGCGAGAAAAACTCGGAAGGCCCGATATCGTTGCCGTTGTGCCAGAGGTAGTTCCGCTTTATCATGTCCGAAACCTCTGTTTTGGACGCGCCCGGCGTCTGACCGTACTGTTCAACCGGGCAGGACAGCATTTTTAAGAAAGCCTTTTTGCTCCAGCTGTAATGATGAAAGATATACGAACCCGCCTTGGCAATCTCGTTTCGATAGGTCAGGAACCATCCGTCTTCTCTATGATGTTTGGCAAATACGTGATACCCCTGTTCGTCCCATAACCAGTCGAGGTACAGGTGCAGAAGCACCCCTTCGCCGAACCAATCGCCCTCCGACGTGTTCCGGGCGAGGTTGGCAAGCGCCTCTTCGCGGTCGGGCAGAATGCGGAAGTGCGTTTTGTCTTTGTCTTCCCTTGTTTTCACGGCGTCCGGCGCCACTGTTCCAATGCAGAACAGAGCGTCCGGTTCTGCCTGTAGCTTATGCGCCGCAAGCAGATGTATCATCATTGATGGCACTGATTCTGCTCCTCACAATCAAATTTCACGGTGGTATGCAGTTTATCGGTCGCCGCGTTCGGCCATGTACCGTTCCGCTTCGCGCGCCATTGCCTTTTTGGCCTCGACCTCGCGCTTGTCATACAGCTTTTTGCCTTTGCAGAGTCCCAGCTCCATCTTGACCCATTTGCCGGAAAAATACAGCGACAGCGGAATCAGCGCGTACCCTTTCTGGGAAACAAGACCGAACAGTTTCAAAATCTCTTTTTTGTGCATTAAGAGCCTGCGGTCTCTGGTGGGATTGCGGTTGAAGATATTTCCCTTTTCATACGGGCTGATATGTATGCCGTGCGCAATCAGCTGTCCGTTTTTTATCTGGCAGTAGGCGTCTTTCAGGTTGACCTGCCCGTTTCGCAGCGACTTTACCTCAGTTCCGCAAAGTTCGATTCCGGCTTCAAAGGTTTCCTCGACGAAATAGTCGTGGTACGCTTTTTTATTCTGCGCGATTATCTTTTTATTCTTCTCCGCCATGAATCAAACCTCACCTCACTGTAAGAAAACATTATACATCAGCATGTTTACTTTTTCAATAGTTATTTTTTTGTAAAAATTAACTCCGCTTCAAAACAGTTCAGATTTTTCGTTGCGTTAAACGCGTTGACGCAATAAGAGTTTTCGCCCTGAACGACCGAAATATTCAGCTCGTCTTGATATCTCGCCTCATGCAGAAAGTTGATCAGCACCTTCCGGATGGTATATTGATTCAGGTCAAACGGCGCGTAATCCAGCGCGATGTCCGAGTAAACGCAGTTGTTGAGGTGGTTGTTCTCGTCCAAATCCGAGAAAACGACCTTTCGTACGCACGCCTGATAAAGGTTTTCGGTGTCCGGAAAGATTCTTTTGGGAATGTCGATCCCTTTATCCTTTATATTATATGACACCAGCGGATACTTGAACAGTTTCGGGCGGACGACGGTTCGCTTTTGAAAGTCCAGCAGCACCCAGTATGTCGTGGCGGCCGCGGCGAGTTTGCCGTCTTTGTAAATCTCATACTCGCGGTTGAACTGCGCGCCCTCGATTCGGTTGTTGTAGGTCCGCATGGTAATGACGTCCTCGGTATGTATATCGGTGTAAATCTCCAGCCCGAGTTTTGTTAAAACAAAAACCATATTGTCTTTGCGCATGTTCTCATAGGTCGCGCCGTAGCCGTTGCAGTCCTCTCTGCCGAGCTGCTGCATATACTTCTGCAATGCGCTAACCCGTACAAGACCGTCCGGGGTGACGTCGTAACTTGCGATTCGATAGGTTTTTTCCAGCATTTTAACAATCCTTCTATTTCTTTATTTTTGCCAGAGGATTCGCTTCCATCGCTTCCTCCAGCTTTTTATCCGAAACATGGGTGTAAATCTGCGTGGTGTTGAGCTGCTCGTGCCCGAGAATGTCTTTTAGCACCCGGACATCCACGTTGCCGCTGTTATACATCAGCGTCGCGGCGGTGTGACGCAGTTTATGTACCGAATACCCCTTCCCCGCCAAACCGCTCAATTCAAGCTGTTTTTTAATCAGCCACTGCACGGTTTTGTTGGAAATCCGCCTGTTTCTGCCGCTTAAAAACAAAGCGTTTTTGTCGATGATGGTCCTTCCGTTCGCCATGGCTTTCTTCGCGCGCACCTTCAGGTAGGCTTCCAGCGCGTCTCTGCACGCTTTATTGAGGTAAATGGTGCGCATTTTGCTGCCTTTTCCGGTAACCACCAGCTTTGTCATGTCTTCGCTGATGTCGGACAGGTTGATGCCGACCAGCTCGGAAAGACGCATGCCGCAGTTGAGGAAAAGCGTGATGATGCAGTAATCGCGCTCATAGGTTTCGCTGTTTTTGTCTACGCTTTCCAATAACTTAATGCTCTCGTCCAGCGAAAGGTATTTCGGAAGCGCGCGCTTTACAGCCGGGCTGTCGATGTCCTTCGCGGGGTTGTCGGCCAGTTTTTTAGACTTGAGCGTGTGATACTTGTAAAACGCCTTTATCGCGGACAGTTTTCGCGCGCGCGCCGGCGCTTTGTTCCGTTTATCCTGCGCCAGATACAGCAAAAAAGCGTATATCTCGTCCGTCGTGACCGATCCGGCAAGCTCCTCGTCCACGCCTGAAATATCGACGCTTTCCAGATTACTTAAATCTTTCCCGCTCCGCTTGGCGATGATATAGCGGAAAAAGGTGCGCAGGTCGGTGTAGTACTCCTTTACCGTCAGCGGAGAGCAGTTCTGGATGGTCTCTTTGTACGCCAAAAACGAATTGATGATGGTCGGTATCTCTTCCAAGCTTCACACCTCGCTTTGACACAATTATACAACAAATTTGCTCACAAAACAATAGATTTTGTTGACAGTCACCCGGAATAATGGTATTATATAATTGATGAATAATTTTTTTTGCAATTGGAAATGAAAGGAAATTTTAAAATGAACCGCTACCCAGTACTTATAAGGAACAGCGTTGATTTTAATGACATACCAAAGGCTGAAATCGCCTGCTACAAATGGACGGAAGGATACGCTCCGAAAGCGTTCGGACAGCTCGTTTTCGTCGAGGGCAAAGGTTTCGCTTTGAAAATGACGGCGTACGAAAAGAACCCGAAAGCGGTTTACACCGCATACGGCGAGCCGGTTTACGAGGACAGCTGCCTTGAGTTTTTCGTCAGCTTTAACAACCAAAGTCCGCTGTATATGAACTTCGAGATGAACGCAAACGGCGCTTTCCTCGCGTCGGTGCGCGTCGAACGGAAAAACAAGACGAACATACACGAAAAAGTTCCGCTGCCCGTCGTAAAGGCTGAGAAGCACGACGATTTCTGGACGGTCGAGACCTTCTTTTCCCTCGAAATGATCGAGACGCTGTTCGGAAAGTGCGATTTCCGCAAAGGCTACGTTTTCCGCGGCAACTTTTATAAATGCGGCGACAAGACGGAGATACCGCATTACGGCATGTGGTCGCCCATCGAACTTGAAAAACCCGATTTCCACCAGCCGGCATACTTTGGCGAACTGATCATAGAATGAAAATTATTTAAAGGACGGTAACCACATGAAAAAACTGCTTTCCCTGCTTTTGTGTCTGATTTTCCTGCTCCCCACGATGTTTGCCGCTTCCGCCGAAGGCATCTATTACGACAGCGGCATCATGAAGGGAATCCCGCCGAAAACGAAGGTATCCGAACTAAAGACGCTGCTTGCCGACGTTAGAAGCGTTTCCCACGAAAACAATTCGGTCGGCGATCAAGCAGTGATCGGAACCGGCTACAGCATTATTTGCGCCAGCGGCACGCTGCAGGCGTCGGTTCTCGGAGACCTGAACGGCGACGCGGACATCGACGCGATTGATTATCTGCTTTTAAAAAGGGCTTATCTGGGCGTTGTGTCGCTCAGCGAGATACAACAGTCGGCCGCCGACGTGGATCAGGACGGCTCGATCGATTCGTTAGACTATCTGTGCATAAAAAGGCACATTATCGCCGATTTTGAAATCGGATTAAAGAAAAACGCGAAAAGCGTGCCGGTTTTGCTGTATCATCACATTCTGCCCGACGAGGATAAAAGAAACAGCTATGTCTTTAAAAACAACAATATCACCATCGAAACCTCTGAGTTTACCCGTCATATGCAGATTATTAAAGACCTCGGCTATACGGTCGTAACCATAGAAGATCTTGTGGAATATATAAAAGGCCAGCGCACGCTTCCGGAAAAGAGCGTGGTCATCTCCTTTGACGACGGCTACCTTTCCAACACCTATTACGCCGCGCCCATTCTGCGCCAGTTCGGCTACAAAGCGACGATTTTCGCCATCATGGAACCCTTTGTGCACGGCAGCCATGAGCCGAATTACATAACCGACGCGCTGCAGCGTTTCACGCCGGCCGACTTAGAGCAGAATAAAGACGTATTTACCGTACATTGCCATACCTACAACAATCACAAGCACTTGACGACGCAAACATACAATTTCGTTTTACAAGACTTAATGCTCAGCCAGAACGACTACCGCACGCGGTTCTTCGCTTATCCGTACGGAGATTATAACGCCACCGTAAAGAAAGCGGTTCAGGACGCCGGATTTGAAGCCGCGTTCACGACGGTCGAACGGAACGTTGTCGTCGGCGACGACCTCTTTGAGCTGCCGAGACGCACCATCACATCGCCGATGAGCGACGATACGTTCCGCCGCATCCTGACGTCCGGAAATTAAAAAAAGATAATACAATAAAAAAATTCTGCCCCCATCGGGCAGAATTTTTTTATTGGGCGCTGCAAAAAACTTCCAGCGCGTCGCTTAGAAATTGCGCGCAGCCGGGCGCGATGTTGTCGTAGTACGCTTTAAAGCGTTCGTCGGCGACGTACATATTGCCAAGATTTTTATGCGCTTCCGGGCTGTATTTTTCCTCGCCCCAGAAAAAGCAGAGCCATTTTTTGTGCAGCTCGCAGGCGCGTCGCGCCTTCTCGCTTGTCGGGTCGCCTGTCTTGACCGCTTCCCGGAGCGCTTCGTTTACGTCGTTGGAAAGCTGAATAAACGCCTTATACTGCTCGGCGCTCATACTCATCAGCCTGGCGTTTGCTTCGTCAACGGCTTTGTCGCCGTATTTTTCTCTGGCTTCCTTGCCGAACTTCTGCTCGTTCTCCGCGACAAACTGCTGTTTTAACCCTTCGAATTTTTCGTTGTCGTCCATCGCAATCTCTCCTTTCACGGAACGAATGGTTTTCTTTACGTTTTCAATCAGAACGTCTATCCGCTTTCTTCTTTCCAGCAATGACGACAAATGGAACTCAAGCGCTTTTTGACGGTCGAAATCGGGCGCGTTTATCAGTTTTTGAATATCCTGCAGCGCCATGCCGAGCTCGCGGTAAAACAGAATCTGCTGCAGCTATCCACTTCGTCTTTTCCGTACACGCGGTAGCGGTTGCTTTTGCGGACCGGCTTTAAAAGCCCGATCTGGTCATAGTACCGCAGCGTCCGCGCGCTGATTCCCGCCATTTTCGCGAGTTTTTTGACCGTGTATTCCATCCTGCCGCCTCCGTTCTCTTGAACCGTATTCGTATTATAAACGATTACGCAACGTCAATGTCAAGCGTTTTTTAAAAAAAAGGAAAAAACTGATTTCTTTCTTCTGGAAATATGAATAAGTAATGAAAAAGTTAAAAATAGCAAATAATACTGCTGATGCAAGCTCATATTTTGTTAAACAGCCCGTATAAAACAAAACAGCCCCTCACATCGTGAGGAGCAGAGTTGCCGCAGTTCCCTGCTGGCGCGTCATGAGGGATTCGAACCCCCGACCTTCTGGTTCGTAGCCAGATACTCTATCCAACTGAGCTAATGACGCATTTGCAACAAGGAGTATAATATCACAACAAAACTGTTTTGTCAATACTAAAAGAACAAATAAAAAATATTGACATCATGTTTTTCCGATGTTATGATAAAGGAAAACTGCTGTGCAGGACCCTGCTCTGCATAACAAAACAGGGAGAAAGGACGGAAAAATGAACAAGAGAATTGTAACGCTGCTGATGATTATGTTTGTTCTCATGATCATGGCGACGCCCATGGTTACGTCAGCAGAAACACCGGTGGTAAAAAGCGTAACGCTTAAATCCGACAACGGAGAAGTTGTCGTCAGATCGACAGACGACATCAAGGATCTTTATGACGGCGACAAGCTTTGGAGCGCCGACGGAGTAAAAGACTACAATCTGGACGGCATCGTTCTGATTCAGAACACCAAAGCGGATACACCGAACTATTATCCCGTTTGCGAACTGATTATTGATCTTGGCGAAGAGAAAAGCATTGACACGGTCAACGTGACCTTCTATCACTATTATCAGGCAATCATCGACACCCCGAAGGACGGTAAAATTACGGTATCCTACTCTATTGACGGCAAAAGCTTCTCCGAAATCAAGACGCACACGATGACCGAAAAAGCTGTCAGCGGAACCGCCGGCATTATCGACGAGAAAATTCCGCTTGGCAAAACCATCAAAGCAAGAGCCGTAATGGTTTCCATGACATACGGCGATTATCCGGTAACGAAATATGTTAACGAATGGTTCGGCTTTACCGAGCTTTCCGCCGGCATGGCGTCCGAGTACAAGGACGACGGCAAGCCCACTTCCAGCGCGGCTTCCAGCGCCAGCGACGTGACCAGCACCACCCAGCCGACTGAATCGAATCCGGCAAGCTCTGAAGTTGTCAGCGAAACCTCTTCTCCGGCTGTGTCCAGCGAAACCACCACTTCGCCCGCGACGTCTGTCGTAACGTCAAGCGCCGCTTCGACGCCCGCGGCGGCAACCGACGAAGGCATGGACACATGGATTATCGTCGTCATCGTCATTATCGCGGCGGCTGTTATTGCCGGAATAGTTTACTACTTCGTCAGAAAAAATAAGAACAACTAATAACAACCATTAAAAAGAAAAGAGCCTGAAGTTTTCAGGCTCTTCTTTTTTGCTATTTAAAACTATAATTGAACGCCGCGATTGCATCTGCGTAGCGCATGCCGTCGTTGGGCGCGCCCATGATGATCACAAAAATCTCTTTGCCGTTTTTCCTGGCGACCGCGGCAAGGCAGTAGCCCGCCTCGTCCGTAAATCCGGTTTTCAGCCCGACAGCGTTTTCATAATAGTACGAGCTGTCTGTCTGAATCAGCTTGTTGGAGTTTACAAACGTCATGGTTCTGCCCGAAATAATATAGGTTTCTTTCACCTTGCCGACCGCGTTCCGGACAATGTCCACCTTGTACGCGTACATCGTGATTTTCAGCATATCCTCGGCGGTCGTGTAGTGATTCGGGTCATGATAGCCGTCCGGAACGACGAAGTTCGAACCGGTGCAGCCGAGCTGCGCGGCTTTCTGATTCATAAGGTTTGCAAAAAGGTTCACCGCTTCCGCGACGGGCATGTCCGGATTTTTTTCGTACTCCCGCGCGACGCCGACCGCCATCACATATGCGGCGTCGTTTCCCGACGGAAGCAGGACCGCGTCCGTAAGCTGTTTAAACGTAAGCACATCGCCCTTCGCGACGTATGCTTTTGAGGCGTCCTTCGCGACCAGGTCGATTTCATCCCCTACTCTGAATTTAAAATCCTCATCGACATAATCCGCCGCGACGGCTACGGTCAGCAGTTTTGTCAAAGACGCGGGATAACAGCGAACTGTCGGGTTCTTCGAAAAGACAATCTTTCCGTCGGCATCCGCGATTATCGCGTAGGCCGCGTTCAGGCTGAGCGGGTTTTGAGATACGGGTTCCTCGCTGGAGACGGCGCTTGATGCGCCGCCCTGTTCTTCGCTCTGCCCTGCGTTTCCGCCGGTGGACAGCGCGCCCGAGATATCGGCGCCGACCGACGATTCGCCTTTAATGACCTGAATCTGGGAAACAGCGCTTTCGTCCGCAGTATTATGGATGTTCTCGCTGTATATATAAATACCGATTGATAATATAAGAAGTGCCGCCACGGTTGTAATGGCGGCGTTTACTTTTTTCTTAAGACTCATTTTACTTTTTCTTCCAACTCCGCTATACGTTTCTTGAGCATATTCAGTTCCTGCGCCACCGGGTCGGGAATATTGACCTGGTCGAGGCTCTCGCAGCGCATATTCTTCATCCGAACGACCTTCGCCGGTATTCCGACAGCGGTGGAGTTTGCGGGTATGTCTTTTAGAACAACCGCTCCGGCTGCGATTTTGGAATTGTCCCCCACCTTAATCGGACCCAAAACCTTCGCTCCGGCGCCGATCATAACATTGTTGCCGATGGTCGGATGTCTCTTTCCCGTATGTTTACCGGTTCCGCCAAGCGTAACCCCCTGATAAATCGTGCAGTCGTCGCCCACTTCCGCGGTCTCGCCGATCACAACCGCGCTTCCGTGGTCGATAAACAGCCTTTTGCCGATTTTTGCGGCAGGGTGAATTTCAATGCCCGTAATATTCCGGGCCATCTGGCTGACCGCCCTGGCGATAAAGTAGTTTCCCCTTTTATACAAAAAATGCGCGATCCGGTGCGCGATGACAGCGTGAAGCCCCGGATACAAAAGCAGCACTTCGGCGTTGCTCCTTGCGGCCGGGTCGCGTTCGCGGATGCTTGCGACATCTTCTTCTATTTCCCGCGCGACGGACAGAGAAAACCGCTTTACCTTCTCAATCAGCTCGCAAATATCTATATTTGCATTCAAATTGATTTCTATTTTCATAATCAACACTCTTTTCTGTCGCCGATCATTTGTATACCACTTTGCCGATACTGTTGATAAGCACGCTGTTGTTTTGCTTATACAGCTGGAAAACCAGCGGAACCGTCGTATTGCTGCCGACATCGTTTCTGAACGTTCCGTTGTTATCCATTATTTTATATTTTACGATAAATGTGTCAACAATGATATTGCCGCCGTCCTTTTCTATATTCTCTCTGTTCACCAGGTTGACTTCAATATCATATATTTTCTGTTTTGTAAACTTATCGGGAATCGTGTTGTGCTTTAAATAATCCTGCGTAAAAAAGGATTTATACTCCTCGTAGTTGCCGGATATGACGCAATCAAAATACCGATAAAAGAATTGGGCGCTGTCCGGCATGCTGTCCACATTCGCTTCGGTTACCATCTCTCCGGTTCCATATTCAAGATAATAAACATATCTTAATTTGGACTGGTAAACGATGTCTTTCGAGATGTCCTCGCTGTAATCCGGAGTAAAGAAATACTCGGAAGGAAGAGCGCCGTTATCTTCGTCGTCTTTTAAGTATTGCAAAACCGCGTAAGCGACGAGCAGCAGCGCGCAGAGCGCCGCAAATACAGATAAAACAATAAAAAACGCCTTTTTCAGCTTTCTCTTTTCCGCTTTTACTGGTTCGGCCATATAACATTCTCCGGTTCTATAATTGCAGATTGAATTCGAACATTCCGCTTTTCGCTTAGTATAAATCGGGCGGAGTATGCCTATTCACACTCCGCCCGTTTTCACACTTACTGAATAAAACGTCTAAGGTTGCTGATGCCGACCGAAATGCCTCTGATCGGATCCTCCATACCTTCAAACTCAATCATCAGGTATCCGTCGTATCCAGCTCTCTTCAGGGCATTGATGCATTTGCGAACCGGAACGTCGCCGTGTCCGATAATCGCGCCGCGCAGGTAATTGCCCGCTCTTGTCTGGAAAAAGCCTTCACCCGGATAATCAAGGCTTCCGTCTTTGATATGGAAGTCCTTTGCGTGCGCGTGAAAAGCGTACGGAGCCGTTATGCCGACTGCGTAAGCGTTGTCAACGTCCGCGCAGGAGAAGTTTCCGATATCGACCAACGCGCCGAAATTGGGATGACCGACTGCGTTGATCAGCTTCTCTACGCGGTCGGGGTCCTGAACGAAGAAACCGTGGTTCTCAACGCAGGTTTTTATGCCGAGCATTTCGGCGTACTCGGTTACCGCTCTGTACGCTTTAGCCAGCGTCGGAAGTACGCAGTCAAAGCTTCTGTTGTATTTCACCGTGCTCGGATAACCGCTGGTCGCGTCGTGCCGCATCATCTGGCAGCCGTAAGCGGCCGCTACTTCGGACAGACGCTTTACCCGCTCAATCTCCTGTTCGAGCGGACGGTTGATAAAATCAGCGCCGACGCAGAAGCAAACCGGCTGGATTCCGACCTGCCTGCTGTATTCTCCAATATCCTTTGCGAAAGCAAGGTATTGCGCATGCGTTTCGAAGGTCATGCCGCCGACGCCGTCGGTGATGTCGATTCCTTCGCCGCCTAATTCCTTAACCTTGTCTATGCATCCCTTCACGCCGAGACTGTCCGGTTTTGCATAGTTGTGAAAGCTGTATAAACTGACACCGATTTTCATAAAAAACTCCTTCTGCCGGCGGCTTATTATGGAATAAACCGCCGGCATTTGCCTGATCGTGAATTATATTTTTATTTTATTTGCCTAAAACTACGGTAACGCCCTTCGACCAGTCGTTACGGCCGATGATGCCGCCGCCGTCGCGCAGCTTCAGGTTCTTCCATCTGCCTTCAGCGACGTCGTCTTTGTTCGTGCAGTTAATGGAAACCGAGAAGCCGACTTTATCGACGCCCTTAATGGAGAACGGATTATCCGACTTGCCCAGTTCGCTCCACGGAATAGCGACTTCGTAGTAGGTCTTCTGCGCGCCATCGTCACGCGTAATTTTAGCCTGACCTGTAAAGTTCTTGTCAACACCCATCCAAACAACCCAGAGGGTCTCGCCATCGTCGCTCAAGCCAAAGCCATACTGTCTGATCATGCCTTCGTTAAACGCGGTCTGATCGATAACATGGTCAAAGTGCTCGGACATGTAATCGCTGAGCGGGTCAACAGCGTAGAGGTTGACCTGGATGCAGTAGTACTGATACATGCCGGACTTCGTAGATTCCGTGACGGGATTGTAATGCTCGGGCGAGTCAACGATAACGCCGAGATAGAAGTTGTTGTCGTCGTATGTAGCGTAAACTTCGCCTTTTACGTAGTAGTTATCCTTTACAAACTGCGAGTAATCCCAGAATTTGTTTTTCTCGTCGATTTTCCACAGAGCGGTGCCGTACTCGTTCGCGTTGATTTTACCGTCGATCGTCGGAGCCTTCGTCGCTTTCTTCAGGGTGACGGTCAAATCAGCGATGCGGACGCCGTGCGGGAAGAACTTGTCGCTGTCTTTGATGTTCTTGAGTTTGGCTATCTCTGACTTCTGAAGCTTGGAAATCGCGATGACAAATCCGTCGGCCGGAATAGCGGTGGCAGACTTATCCGATTCGTCATCTACAAGGCTGGTCTTCTTGTAGCCGAATATCGAGTGGTCGTACGTGCAAACGAGAACCGCGAAATCCTTGTAGGTCTCCGTTCCGGTCTTCAGCGAAGCGCCGAAGCTCTTTGTGAACAGCGCGACATCGCCTGCAACAACCGGCTCGTTAATCTTTGTGAGACGGATGGAGGTGGAGTCGGTAGCTCTGATCTGAACGTTGACGTCTGCGCCGAAGGAAACAAACTTGTTCGTAAACTTCGGCATTTCAACAGGACTGGAAGACGTGCCAGACGACGTATCGGCTGATGAATCTGCCTGCGACTGTGCCTGAGAAGCATTCGAAGATGCTTCGGACTTGGTCTCAGAAGTTGCTTTACTGCTTGTCTGGCTGGCAGCAGAGCTTGTCGCCTGTGAGCCGCTGCTGCTTGATGTCTCGGTATCCTCCCCGCCGCAAGCGGTAAAGGTGAATACCATAACAAACATCAACAAAAATGCTAAAAACTTTTTCATTGATCAAGACTCTCCTTTTTGGTTTTTTTGTTTTTTTTGTTAATTATAATGTATGCTCCCGTGCTTATAAGAATAAGCACCAAAGCACCAATTATAACCCCTTTCAAAAGGCCGCTGCCCGCAGAAGAGGCGGTTTCATTCCGCTCGATTTTTTCGCCGTTTATATAAACGGTTTTCGTAACCCGGTCGAATAAAACCGATCTGCCTGCTTTCGCGTAATCAATTAAATAACTTTTAGCGTCTCCTTTGCCGGATATTACGTATCCGCCTTCTGGAACCGTATTGTTGTGTCCGCCGACAGCTTTGATGACGCCGTCCGCGCCGACGACAACCTCATAGGCGTTTTCATCGGTTCCGGTGGTTTTGCCGGCTTCGTTGTAGATGTTGATCGCGTTGTTCTTTAATTCTCCGTTGATGGCGCTGACCGACGCGCAGTCATTAACGACATATACCTTAACCGTCGCGACATCCGACGTGTTAAAGCCGTCGCTTATCTGGAACGAAAGGCTGTCCTCGCCCGTAAAGTCGCCGTCGGCGTTCAGAATCAGAATGCCGCCGTTCCGAAGCGTCATTTTCACATGCTGGGTCTGCGTGACGTTTATCGGCTGCAGCTGGCTTCTTTCGGTATCCTCGTCCGAAATAAGCAGGTTCGCGCTGGTGCGGCTGCCTTTCTTTATAATGATAAACTGGTCCGGTTCGACCGTCGGCGCGTAAGAGGTGAACTTCTTATGGATAAACTTATAGATAAGGTCGTAAACGTTTCTAACCTCTTTTTTGGACGAATTCGCGCAGTCGTAGAGGATGCCCGGTCCGCCGGCCTGATAATACATGCAAAGCCCGTTTTCCATCAATTTGCTTTCGAACGCGGACGTCAGCAGCTTGTTAAACCGCGCTAACGCTTCCGCGTTCGCGTTTCTGAGCAGACCGCTCAGCTCGATTTCCAAGCCCATGCCGTACTTTTTCGCCTGCGCGAGCACGTCGTCGACCGTGCCTGCCTTTTTGATGCCGATTTCGTTGCTGTCGTACTCTACAAAGGGATAGCCGGTCTGCACAACCGCCGCGTCAAAACCCAGCTCCTTCCAGGTTTCGTATCCCGGCGCGCAGTAGTACGGAATCCAAATGGAGGAATAGCCCTTTTCGTGTACGTACGCGTTAAAGGCTTTCATCAGGTCGTCTTCCGTGTCCGATTTGCTGTACTGGACAATCTCCTCGTGCCAGTAGAAGCCGTTCAGCTTCACGTGCTCGAATCCCGCGGCCTCGAAGGACGACAGGATCAGGTCGATAAACCATTTTACGATTTTTACCCGGTTCTCCAGCGAAGAGGGTACGATCATCTCGCCGTCAATGCTTCCGAACACGACAGAATCGGATAAATGAATGTAAGGTACGGAAATATAAACCGGATATTGATAATCGGCGCCGAGCCCGAGCTGCTCTTTGTATTTGCCGACGAGGCTGTTCAAAGCGGCGATGTTGACGTTGGTCGTCCCTTTTCCGATCGTCTTTTCAAGATAAGCTTCCCAGCCCGTCATTTTTCCGAAAGAGTGGTCCTCGGTGCCCTTGCTTCCGGATGCGACCGGATTCAGCGGCAGGAACAGCATACTGTCGAACATGGTGTCCAGCGGCTTTTTGTTCGCATCGACATACGCGAAGTACGGAAGCAGCTGATTCTCCGTAAGCTGTCCGATGCTGGACTCTCCGCCGTTATAATACTTGCCGCAGTATATCAGTACGATGTGCCTTACGCCGTCGACGTCCGTCGCAAACGCGTTGGGATAATCCGGCTCCGCGTCCGGCTCCGCGCTGACGCCGATGTTCGCGTCTTTAGAGCCGAACACCTCAATCTCGTCCGCGTACACGAAAACGTCGCAGGAGAAAACGACTTTTACATATCTTGCCTTATAGTACTTATCAAAGGTTATCTCATGGTTGACCCTTGAAGTGGCGTCCGAAGTGATGGACTTCTCGTCGGTCAGCCTTCCGACGGTGCCGTAGCTGTTTCCGTCCTCGGAAACCGACACATACACATATCTCGAACACCAAATGCCCGCGCCTTTCAGCTGAAGCTGCCCTAAGGTCAGGCGCTTGACGGAGTTAACCTCGCCCAAATCAATCGTAACGGTGATTTTGGTTCCGCGGTACAGAATCAGCCACGCGGAATCGTTCGCTCTGGGCTGCGCTTTTTTGCCGTCCGTCAGCGCGCCGGACGGGTCGTTGTGCACCATCTTGGGGTAGGCGTTCTCAATCGGGCTGTCATATTCGATTTTATAGCTTTTGTTCAGCGCCAGATTCACATCTTCGGCGCTCGCTGTCATGTTCAACATAGGCAATATACACACCAACGTAATTAGAATACTGATAAACCGTTTGTTCTTCATTGCAAAACCTCTCTGAACCATCGTCATGTAAGATTGTTCCGATATGCCTCTATGGTCCTCTGCATCGATTCTTCAACCGAATCTTTTATGGAATCCCACGTGGACACGACGGTGTTCTCGCTGTCGTTTGCAATGACGTAACTGTAAAGACCGACCAAATTCAGTCCAGTAGGATTGCCCCAGCCGTATATCGCGCCGATATCGTAGAATCGGCTGCTGTAAATGATGTCCAGCATATCGGCGTCGTTATCCTCGGTTACCGCCTGAAGCTGAAGGGTTATTTTGTAGTAAGCCTCCGTGACTTCCTTGCTGTAATAACCCAGCGCTTCCAGCAGAAACGCCGTGGCCTCGAGGTTTTCATCGTTGGTAATCGGAATGCCGATTACCGCGGACTGGTACCGGTTTACCGCGCAGTAGTAGTTTTCCTGATTTTCGTCATATTTCGGTATCGGAAGCACGCCGAAGTCGAAATCCCGGTTGGTCTTGGACTGTTTCAGCAAGGTGATCGAGGAGGAGGTTGTGTTGTAGAAGAGTCCCCTGCCCGATTCGAACATTGCTTCCAGCTCGGCGAAACCGTACTTGCTGGTCTTGGTTCCCTGACCGATAATCAGCTCGGCGCGCTGGGTGACGCTCTTATCCGACATGATCTGATATACCTTGTCGAACACGGTAATCGCCCGCTCGGTTCCGGGGTTCAGCGTTACCGTTCCGTCCTCGTTCTTGCTTGCCAGCGCGATGCCGGCGCCGTTGACCATAATGGTTGCGCCGTAGGCGTGCGAAAGGTTTCCGTATGTCGCGTAAAATCCCCATTCGCCGTTATCGTCCGGATGCGAAACAACCTTGCACATCTGATAGAAGACATCGTATGTAAACTTGCCGTCCCGGACGAGCTGGTAAATGTCGCCGTAGGTGCCCTGCAGGCTTGAATTCTCGGCGTACATCTTCTTGTTAAAAAGCGTCAGGTAGATGTTGTCGTCGTCGGTAATCAGCGCGTCGCCCGCGACAAAGTAATGCTTGTCGTTCAAGGTCAGGCTGTCGATCGAACTTTTGTCCCACCACTTGTTGTCCAGGTCAAGCAGGTCGTCGAGCGACCAGAACAGGTTGTCGGTCACGCTGGTTACCATGTTGTCAACCGAATCAACGATTATGTCGTATTCGCACAAATCGGACATTATCATGTTTCTTGCTTCCTGAACCGGATTGTTCGCGGAAGAAACTTTGATTTTTAAGCCGTAGAGCTCTTCGATTTTATTGTTCCGTTTTGCCACGGCGTCGTTGATGTAGTTTCCGGCCAGTTCGCTGTTGGGCGCGAACTGAAGCTCGCCGTACGGGTGCCGGGCGGTGCTGACGGTGAATATTTGAATGGTTTTTCCGTCAAAATAGCCCGAATACGGGAAAGCGTCCTCCCCGCCCGAGACGGCGGCGGAAGTTTCCTTAGCTTTCTCGCAGTCGCAGGCAGCGAGAAAACACGCCGAAAACACAATCAACGAAAGAAGCAGCAGCAAAAACCTTTTCATAATAGAACATACCTCTTCATGCTTTGAACTCGCGTACGCCCGCAACAGTAGTCTTTTTGTTCTATTGTATTGCGTACCGTACGAAAATTATGCTTTTTCAACAAAAACAGCGCAAATAAATCGATCGCTGTTATCGATTGTATTTAATAATAGCACAAAGAGTTAATAAAATCAATAACGGTTCTTACAATTTTAATCAAACTATCAAATTTTTGGTTTTGCGATTTTGACTTGCGGCTAATTTTGAGATTGTTCGCAAATTGCGTACGCGACGCAGCAGCATAAAAGCCTTGCCGCGGTTTCCAGCTCTTCGACGGAAGGATAGGTCGGCGCGATGCGGATGACCGAATCGTCCGGGTCTATGCCGTACGGGAAGGGCGCGCCTGCCGGCGTGACGACCAGTCCTGCCTCTTTGGCAAGCTGCACGACGCGCTTGGCGGTGTTTTTCGGCAGCTGCAGGCTGATGAAGTAGCCGCCGTTCGGCTTAGTCCAGCTTACGTCCTTGTACTCGGAGAGCAGCTCGCCGAACACTTTGTAAACCACCTCGAACTTGGGGCGGATCAGGTCGGCGTGCGCGCGCATCTGCGCTTTCAGGTCGTCTATGGATTTAAACACTTTCGCGTGTCTGAGCTGGTTCATCTTGTCGAAACCAATGGTCTGGAATTTCAGCCAGCCGAGAATCCGTTTGATGTTGCTCTCGGACGCGGCGATGCAGGCGACGCCGGCGCCCGCGTAGGTGATTTTCGAAGTGGAGGCGAACTCGTAGAACATGTCTTCGTTTCCGTACTTCTTCGCCTCGGCAAATATCTCCTTGAGCGTGTCCGGCTTGTCGGTCAAATCGTGCACCACATAGGCGTTGTCCCAGAAAACCCGGAAGTCCTTCGCCTTCGGCTTGAGTTTCGCGAAGCGCTCGACCACCTCGTCGGAATAGGTAATGCCGGTCGGATTGGAATACTTGGGCACGCACCAGCAGCCCTTGATGGTCTCGTCCTCGCTGACCAGCTTCTCGATTAAATCCATGTCCGGGCCGTTTGCGTCCATCGGAATGTTTATCATATGGATGCCGAAGAACTCCGTAATCGCGAAATGCCGGTCGTATCCGGGCACCGGGCAGAGGAAGGAGATTTTTTCATACTTGCTCCAGGGCTGGCAGCCGTCGGCGACGCCGTGCGTCATCGCGCGGGAGAGGACGTCGAACATCAGGTTCAGGCTCGAGTTTCCGCCTACAATGATATTCGAAGGATTTACGCCGAGCATATCCGCGAACAGCTTTTTGACCTCCGGCAGGCCGTCCAGCAAGCCGTAATTGCGGCAGTCGGTTCCGTCCGCCGAAAAGCAGTCGCCGTTCGCCGCGACCGCGGTCAATAGACGCTCGGATAAATCAAGCTGGTCCGGCGCCGGTTTTCCTCTGGACATATCCAGTTTCAAGCCTTTGGATTTAAACGCGTTGTATTCCGAAATAATCTGACTGAGTGTCTTCATAGGTGTCTCCGTATATAGATAGATTTTTTTAAGTTTTAGAATTGCGCGTTGCCGGTGGTTCTCGGGAACGCTTCTACGTCGCGGATGTTCGGCATTCCGGTGATATACATGATCAGTCTTTCAAAGCCGAGACCGTAGCCGGCGTGTTTGACGCTGCCGTATTTGCGCAGCTCGAGGTACCACCAGTAGTCCTCTTTCTTCAAGCCGAGTTCGTCCATTCTCTGTTCGAGAATTTCGAGCCTTTCCTCGCGCTGAGAGCCGCCGATCAGCTCGCCGACGCCCGGAACCAGCATATCCGCGGCCGCGACCGTCTTTTGGTCGTCGTTTAAGCGCATATAGAAGGATTTGATCTCCTTCGGGTAATCGGTGACGAATACCGGTTTGTTGAAAAGTTTTTCGGTGATATAGCGCTCGTGCTCGGTCTGCAGATCGCAGCCCCACTCGACCGGATACTCAAACTTCTGCCCGCTTTCCTTGAGCAGTTTGATCGCTTCCGTATAGGTTATTCTGCCGAAATCGCTGCCCACCAGCGCGTTCAGTCTTTCTAAAAGCGTGTTGTCGATGAACTTGTTGAAGAACTCGATTTCCGCCGGGCAGGTCTCGAGGACGTACTTTATGACATACTTGGTCATTTCCTCCGCAAGGTCCATATAGTCCTCAAGGTCCGCGAACGCGATTTCCGGCTCGATCATCCAGAATTCAGCCGCGTGTCTGGGCGTGTTGGAAACCTCGGCGCGGAAGGTCGGACCGAAGGTATAAATATTCGAAAAAGCGGTCGCGAAACATTCGCCCTGCAGTTGTCCGGAAACCGTCAGGTTGGTGGCCGTGCCGAAGAAATCCTTGGAAAAATCGATGCTGCCGTCCTCTTTTCTCGGCGGATTGTCCAAATCAAGGGTGGTTACGCGGAACATCTCGCCCGCGCCCTCGCAGTCGCTCGCGGTGATAATGGGCGTGTTGACGTAAATAAACCCTTTCTCGGTAAAGAAGCGGTGAATCGCCTGCGCCGCGCAGGAGCGCACCCGGAACACCGCGTTAAACGTGTTGGTTCTCGGACGCAGATGCGCGACGGTGCGCAAAAACTCAAACGAATGCCGCTTGGGCTGCAGCGGATAATCGGGTGTGGAAAGCCCGCAGATTTCCACCTCGGCCGCCTGAATCTCAAACGGCTGTTTCGCCTCGGGCGTGAGCACGAGGGCGCCGCTTACGATGATGGAAGCCCCGACGTTGAGTTTCGTGACCTCTTTGTAATTGCTCAACTTCTGCTCCTCAATGACGATCTGCACGCTCTTAAAATGCGTGCCGTCGTTGAGCTCGATGAATCCGAACACGTTCGAACTCCGAATCGTGCGGACCCATCCGCCTACTTTTATCTGCTTGCCTTCGTATTTTTTTGCATCGGCATACAATGCCCTTACTTCCGTTAGCTCTCTCTTAATCGACATATTCTATTCCTTTCTGCTTTTGCTGCCGTGTAAGGCATGCTGTATTTTCATGAACTTTCTCATTTTTTAAACAATATAATATTATATCACTGAAATTCTTATTTTTCAATATAAATCAGGGCGGTTTTTCAGCTTTATTCTGTATAATTATTAATCTTTTGAAGAACATAATTTGTAGGCAATACATAAACTATACCAGACCGATGAGGAGGTCCTGTATGACCGAACTTATGATAGCCTTGAACCTTACCGAAGATGCGCGCAGTCTGAATGATGCGTCCGTCGCTCAGGCTGCGGACTGGGTGCCTGTATCGGTTGACAGTCAGGTTTTCGCAAGCTCGGAAGACGGGACTTGCAATAACAGTTCCAAAACCTGATGATTTTATAATCGCAAAGGTCCGCGGGAGTACCTGCGGACTTTTTTGTGCTTTCTTCAATTGACTTTGGAAAACGAATGTGCTATTCTTGACTAAAATGTAAAAGAAAAGAGAGATTAGCGTTGAAAAAGATTAGAGTAGGTTTAGTCGGCGCCGGAAACATCGCGGTCAACGCGCATCTTCCGGCATACAAACTTTGCGAGAACGCGGAGGTTGCGGCGATCGCGGACATCAACCTTGAGCGGGCGAAGAACGCCGCGGAAAAATTCGGCGTCAAAGCGTATTACGGTTCGGTCGAGGAAATGCTTGAGAAAGCGGACATCGACGCCGTCGATATCTGCACCTGGAACAACGCGCACTGCGACGTCACCATCGCCGCGGCGAAAGCGGGCAAGCATATCCTGTGCGAGAAGCCGATGGCGGTTGACCTCGCGCACGCTCTTAAAATGGAGGAAGCGGTCAAAAAAGCGGGCGTCGTGTTCATGCTTGCCGTACCCAACCGTTTCGGAACCCCGAACCTGTTCGTCCGCGACCTTGTGGACAAGGGCAAACTGGGCGAAATCTATATGGCGAAAACCGCGTACATCCGAAGACGCGGCACCCCCACCGGCTGGTTTACGGATAAAAAGACCTCCGGCGGCGGACCGATTATCGACATCGGCGTTCACAGAATCGACGCGGCGTGGTTCCTGATGGGCAACCCGAAGCCGACCCGCGTCAGCGCGGCGGTTTCCTACCGCATCGGCGATTACAAAACCAAAGGCGTCTCCCGCTGGCAGGGCACGCCCTGTCCGGACAACCAGTTTGACACCGAGGATTCGGGCGCAGGCGTTATCCATTTCGAGAACGGCGCGATTCTTCTGTTCGAGGCAAGCTGGGCGATCAACGGTCCGGAGCGCACCGAAACCCACATTTACGGCAGCAAAGCGGGCGTTACGCTCGAGCCGCTGACCATTTACGGCGAACGGGACGGATATTTGAGCAACGATGCCATCAGTATCCCCGCCAACGAGAACCGAATTTTAAACGAAATCACGCATTTCGCGAACATTCTGCTCGACGGCGAACCGAACCGCTTCCCGATCGAGCAGGCGGTCGAACTGCAGAAAATGCTGCAGGGCATTTACGACTCGGCAAGGCTCGGAAAAGAGATTATTCTCTAAAAGGAATGTTGCAAGAATGATTATAAAGAACGGAAACGTGCTTTTGGACGGCGCGTTTATCAGAACCGACCTTTTGATCAGCAAAGAAAAAATCTCCGCCGTCGGCAGTTTTGACGGCGCGGACAGCGAAGCGATCGACGCGTCCGACATGTATGTGCTGCCGGGCTTTATCGACACGCATATTCACGGCGCGTACGGACACCGCTTCAGCGACCCGAATCCCGATATCGACGCGATCACCGGCTACGAAGCCTCGCAGGGGGTCACCACGCTTGCCGCCACGACCGGTTCTTCGGAGCTGAACAGCCTGCTTAGGCAGTTCGACGTCATCGCCGCCGCGATTCAAAAAGGCACCAAAGGTGCAAAAATCGCGGGCATCCACGCGGAAGGTCCTTTTTTAAACGTCAAGCGGAAGGGCGCGATGATTCCGGAGTACATCCTTCCCCCGTCGATAGAAAAAGCGGAACGCATGCTCGAGCGCGCGCAGGGTTTTTTGAAAATCATGACCGTCGCGCCCGAAGCCGAAAACGCGAAAGAATTGATCGAGTTTCTTGTCCGCAACCATGTCGTGGTTTCCATGGGGCACACCGACGCCACCTTGGAAGAGGCGGAAAACGGCGTGCGCTGGGGCGCGACGCAGGCGACGCATACTTTTAACGCGATGCGCCCGTATGGTCACAGAGAGCCCGGCGTGCTCGGATGCGCGCTTACCAACCCGAAGGTCAAATGCGAGATGATCTGCGATTTTGTGCATATTCACCCCAAAACCGCAGAAATCATCTACCGCTTAAAGGGCGCCGACAACGTCAACATGGTAAGCGATACCGGCCACTGCGCGGGGCTTGACCTGAAGGAGTTCAGCGTCGAAGGGCAGATGCGCTATGTCGTCGACGGCGTTGTCCGGCTTGCGGACGGCACCATCGCCGGCAGCACCAAAACGGTTTACGAGGGCGTGAAAAACCTATATAGTCTTGGCATCCCGCTTGCGGATATTTCAAAAATGGCGTCCCTGAACCCCGCAAAAACATTAGGCATTGACAAGGAAACCGGCAGCATCGAGGTCGGCAAGTACGCGGACATTGTCATTTTGGATAAAGACTTAAACATCATACACACGCTTGTCAACGGTAAGGTTTTTAAAATAAACAGCGGTTCCATAAGAAAGAAGGAGAATTTTTATGCCCTTCGTAAAAATAGAGATTCTAAAAGGCAAATCCCCTGCTTATAAAAAGCGATTATGGACGGCGTACATAATGCTCTCGTAGAAGCTTTGAAAATTCCGGAGTACGACAGAAATCAACGGCTGTATGAGCTTGACAAAGAGAACTTTGAGATTTCGGCAAACAAAACCGAGAACTTTACGCTGATTGAACTGACCATCTTTCAAGGAAGAAGCAAAGAGGCAAAAAAGAACCTGTATCAGAAAATTGCCGAAAACCTTGAGAAGAATCCCGGTATTCAGAAAAGCGACATCATGATTGTCATCCACGAACCCCCGCTTGAGAACTGGGGTCTCCGCGGAATACCCGCAAACGAAGTGGATTTAGGGTTTAAAATCGATGTTTAACAATAATAAACATTTCTAAAATCGCACAATAGTACCAAAAAAATGCGCTTCTGCGCATTTTTTATATATGATTTGAATTTTATCAAAAATTTCCGAAGCATATTTTGAACCATTATCCCCTTTCCCCTGTTATTAGTGGTGTATATACATAGTAGTCCGGACTTACGAGCGAGGTGAACGACATAAAGCCTGAATTTGAAAAGGTTGTCAGGGACAACATGCAGGCAATGCTCAGCTTTGTCAGAAGCAGGCTGAAAAATAAGGATATTGCCGAGGACATCGTACAGGAGATTTTTATTCGCGCGTTCAAAGCTTATGGAAGCTACTGCGAGGACGGCAGGTTAAAAAACTGGCTTTTCCGCATCGCGCAGAACACGCTGAATAATTACTTCTCCGTAAAAAGCGCTCCCCTGCTCTCGCTCGATTATAACGGCGACAGCGACGACAGTGACGAAAGCCTTTACAACTGCTTAGCTGCGGACGATTCGCCGGAGGAGGAATATATCCAAAAAGAGTTAATAAACGATATTATGGCGGTTGTAGGCAAGTTAAGCAGCGTTCAGAAACAAGTGTTTACCTGCAGGTTTATCAAAGAGTACTCGGTTTCCGAAACCGCGTTTCTGGTCGGCATTCCCGAAGGCAGCGTAAAAAGCGCTACACATTACACGCTCAAAAAAATCCGTTCCGAACTCGGCATCACACAACAAAGTAACAGGAGGAAAGACATGGAAAACATCAACTGTTCAGAAGCATATAAGTACCTCTTTATGTTTGCGAAAAACGCGCTCCCGGAAGATCAAAAGGCATTGGTAAAAAAGCATCTGGAAACCTGTAAGGAATGCGCGGATATGGTTTCCGCACTGCAAAAGCTGATTCCGCAGATGACATACGCCAAGGAAGACGAAACGACACACTTTCTCATTCATTTTCCAAAAGCAAAGATAAGTTACTGCGGATGTTCTTCGCAATTTAAAGACTTTGAAAGAATAAATGATTACTTGTCAAAAAATAACGGAAAAGTACCGAAAGAGCTTGAATGGATGGGTGGAGGGTTCAGCAGCTGTTACGAGCTGTTGACCATGCTGGACAATGAAGGCAACGAATTCGGTTATGAAGTTCATGCAGAAGGCAATGATCATTTCAGAATTAAGACGACGCATATTAAGAAAATCTATCCGCTGACCTGGGTATATTATGTGTATCTGCATAAAGCGGATAATCCGAATACGATTAAGCAATCATTGGAAGCGCCTAATTTATATTATGGAAGTATGCAAAACTCTTTTGGTAATCCAGTAAAATCCGCGCTGTATCAGGCTGTTCCCGCCGAAGCGGAGAACATCCGTATCAAACGCGGCAACGGCGTGATCGATTGCGGAACCTACAAGTTTGCATATGTCGACAGGTATGTTACGGAAGAAGAACGAATCAGGCTTGATTATTCTTTTCTTTTAAACAAGTAAAAAACATAACAATGTAAAAGGACGGCAACCGTAAAAAGTTGCCGTCCGATTCTTTTTTTAGAAGGTTTTTGCCAGTTCTTCTGCCTGTTTCAGCGCTTTCTGCATGACGCTTTCCACGTCCACGCCGATGATGTCGAGCATGTCGGCGCTGATGGTGGTGTAATCCGTGATGCCTAAAAAGCCGAGAATGTTTCTAAGATATTTGTCGCCCATTTCCAGCGCGGCGTACGGACCTTCGGAGTACGCGCCGCCTCGGGTGATGATGTTGACGCATTTCTTGCTTTTAAGAAGTCCGACAGGACCGTCCGCCGTATAGGCGAAGGTGAGCTTCGTGATGCAGATGTAATCAATATAAGCCTTCAGAATTGCGGGAATGCCCAGGTTCCAGAACGGCTCGGCGAAAACGTACTTGTCCGCTTCTTTAAACTGCAAAGCATACTTGAGCATCGGGTCGTCCGCGTTGCCGGGATCGTACTTCAGCTGCACGCCGTGCTCGTCCAGAAAACCAATGTTCTCTTTATAAAGATCAAGCGTTATGATTTCGTCATCCGGGTGATGCTTTTTGTACTCGCGGATAAAATGTTCGGAGATGCGAAAGGTTCTCGATTCCTCGTCCGGCTTCGGGTTCGCTTTGATGTACAGTACTTTCATTGTTTTAACCTCTTTTCTTTTAAGTTTTGTCTTTTTCCTTGCACAGAAAGGTTCCTTGTGTTTTTCGTGGCCTTGGTGGTGTTCTCTGCATTCGCCGCATTTTCCGTAACGCCTGCACGTTACATACCGGCAGGGGCATTTTACCTCTTGATTCATATCAGTAAACTCTTCTTACCCTGTTCCCTCTTACTTTTCATCTCTTACTTCTTACTTTTTTACCTCTTACCTCTTACTTTTTATCTCTTACTTCTCATCTCTTACCTCTTACTTTTTACCTCTTACCTATTATTATATACTTTTTTATCAAAAATGCAATTGACAAACCAAATTTTTGCGCTATAATAGTTGCGTACGCAACTAATTAAAAAAGAAGGAATCAAAATGATCGGTCCCTTAATGCGCATCATAAACCGAATCTCCCGCTGCGGCATCCTTTACCGGAGCGAAAAACTAAAGCCATACGGCATCAACGGCTATCAGAACCTGTATATCCAGAACATCTGCAAATACCCCGGCGTTTCGCAGGAACAGCTTTCAAAAATCATTCTCGTCAACAAAAGCAACGTGGCAAGGCAGGTCGCGGCGCTGGAGCAACAGGGTTTTATCATAAGAAAGGTTTGCGAAACCGACAAACGGCAGTTTCAGCTTTACCCGACCGAGAAGGCGCTCGCGCTGAACCCGGTGATCCATGAGGTGCTCGAGGAATGGAACCGGTATCTGTTAGAGGATTTTACCCCGGAAGAACAGGAGCTGCTGATGAAAATGCTGTCCAAAATACTCGATAAAGCCGTCGCGCTTGTCTCTGAATCGGAGGAAAACGCGTGACAAAGCTGACCGTTTATCTAAAACCTTATTATTTCCGAATATTTGTCGGTTTTATAATCAAGTTCATCGGCACGATTATGGACCTGTTTATCCCCTGGATTCTGTCGCACCTGATCGACGAGGTCGCGCCGACAGGGAACATACCGTCGATCCTGCGCTGGGGCTTGCTGATGATCGCCTGCTCCGTTGCCGCCTGGCAGGGCAATATCATCGCGAACCGAATGGCGTCCTCCGTTTCGGCGAACGTAACGCGAAAACTGCGCCACGACCTGTTTGAGAAGATCGCCTATCTTTCCTGCCGGAACGTGGACCGGTTCACCGTCCCTTCCGTCATTTCGCGGCTTACTTCCGACACCTACAACGTGCATCAGATGCTCGGAATGATTCAGCGGCTGGGCATCCGCGCGCCGATTTTGCTCATCGGCGGCGTCGTTTTGACCATTTTTCTGGATTTCGGCATGTCAATGACGCTGGTCGCGGTGCTCCCATTCGTGACGATCGCGGTGTTTGCCATCACCAAAAAGGGCATTCCGCTTTTTACAAACCTGCAAAAAGCGGTGGACGTGCTGGTGCGCACGGTCCGCGAGAACATCACCGGCATACGCGTCATCAAAGCGCTCTCGAAAACCGATTACGAAAAACAGCGGTTTGATACCGTCAACGAAGACGTGGTCGCCCGCGAAAAGGAAGCCGGCGTCAACATGGCGAAGACCAACCCGCTGATGAGTTTGTTTTTGAATCTGGGTCTGGTCGCGGTTATTCTGGTGGGCGCTTACGAGGTCAACAAGGGCGTCAGCGAGCCCGGAAAAATCATAGCGTTCCTATCGTATTTTACGATTATCCTCAACGCCATGCTGATGATCACCAGAATTTTCGTCACCCTCTCAAAAGGCACCGCGTCCTTCAAGAGAATCGTCAAAGTGCTGGACGCGCCCGAGGATATCGTGATCGCCGAACCCGACGTGATTCCCACCGACGACCATATCACCTTCGACCATGTTTCTTTTTCCTACAATAAAAAGCAGAACAACGTAAACGACATCAGCTTCAGCCTGAAAAAAGGCGAAACCTTAGGCATCATCGGCGCGACCGGCAGCGGAAAATCCACGATTATCAAACTGCTGATGCGCTTTTACGACGTTGACAGCGGCTGTATCCGCATCAACGGCAGGAACATCAACAGCATTCCGTCCGAGGAACTGCACGCCAAGTTCGGCGTAGTGCTTCAAAACGACGCGCTTTTCGCGGACACGATTTGCGAAAACATTGATTTTGGTCGCGGCATCGACCGCGAAAACATTCAAAGAGCGACCGTACTCGCGCAGGCGGACGAGTTTATCAAAGCGGTGGACGGCGGGCTGGACTACAAGCTGACCATTAAGGGCGCCAACCTGAGCGGCGGACAGAAACAGCGGGTGCTTATTTCCCGCGCTTTCGCGGGAAACCCCGAAATCCTCATTCTTGACGACGCTTCCAGCGCGCTGGACTACAAGACCGACGCCAAACTGCGGCAGGCGCTCAGCGAGCATTTCAAAAACACGACGAAAATCATCGTCGCGCAGCGGATCAGCTCGATTAAGCACGCGGATAAAATCTTAGTGCTCGACGAAGGCAACGTCATCGGATTCGGTACGCACGACGAGCTGATAAAAATTTGCGACGTTTACGCGGAAATCAGCAAAACGCAGCTGGGAGGTTAAACTTTTTTACCCTATCAATAAAGGAACAAGAATATGGACAAGAAGAATACTTTTGCAGGCAAAGGCAAGGTTATCCTGCGCCTGTGGAATTATATCTACGAATACAAATGGCTCTTCGCGCTCGCCATCGTTCTGACCGTCACCAGCAACGTGCTGACGCTGATCATGCCGAAACTGTCGGGCAAGGCGATTGAGGCCATCGAGCCGGGAAAAGACGCGGTGGATTTTCAAACCGTCGTCTACTACTGCGCGCTGATGACGGTGTTGTGCGTGGTTTCCGCCGGGCTTTCCTACCTGCTCTCAAAACTGATGATCAACATCAGCCAGAAGATTGTGTATAAAATGCGCAAAGAGGTGTTCAACAAGCTGTTAGAGCTTCCGGTCGGCTACTTCGACCGCTTCCAGACCGGCGACATCATCAGCAGGATTACCTACGACATCGACACCATCAACGCTTCCCTCTCAAACGACCTTTTGCAGATATGCACCAGCGCCATTACGGTTTTGGTCTCGCTGATTATGATGATCACCATCTCGCCCCTTCTGGTGCTGATTTTTCTGGTCACCATCCCGATTTCAATCGTCTTTACCCGTTACATGAGCAAAAAGGTCCGGCCGCTTTTCAGAAAACGTTCCGAAAAATTAGGCGAGCTGAACGGCTTTGCCGAAGAAATGATTACCGGCCAGAAAACCATAAAGGCGTACCACCGCGAGGAAGTCATGATCGGCAGGTTCGACCAGAAGAACGAGGAAGCGGTGACCGCCTATTACAACGCCGACTACAACGGCAGCATCGTCGGTCCTTCGGTCAACTTTATCAACAACCTGTCCCTCTCGCTCATCAGCGTGTTCGGCACCATTCTCTACCTTTCGGGTTCGATTTCGCTGGGCAATATCTCTTCTTTCGTGCTGTATTCGCGCAAATTCTCCGGACCCATCAACGAAGCGGCGAACATTATCAGCGAGCTGCAGTCCTCGCTCGCCGCGGCAGAGCGGGTTTTCCGCCTGATGGACGAGACGCCGGAGCCGGCGGACGCGCCGGACGCGATAGAATTTAAGGATGTCAAGGGCGACGTAGCGCTTAAAAACATATATTTCAGCTATATACCCGGCAAGCCGGTCATCAAGAACCTAAGTCTGAACGCGGACCGCGGCAGCCTGATCGCGATCGTCGGCCATACGGGCGCGGGCAAGACCACGCTGATAAACCTGCTTATGCGCTTCTACGACCCGGACAGCGGCGTAATCACGCTGGACGGCGTCGACATTCAGAAAGCGACCCGAAAAAGCCTGCGGCTCTCCTACGCGATGGTTTTGCAGGACACCTGGCTTTTCAACGGCACCGTGTTCGAAAACGTCGCCTACGGGAAAAAGGACGCAACGCTGGACGACGTGATACGGGTCTGCAAGGCGGCGAAAATCCACAACTTCATCACCTCGCTGCCGAACGGATACGACACGGTCCTGAGCGACGACGGAATCAACATCTCCGGCGGGCAGAAGCAGCTGCTTACCATCGCGCGCGCCATGCTGCTGGACGCGAAAATGCTTATCCTTGACGAAGCGACCTCCAACGTGGACACCCGCACCGAACTGCAAATCCAGAACGCCATGCGCGAGCTGATGACGGGAAAAACCTGTTTCGTCATCGCGCACCGGCTCTCCACGATTCAGAACGCCGACACGATTCTGGTCGTGCAGGACGGAAACGTCGTCGAACAGGGCGACCACGCTTCCCTGCTCGCCAAAAACGGCGTTTACGCGGAACTCTACTACTCGCAGTATCAAAGCTACTAAAAAACCGGCGGTGCCATGCCGCCGGCGTTTTTATAAAAAAATCAAAACCCGCCGGTGCGGCGGGTTTTGGCTTATGGAGGGTTATTCGGTTCTCAACGCTACAACGGGGTCTTTCTTCGCGGCGCTGCGTGAAGGAATAATGCCCGAAATCAGCGTCAGAAGCATGCTGATTACGATCAGCGAAATCGCCGTCGGCAGCGGGAGAACCGCGCTTAATTTATTCAATCCGGTCAGATGATGCAGGATCAGGTTGATCGGTATGCAGAGCAGATAGGTGATGCCCACACCCAGCAGACCGGAGGTAAAGCCGATGATGACGGTCTCGGCGTTAAACATGCTCGAAACGTTCCGCTTCGAAGCGCCGATCGCGCGCAGGATGCCGATCTCTTTCGTGCGCTCCTGAACGGAAATCAGCGTAATGACGCCGATCATGATGGACGACACGATCAAAGATACCGAAACGAACGCGATTAAAACATAGGTAATCGCATCAATAATGGTGGTTACGGACGACATGATCAGCCCGACATAGTCGGTATATTTGATTTCTCTTAAGTCGTCCACGGTTTCGTTGTATTCCGCGATGGCATCCTTGATGATGTCATTGTCCGCGAAGGTGGAAGCGTACAGATTGATCGCCGTCGGAACGTCCAAATCGGCGCAGCCCAGCGCAATGAGGTTTTTTTCATAGGTCGAATCGGAAAAATTCGAAATCTCGTCGTAATACCTTGCGCACATCTCGTCGGTGTACTGCGCTACCGCCAAATCCAGCGCGCCGGCAAGCTCTTCGTTCGATAAGCCGCTCAACTGCTGGCGAACCTGCTCGGCGTACTGCGCTTTGAACTGTTTGACCAATTCTTGCGTGAACATCTTGTTCAGGTCCTCGTCGCTCATCGAGGCGAGGTATTGCGCCACGGTCTGCTCGTCCATTCCCGTCTGCTTTGCCATTTCGGGCACGATGGCGGCTTCGATGTCCGCGCGCGTCATGTTCGCAAGCGTGCCGGAAACAAACTGGTTCACTTCCTCGTCCGAAGGAATGCTCATGATCTTCAGGTAAGCGTCCGCCTTGCCGGATAAGTCCAGCGCGGATATATATGCTCTGAACTCCTTCGCTTTTTCCTCGACCGTCACCGTGCCGCCCGTCTCTTTAAAGGGAAGTCCGGTGAAAATATCCGTGCGCGGATTCGCCTTCTGCGCTTTTACCGCTTCCGACTCGTACGCGTGCTCGATGATATACTGCGTCAGCTTGTTTGTGTAGCCGATAAAGTTTCGATTGTTGGACGATATGGAGTCTTTGCTCGGCTTCGCGATGCCGACTACTTTGAGCTTCAAAGCGTTGTCATACAGGTATTTCAGTCCCGCTTCGGTTTTGCGAAGGTCCGTAAAAGTTCCGGTGTTTTCGTCATAAGCAAAACAGTCGGGATTCAAAACGGTGCGGAAATCCATGTTGCAGATTTCTTCAAACGACCATTTCTGTATCTCGTAATCGATGGTCTTATGGTTGACCGCCGCTTCGATCAGCTTCTGAATCTCTTCTTCCGACTTCAAACCCAGCGCGTACAGCGTCAGATCGTCGATTTCGTTGTTGTCGTCGACGAACAGGACAATCTCGTCGTATCTGGTCGGCCAGCTGCCGTATATCAAATCATACTGCTTTTCAAGCGCGTCGTTGACCAGTTTTCCGTTATAGCCGGGAAGCAGTTCCCGCCACAAATCCGTTGTGGACTGCATGTAAGACGCCAGGCCGCCCATCGTTTTGTTGCGCAGCTCGATCATAGAAGATATATCCACGTTGAGGAACTTTTTCATCAGGTCGATCATCAGTTTTTCCGTGTCGGACTGAATAATCGAGCCGTCAACGTTTTGTGTATAGATCTGCAGTTCGACGTCGTAGGAATACTGAACGCCCGCCAGCGCCTGGCCCAGCTTGCTGTTCTGGTCTGCGCGCTCTCTTTCGATAAACTCCTTGAACGCTTTTAGGTCGTTTTCCTGCGCGTCCATCGAGTTGAGCGCGTTCATCATTTCATACAGCATGGCCTTCTGGTAAACGGCGTCGTCCTCGTGCTCGGAAACCGACTTCGCTTTTCCCATGAAGGTGGAGAGCAGCGTCGTCGTGTCCGTGTTCTGCGATTGTATCGTCAACGGGTAGGATATCAATGTTTCTTCCTGCACATAGTTGATAAACTCGGTCGTGCCCTGCGAAACCGCGTATATTAAGGCGATGCCGATAATGCCGATCGAACCGGCAAAGCTGGTCAGCGCCGTCCTGCCCTTCTTGGTAATCAGATTTTTCAGCGAAAGCCCGAAAGAGGTGGCGAAGGACATGGAGGGCTTCTTTTTCTTGCGGTTCTCCTCTTCCCTGCGCTTTGCCTTTTCGGTCGCTTCTTTGACCTCTTCGTCCGTCAGCGGCATGCTGTCGCTGAGAATCACGCCGTCCACCATTCTTACGATGCGGGTCGAGTAGCGCTCGGCAAGGTCGGGGTTATGGGTTACCATGACCACAAGACGGTCTTTGGCGATTTCTTTTAGAATATCCATAACCTGAATACTGGTTTCGGTATCCAGCGCGCCCGTCGGTTCGTCCGCGAGGATGATGTCCGGGTTGTTGACAATGGCGCGGGCGATGGCGACGCGCTGCATCTGGCCGCCGGACAGCTGCGCCGGTTTTTTCCGGAGCTGATCCGCAAGCCCTACCTTTTCCAGCGCTTCCTTCGCGCGCCGGCGCCTTTCCTTTTTTGAAACGCCGGTTAGCGTCAGCGCAAGCTCGACGTTCGCCAGAACCGTCTGATGCGGGATTAAGTTGTAGGTTTGGAACACGAATCCGACCGAATGGTTTCTGTATGTATCCCAGTCTCTGTCTTTATACTCTTTGGTCGATCTGCCGTTAATAATCAGATCGCCGGTTGTGTAGTGGTCAAGACCGCCGATAATGTTCAGCATTGTGGTTTTACCGCAGCCGGACGGGCCGAGTATTGAAACGAACTCGCAGTCGCGGAATTTTAAATCAATTCCTTTCAACGCTTCGACATTCTCGCCGCTGGTATAATAGGTTTTGGTAATTCTTTTCAGTTCAAGCAACGATGGGTTCCTCCTTATTGTGTCTGTCCCTGCCGTAAAGCAGGCGTGCGCTCGAAATTTATGGTCAAATTCACCGTTTTTTAGTGAACGATTATGTGCGTTTTTCAAATTTTGCGCCGCATTTCGGGCAGGCAATTTCAATCCGTCTTCTTTTTCCGGGATTGGAAATGCGCACCGTGACTTTGCAGTTCGGGCATTTGTAATACCTGTAAATCTTCCGGTCGCGCCATCGGCTGCGCGCAAGACGGAGTTTCTGCAGGATTCTGTTTTTAAAGTTCAGGTAATTGCTCCGCTCCATCTGCCGTTTCAAAATGTTTTTGGACAAACTGCGCGCGCATGCCAAAATCATCAGCGCGGCGCCGAAAACATAGAGAAAATACAGATGCGGAAGAAAGGATAAAAGCATCAGCAGAAGTCCGGTTGCGGTTAAAAAGCGAAACAGCTCGTCGTAACCGTAACGTCCCCGCATAAACTGGTTTATTTTATATCCTAAATTCTCAAACCATCTGTTCATACAGCACACCTTCTGCGCTACCGACAAACCGCGATTTAGAACATCACTTTCAGCGGCTCTACGACCGCGGCGATTTCTTTGGATATTTTTATATACTCCTCAAGCCGCTGAAATCCCACGTGGTCGATGACGCGGTTAATCTGTTTGTAGATTTCATCGCGTATTTTCTGTATGGTTTCTTCGCCGAAAGAGGTGAGCGTAACGACCGTCACGCGCGCGTCCAGTACGTTCTTATCCTTTTTGATAAGCCCTTTTGCCGCCATGGTTTTGAGCAAAACGGCAACCCTTGCTGAACTGACGCCGAGCAAATCGCACAGCCGTCCGCTGGTGGTGCTCCCGCCCTGCTCGTAGAGGATTCGGAGCGCCGCGCCGATTCCCGCCGTCGTTTCGTTGAGCGTTTTGAATATTTTCTCGACATGAACCTTCTCGATTTCCTTCATGATTTTTTGTATCTCTTCCGTACTTGCCATGCCGCACCTCTTTCGACCGTATTCCGATAAATTGCTAACAGTGTTAGATTATAGTTAGCAATTTCAATCATATCAATTGTCATATTGTAAACAAATTAATAAATCAAAAAAGAAACCCCGCCGAGCCGGCGCTCCGCGGGGTATGTTATTCTTTTTTTAAATCTCCTTGACCGATTTAACCAACTCAAACTCGTTCAAAACCTCTTCGGATTCGGGTTTTGTGAGCAGCGAAACCGCAACGATGACGACGCAGGAAATGACGAACGCCGGCAGCAGTTCGTATATATCGAAGACGCCGCCCAACGGTCTGACGAACAGCTTCCATACAAACACCATCACGCCGCCCGAGACCATGCCTGCGATCGCGCCCATTCTCGTCGTGCGCTTCCAGAACAGCGAGAACAGCATAATCGGTCCGAAGGTCGCGCCGAAGCCCGCCCAGGCGAAGGATACGATCTTAAAGATAATGCTTTCTTTATCCGATGCAATCACCATCGCGATTAAGGCGATCACAACCACGGTAATCCTTGATATATTCAGTATGGTTTTGTCGGAAGCGTTCTTTTTAAAGAGCCCCTGATAAATGTTCTTTGAGAACGCGGACGCCGCGATGAGCAGATAGGAGTCCGACGAGCTGATGGTCGCGGCAAGAATGCCCGCGATCACGACGCCGGCAAGTATGGGCGGGAAGAAGTTTTCCGACAAGATGATAAATACGTTTTCCGAACTATCCTGCGTAAGCAGACTCGCCGGATAAAGCATTCTGCCTAATATTCCGATAAAAACAGCCGCTCCGAGCGAGATGACGACCCATATGATCGCGATGATTCTGGAGATTTTGATTTCGCTCGATTTTCGAATCGCCATAAACTTTAAAAGCACCTGCGGCATTCCAAAGTAACCGAGACCCCAGGCGAGCGTTGACAGAATGGTCAGGAAACCGTACTCTCCGGGCGCGCCAAACAAGGGTTTGCCGTTCTCGACAATCTGTTTGCCGGCTTCATCCACAGACGGGGTTGCCACGCCGAAGAACTCGAAGAATCCGGGGATGCTCTTAGCGTTTTCGACCACGTTCGAGATGCCCCCGGCATGCGAAACGCCTGCGATAAGCACGACCGAAAGCGCAATAATCATAACGACGCCCTGCATAAAATCGGACGCGCTCTCGGCAAGAAATCCGCCGACAAACGTATATAGCACGACGAATACCGCGCCCGCTATCATGATATACTGGTACTCCACATCAAACAATGCGCTGAATACCTTGCCGACCGTAACAAAACAGCTTGCGGCGTAAACGCAGAAAAACACAAGAATAAACAGCGCCGCGACGGTCAGGATGACCTTTCTCTTTTCCTTATACCGGTTGCTTAAAAAATCCGGAATGGTAATCGAATCGTTCGCGACATGGGAATACACGCGCAGTCTTTTTGCGACGATCCGCCAGTTGAGATAGGTACCGATCGCAAGGCCGAGTGCGGTCCAGAACGCTTCGCCCAGTCCGATCCAATATGCGACGCCGGGCAGGCCCATCAAAAGCCAGCCGCTCATATCAGACGCTTCGGCGCCCATCGCCGTGATCCACGGACCCAGCGACCTGCCGCCGATGAGGTAGTTGCTGCTGCTCTCGCTGGCGCGCTTTGCGTAATAAACGCCGATTTCGATAACAGCCGTTATATATAGGATGATTGCGATAAGATATTGTATTTGCGAACCGCCCATTTGTTAACCTCCAACGTTTAATGCTGATATTATAATGAATATTTATACTTTTGTAAAGAATGATTTTTATATTTTTACAAATCTGCAAACGGGTTTTATGCAATTCGATGAAATTTATCATTTAAGGGTTGACAAATCGATTGCTTTGTTGTATTATATCTATCGCCAACCGAAAATAATTTGTGGGTGTAGCTCAGTTGGTTAGAGCGCTTGCTTGACATGCAAGAGGTCGTTGGTTCAAGTCCATTCATCCACACCATAAAAAATCCCTGAAAGCACTGGAAAGACAGTGGTTTTCAGGGGTTTTTCTTTTCGTGCATTTACACATAAATTGCAGTAATCGCGCTATGTTATTTTTCGGTGATACACAAAATGATACACAAAAAAACCAATAAGGATTTCTCCTGCCTGTTTCATTTTGCTTGCGGCAACAAGCGTATCATTAAGTTAATAATAAATCCGTTCATTCCGTTTGACTTATACTGCTTTATTCGTTATAATATAAATCAGTACCGCCGGCGCGCAAAAGCGCTGCAGATTGAAACTGCATATTTCCCTGTCATCCGGTTAAGCTATAATCGGGTGACGAAAATGGAGAAAAAGAATAAGAAGAAAAACAATTATAATATTTATTTTGAGGACTCGCTGGACTGCTCGGACATGGTGGCATCCAGCACCGACTGCACCGGGCTGGTTCAAAAGCCGCCGGCGGATGAAACGCAGGCCGAGTCGTACGCGGACCTGCATAAAATTCCAAAACCCCGCGATTATAGAAACGAGCTGACAAAACAGCATAAATAAATCTATTTAAGTTAGGAAAGACAGCCATGGAATTCATCAAGACGCCGAACAGCATCTATCTAAACGACGAAAACGGAAAAACAGTCGCCGAGGTCACGTTCCCCGAAGTGGAAAAGGACGTCGTCAACATCAACCACACCTTCGTGGACGCTTCCCTGCGCGGACAGGGCGTCGCCGGTCAGCTGATGCGCCAGACCGCGGAATACCTGCGTCAAAACAACAAAAAAGCGGTTCTTACCTGTTCGTACGCGATCAAATGGTTCGGCGAACACAAAGAATACAGCGATATCGTAAAATAGCGAAAAAACACTGTGCTGCGAACACAGTGTTTTTCAGTTTGCTTTTTTTATGCTTGAATAAACTATATATTAGATTTTTAAATATAATAGAAAAGCAGCCGAGTATAAAGAAGACATAAATCAATGTCTTTCTAATAAAAGCCAAAAGATCCGATGGCACATACTTTTTTGCTTCTAATCTCTAAAAAGCGTTAATCCATACGCAGTATAATATGCAGAAGAAAAAAGAAAACGCGCTGACAACATAAGCGATTTTGCTCGGATGAAACGGGAGAAGAATTAATAAAACTATCGATACAACCAATCCTATTGCCGACAAGACGGCTATTATTTTGTCTTTCGATGTTATTTCGTATCCGTAAGTTTCATACGCTTCGGTCTCTAATTCCTTCATTCCTGCATAGCTTGAATCTCTTCTTCTTTTGTCAGCGGACTGCCGAGCTTATTTTTGCATTCCGTACAATAGATTACGTCATTTTCATTGAACGAACCGCATTGACTGCATTTTTTCATTTTAAACTCCATAAAAATTAAATTGTAAGTTGCGTTATTATATAATATTTCGACAAAAGAGTCAATATTATTTCACAATTTATTGGAGCAATTTTTCGTAAAAAAATCATTTTTTTGCATTTATGCAATTTTTATGGTATAAATAAGCTATCATTTTCACATGCGAGGGTTTCTTTTATGCCGAAGTTTACAGACGCCGGTCTTCTTGGCAACATCAACGATTTGCTGGACAATCTGATCGATGTGCCGAACTCTTTAAAAGAGCAAAACATTCCGCCAAACGAACTATACTGCGAAGCCTTCATGAAAAAATACACCGATGCCGCGACGTTCGCGGAGTTCTTACGTTTGGGCGGGTTCAAAGCGGAAACCTCCGCCGATTTGGACGCCATTCCGGTTTCTGAGCTCGACAAACTGACGGCGGAGCATACGCAGTTTGACGCATGGCGCGAAATGCAGGAAGCGGCGGCGAAGTTCTATTTGGAGAAAAACTAAAAAAGCAGCGCCTTTTTGGCGCTGCTTTTTTATGTGTTATTCGTTTAAAAAATCTAATGTAAGCGTATGTTTTGCGAACTTGTAGGTGTTGTGGTAAACGTCGTTGAGCTTTTTATCCTTCGAGAGGAACGCCTGATAAAACTCGCCGGGGCCGCCGCCCTGATAATACATATGAACAGCGTTCATAAATCCGGTTTCGACGCCGACGCGCAGGTATGCGTTGTAGCGGTCGATGTGAACATCCGACGTTCCGCCGATTTCCATCTCGTACGCCATGCCGAAGCGTTTGACATACCGCTCGTTCGCGTACAGAACCCAGTCGGTTTCGTTGTTGTAGAACGAATAGTTGGGCTGCATGCAGGCGTAATCAATGCCGTAGTCGCGCCAGACGAGATAGCCGTTCGCTTGGAAATAGGGGATCCAGATGACTTTCAGTCCGAGTTTATGGACATAATCGGTCGCGAACCTGAGCATCTCACGCTCGCCTGCGTCGGTGGTCAGCAGCTGCTCCTCGAACCAGTAAAACCCGCACAGCTCGGTGTTCTGGTAGTTGCGCTCCTTGTATCTTCTGTACTGCTCGTCGATAATCCATTTTACAGCTTTTAAGCGGTCGGACTGCTTTGAGAAGTCGAGTGCTTCCCCGTTTCCGTACAGGTCGCCGAAGTTGGTTTGCGTTTTGAACGGATAGAGGATCGACAAGAACACCTTTGTCTTGTAATCGGGCAGCCCCAGCTCCTGCTTGACCTTTCCGGTCGCGATGTCCAGCGCGTCCACGTTATACCCTTTTTCAAAGGTGTTGTCGACGTACCAGCGCCAGTTTTTATAGGTAACGTCGGGCGTACGGTGCGGGAACGCCGCGAACGGCAGGAATAGGTACGCGTCAAAGAAGGTGTCGACCATCTTGCCGCTTCTGTCAAAGTACGCGACGTAGGGCATAAACTGCTCGACCGTTATCTTGCCCTCGTCCGCGCTCGGGCGGCAGTTGTACGCCAAAAGCAGGTCGTGAATGCCGAAAAACTCTTCCGGCATTAAGTATTTGTTCAGGTTTATTTCTTTTCTCGGTTCTTCCTTGACCGGCTTTACCTCCGCCGCGGTTTCGGGAATGGCTTTGGTGCCGATTACCTCAAGCTCGCCGATCATAACCCAGATGTCCACGTCGAACGAGAACTTCACAAAGCGCGCCTTGCGTCCGACCGAAAACCGCTCGTCCAAAATGCAAATCTCGTCGGACTGTACCGCGGCGATGTCGTCGTTTTTGTAAACCGGCTCCCAGTCAACGCCGTTTTCGGACAGCGAAACGGTGAAGTTGCGGGGATAATAAATCGCGGCGTTCACCATATACAAAAGTACCGCTTTGAAGCCGTTGACGCAGGAGGTCTTTCTTAAATCAAACACAATATCGCGATAAACGCCGTGGCAGCACTTGAACCACTCGCCGGTTTTAAAATCCAGAACCGTCGGTATTACGCCGTCGGTCAGCTGTTTGGCGTCCGCCGGCGAATTATGCGTCCGAATGGAGGGCATATCGTTCTCGCCCGAGAAAATATAGAAAGGCAGACCCGCGATCAGGTTTTGCTCGACATGGTAGTCGGGCTCGCTTTTGTCCCAGTATTCCGGCATAGTGACAGGCGTTATCTTCTGCTCGTCGTAGATTTTCATGAGAGTTTCCTTTCCCCTGGCGATACGCCGGGCAGCTTTGTTTTTATTTTAGCTTGGTAGCATAATAAATAAAAATGTTTTCATTGTCAATAGCTTTTCATATTATTTCTCGCGCTTTTTGAACACCCAGTGCAGCTGCACGTTGTAGGAAGCAAAAGCGAGCAGCTGATCGAACAGCAGTTTTGAAATCCAGGGCTCGACGCCGAAGGAATCGTTTACCAAATTGATTAAAATGCTGGAAAGCTCCAACTGCACAATCCAAACAAGCGCAAATTTGGCAAAGAACGTTATGTCTTCCCGCTTGGAGCCGAAAACAAACCTGCGGTTTATCTTGTAATTCATCACGGACGAGCTCACGCGCGCGATGAAGTTCGCCAGGTGCGTCCGCGTGTTCTCTTCCATTTGGGTCAGAATCAAATAGTAAAAAGCCGAAAAAAGGATCAACTCGACGACAACGGCGATCGTGCCGGAAAGCACGTACTTGAAAAACCGAATATATTTATCTTTTCGCAGCGGTTTCGGTATCCGGTCAATCAGTTTGTCTATGTTTATACTGTTCATAAAGTCAACCCTTTTATGTAAACTGCTTGCAGTGAGACCGTTAAAATAAGCAATCTATTTTAATATACTAACGAAGTATACGCGCAATTACTCTTACTTATCAACGCCTGTAAACTTTTGAACAATTATACCACAAATACCCGATGAATTCAAATAAAAGATAATTTTTTTACGATAGGAAAAGATATCGATACCATATTAAAGTATATACTTTACATGAATAAAAACCGGTTTCCCAAATTACTTGAGAAACCGGTTTTTTGCTATAATTTTATAACTCCTTATTCACTATAATTTGCACCCGGCAGTCCCCTATTTCTTTCTCGAACCTTTCTTTTAAGCCTTTGTCCAGCAAAGAACTGTCGAGCCACAGCTGATGGATATGACCGTCATATACGCCCGCTCCGGTGGCTTCGTAGTTTTTATACTGCTCGTTGAACTTTTTCAGTTCTTCGACGCTGTATTTCTCGGACTGGATCAGTGTTTTTCCGGTATAACCCATTTTGGCATAGAATTCTTCTTCGCCCTCGCCGATGCCCAGCACGATATTTTTATGGCCGAGTCTTTTCGCGCGTTTTTCGATTTCGACCAAAAGCGATTCATGAATTCCCATGTTTTTATACTCGACAGAAACGCCGTCGCCGCCGATCGTGACGCTGCTGTTCTCCGCCCAGCCGAGGATAACGCCGCAAACCCGGTCGTCCTCTTTCGCAAACAGCAAAAGCTCGGGATTCTTCTTCCATTCCTTGAGCCAGAAATTGCGGGAATACTTGTCGTCGCCCTCTCCGCCGAAATCAAAAGTCAAATCCGGATAAAGCGTTTTCGCAAAAGCAAGAACCTCATCCAACTCATTTATATTCTTTACATTGTCAATAAACGTAGAAATACCTTCTTTCTGAATATTGTTTTTTTTGTATTCGCTTGGAGTACAGCCAAAAACAGCCTTGAACGCCTTATAAAATCCCGCCGGCGTTTCGTAGCCGTAATCCAAAGCGATGTCGTAGAGCCTGCGCCCTGTGTACATCTCGGATAAAGCGTGAAACAGCTTCATTCTGCGGATGTACTCCATGATGGGATAAGGAGAATACACTTTGAAAAGCTTGTAAATATGGTTCGCAGAGTACCCTACATTGGTCGCGATTTGAGATGCGGTTATCTCTTCTTTTAAATGCGCTTCGATATATCGAAGGATTTGGTTGTAAACCGTCAATTTATCACCTCGCAGTTCCGAATACTTACGGCCGCGGCTTTATAATAGCATCGATGAGATTGAAAATCTTTTCCTATTTTATCATCTTAAAAATTATTACTGACTTTCCATAAACCGCCGCAAAACTTTTTTAAAAAGCCTAAAATGCTGTATAAAAAGGGCTGTCGATTTCTCAACAGCCCTTGATTTCTTTGTATTTTGGTGCCGGTGGCGGGGGTCGAACCCGCACGGTATCGCTACCACTGGATTTTGAGTCC